>FLOH01000711.1_pt1 | contig 62722 bp, 54 predicted proteins | sample 756751 | NCBI WGS metagenome assembly FLOH01 (sample SAMEA4026879, study PRJEB14308) | marine metagenome | biome: coastal water; material: water | depth 74 m
TACGCTTGCATTTTTTCCTGAATTCCACTTCCCTTCCGGGAATAAAATCATTTTCACCCATTTCCCGGAGAACGACCGGCCTTTCTTCGGGACGGGCATAGAGATCAGCGATATTGGGACCCCCCTTCAGAAGCCTTTCCGGTTTATCATACCCGAACATTTCAGCCATCTTTTCATTAACAAATCGAAAGCTGCCCTCTCTGGTTACTTGATACACGCCCACCACAGCATTTTCCACAAACCTTCTATATTTCTCCTCGGTTTCCCGCAGTGCCTCCTCGGCGCGTTTGCGATCAGTGATATCTCTTGCGATGGAAACAATCCCCACTATTTTGCTCTTTTTGAGAAAGGGCGCCCCGCTCACTTCACCGAATATACTGGTTCCATCTTTGGCAACAAATTCATAAATTGCCGAGGAAATTGTCTCTCCCGACAGCACTTTGATGGCATCTGTGAAAGCCGGTTCCAGCGAATCTTCAGCCAGGAGATTAAGATCTTGAAAAGGGCGACCAATGAGTTCATCCGGTTTATACCCCAGAATCCTCTCGACTGAAGGTGAAATGTCTAAAACTCTGAAATTTGAATCGATCGAATAGATTACATCGGATGCATTGTCAAAGTGCAGTTTGAACTTCTCTTCGCTCTCCCGCAGTGCCTCCTCCGCCCGCTTCCGCTCGGTGATGTCGCGGCTCACTGAGATTATGCCTACGGCCTTCTGTGCCTCGTCCCGCAGAAATGACAGGTGGTTCTCCATCAAAACGATGGAACCGTCCTTTCTGTATTGCTCCACTTCCACGATGCGGATTCTGCCGGGATCTGCCGTACCGCCGGCTTCCAATGTCATCTCCTCTTCAAAGACCTTGGCACTGATCTGAAGGGATTCAGGCGTCATGACCTGCTCAAAGGTCTGAGCCACGGCCTCTTCAGCCGTGTATCCCCGAAAACGCATGATGGAAGGGCTGACATAGGTAAAGCGCAGATTCATGTCCATGACCGATATGACGTCCGCCATGTTATCCAACACCCAACGGTACTTCTCTTCGCTTTCCCTGAGCGCCTCCTCCGCCCGCTTGCGATCGGTGATGTCTATCATCGTCACCATGTCAGCGGTTCGGTTTGCGAAGGGTATTGTTTTGGACCACATTTCAATCCATTTCAGATTACCTCCGGGAGTGACCATCCGCCAGTTGTAGTGGATCACCGCGTCCTTCTCACCTGACTGCTTCTTTCGCCCCTGCTCCATCACAAAGGCCAGATCATCAGGGTGAATCAATTTGGCATAGTCCCCGATAGACCAGTTCGCTATCTCCTCGGCTGGTACTTCCATGATCTCGGCCGCCCGGTCGTTCACGTAAACGAACAATTCTTCCTGAAGGATGATAATCCCCATCAGCGCCTGGTCGGAGAGTATCCTGAACTTCCCCTCGCTTTCTCGCCGTGCCTCCTCCGCCCGCATGCGCAGAGCGGATTCATTTTCCAATTCTTTGACCTTTGTTCCAATGCTTCATAGGTTGGCTTTTTGAACATCAGAAGATCTCCCAGATACCCTTAAAATGAAAAAGCCCATACATTTTGTGTCTTTGACACAGAGTATGAGCCTTTACAGTCATCATTATCCCCCCAATCCTTGGTTGGATCGTGCTTTTAAAAAAGGTTTCTTTTCACCGAAACAAGAGTTTATGCCAAATCACCATGATTCGCATCCGAAATCTTCAGCTTTGGTTTGGGACTATCGATTCAGGTTTTCTTAGGGGAGCCTCCGATTCCATATTCCTTGCATTAAATTAGCGTTGCACATTCATCAAGATTTCGCAAGGCTGCCAGATCAATTCTTCACGTTTTACCTTGGAATAGCTCTTGACAGTATCTGGAGACAAAGCCGTTTGGACGATAGCCAGATGTTGTGGTGAGCCTTTTCATCCCCAATCTGCGATACATTGAGATAGACCATGAGAACGGTTCTTGTCAAAACCATCGTAATTTTGGCAGGGAACAAACTTTTTTGTAACGAAATGATTGTGATATATCTTACCGATATCACACGTGATTAATGGTTGGAAGCGCCTGTGAGATATAGCAGTTAGTGCAGGTCCACCTTGAACGCTGTATGTTGGATATGCCCGGTTTCGTTAAGAATATGGGAACCACAACATATGGTATGACCGCCCAATATTGGAAAAGCGTTTTGGTCGGGTTTGAGAACCGCTTAGTGAGCCGAGGACTCACTCTCCCACAACCGAAGGCTGCCAGAGGTATTGTTCTGTGGGACAAAAATTTCGGTTATCTTTCTCGATTTCCAGCTGCAGAACTGCCATGCAAACCGGGGGTTCCGTACGGCTTTATTCCGACAAGACTGATATTCGTCTCATTTCAAACCAGCCTTGCGCAGGGCGTTGATAAAGCGTTCTTTGTCAGCCTTCTTATAATTTAAATAACCGTTTTTAGCGATATCTTTCAAGGTGATTTTGGGGTTTATTCTGAGAACCTCTGCAGCTTGAGCACGGGCCTCTTCCATACGATCTGACATGTTATAAGCTGCTGTCAAAAGAATGTGCCCATACATATATTGAGGCCAAAGACTGATCGCTTTTTTAGACGCCGCGATCGCCTCTTCATACTGACCCATCATAAGATAAGGAACACTTAAGAAACAATAGAAATTCGCTTCAGCCGTAATCCTGGGACTCATTTTCCAAAGACTTACCGCTTTCTTTGCCATCGAAAGAGCTTCCTCATGCTTCCCTTCAGAGGTTAGCACTACTGATAACCATAGGAAAACTTCAGTGTTTTTAGGGTCGCGACTGAGTGCTTCGCGCAGCATTGTGATCGCTGCCTCAGTCTGACCAAACCCGAAACGGGCAACGGATAAATGGCCTAAGTACCAACCTGGGACATCCGGGTTTAGGCTAATCGCCTTCTCAAATATCTCAATGGCTTTTTGCGGCTTGCCTGCGGCAATAAAGGCACACCCTAAAAGGGCATGGGCAACAGCAATCTTAGGCTCGCGCCGGACCCATTTGTTCAATGCCTCGATAGCCTCCTCGTTCTGGGCAGTAAAAAAATAGGACAAGCCCAATGGTTGAAGGTACCAGGTCGGGGGTTTGGGGTCTAAACGTATCGCCTTTTTTAAGAATGGAATAGCCTCCTTGAACTTGCCCATGAAAAATAGAATATGGCCAGAAAGGGCATTTATATAAGAGTTGGCGGGATCAAGAGATATGGCTTTTTCTTGCGCGGCCTCAGCCTTCTTGAATTGCCCTGTATTTACATACACATTGGCGAATACCATGTAAGCGCGTGCGTTTTGTTCATCAAGGGAGATCGTCTTCTTTGCCAGTTCCATGGCCTTCTCAAGTGATTTTGCCGGCGTCTCGCTCCATCCGAAAAAGACTTCATTGGAATAAGTCGTAGCCAGAAGTACATATGCGTTGGCATAATTGGGGTCCAATTCAATGGCTTCACCAAATAACCGCTGGGCTATTTTATTATCATCTTTATTGAAGCGACGCACATGGGATAATCCCTTCGTGGCTTTCAAATAAGCCTCGAGGTTGGTTGTGCCTTTACCGTAAATACGGGCACTATCTCCCTGTGTCAGCCTAACCTGCAAGGCAATTATCACGTTCTTCGCAATATCATCCTGTAGGTGAAACAGGTCTTTCAGGTCCCGGTCGTACCTTTCCGACCATATGTGATTCCCTGTTTTGGCATCAATGAGCTGGGCTGTAATCCGCAGTTTGTCTCCCGATTTCTGAACACTTCCTTCCAGCACATACCGTACACCCAACTCCTCACCTACCTGCTGAACCATTACGGGCTTTCCTTTGTAGGTAAAGACCGAGTTACGGGCAATCACCAACATTCGTGGTACTTTGGACAGGGCCGTGATAATCTGTTCAGTGATCCCGTCACTCAGGTAGTCTTCCTTTGGATCGCCGCTGATGTTGGTAAAAGGGAGGACGGCAATAGAGGGCTCATCGGATACAGGTGGTGACGTCTTGTCAGGTGATTCAGGAGCAGGGGCTTTTTTGGAAACTACTTCCACCTCAGTAGGTGAGGAACGTAAGTAAAAGTGCCAGATGGCCAAAGAGCCTCCGCCCAGAATCAGGGCGGCAGCGATGGCCAAAAGAACATTACGCCATGATCTCCCCACAGCCCTTTTCGCTTTTACAACCCTGTGGGCCGCAGCACCCGGATAAGATAGAATACGATAAACACGAATGGGTTTATCAATGTTCTTGACCTCATGCTCACCCAGATACTCAAACTCCAATCCCAGCTTACCTTCAATACTGTCATACACCGTCCCGGATACACAGATGCCCCCTCCCTCGGCCAGGCCCTCAATCCGCGATGCGATATTGATGCCGTCTCCGTAGATTCGTTCTCCTTCCTGGACAACATCCCCTGAGTTGACACCAATCCGAAATTCCATTCTACGGTTTTCAGACAACTCAGCATTGCGCTCCGCAAGTTCGCGTTGGACCTCTACGGCACAGTTCACAGCGTCAACACCACTCCCGAATTCAGACAGGATGTTATCGCCAGGGGAGTCCACAACTCTCCCGCGATATTGTTCCACAAGGTTGGCTATAGCTGTGCGATACACCGTAATGGTGCGAATGGTCTCGTCCTCATCGTCCCTCATGAGGCGGCTGTAACCCTTGACATCGGCGCTAAGGATGGCTGAGAGTTTGCGCTCAAATTTCTCTGTGTTCATGGGATTACCCGGAATATGTCAATGAAAATGGGAAACCGATTTTAATAAATTGAACTACCGTGTCATTGCTCGAAGGTTTATCTATCCAGACAATCTCCGGTAGTTCAGGGGGCTGAGGGATTTTCCCTTTAAAACAATGAAGGTTTCTTTCAAATGCTGCCGGAAATTACACCGCTCTCAAAACTTCCCGTGCTTCGCCAAGCCAATAATCCATACCCATCTCCCGAAACATCCCTTCCGCCTTCTTGAGGTTGTCTAGGGCCTTATCTTTCTTCCCCGCATTCAGATAGAGTTGGCCAAGGTACAGATGCCCTAAAGAATAATATGCTTTTGTTTTTAATCCTTTGTGAATTTCGATTGCTTTCAGGATACACTCCTCGGCCTTATTGATTTTTAGAGGATCTGTTTTACCCAATATCGTCCCGAGCAAGAGCCATGACCCCGCTTCTATTGACTTTTCATTATTCTTTTTAGACAACCTTAATGCCTCTTTCGCAAGGCTTCGGGCAATTTCTATATCGCCCAGGTCCAGGTGAATCCAACCTAACAGATAATGAGTCCCGGACAAAATCATCTCAATCCCGCTGTCACGGTGGATCTTAAGGCCCTTTTCCATAAGCCTTTTACCGGTCACCGGATCTCCAAGCATAGCGCACGCATATCCCAGGGTGCCCCAAGAAAAGGCGGATAAAAACATCCATTTCGTCTCTTCGCTGTGCTTGATACTTTTTTCAAAATGCTGTTTTGAAAGTTCCCAGTCCCCTTTGGCAAGGTAAAAATTACCGTATTGGTTTTCAACTAATCCCAAATTTGTCAGATCATCCATTCTATGAGCATTACGAAGACCCTCCTCCAGATAAGCCTTTCCTGTATCAAAGGCCCCTAAAACACCCATACTGAGACCGCAATACGAACAGAGTGCTGAATATGGATTCACTGCCGCAGAAAAAAAGTCGGATTCTCTTTCTGCCTTTTCAATCAGATCAATGACGTCCGGCGCTATATGGACTATTTTATAATATTCCCCTGCCGGTATGTAGGAAAGAGAAAGACCAAATGCAAGAGGCGCCATCAATTCAACATCCCGGTTCTTTCGGGCCGCCTTAAAAGCATCCTCTGAATACTTTATCCCCAATTGAGGATCTTCCTTAAGCGAATAATATACGCCCATTGAGTTGCAGAACTCTGCAAGACGTCTCTCATCCCCGATCTCTTTTGAAAGTCGCTCCCCTTCTTGGAGTAGACCGAGGGTGCCTTCGGGGTAACCCAAAAATACTAAAGGTATTCTCATTAAATAGAGGATCTCCACTTTTTCCTGTTTGTTCTCTGCGGTTTCAGGTAACTTGTTGAGCAGGTCTATGGTGCCTTTGTAAAAATCACAGGCCTCCCTGTGGGAATAGTTTGCCTCCGCCTTTTCACCGGATAACCGGGAATATCGGCAGGCCTTTTCAAGGCTGTCGCTCCTGGAGTAATGATAGGCCAGCATCTCGTAAAACTCTTCCAGTCGCTCGGCGTAGAGTTCTTCAATGGCCCTTCCTATCTTTTCATGAATCTCTTTTCTCCTTTTGAGGAGCAGGCTGTTATAGGCCACCTCCTGGGTGAGGGCGTGTTTGAAGATATATTCCAGCTCCGGAAACAGGTTCTTCTCATAGATGAACTCCAGTCCCTGGAGGTTGAGTAGATTAGACTTGAGTTCTTCTCGCATGCCGGTGATGGTCTGGAGGATGCGAAAGGCAAAGTCCCTGCCGATCACGGATGCCACTTGCATGGTCCGCTTGAGATTTTCTTCCAACCGATCAAGCCGGGCAGAGATAATCCCCTGGATGGTATCGGGGACCTGAATATCAGAGGCCTTCCCGCTCAGGACATACTTCTCGTCTTTTCTTTCAATGGAACCGTTTTCGAGCAGGGTGTGGGTGAACTCTTCCATAAACAGGGGATTCCCTGCCGCACGATTGAGGATGAGCTGCGTGAGTTCCGGGGTCGCTTCCCCCTCCTCCAGGATGGCTTTAACCAGTTCACCGCTTGAGGTAGTGCCGAGTTGATCCAGGCCGACCTTGGTGTAATAGGACTTGCTTCCCCAAGGATGGGTGTATTCGGGACGATAGAGAAGCAGCAGCATGATGGGGGTGTTGGCCAGCCTGCCGATCAGATAACCCAGGAACTCCTCCGAGGTCTTGTCCATCCAGTGCAGGTCCTCCACAACGAGAACCAGGGGCTTTTCCTGACTCACCCGAATCATCAGGTCCCGAAGGGCCTCAAAAGTCTTTTCTCTCTTCTCCTTGGGTTCGAGTTTTGAAAAATCGTCATCATTCACCTTGAGGGACAAGAGGGACTGAAAAGGCGGGATGACAGATTTGAGTTTCTCATCAAGATCAAGGATTTTTTCCTCCATCTTTTTCTTGATAAGAAACTCCCTGTCCCCCTCCTTGATATCAAAATAGGACCTCAAGATATCCAGCACAGGCAGATAGGCCATGGAACCGCCGTACTGGAGACAACGCCCTTCAAGATAACTGCATTCATCCTGAGGCAGCATGCTCCTCATCTCAAGCAGCAGCCTGGATTTTCCGACCCCGGCTTCTCCGAGAAGTCCTACCACCTGGCCTGACCCTGATTTCACCCTGTTAAAGGCATCCAAAAGGGCGGCCATGGAGTTCTTTCGGCCCACAAACCGGGTAAGGCCTTTGGCTACCGAGGCCCCTATTCGGGTCGCCACCTCCCCCGCTTTGATCAACTCAAATGCCTCCTGTGGCGCCTTCTTACCTTTCACCTCGATTTTTCCCAGTGACTCAAATTCAAAGAAATCCCTGACCAGCCTGTGGATATTCCCGGATACCATGATAGTGCCCGGTCCGGCCATGCTCTCGATCCTGGAACCCAGATTGGTGGTGTCTCCAACGGCCGTGTAATCCATTCTGAGATCGTCTCCAATGGCGCCCACGATCACCGGTCCCGAGTTGAGCCCGATGCGCATTTTGAACTCCACCCCCGTATCCTTCTCTATTCTGTCACCATACTCCCCCATGGTTTTTTGAATGGATAAAGCGGCATAACAGGCTCTTTGAGCATGATCTTCATGGGCAACCGGGGCACCAAACAGGGCCATTACGCCATCACCGGTGAACTGGTTGATGGTGCCCTCATATTTGTGGACCTCATCCATGAGGATTTTAAAGGCACCGTCCATGATCTGGTGGACTTCCTCCGGGTCTAATTTCTCTGAGATGGATGTGTAGTTGGCCACATCGGCAAAGAACACCGTCACCAGTTTCCGTTCCCCTTCGATGGAACTGCGGGTGATGAGGATTTTATCAGCTAAATGTTTAGGGGTGTAGGATTGGGGCTCGGAATAGTCTACGGAAGGGGCTTCTTTGGGTTTTCTCAGATCATGGCCGCATTTACCGCAAAACTTATCGTCAGGAGTCAATTCAGCAGCACATTGTGGACAAGTCATTGACAATTTTGAACCACACTCCCGGCAGAACCCATTATCCTCAGGATTTTGGGTCTGACATTTTTGGCATTTCATGTTACCCCCTCACGGTTGTGTATTGCGGAATCGAAATTTCCCTTCATGATTCGCATCCGTCTTACCTCAAACCAGCCTTGCGCAGAGCATTAATGAAGCGTTCTTTGTCGGCTTTCTTGTAATTGAAATAGCCGTTCTTAGCGATATCCTCCAAGGTGATTTTGGGTTTTATTCTGAGAACCTCTGCAGCTTGAGCACGGGCATCCTCCTCACGGCCTGCCATGCCATAAGCTGCTGTTAAACCAATATGCGCATACACATTGTCGGGCCACATAGCGATCGATTTCTTGAATGCTGTAATCGCATCTTTAGACTCCCCCATCATATGATATGAACGAGCCAAAGTTTCATAAAAAGTGCTATCGGGCGTAGGCTTGAGAGTTATTGCCTTTTTTGCCATGGAAAGGGCTTCCTCATGTTTTCCTCCAAAGGTCAGAACCATTGACAAAAAACGGCAGGAGTCACCATCTTTGGGGTTACGATTGAACACTTTCCGCATCGTTGCGATGGCTTCCTCAGTATGTCCCGTGCCTGTACGGGCAATGGATAAAGCGGCTGCGTAATTTGGACCATCCGGGTTGAGGCTCAACGCCTTCTCAAGAATAGCGATGGCTTCTTCCGGCTTGCCTGCGGCAATAAGAGGGATTCCTAAAAAGGCATGTGCATCAACATTTTTGGGCTCCCGAATGATAAATTTTTTTATTACGGAAATGGCCTCATCATTCTGGCCCGTCCAAAAATAGGACCAGGCCAATGCCCCAAGGTAAAAGGTTGGGAGCTTTGGGTTTATATGGAGTGCTTTATTCAAGAACCTTATCGCCTCCTTGAATTTGCCCGCATTAAATAGAGCCATACCAGAGAGGCCATTTACAATAAAGTTGGCGGGATCGAGAGATAAGGCTTTTTTTTGTGTTGCAGCAGCCTTTTCAAATTGCCCTGTCTTGGTATATACATGGTCGCACACCATGTAAGCGCTGGCGTTTTGCTCATCAAGGGAGATTGCCTTCTTTGCCAGTTCTATGGCCGTCTCATATGATTTTGCCGATGTTTTGATCGATCCGAAATCGCCTTCCTGGCAATAAGTCCAAGCCAAAAATACATAAGCGTTTGCATAATTGGGGTCCATTGCAATCACTTCTTCAAATAACCGTCGGGCTGCCTCATTATCATCCTTATTTAAACGAAGAAGATAGTATCGACCCTTCATTAGCTTGAGGTAGGCACCCAAGTTTTTTGTGCCTTTACCGAGAATAGAGGCAGCTTGTCCCTCAGTCAACTTGACCTGCAAGGCCGTTATCACATTCTTCGTGATATCATCCTGGAGGTCAAACAAGTCTTTCAGGTCCCGGTCGTACCGTTCCGACCATAGGTGATTCCCTGTTTTGGCATCAATGAGCTGGGCTGTGATCCGCAGTTTGTCTCCCGATTTCTGAACACTTCCCTCCAACAAATAACGCACCCCCAATTCCTCGCTTACCTGCTGCGCCATCACTGGCTTGCCTTTGTAGGTAAAGACCGAATTACGGGCAATCACCAGCATCTTTGGTGTTTTGGAGAGAGCCGTGATAATCTGTTCAGTGATCCCGTCACTCAGGTAGTCTTCCTTTGGGTCGCCGCTGATGTTGGTAAAAGGGAGGACGGCAATAGAGGGCTCATCGGATACAGGTGGTGACGTCTTGTCAGGTGATTCAGGAGCCGGGGCTTTTTTGGAGACTACTTCCACCTCAGTCGGTGAGGAACGTAAGTAAAAGTGCCAGATGGCCAAAGACCCTCCGCCCAGAATCAGGACGGCAGCTATGGCCAAAAGAACATTACGCCATGATCTCCCCACAGCCCTTTTCGCTTTTACAACCCTGTGGGCCGCAGCACCCGGATAAGATAGAATACGATAAACTCGAATGGGTTTGTCAATGTTCTTGACCTCGTGCTCGCCCAGATACTCAAACTCCAATCCCAGCTTACCTTCAATACTGTCATACACTGTCCCGGATACACAGATGCCCCCACCCTCGGCCAGGCCCTCAATCCGCGACGCGATATTGATGCCATCTCCGTAGATTCGCTCTCCTTCCTGGACAACATCCCCTGAGTTGATACCAATCCGAAATTCCATTCGACGGTTTTCAGGCAATTCAGCATTCCGCTCCGCAAGCTCTCTTTGAACCTCCACGGCACAGTTCACAGCATCAACACTACTCCCAAATTCAGCCAGAAGGTTATCCCCCGGGGAGTCCACAACTCTCCCGCGATATTGTTCCACAAGGTCGGCTATAGCTGTGCGATACACCGTAATGGTGCGGATGGTCTCGTCCTCATCGTCCCTCATGAGGCGGCTGTAACCTTTGACATCGGCGCTAAGGATGGCTGAGAGTTTGCGCTCAAATTTCTCTGTGTTCATGGGATGACCGCCCCAGATAGAAAAGCCCCCATGGACATGCAAGAGTCCTTTGGAGGCTTTCTTGTTGGAACCTTCCGTTTACGGTGTCTCATCACAGACTCCAGAAGGTTGAGGTTATGTTTTTTGTTTACTGGGAGAGAAAAGTGATAATGCTACTGAATCTAATTCATATAGAGAACCCGTCTAATGTCAAGAAAAATCCGTTTTCGGAGATCTCGTTATCATAGCAAATTCGGATTTGAGAGACGAAACATGCGTACACTAATGTAACGTGGCACATCCGCCATAATTTCGCAAGGCTGCCAGATGTATTATTCATGTTTTGAAAGGAATATCAAACGGATGGTTTATTTAAATATCGTCGAATCGGGAATTTCACTCCCGAAATATCGGAAAATCTCGATTATCTTCCCTGTTTTTCAAGTACAAAACTGCAATACAGAACAGGACTTTCGTACAGGCGTCATTCCCTATGACTCATATTCGCTTTACTTCAATCCTGCCTTTCGCAGGGCGTTGATAAAGCGTTCTTTGTCAGCTTTCCGGAAATTATAATAACCGTTCTTAGTGATATCTTCCAAAGTGATTTTGGGATTTATTCTGAGAACCTCTGCGGCTTCAGCACGGGCATCCTCCTCACGGCCTGCCAAACCATAAGATGCTGTCAAATCAATGTGCCCATACACATATTCAGGCCAGAAACTGATAGCTTTCTTAGATGCTGCGATCGCCTTTTCATACTGGCCCATCACCAGATATGAAACACCTAAAGTCTCATAGACAAACGGTTCACGTTCAGGCTCAGGCCTGAGACTTATTGACTTCTTAGCCATTGAAAGGGCTTCCTCATGCCTCCCTCCAAAGATCAGAATCCATGACAAATTACGGCAGGATTCAGCATCTTTGGGGTTACGATTTAACACTTCCTGCATCGTTGTGATGGCTTTCTCAGTTTGTCCCGTGCAGGCACGGGCAACGGATAGATTGCCTACGTACCAACCTGGACGATGATCCGGGTTCAGACTCAACGCCTTCTCAAGCATAGGGATGGCTTCTTCTGGCTTGCCTGCGGTAATAAGGGCAACACCTAAAATGGCATGGGCATCAGCATTCTTAGGCTCACGACTGACCCATTTTTTAAAGGCCGCAATAGCCTCCTCATTCTGGCCCGTCCAGAAATAGGCCGCTCCCAATGGTTGCAGGTACCAGCCTGGGTGCTTGGGGTCTATACGTATCGCCTTTTTTAAGAACGAAATAGCCTCTTTGAACTTGCCCGCAGTATATAGCGCATTGCCAGAGAGCGCATTTACAAGAGAGTCGGCGGGATCGAGAGATAGTGCCTTTTTTTTCGCTGCCGCAGCCTTCTTAAATTGCCCTGTCTTAGCATATACATTGGCTAACACCAAGTAAGCTCGGGGGCTTTGTTCATCAAGGGAGATCGCCTTCTTTGCCAGTTCTACGGCTTTTTCAAATGATTTCGCATGTGTTTTGGTCCATCCAGAAGCGGCTTCATGGAAATAAGTCCAGGCCAATAGTACATATGCGCGGGCATAATTGGGGTCCAATGCAATGACCTCTCCATATAACCGTCGGGCTATCTCATTATCATTTTTATTAAAGCGATTATGGTGGTATCGACCCTTCAACAATTTCAGGTATGCCTCCAGGTTTTTTGTCCCTTTGCCCAAACCAGACGCAGTCTCTCCCACTGTTAGTTTAACCTGGAAGGCCGTTATTACGTTCTTCGTGATATCATCCTGGAGCTCAAACAGATTTTTCAGATCTCGATCGTAGCGTTCTGACCATAGGTGATTCCCTGTCTTGGCATCAATGAGCTGGGCCGTGATCCGCAGTTTGTCTCCGGATTTCTGCACACTCCCTTCTAAGACATACCGTACACCCAAATCCTCGCTTACCTGCTGCACCATCATGGGCTTGCCTTTGTAGGTAAAGACCGAATTGCGGGCAATTACCAACATCCTTGGTGTTTTGGACAGGGCTGTGATAATCTGTTCAGTAATCCCGTCACTCAGATAGTCTTCCTTTGGGTCGCCGCTGATGTTGGTGAAAGGGAGGACGGCAATAGAGGGTTCATCGGATACAGGTGGTGGCATTTCGTCAAGTGATTCAGGAGCAGGGGCTTTTTTGGAGACTATTTCCACCTCAGTCGGTGAGGAACGTAAGTAAAAGTGCCAGATTGCCAAGGCCCCTCCACCCAGAATCAGGACGGCGACGATTGTCGCAATGACATTACGCCATGATCTCCCCACAGCCTTTTTCGCTTTTACAACTCTGTGGGCGGCAGCACCGGGAAAAGATAGAATTCGATAAACACGAATGGGTTTGTCAATATTCTTGACCTCGTGCTTCCCTAAATTTTCAAATTCCAATCCTAACTTGCCCTCAATACTGTCATAGACGGTCCCAGAGATACTGATTCCTCCACCCTCAGCCAGGCTCTCAATCCTCGCAGCAATATTGACGCCATCTCCGTAAATTCGTTCGTCTTCTTGGATAACATCGCCTGAATTGATACCAATACGAAATTTCATCTTGCGTTCATCGGCCAACTCTTCATTTCGCTCCGCAAGTTCCCGCTGAATCTCTACGGCACAGTTCACCGCATCCAAACCACTCCCAAACTCAACCAAGATATTGTCGCCAGGTGAGTCCACCACCCTCCCTCGATATTGTTCCACAAGCTTGGCTATAGCTGCTCGATACGCCGTAATGGTACGGACAGTCTCATCCTCATTGTCCCTCATGAGTCGGCTGTATCCTTCAACATCAGCGCTGAGGATCGCAGTGAGTCGTCGTTTGAAATTCTCTATGTTCAAAGGATCACCGGCCCAGATAGAAAAACCCCCATGGACATACAAGAGTCCTTTGGAGGCTTTTTTATTGGGACCTTCTGATAAAAATGTCCCATAAAAGACTCCTGAAGGTTAAGGTTATGTTTTTTATTTACTGGGAGAGAAAAATGATAACGCTACTGAATCTAATTCATAAAGAAAAGCAGTCTAATGTCAAGAAAAATCCGCCTTCCAAATGACTTCTGAATTGAGGGTTTTGGCTTTGAGAAATGAAACAATATGTTCAAGATGTCTTTGGTATCCGGCAGCACCCTCGGGAAAGGATTTGAAAAACTCTTTTGGAATTAAATGGAGGGAATCAAATACTCACATCATAACCAACCTCGCAACATAAATTGAGAATATAGCGCTGGCTCGAATCCCCCAAATACGGTGGAGATAATTCTTGTGATGATAATACTGGCATTGATTTAAGGGCAAGAGTTTTTTGGGGAATGGAAAAATGGGTCGTTGAATGAGAATATAAAAATGCGAATGGTCGGGGGCGATAAAGCCGAATGAAAATAGAGCGGACAGAAAAGGGATAGACCAGAAATTTGAATTAGCGCAGAAAGCTTTTAAAGATGACAGTGAACCAAGAGTCGAACGTTAATGCGGTCCTGCATCTCCCTTTTCTTCACGCAACCGTCATGTTAGTCAAATGCCCGATCTAGAAAACCAGGGCAAATACGACAAATACAAATCCAAACAGACACAGCAGATTAATAGATAAATTCCATAATTTCGCCATTGTCATCTCCCCTTAACTTTTTCTGTTTCAGCCTATGATTAAGAGGAGCTCCCGGGTTGCTCCATATCGAAACTATAACGCGTTTGATTGTTATAAAAAGCAAGGTGCGTGCCACAATTGAGACATGAGTGTGTCGTAATTGTCTAACATGCTGAATAGAGTATAAAAAAAATTTCCATGAACATGAAGCGATAGGGATTGATGGCCTTATAGTGAGATCTTTATGGATGATTCTGTATTATGCTGAGACGGGGTTCTCGGGATTGATTCTCATAATGAAACAATTTTTTGTCTCACTCATCAAAGACCCCCTGCACAAATTGGTCGGCATTAAACGGCCTGAGATCATCCGCCTGTTCCCCAATGCCGATGAAACGTTGTACTTCCTGAAGCTCCTCCATATCGATATTTCTGGAAATTGCAGCGGTCATGACATCGGCGACTGTTCTGTGGGCTTTACGGATGGGGTTTGCCGTCATCACCATCGGCAATGTCAACAACGTGCTGATACTGGTGCTTGCCGCCGAATCTTTCGGTCCCCTTGAACCGACACTGGCGGCCATCTATAAAATACCTTTTTTTGGGCTGATTTTGCTTTTGAGGATGTATCGGAGGATCAGAGCAAAGAGATTGAAATTGAAATAATTTACAACAAGCTAGAAAATCGAGGCCAACTTGTGTATCATCCTGGTAACAACTTTGTTCTCTTTTTGAGACAACTTTCTCAAAAAAAGACTATAGAAGATAAACTTGCCTGGTGTGAAAATGAGCAATCCTACTGTCGACACAAAAAAATATCTCATAATTTTAGACCTTTGAGATATTTTCACTTATTTAATCGTCGTTCAGCGACTTTCCAGCATGGTTACTGCAACTAGAAGAGGATAAATATTTGACAGTCTCAAAGTGGGAGAAGCATCATGAAAATAAAAGTTGTCTCATCAATGCTGTTTTTTGTATTCCTGAGTTTTTTCACTGCTCTTAATGCTTCCGCAGGATATATAGGTTCTACTTCGGGAAATGATGGAGAAGATCCAGATATAGTTGAGCAAGCCCTATCTGGTATTTCAAATGATTATGATTTTGATCTTGAACCGATATCTTTCTTCACTAAACTTGAGGATCTTTTCGAGGACGTAGCTGTAGGTAGTACTTTTAAATCAGATGATGAAAGTTTTGAGATAACCGTAACAGAAATAAAAGATGGCCAAACAACGGCAGATGGCCAAACAAAGGGTGAGGCGACTGCTGGTACATGGTCTTCAACATCACCGGTTAGTTTTATTGTAATTAAGGCAAGTAATGGATTTTCTATTTTTTCGCCAGATCAAACGGTCGGTGGAGTTTGGAGTGGTAATTGGTCAACAAGTGAAAATGAACTGATTGAAATAAATGAGGGTACAAAAGGCCTTTCCCACGTCTCCGCTTACTCTGGAGGTGGTGGTGGAGCCCAAGTTCCCGAACCGGCAACCATCTTCCTTTTGGGGTCCGGACTACTGGGACTCTTCGGATTTCGAAAGAAATTCTGGAAACCGAAAAATTGACGACTTTCCCCTTTTTTCAAACCCCAATTCAAAGACTGTTTTTTGAGTTGGGGTTTTTGTGTTTTTATGGACCGAAAAGCGCAAGTCTTGGCCTGATTGGTAAACCCCAATACTTCACATACACCGGCAAAGGTCAAAAGGTCACATCATCATTTTAACCCACACATCTGTCTGGTCAAACCGATGAAGAATACCCAAACCTTGTTAAATCAGATGTCCCCAAAACCGACAACATAACGTGCATGATACTTCCGTAGCATAGAGGTCAGAATTTCGCAAGGCTGGCAGATATCCTTCTGTTTTACCCGGGATATCAGTCAGATGTTTTGTGCTGAATCGACAAAACCGGTGAGGAGCCAGTAACTCCCAATAAGGGGCCACCGTGATATCATATTTCCCCAACAGCAATCCGATTCTTCCGCCAAATTGCGTTAAGATATCCTCATATAATCATACTAGATTTGTTCAAACTTATGCCAATGGATTCGACTGCAATCTAGTAATTTCAACCCTCTTGAATTGGACAAGACACAACGAGCAATCTGCTTGAATCCGACGGGTATTGTTATTTATTGGCAGGAACCACCGTATAAATATACTCCCCCACGATCTGTCCCATATCCGTGGGAAGGGATCTATCAGAAGCACCGAAGGTCCAACTGGCGGCCTCCGCATTGTTAGCTGATGTAATCGTTTTGGTTCGAAGGGTTTGTCCCGTCAAAACGTCTACCAGTTTCACAGTGACATTCATGTAGGAAGACCCGGCGAACGGTCCTCCCCAAATCCTGGCAGAGGTGCCGGCTATCCGCATGTCTTGAATGGACGGCTCAACCCGAAGGGTTTTCCCTTTTAACACTTTGCCCGGATCTTGGTCGACTTCAGCAAAAACATTCTTTCCTCTCAGATGCGAAATCATGGCTGTTTCAAACTGCCTCAGCGCCTCTGGATAGGTCTGCCGAATCTCATCCGTTGCTTGGACCTCTGCGAATACGACGTTATTAAACCTTTGGGTCAACGGTACGGCATTCTTAACCGATTCTAACGTGGCAGACGACAAACTGCTATCGGTAGTGCCGGTCGACTGTGTCGTCTGTTGCCCCCCTGCACAGGAACAAAGAAATAGTATTGCTAAGGCCAAGAATACACGGGTATTTTTTTTGAGTAAACAGAACATCTTTTCCCCCTTTCTTTAATGGTATAGGCCACGACCCCCCAAAACCTCAAACATTTCAGATGAGCACAACAATACCAGATCAATTGTTGCTAACAGATGTTCTGGTGGATGGTAACCCTTTTGCCGGTTTCAGCACAAGGATTTTTACATACGACGCTCCTATGGTTAAACACGCTCGAACGAATAGCAGAGGTTGGCTCGCGGCGGGATCGTATTGAAAACCATGCGTATATGGGTGTATTCGCATTGTTATTCTGAACTTTGGCGTGAGACAATGGCTGCTGTATCGCTATGAGAATCAATGTTCTGGTGGTGACGCATAGATGGGTATGGTTGAAAAAGCCTGTCTATGCGATGATGTAATGAATTTTGCGTATTCTGCGTATTTTGCGAGTTATCATTTTTCTGGTCCCCCGGTATCGGGTGGTCGGTCTTCTTGTGGTTATTAGAATTAGAAATCTTGTACAAATACTGTACAATCCAGCGGTTAAAAACAAAAAAGGACCCAACCGAAATCAGCTAAGTCCTTGTTATTACTGGCGCGCCCAGCAGGATTCGAACCTGCGACCTACGGATTCGTAGTCCGTCACTCTATCCAGCTGAGCTATGGGCGCAATGGAGAAAGGAGCTATATATCAGAGATCGTTCGATCTGGCAACCACTGAGTGGACAAAAAATATTTTCAGGTGTATCGACGGACGATTTTATCAATGATGTCGGTGGTTGAATAGCCGGTGACAAATGGGATACTTCGAACCTGTCCCCCGCCCGCTTTTACCACGTCCGCCCCGATGATCCGGTCTTCCTGCCAGTCCCCGCCTTTTACCAGGATATGGGGAAGGAGGGATTTGATAACGCGTAAGGGATTATCCTCGTCGAAGATCAGGACACTGTCCACACATTCAAGGGCAGCCAGCAGTTCTGCCCGCATTTTTTCGGGGAAAATGGGTCTTTTGGCGCCTTTGATGGCCTGAACGGAACGATCACTGTTGAGGGCTACGATCAAATAATCCCCGAGAGCTCTGGCGGAAGATAGATAGCGGGCGTGTCCGGGATGGAGGATATCGAAACAGCCGTTGGTGAATACGATCCGCTTCTCTCTATTTTTGAGTGCATCGCAGTTTTTCTCAGCTTCCTCAAGGGTGCATATTTCGTTGAGATACGACATCATGATGACTCCTGATTTTAAAAGATCATATCACGGCCTTGGCCAGGGTGACACAAAAAACAGCCTCAGCGCCACCTGATTTCAAGACCCTGGCACACTCGTTCAAGGTATTGCCGGTAGTTGCCACGTCGTCCACCAGAAGAATGTTTTTTTTGCTGACGGCATCAGGTGTTTTGAGGCGAAATGCGTTTTGAACATTTTGCTTCCGGTCCTTTTTAGACAGGGTCGTTTGAGGGGTCGTGTATTTGGGCCTAATGAGTGAGAAAAAATCGAGTTCTCCGTTCAACCTATGGGCAACCTGTCTTGCCAGTAACAGACTCTGGTTAAATCCGCGTTCCCGAAGTCGTTTGGGGTGAAGCGGGACGGGCATGGTCAAAAATGGTTTGGGGGGTAGGCATCGCGTTTTTACGAATTCGGCCAGAAGTGGCCCCACCGCATCGGCTACAAAGGTTTTTTGGCCGTATTTGAGCTTGTGAACCGCCTCAAGAATGGACCCTTCATATCGGTACGGAGCGTAAGCCGCCTCGAAAAACGGTTTTGTTCGAAGACAATCCTCACATGGGTGATTTTCAATCCGTTCTGAGTTGAAGGGTATGCCGCAGATGGTGCAAAAAGGGGCTTCAATGGCGTTGAAGCCCGAGGTGCAGTCATGGCATATTGAATTCGGGAAATCTCCCGCATCAAAAGGACCCCGCCATAGAAAATCTCCACAAATAACGCATCGCGGTGGAAAGATGATTGGGGCGAGCTGTTTAAAGGGGGTCACTTTTTGATGGTTCCACCGTTTGGGGATTCCCTCACGAAATCCTCAAAAGAGCAGTCTCGATTAATTCCCCGGCATGCCAGTTTGGCAACGTCCCACGTCTCCCGGTCCGCTACGTTTGCCGGGAAGTAGGGCCAGAGTTCGCAGCGAGCCGGTTTTACGGAGTGAATGGTACACCCTTTTTTATTTTTGAAAAAAATGCAGAAATTATCCGAACCCACTCCGGCATAGATGTGTCCATTGCGTTTTTCGGTGAATCCTGCCAGGAAATCTTCAAGTTTTAGACCCAGGTATTCCGCGATCCTTTTCTGTTCGTCTGCTTCCATGAAGATGCCCCCTGCACCATAGCAGCATTCCCCACACATTTTACAATCAAAGGCTTTCATTGTCTATTCTCTTTCAAAAGTCTCGAACAACGATTTCAGGTTGTTATTTTACTATCTTTCGATATTTGTTTGATTAATTGATCCAGATTCCAATCCACCAGCAGTCTCAGTCGGGCATCCACCCCTTTTTTTCTGTAAACAATATGGCCGTTCTGAACTCCGTATTGAAACAGATCCCGGGTGGCTTTGACATCTTGACGGCAGTATTCGGAAAGCTTTTCCATTTCCCCCTGGCGGAACCATTCCACCGCTTGAAGGCCATGGGCGGTTTTTCCAGTGCCGAGCGTTTCCGTGGCCAGGTGATCGAGTCCCAGTCTGAAACCGAGCCGTTGATGAATATCCGATAAGATATCAAAAGTGGGCAGACCCTTCAAATCCACTTCGGTATAGGCACCCAGGACCTTGTAATCAAATCCGATGATATTAAACCCCACGATCAGATCCCCTTTTTTGAGATGATTGATGAGGTCTCTGATGCGGTCTTCCTCAAACGTCAGAAAACGGTTTTCCAAATTGTCAAAGAGAACCGCCACCGAAATTCTCATGAGGTGACTGTTACGCCATCCCCCCACATCCTGTGCGGTTTTCTGGGTTTCAAGGTCAAAATAGAGTATCCGGGGGCTCTCGGTATTTTCTTTGTCTTTGACCTTCTCATGAAAAACCGGTTGGAGCTCCGCTTCGTCTGTTTCCTCGGCCATGTCGCTAAACGGAATGTGTCCCAGAAGGCCCTCAAGGATCAGTTGGGCCGCCGCCTTGTCAAGGGGTTTGTTGCCGGAACCGCACTTGGGGGAATGGATGCATGAAGGGCACCCATCCTCACACTCACAGCTCTTGATATGTTCCCAGGTTTTCTCGAGAAGCGCCAGAATGGTTTCAAATCCCCGCAGGGCCAGTCCTACTCCGCCGGGATAGGCATCGTAGATGAAGATGGCGGATTTTCCCACCTGGGGGTGGTGGGGGTAGCAGATACCTCCGATATCGTTTCGATCGCACAGGGCAAAGAGGGGGAAGATGCCGATGGTGGCATGTTCAATGGCATGGATGCCGCCCATGAAATGAAACCCTTTTTTTTCCACAAAGCCTTTGAGGATCGGTTCGATTTCCACCCAGAAGCCGGAGGTTTCAAAGATCCGGGGGGGAAGATCATCCAGAGGGAAAACACCCATGAGCCCCTGTCCGGGCAGGGATCGCTTTTCATACCCGGTGATGATTTCGGTTACCTTGAGGATCCCCTCCCGCACGATGAACTGCCCCTTTGGCCGGCTTTGATGCACTTTGATGATTTCCGTTTCTTTTTCACTGCGGGCTCGCGTGAAATACTTCAATTTCGATTGTCGAACCACCACGTCCTTTTTGTCCGGAAACAGATGTTCCACCTCGTATTGACGGGCCCGATGAAGGTAGATGGCACCGGGATGGCATTCCTTGAATGCCTTGAAGCCGTCCACCGTTCCGATGGCCTGGCCGGTTTCGCGCTCGAAAATGGTGAAGGTCTCACCGGCGGAACGGATGTTGACGGAGAGCTGGGGGTTCCGCCGGGTTGAAAACCACATGGGATTGCCTTCTGCGGTGCGGCTCAGATGTCCCTCCTTTTCCAGCTGGTCCAGGAGAGTTAACAGATCCCGGGTCCAGAAGCCTTCGTCTTCGCGGGTGATGGGTAGCTCCGCCGCGGCGCACACCAGGTGATCTTTGACCACGTAGGGGTTGTTCGGGTCCAGGATAGCGGCTTCAAAGGATCTTTCAAAGAGTTCATGGGGATGTTTCATGAAATACTGGTCCAGAGCATCGGGTTTTGCCACCAGGAGAATCATGGATTCCCTGCCCGAACGGCCCACCCGTCCTCCCCGCTGCCAGGTGTTGATGATGGTACCCGGGTATCCCACTAAAAGGCAGATGTCTAAGTATCCGATGTCGATACCCAGTTCCAGAGCACTGGTGGATACCACCCCCAGAAGCTCGCCTTGAGCCAGCCGTCGCTCAATGCGCCGTCTTTCCTCGGGGAGAAACCCCGCGCGATAGGAACTGATTTTGTCGCGGATGGCGGGGGTCAGCTGATTGACCCAGAGATGAATGAGTTCCGTGACCTTTCTGGCCTGGGCAAAGACAATGGTGCGAAAGCCCTTGTGGACACATTCGGTGAAGAGCTTGGCAGAGGAGAAGTTGGGACTCCCCTCGGGGTTGAGGAAGACCACGTGCTGACCGGATTTCGGAGCACCGGTGGATTGGACCACTTCAATTTCCTGTTGAATCAGGTCTTTCCCGAATGTTTCGGGATTGGCAACTGTGGCGGAGAGCAGTACAAACTGGGGATCGGCCCCATAGAAACGGCATATCCGGCGCAGCCGCCTGATAATCTGGCTCAGGTGGCTTCCAAAGATGCCCCGGTAGGTGTGCACCTCGTCCAGAACCACGAAAGAGAGGTTTTTGAACAGGTTTTCCCAGTTGTGATGGTTCGGCAATATGCCCCGGTGTAACATGTCGGGATTGGTAAAAAGAACGTGGGGCGGGTTCCTGCTGATTTTTTTTCGATGGTGGGGTGTGGTGTCGCCATCATAGATGGCGGCATGGATACTGAGGCTTTCAATTTGCTCAAGCCATTTTGAAAAGTTTTTAAGTTGATCATGTTCCAGGGCCTTCAAGGGGAAGAGAAAAAGAGCCCTGGCATTGTGGTCCTGAAGAATTTTTTCCAGAACCGACAGCGTATAAATAAAGGTTTTTCCACTGGCGGTTTCCGTGGCCACCAGGACGTTTTTCCCTGTTCGAAGATGGTGGATGGCTTCGATCTGATGGGTGTAGAGCCTACCAATTTTCAAACCGTCCATGGCTTTCTGAATATCGGGATGAAAGTCGGGCGTTGTCCCGTACACCGCCTCGCGGGCGGGGATGAAATGTTGGAATACAACGGCCTGGCCGAAATCGGTATGGACCTTCAAGGTGTCGATGAATCGGGAAAGGTTCACTTTTTTTACTGCTTTTCAGCGGATGGGTCACGGGAGGTTTTTTTCTTTCCGAATTTTTTCTCAAGACTCTCTTTGATGTCTTCATCGCTCACCTTGGGCCGATTCGACATGGTTTTTTGAATCTGCTCATGGGTTTTTTTCATTATATCGCTCATGAAGGTATCATTTTCAACACTCCAGGCGCTCCATCCGTCGATTCCGATATATTCGTCATAAGAGGTTTCGTAGTAGGGGTCATGAATCCTGACGCCTTTTTGTTCGTTATATTCATAGCGAACAAATTCTCCGTCAAAACGCTCAAAATCCTCATCCTTGAGTCCTAATAGCTTTAAAAGGGGCTTATGTTCTTCCTTTACATCCATTTTATCATACTCCTAAATTTCCAGGCTTGTTTTTGCGGATTCCATTTTGTCATGGTATCCTTCCCATTTTTCAAGCAGACTTTCCAGTTGGGTGCTCATTTCTTTGTATTCAGCCAAAAGCGGTACGCTTTTGACATTGTCTTCAAAAAAATTGGGATCGGCAAGGAAGGTTTCCACCTCTTTCTGCCGGGTTTCCAGTTGAGAGATAGCGTTTTCGGTTTGTTCAAGCTCCTTTCGAATGGGTGCCAGGATATCGTGAATCCGCTGCCTCTGTTCAGCCTCTTTTCGTTTATCCCGCTTTCGATGCTGGTTTTTTTTGCCTGAAAGATCCGCGGCATCGGCGGTTTCTCTCAGCCCTTTTGCGGGATTCGCCGGTTCCAGGTGAATATCCGCTTCGGTGTCGGCAAGATGCTGATAGTACTCTTTCAGCGTGCCGGGGTATTCGATCATTTCCCGACCCCTGATGTCCCAGATCTTTGTGGCCAGGCGATTCACAAAGGATTGATTGTGAGAGACGAATAGGAGCGTTCCACCGAATCCCGATAAGGCATCAATAAGGGTTTCCGAGCTTTCGATATCAAGGTGGTTTGTGGGTTCATCCATGAGCATGAAATTGCCCGGTTTGACGAGAAGTTTCGCCAGGGACACCCTGGCCCGTTCTCCGCCTGAAAGGACGCTGATGGGTTTGTCCACATCGTTGCCCGAAAAAAGAAAGGCCCCGCAGACCGATCTGACAAATCCGATGCTCGCATTCGGTACCGACTGGTAGACTTCCTCCACCACCGTTTTTTGAGGATTGAGCAGATCCGAATGGTGCTGGGCAAAATAGGCGATATTGATCTGGTGCCCCAGAACAATTTTTCCCTGATCCGGTGTGAGTTCACCCGCCACGGCGCGAAGCAGCGTGGTTTTTCCACAGCCGTTAGGACCGATAATGGCGATTCTTTCGCCCCGGGTCACTCTCAGGTTGAGATGTTCATATAAAATGTTGTCGCCAAACCATTTGGAGACATCCCGAATGGCAACCACTTCATCACCGCTTCGAGGGATGGGGGGAAAGGAAAAACGGATGGCTTTTTCCTTTTTATGGGTCTGAATAAGCTCCATCTTTTCCACCAGCTTTATTTTGCTCTGGGCCTGGCGGGCCTTGTTGGCCTTGGACCGGAATCGTTCAATGAATTTCTGCGCGTCTTTGACCTTCTGCTCCTGGTTTCGGGCTTTGTTTTCAAGGGATCTGACCTCTTCCTGACGGGCTTTCAGGTAGAAGTCATAGTTGCCGCTGTAGCTCCGCATGCCTTCCGTCTCAAATGAAACAAGGCGATGGATTTGACGGTTGAGAAATTCCCTGTCATGAGAGACCAGAATCATGGCGCCCTTAAAGCCTTGAAGAAAGGCTTCCAGCCACCTTACGGACGGCATGTCCAGGTGATTGGTGGGTTCGTCTAAAAGGAGTAGGTCGGGTTTCTGATACAGGAGCCTTGATAAAGCTGCCCGCATTTTCCAGCCACCGCTGAGTTCCGCGACGGGCTTCTGAAAATCCGTTACGCCAAAGCCGAGGCCCAACAGGATCTTTTCCGCTTCGTGATGGGGAAAATCCAGATTCAGGCGGTTGATCTCCTGGTGTAAGTCGGCAATCTGTTTGCCAAGGATGCTCTGATCCAGTTCATCGGTTGCTTTTTCAAGAGCGTATTCTGCATGGTCCAGGTCGTTTTCCATCTTCAGTCGCTGCGGCACGGCACTGAGGACCGATTGAAGCAGGGAACCCGATACGGTTTCCTGAACATCCTGAGAGAGGTACCCCATACGGGTATTTCCGGCGATTTTGATTTCTCCTCCATCGGGTGTGATTTCGCCCATAATGATTCGAAGCAGGGTGGTTTTTCCGGATCCATTGGGACCCACCAGACCGATTCGATCTCCGGGATTGATCTGCAGCCCTATCTGGTTGAAAATCTGTCGTTCAACGAAATTGAGGGAGATTTTGATGGCGGTGACAAGACTCATGGTTTATTACTAAAGATTTCCGAGTTGAATTGTTTTGTCCGTTTAAATATTATGGGCATTCGTTCACAGGGTGCAGTTGTCAGGGTGCAGAAAATCAGCATGTTTTAGCCAATTCTTATTAATTTGTCGCTTAATTGTACTCCCCTTTTGCATGCATCTATCATCGAATTACATCCTGTCCCCTGACAACTGTCCCCTGCACCCTGTGAACGGTTACTATAATGGTTTATGCTGAATTTGCAAGAGTCATTGATCTTCAGTTTCCGGGTCTTTTGTGTTATGAAATCACTGTTGGGGGCCCGCCGCGGTTGGCAACCGTATTTCCCGGACGTCTTGTAGTTTCAAAAAATTGACATAACCGATGTTGAGGTCAAAGGTGAAATCAGAACCGGTACAACGCAAGCTTGCTGCCATATTGAGTGCGGATGTGAAGGGATACAGCCGGCTTATGGGGCAGGATGAAGCGGCGACCGTGAAAGCCATCAGGGCGAGTCGTGAAATTATGGCTTCAGCCATTGAAAGCGGGCACGGCAGGGTGGTTGATTCGCCGGGGGATAATGTCCTGGCAGAGTTCGCCAGTGCGGTGGATGCCCTTAATTGTGCTGTGGCCATACAGGATTTATTGAAGAAAAGGAATGCGGAATTGCCCGATGACCGCAAGATGATTTTCCGCATCGGGATCAATATCGGGGATGTGATCGTTGAAGGTGGGGAGATCTATGGTGATGGTGTCAACATCGCCGCAAGGCTTGAGGGATTGGCCGATCCGGGAGGCATATGCATTTCAGGAACCCTGTATGACCAGGTGAAACGAAAGGTCCACTATCGATATGATTTTATGGGCCGACAGGAAGTGAAAAACATCGCTGAAACGGTTCGAACATATCGCGTGGTTTGGATGGACGCGGATCTTTCGAAAGGGCCTGGAAAAAGAGGAAAACGGAGCAAACCGACGCCATTGGCTGGGAACGGCTTTGGATTTGTGTCAAAAAAAATAATTGCGACCTGTCTTTTGATGCTACTGCTCATGCCTCTTGTGAACCATTTCAAAATTAACCTGCTGACGAAAATGTGGCAGTGTCGTCTGACCCTGTTGCCCAATGCTCACCAGGTGACCGTTGTCACCATCGACAAAGATGAATACCGGAAGATGAATGTGAAAGGAAAAGAAGCGCCCCCACCATACGATGTCAGACCGAGGCTCTGGCGACAGTATTATCCGACCGTTATCAAGAATCTTTTCGAAATGGGTGTGGGTGCCGTGGGATTCGATTTCTGGTACTCACCTGCCAATGATGCGGCCGAGAAAAAGGCCACGAGGCATTTTGTTGATAGTCTCAAATGGGCCAGAAAAAAGAGCTTCCCCGTTATTCTGGGCCAGTACCAGAATAAACAGGACAAAGCTGTTTACAGTGAGGCCCATTGGGGATTTGTTTCCGTATTCAGGGATTTGACCTGGATCAACGAGGTCATGTACCTGAAGGTTTGGGATAAAATGGCGGTATCCGGGGAGTTGATAGATCACCCGAGCTTTTTTTTGCAGGTATTGGCGGAAAAGTTGAGATTGAAACCGGTGCTGGGCGTGGATGGTGTGAGGCTCATTGGACCACCTATCCCTAGGCGGTTGTGGCTGGCCTTTGCCGCGACGCCTTTTGTCAAAGTGCCCTTTCACGAAGTTTACAATGGGTGGGCGGATCCTAAGCTGTTTAAAGGACGGGTTGTCCTGATCGGAATAGGCGGGAGCGAAATGGATTATTTCCACGTTCCCTACAGTCCCACCGATTTTACACCCCATGACAAAAATGATGGTTATGGAATGCCGGGCGTATTTCTTTTTGCTCACGCCATCAATCAGGTTATTCAGGGGTATTACCATAAGGAAATAAACGATGAATGGACGTTGAATTTTAAAGATAAAGGGATTTCACTTTTTCATCTGGAGAGTATCCTTTATCTCTTGATTGAAACCATCGGTACATGTCTGCTTCTCTATGGGGTATTCGTTTTTGCCCGAAAAAGGGGAGAGGGGTTGGTAACCCTCTCTTTTATGGGATTGACGACGGCAGCGCTTATGGCGATACTGGCCTTTCTCCCGGTGCTCTTCGGGTTGGCTAACTTTTTCTTCGCAGGCCTTATTTTTTCGCTGTTGTCTGTCTGGAAAATGAAAAACCGGAAACTGCCTTGAGGTGTTTTTTATGGTGATAAGGCAATGAAAGGGGGTAAAAAACATGGATTTTGTAAAATTGAAAAGGGTTTTGGCTTTGCTGTGTGTTATAGTTTTGTGGGCGTTTCATGGATTCGCCGCAGAAACCGCGGGCAAACAGGATCAAGTAAATTCAGGAATGATTGAAGTTGAGTGCAACATTTCAGGTTTGGAGCTGCACCTTTGCCCGCAGGAAAAATTTCAGAAAAAGGAAACCAGCGTATTTTTTGGATTGATCAAATCGGAGAAGCGCCTCTGTTCCGGCGGCGAAATTTCTTTGGGTGAGACCCCCGTCAAGCCGGTTTCCGTGCCGTCGGGTCAATACATACTGCTGGTGCCCCCGGGATATCGCGCAAATCATGATGGCCCCATCGAGATCCAGATGGAGAATGGAAAAAGGAAGTTTTATTTATTGAAACTTTTCAGTGCCCGAGCCGATGGAGGGGGGGACGATCACGGTGCCGGCGGTGGTGGTGGTGCTGCCGCCGCCCCCGGTCTTGCAGAATGAAAATGGCTAATTTACCCATTAGCCTTCATGCTATTTCGATGTTCCACCATGATACATCGGTTCATGACCACCTCGATGCCGGCCTCCCGGGCTTTCGAGGCCGATTCGTTGTGAACGATACCCAATTGCATCCAGATGGTTTTGACCCCGATTCGGATGCACTGTTCCACCACCGGCGGAACACGGGTGAGATTGATGAAGAGGTTGGCCACATCAAAGGCAAATGGGATGTCTTCAAGGGACTTGTAGCAGGTTCTTTCCAGTATTTGCTCTTGGCCCGGGTTTACGGGGATTACGTCATAACCCTGTTCCAAGAGGTATCGGGCGACCTTGTTGCTGTCCCTGGATGTTTTGGGGGAAAGCCCCACGATGGCAATCCGCTTTGAATCTATCAGAATTTTCTCTATGTCCTTTGAAGGTGGCATGTAATCGGGCATTTCGCATTGGGCAGTTTCCATAAGCATCCTATTTAAAAAGGTTCTTTACAGTTTCCGCTTTTTTCTTTACATCCATGGCTTTTTTGACCCCCGGGACCTGCTCCATAACCTTGTCGATCACCTTGCTTTCCATGGTGCTTTCCAGGGTTGGTTCTTTTTCCATTTGAGGGGCTTCGATTTTCTTCCCGGATTCTTCTTCGGAGGATTTTTCCGGCTTCAATTCTTTTTTGATATTCTTAAATTCCTTGATGGCGCCGCCGAGACCCTTACCGATATCCGGAAGGCGTTTGGCGCCAAAGATCAGGATGACAATGATGGCAATGATGATCAGTTCCGTAGGACCAAGCCCGAACATGTTTGACTCCTCATGATTGAAAACCGTCTATTCAAGACCCAAAAATTGAACAGCATCTTCATCTTCTTCCCGTGCTTCTATATGCCCGATGCAGTACGCCGCTTCTCCCATGGCTTTCAGCCTCAGGAGTACCTCATCGGTTTCTTCTTCATTCACAACGATCAAAAGCCCCAGGCCGTTGTTAAAGGTCAGCATCATGTCATGATCTGAAACATGGCCGGCTTTCTTGATGTATTGAAATACGGGGTGGGGAACCCAGGCGGTGGTGTCAATGATGGCTTTGCAGCGAGACGGTAATATGCGGGGTGGGTTATCGACGAGCCCGCCACCGGTGATGTGACTGATTCCGTAGAGATGAAAATCCCTTCTGAGGTTGCTGATGGTTCTGGCGTATATGCGGGTGGGTTCAAGCAGTTCCTCCCCAAGGGTTCGGCCAAAATCAGGCACATAGTCGGAAACGGACATTTTCAGGTCATCGAAGAAAATCTTCCGCACCAGTGAATAACCGTTACTGTGAAGTCCGCTGGAACCGATGCCGATCAGTCGATGGCCTACGGCAATCTCGCTTCCGTCCAGCAGCTCTTCGTTATCGGCCATGCCCACCACGAATCCGGCCAGATCGTATTCGCCTTTTGCGTAAAACCCGGGCATTTCAGCGGTTTCCCCTCCGATGAGTGAGCATTTGGCCTCCAAGCACCCGGTTGCAATTCCTTTCACGATTTCAACAGCCTTTTTTACATCCAGAACGCTCATGGAAATGTAGTCGAGGAAAAAAAGTGGAGATGCGCCTTGTACCACGATATCGTTGACACACATGGCCACAAGATCCAGTCCCACCGTATCATGTTTATCGAGCATGAAAGCAATTTTGAGTTTTGTGCCGACCCCATCGGTGGAACTGACCAGAACAGGATTGTTGATGTGTTGAAGAGAAAGCGAAAAAAGGCCGGCAAAACCACCTATATTTGTGATAACACCGGGGGTTTGCGTCTTGCTGACAATGGGTTTTATCAGCTCTACAAACCTATTTCCCGCTTCGATATTGACGCCTGCTTCGGCGTATTGGTCCTTTTTTTTATCGGGTTTTGAGGGGCTCATTATTTTTGACTCCGTCACTCAAAATTTTATCAAACCCTGAGCCTGAATAATAATTGCTAAAGCGGAAATAACTGCTCAACTCTTTGGGCAAGCATAATGTCCCCACTAGCTTTAAGTTGTCCGCCCATAAATGCCTGCATGCCGTTGATCTCTTTGTTGATCATACCGAGCCATGTTTCAGCTGACATGGTAAGTGTTACGGTGGGTTCGGCGTGGGACCCTTCAACAATTTCACAGGTTCCGTCTTGGATGACAATATTCCAGTTTCCCCCATCATCCCCGGTTATTTCAAATTGAAACACTGCGTTCAAACCCTGAGCAGCATCGGTATCAAACACCTCGGGCATTTTGTCGAAGACATCTTTGACGTTAGCGATTGTCATTTTGTATTTTCCTCCTTGATTCTCATTTTTTTCATACCGGATATAACTAGCAAATGATGTTATTGTCAATCAATATCAACACACAATGAAAATTCTCACATTCACCCCGATGTTTGCAACTGATTGGTGGCTAAACAGGTTGTCGATAAGTGCATCCCTTTTAGAAAGATTGATGGGTTTGTGATTTTTCTTGCAATATGCCCATACGTGTGTTAGAAACGCGCATTTCGGTCCCAAGGATACGAAGGTCTATGAAGCGTAAAATGCCTCGAATTACAGCGTTTTTGGGTAAGGATACGGCTTTTGAGGGAATGTTGACGTTTACAGGTGGTCTTCGCATCGACGGTCGTTTTCAAGGGGAGATCTCCACCGGAGGAACCCTGATTATAGGAGAGACCGCCGTGATCCGGGGTGACATCCATGCGTCATGTGTTTTAGTCAGTGGTGAGATTCACGGCAATACCGTTGCGGATGAGATGATCGAGATTTTCACACCCGCCAGGATTTTTGGGGATATTCAGTCCCCGGAGATTATCATGGGTGCAGGTGCTGTTTTTGAGGGTAAATGTCAGACTGAAAACGGTTAATCCGCGTTCTCGGTCCGGCGGTGTATGCTTTTAAAAAAAAAGTTTTTGACAAGCACCGTTTTTTTTTGTAAAAGGCCTTACTTTCGTGTGAAGCGGCTCCGAATCGGAAATAATTTTAAACCTAAAACCCATGAAAATCGTGATGAAAGGATGCGTCTGATATGCTGAGCATAGACGGTACACTGATTCTTCAAATAGCTAATTTTCTAGTTCTTCTCGTGGTGATGAATATCATCCTCTACAAGCCGATACGTGGGATACTGGCAAAAAGGGATGAGGAGATGGATTCCCGCCAGAAAATGATTGATGATTACCAGGGCCGCGTAAAGGATAATGAGGAAGCTATTGAAAGCGGTATGGTTGCGGCCAGGAAGGAAGGCTATCAGGAAAAAGAATCTTTGAAAGCCCTGGGACAAGAAGAAGAAAAAGGGGTTCTTCAGGAAGCCGGTGCTGCCGTGGAGAGAAAATTGACGGCTGCAAAACAGGAGATTGAGATCAAAATATCATCCGCCAGAGAGACCTTGGAGAGTGAGATTTCCGGTTTTTCCGACGAGTTGGCTGAAAAGATACTGGGAAGGAGCGTTCAATGATTCGCTTTGCAAGCAAGAAAGGGGAGACATTCCTGATTGTTGGTATGACGCTGTTGTTCGTGATTGCTTTTTGTGGCCTCGCCCTTGCGAGTGGTGGTGGGGGCGCATCCGATAGTCACGGTCACGACCAGATGATGAACCTGCTTTATCGCATTCTCAATTTTACCCTTCTGGTGATTATCCTCGTGGTCATAGTTAAAAAAACTTCCATGTTACGCTTTTTCGGGGAGCGGAAAGATGAAATCAAGAAAAAGCTTGAGGATTTGACAAAAGCGCGTCAGGCAGCCGAAGACCGCAGCCGGGAGCTTGAGACAAAACTTGGGGAATTTGAAGTTCAGAGAAAAGAGATCCTCGAACAGTTCAGGGCTGAAGGCGCCAAGGAAAAAGCGCGAATTATCGCCGAAGCCAGGGAGCGGGCAGCGCAGCTTATCAGTCAGGCTGACCACACCATCGAGCGTGAGATTCAAGGCGCCACCGAAAGGTTGAAACAGGAAGTGGTTGAAATGGCCGCCATGCGGGCGGAAGAAATTATCGTTAAAGGGATAAAAGACAGTGATCAGGACCACTTGGTGAATGAATTCATTAAAAGCGTGGAGAAACTACATTGACCGGTTCAAAGATTTCCAAAAGATATGCAAAGGCGCTGCTCAGTCTGGGGCAGGAAGACGGAAATTATGCGGAATACGGCGAGAACCTTAAGGAATTCGCCGGACTCTGTGCGGATAATCCGGAATTCAGCAAGGTGATCGGTAATCCGGTTTTTTCCGTGGATGATCGAAAAAAAGTGCTGAATGCCGTGTTGGAGAAAAGTGCTTTTTCCGAATATGTCAAAAATCTTCTGCGGCTTCTCCTGGATAAAAACAGGATAGGAGGCATCGAAGATGTTGCAGACAATTACACACGACTTACCGACGAGATTTCAAACATTATCCGTGCTGACATTATTACGGCCAGACCTTTGAAAAATGAGGCAATGGACAAACTGGATGCTGTCCTTGCAAAAATCACTTCTAAGACGGTCAAAACCAACGTAGAAGAGGATGAGTCGCTCATCGGGGGGCTTGTCGTAAAAATAGGTGATTTGGTATTGGATGGCAGTGTCAGGGCACAGCTTGAAGGCCTAAAAGAATCATTAAAAAGGGGTGAATATAACTAATGGAGATCAGAGCTGCAGAAATAAGTGAGATAATCCGGGGTCAGATTAAAGACTATGAGAAGAAGGTCGAAGTTAGTGAGACCGGAACCGTCTTGTCTGTGGGTGATGGTATCGCTCGCGTATACGGGATTGAGAAGGTCATGGCCATGGAGATGGTGGAATTCTCCGGAGGCATATTTGGCCTTTGTCTTAATCTGGAAGAAGATAACGTGGGTGTCGCCATTATGGGCGATGACTCCAAAATCAAAGAAGGCGATACGGTCAAGAGGACCGGAAAGATTGCTGAAATCCCTGTGGGAGAGGCGGTTCTGGGTCGCGTTATTGACGCTGTGGGGCAACCCCTTGACGGTAAGGGACCCATTGAGGCCACCCAATTTAACCGGCTCGAGATGGTGGCGCCCGGCGTTATTGATCGGCAATCCGTTCACGAACCCATGTACACGGGTATCAAGGCCATTGATGCCATGACGCCGGTGGGAAGAGGCCAGCGTGAGTTGATCATCGGCGACAGGCAGATCGGGAAAACGGCCATCTGTGTGGACGCGATCATCAATCAGAAGGATACGGACGTTTACTGCATTTATGTGGCGACGGGTCAAAAAAAATCAACCGTGGCTCAGGTGGTCAACATTCTTGAGAAACACGGCGCCATGGAATACACAACGGTTGTGGCGGCTTGTGCCAGCGATCCAGCCACCCAGCAGTTTATTTCACCCTATGCCGGATGCGCCATTGGAGAATACTACCGAGACCAGGGAAAACATGCCCTGATTATTTACGACGATCTTTCAAAACAGGCGACAGCGTATCGTCAGGTTTCTCTTTTGCTCAAGCGACCCCCCGGACGTGAGGCATTTCCAGGAGATATCTTTTACAATCATTCCAGGCTTCTTGAGCGCGCGGCCAAGGTTAATGATAAACTGGGTGCGGGTTCCCTGACGGCACTTCCGATTATCGAAACCCAGGCAGGTGACGTTTCCGCCTACATCCCCACCAATGTTATTTCCATTACGGACGGCCAGGTTTATCTTGAGCCGAATCTTTTCTTTTCGGGCATTCGCCCGGCCATTAATGTGGGTCTTTCCGTTTCCCGCGTGGGTGGTGCTGCCCAGACAAAGGCCATGAGAAAGGTTGCGGGTTCTCTAAAACTGGATATGGCCCAGTTCCGTGAACTGGAAGCGTTTGCCGCTTTCGGTAGCGATCTCGACAAAGCCACGCTGAAACAGCTGGATCGAGGCCGCAGACTGGTGGAAATTTTAAAACAGCCACAGTTTCAGCCCATGAGTGCCGAGAAAGAAGTGGCGATACTGTATGCCGGTTCAAATGGTTTTCTGGACAAGTGGCCTGAAAATTCCGTTCTTGAATATGAAAAACAGATGCTTGAGTTTATGGGAAGCAAATATGCCGACATCCTGGCGGATATTAAGGAAAAGGGTGATATTTCAGAGGAAACGGACGGTAAACTGAAAAAGGCTCTGGGAGAATTTGAAGGAATTTTTCAACCCGCAGCCTGATTCGTCTTATTGTTTCGGACATGAAGGGGACGTAAACTTTTCGGATAACTAAAGAGAGAAAGGCCACATGGCAACCTTAAGCGATATTAAGCGGAAGATAGGCGCTGTTAAGAATACGCGGCAAATTACAAAAGCCATGAATATGGTTGCTGCTGCCAAACTCCGCGGCGCCCAGATGAAAATGGAGAGCTTTGAGCCCTACGCGACCAAGTTTGCGGAAGTGCTTGGAAATCTGGCAAGCCGGATTGAACCTGATATTCACCCTCTGCTCGTGAAGAAGGAGAAGGTTTCCCGGGTTGAGTTGCTGCATTTTTCAGGCGATAAGGGCCTTTGCGGCAGTTTCAATACCAATCTGTTCCACCGGGCTGAAAAGTGGGTGAAACAAGAAAAGGATAGTGGCGTTGACATCGCTGTGACAGCGGTTGGAAAACGGGGACGCGATTATTTTAAAAAAAGAGGGTATGATCTCATTGGAAGCCATATCAATGCATACAAGAGTGTCGATATATCCTTTGTGAACCAAATCAGCAGGGGCATGATTGATCGGTATCTTGCAGACGAGGTGGATGGCGTCTATATGATTTACAGCCGTTTTCTCGGTATGGGCAAACAGGTGCCCACAGTGGTGAAACTGATTCCTGTTGAGCCGCCGGTTGTTGAAGCGGAAGAACAGTCCGGGGCTGAAGCAGAATACCTGTGCGAACCGAATCCCGAAGGGCTGATGATTGAACTTTTACCCAAACACGTTAATGTACAGATTTATAACGCATTTCTACAAAACGAAACAAGCGAGCATGCCGCGCGCATGGCGGCCATGGACAATGCTTCCAGGAATTGTGACGATCTTGTGGAAAGTCTTACCCTTGCATACAATAAGGCACGACAGGCGGCTGTTACTGCTGAATTGATGGACATTGTGGGTGGCGCTGCCGCCTTGAAGGGATAACGGTTTTAACCTTATAAGGAGGTCTTTATTTAACCATGAATGAGGGCAAATTAATACAAATCATTGGTCCGGTCGTCGATGTGGAGTTTGGTGATGGTGAACTCCCTGAAATCCTAACTGCACTCCTGATCAGCAACCCGGCAATCAACGACGTCGAGGATAATCTGGTTGTTGAAGTTGCCCAGCATCTGGGTGATAATGTGGTGCGCTGTATTGCCATGGACGTGACCGACGGCCTTGTACGGGGCATGCCGGTTAAGAATACGGGAAGTCCGATTATGATGCCCGTAGGGGATCCGGGTTTGGGTCGCGTTCTCAACGTGGTTGGAAGACCCGTGGACGGTCTGGGTCCCGTTGTGACGGAAGAGTACTATCCCATTCATCGTCCTGCTCCATCATTTGAAGAACAGGATGTGTCCGTAAACGTACTTGAAACCGGCGTGAAGGTTATCGATCTCCTGGTCCCATTCCCAAGGGGTGGTAAGATGGGGATGTTTGGTGGTGCCGGTGTCGGCAAGACGGTCGTTATGATGGAGATGATCCATAATATCGCCATGCAGCATGGTGGTATCAGTGTGTTTGCGGGTGTGGGCGAGCGCACGAGAGAGGGTAACGACCTTTACATGGAGATGAAGGAATCCGGCGTTCTCCCCAAAGCAGCGCTCATTTACGGTCAGATGACGGAGCCTCCCGGTGCTCGTGCAAGGGTTGCACTTTCCGCCCTGACGGCCGCTGAATATTACAGGGATGAACGGGGTCAGGACGTTCTCCTTTTTGTTGATAACATCTTTCGATTTACCCAGGCGGGTGCTGAGGTTTCAGCGCTCTTGGGTCGTACGCCTTCAGCGGTGGGTTATCAGCCCACACTGGGTACTGACCTGGGTGCCTTGCAGGAGCGGATTACTTCAACCACCAAGGGTTCCATTACATCGGTTCAGTGCGTGTATGTGCCTGCGGATGACCTTACGGACCCGGCGCCTGCAACAACATTTGCCCATCTCGACGGAACCGTGGTGCTATCAAGGCCGTTGACGGAATTGGGAATTTATCCGGCCGTGGATCCGCTGGATTCCGGTTCCAGAATTCTGGACCCGAACTATCTTGGCGAAGAACACTATCATACCGCAATGATGGTTCAGAGAACGCTTCAGAAATATAAGGAACTGCAGGATATCATTGCCATTCTGGGTATGGATGAGTTGTCCGACGAGGATAAAATGACGGTTGCCCGAGCGCGCCGGATTCAGCGGTTCTTGTCCCAGCCATTCCATGTGGCCGAGACTTTCACAGGAACGCCGGGCGCTTATGTCCCTGTGGCCGAAACGGTCAAGGGTTTCAAGGAGATTATCGAGGGTAAACATGATGATCTTCCCGAAGCTGCGTTTTATATGGTCGGCGGTATCGAACAGGTGAAGGAAAAAGCTGAGAAGATGGCCGGCAGCAATTAAAAGAGGGGATAATCCATGGGAAAGCTGCATTTGGAAGTCGTTACCCCTGAGAAGGTGATGGTAAGTCAAGAGGTGGATATTGTCGTTGCCCCCGGAAGCATGGGTGAATTCGGTGTTTTGGAGGGGCATGTGCCGTTTCTTTCAGGAATTGAGCCGGGTGAGCTGCGTTTTTCCAGCGGGAGTCAAACTGAACGTTTTCTGGTGACGGCGGGGTTTTCCGAAGTTTCCGATAACAAGGTTTCGGTTTTGGTGGATGCGGCCGAAAAAGCCACGGAAATTGATTCCGAACGTGCTCGGAAAGCCATGGAAAGGGCCAGGGAGAGGCTTGACATGGCCCGGGGTCGTGAAGATGTTGATTTTCTGAGAGCAGAAGCCGCACTTAAACGTGCGATCAATCGCATCAGAATATCGGAAAAGAAAATTTAGTCAAAAGAGAATAACCATTTCTAAAAAGGCAAGCGTGAACCCGCTTGCCTTTTTTTATGTATTGACCTTTCTTGATTTCAACGATAATATGAGAGCGATTGTATTAGGAACATCCTTTCGACCGAAAAATCAGGGGTGTTGGTAAATGGCCAGTGACGATTTAGATATTACTGGCTTTTTTAGAGTGTTTGATATTGAAAGGGCTTGCGTGGCTATGGATACAGACGTTGATAACAAACAGTATAATGTTTGGGAATCTTCAAATCCGGAAGAAGAGGTTGATCAGTTTCAGCTACTTGAGGCAAAAATCGACAGCCTTATCGAAAAAACTGTTGCTTTAAAAGGGGAAAATGCCGCCCTTGAAGAGAAATTGCGCATTGAGGAGGGGAAGGTCTCGGATTTGAATACTCAAATTGAGACACTTCGTTCCGGAAGAAATGATGCTAAACAAAAGATCATGTCTCTTCTTGAGAAAATGGAACAGGTTTCCGGGTAGGGGTTTTTTAGGAATTTCTATTTCTGATTGAAAAATGTTCAATGGGTCTGTTTCGGTGACCGAAAATTTTTTGTCCTGAATTTTTTTAAATTCATGCGCCTTTGTTTTTTATGGGGTGCCTGGTAACCTCGGAGATATGGAAAATCCAATTAGAATCAGGATCCTGGACAATGAATACCTGCTAAGGAGTGATGAAGATCCTGAGCAGGCAAATGAAATTGCGAAACTGATCAATGATAAGTTGGATGAGGTTAGGAAAAACTCTCATAAGCTCTCCGAAGGTAAAACTGCCATTCTGGTCGCATTTGATATCGCCGGAGATTACCTCCGGTTGCTCAAAGAGCGAGATATTTTATTACGAGATGTGCAGGATCGTTGCCGGTTAATGAATCGGCAGATTGAATCATTGGAATAAGGAATCGTTATATTTCTTACCTTGTGGGGTCATTTTTGTTGTACGAATAGTCTCCGTCAGGGTAATTACAACGCCCGATTGATTTGATCGGGATTTATATATATGAGGGTTTGGGAATACTCGGGAAAACACACATAACGTGATGATATATGTTTAGTGAAATGATATTATTGTTAAAATTGACTGTTAGCAATATGGATTTGACAATGATCTCGTAAACGGATCTCATATGTCTTTCTGCTTGTTGGAAAATGTCGTGAAGGTCCGTGTTTTCCTCCCATTTTTAATTCTGGATATTTTTTCCTGAATGTTCCCTTCTTTCACCTCAGATGATCGCATTCTATAAGCGGTGTCATTTTCTTTAAGCCATGTGTAGACCCAAGCGGGTGAGGGAGTTTAGCCCCGTTTAAACTATTTGTTTGGGTTAACATATCGGTTTTGATGGACTAGGAGACACATGCCCTCTATACAAGCGGATTTCGGGAGCAGGAAAAAAATATGAGCTCATTATATATGATAGTGATAGGTGCGGCGGGGCTGATTGTTGGAGTCCTTTGTGGTTTTCTGGTTCGAAAGAAGCTGGTTGAAAGTCGGATAGAAGCCATCGAAGAGTATTCCAGGAAGGTGTTGGCGGAGGCTCAAAAAGAGGCCAAGACTACCAAACGGGAAGCCGAACTTCAGGCCAAGGACACCTTGTACCAGATGAAGGTGGACTTTGAAAAGGAGAGCAAAGAGAAAAAAGATGAAGTGCTGGCTCAGGAAAAGCGGCTGCATCATAAAGAGACCAATATTGATCGAAAAATTGAGCAACTTGAAAAAAGGGAAGATCGCATCGCTGATAAAGAAAAGAGTGTTAGTCGAAATGAGCGAGATGTTCAGAAAAAGGAAGAGGAATATAATACGCTTATTGCCGAGCAGCGTAAAGAGTTGGAAAGTATGGCCGGTATGTCGGGTGAAGAGGCAAAGCAACTTTTGGTTAAGTCCATGGAGATGGAGGCCAAGCACGATGCTGCAAAAATGATCAGACGCATTGAAAATGAAACCAAAGCTGAGGCGGACAGAAAAGCTCAGGAAATTATCGCATTGGCGGTCAAAAGATACTCTGGAGATTATGCTGCTGAAAAAATTGTGTCCGTTGTAAATCTTCCCAGTGAAGAGATGAAAGGTCGAATTATCGGAAGAGAGGGGCGGAACATTCGGGCAATTGAAGCTGCGACCGGAATTGATTTGATTATAGATGATACGCCCGAGGCGGTTATTTTATCAGGTTTTAATCCGGTGAGAAGACAGATTGCAAAAATTTCGCTTGAGAGATTGATTGAGGATGGCAGGATCCACCCGGCACGCATCGAAGAGGTCGTGGCAAAAGCGAGTAAGGAAATTGAAAACAGCATGAAAGAGGCGGGGGAGCAAGCCACCTTTGATGTTGGCGTGCATGGGATTAATCCGGAACTTGTAAAGCTCATCGGGCGCCTCAAATACCGGTCTAGTTATGCTCAGAATGTATTACAGCATTCCATGGAAGTGAGTTTTCTTTGCGGAATCATGGCGGCTGAACTGGGGATTAATGTGAAACAGGCGAAACGGGCCGGTCTGCTGCATGATATCGGAAAGGCTGTGGATCATGAAGTTGAGGGGCCACATGCAACCATTGGCGCGGACCTCGCGAGGCGCTACGGTGAATCGGACCTGGTGGTTAACGCCATCGCGGCGCACCACGAAGATGTGGAGATGGCGTCTGTTCTCGATGTGCTGGTTCAGGCATCCGACACCCTTTCCGGGGCCAGGCCCGGCGCACGTCAGGAAATGCTTGAAAGCTATGTTAAAAGACTTGAAAAACTGGAAACAATTGCCATGTCATTTCGCGGTGTAAGCAAGTCTTTTGCCATTCAGGCCGGCCGTGAGATCCGAATCATGGTGGAAGGAAAAATCGTCAGTGATGATCAGTCCAATGTGCTCTGTAGAGATATTGCAAAGAAAATTGAAAAAGAATTAACCTATCCGGGGCAGATCAGAGTCATTGTAATCCGTGAGACCCGCGCTGTCAGTTACGCCAAATAGTGCTCATTCACAAATGGCCAATTTGTCCGATTTCGGCATCAGATGCTGGGTGATCCTCTGAGAATGGGTGGTAGCTGAAGCAGCTCATCCAATTCAATGTCAGCGGGGAAAAGCGCCATGGCTTCCGGTGAATCTTCACCTCCGCGAAGATATCCGGCCGGCATTCCCGCTTGACGGGCTGCGCCCACATCGTTACGAGAATCCCCTATGAACAGTATCTCGTCAGGTGCCACATTAAGGGCTTTTGCAGCAGCCAACAAGCCCTCAGGATGAGGTTTAATCTTGAACACATCATTCCTCGATATAACCACCTGAATCAGATGGGAGAGTTTCAATTTCTCCATTGCCGCCATGAGTGACCTTTTTCCCACATTACTGACAACCGCCATTCTGAACCCCTGATGCCTGAGGTTTTCCAGCATTTCAAGGGTATCGGGGTAAAGATTCCAGCGTTTCAGCGCATCTGCATCATACCGGTCGTAAATAGAATCCACCAGAGCGGATGCCGAATCAGAAGTCCCATAGCCTTTTCCCTCTTCCACCAGATCCAATGTGTGGTTGTAAATGTGTGCATAACCGGGTTTTTCCCCATACCATTTCCGCCGTAATCCAGCCTTTTGAAAGGCTTCAAGGGTTTCTGCCACAGCCGGTTCCAGCTGCCACTGAAAATCCACCAGTGTTCCTTCAAAGTCAAAAAGAACTTCCTTTACCTTTGATATTTTGTCAGAAATAGCGATATTTGAATCTTCAAAATGGGGCATTATGAATCCCTTTCGGTTAATTTTCCAAATTTAGAAATATATAGAACAGCATATTTTGTTAAGAAGCAATATGGATACGTGTTTTTTGGTTGTCTTACTGGACTGCCCGGCTTTCGTCAAGAAGGATTTTTTTCGAAATGAAACCAAAAAACCATTTCAGGTCATCATTAAAAGACGAATTTCCTTGCACATCGAAAATGTTGCAGCTATAATGTAGCTCTATTGCAGCCATATTAGAGGAACATTCACTGATTTGGTTCACGCTTTCTGGAATGCGATTTTTTTATTCAGCTTTTCATTATCCAGGTTCGGAACCGTTTCAGATCCATTTGTGAAATAATGTCATTTATATGAGGAGCAAGTTGGTTTTGCCTTGACAGGCATCTAATACTCTCCTAATCTTCAGTATGGTCGGAAAATACCTTTTTTAATCAGTCCCTGTTTGTTTTGATGGCCGTTAGATGGAATATATCGCGGTTTCTGAAAGGAGGAGTCGTAATGTCGAGAACGAAGTCCTATTTGGAAGGGATGCGAATCCTGGCTGTGGATGATGAAAAAGACGTTCTTGATACGATTGAGGAAGATCTGGAATTTTCACACGTTGACAAGGCTTCCGATTACCATACGGCCAAAGAGAAGATCGCAAATAATAAATATGATCTGGCTATCTTGGATATTATGGGGGTTGATGGGTTGAATCTTCTCCAGGAGACTGTTGCCAAAGGTATTCCCACCGTCATGTTGACCGCCCATGCCATGAACGCGGATACGCTGATGACGTCAATTCAGCGAGGTGCTATTTCTTTTTTGCCGAAAGAAAAACTGGCGGAACTGGAAGAGTTGCTGGCGAATATTCTTGAAGCCTACCATTCTGGAAAACCCACCTGGAAAATTCTTTTTGAAGAGTTGGGCGAACATTTTGATGAAAAATTTGGACCGGGCTGGCAAGAAAAGCACGGCGATTTCTGGTCCAAGTTCAATCAAACCTACAGTGTCAGCAAAGGGATTCAAACCCGTTTAATGCATGATCGCAAGGTTTTATCGAAGGGTGTTTGAAGGAAAATTTTCTTGTCACATGGGTTGTAAGGCCTGTTTCAGCATAAACATTCTTTTTGCTCGAATCGGGCAAAAATGTTTTTGAGTATGTTTTTTGGTTTTTGAAAGGAGGTGAACTCTTCAAGAATTTTGAAAAACTGGATTGAGGTGCGTTGTGGCGTCTTGACCGGCTTGATGAAAAAGCGGTTCTAACAGAAAGGAGCAAGTTGGCGATGAAAAAGCTATTTTTTTCTGTAATAGTGTGTCTGGTAGGGGTTGTTATGATCTGTGGTATGGGGTGGGCGAAAAAAGCACCTTCCCTGGATGCTTGGAAACCGGCCTTTGATCCATCGGGTGCAAAGTACACGTGTATGGTTTCAAATGTCTCTCATCCCGTCATTAAGGGGGTTTTTGCCGGTTTTGCAATACGCGATGAATTGTGGAAACGCACCAACGGGCAGATCTATCTGGATTACAAACCTTTCTCCATGCTGGGTGGAGAGGTTGAAGTCCTGAACCAACTCCAGATGGGTGCCATTCAGGGTATGGGCTGTAGTTCTGTCGCATCGACCAATCTGGGGCCCAGGTTCGGGCTCATCAACCTTCCTTTTCTCGTGGATACTTTTGTTAAGCTGGATAAATTTGTCAAGAGCGGCAAGCTCTTTGATCATTACATGAATGCCATGGGACACCAGGGGATTATGGGCCTGGATATTACCGGATACGGGAATTATGGATGGGCCACCACCATCCCGGTCAGGAATATTGCGGAAGCCAAAAAGGTGAAATTCAGGATTGCGGAAGCCGCCGTCAACAAAATGCTCTATAAGGCATGGGGCTTCAATCCCGTGGTCATGCCCTGGCCGGATGTGCCGGTTGCCTTGAAGCAGGGTGTTATCACCGGTCTGGACCATACGCCCATGGTTTGCTATATCACGAAAAAATTTGAGGTGGCAAAATATTTCACGCGGGTCAACTACGCCCAAGGGTTGTTTATCTGGATCTTCAACAAGGCCTGGTTTGACAAACTTCCCGGCGATCTTCAAAAAATCTTCAAAGAAGTGGTCCACGAAGTATGTGCAAAAACGCGTCAGGAGACCATCGCCCAGGAAGCATGGGCCATTAAGGAAGCCAAGGCAAAGGCCGGTGTGACCTTCATCGACCTGTCTGAAGAGGATATGGCGACCCTGAGAAAAGAAGGCAACTACGTCTACAAGGATTTCGCTCCCCAAATCAACAGGCTTTACTCCGGTGACAAATATCGTCCCGAGAATTTCCTGGGAGAAGTTCAGCTCTATCTGGGTTATAAGCCGTAAACTGATATGGTCGGCGGGAGGTCACCCTCCCGCCGTTAAATTTTTCGGGAGTTGATATGTTTTCAAAGGTATTGGGCTTTCTTGACAAAGTCCTGGCTTTTATTGAAGAGTGGACCCTGTTTATTGCCACCTTCGCCGCCCTGCTTGCCCTTTTTGCGAATGTGGTCTTGAGGTACGGGTTCAATTATTCCCTGGCCTGGTCGGAAGAGCTGGTACGGGAGGTGATTATTTTAACAACCTTTATCGGGTGCAGCGCCGCCATAAAGGCCCGCTCCATGATCAAGATTGACGCCCTGGTGCAATTGGTTCCAATCCTGAAAACGCCTCTCGCCATTATCAGCCATCTGGTCACCCTCGTGTTTTCCGGCATGATGGTCTACTATGGCTGGAAAATGGCGGCCCTCCAGATTATGACGGAACAGAAAACCATCATCCTTGAGATTCCTCTCGTGTATCTCTATGCGATTCTGCCGATCATGGGGGTCATGATGTTCATTCGAACCATTCAAGTGATGTATCAGGATTTTCTGGATAAACGGACTGAAGCGGAAGCAGCCTGATTGCAGACGTCGTTTTAGATATCTTTCCCTATCGATTCGGAGACAAGCTTTCATATGGAACTAAGCTATTTTGTTATTCTGCTTATCCTACTCGGGTGCATGGCCGCAACGGTACCAGTCTTTATGTGCCTCTTTTTTACCTCGGTCATGGGGTTTGTTCTTTTTACCGACCTGCCGGTCCTTGCCCTTGCTCAAAGCCTGTTTAGGAGCATGGATAAATTTGCCCTTGTGGTGGTTCTCTATTTCATACTTTGCGGCAATATTATGACGGCCGGGACCATTGTGGACAAACTCATCAAGGTGGCAAACGTGTTGGTCAGTTGGCTGCCCGGCGGATTGGGCATGGCGGGTGTCATCGCCTGCGGCCTGTTCGGTGCCATATCCGGTTCCACGGTGGCCACGGTGGTGGCGTTGGGTGGTTTCATGATTCCCGCCCTCATGGAGAACGGGTACAATGAAAAATACACCCTGGGTCTTATGACGACCTCCCCCAACCTGGGGGTGATCATTCCTCCCAGCATAGGCATGATACTCTATTGCATGATCAGTAATGTCTCCCTGGAAGGGCTTTTCTTGACGGGATTCGTGCCGGGACTTCTGATTATTATGGCAACATGTGTTTATTCCTATTTTTACTACCGAAAAAGAACCGATTTCGTGCGCATGCCCGTTCCCGACATCAAGCAGGTCCTCTCCGTCCTCAAGGAAGGATCCTGGTCCCTCATGTTGCCGGTGATTATTTTCGGCGGGATTTTTTCAGGCGCTTTTACAGCCAATGAAGCGGCGGTGGTGGCATGCGTTTTCGCCTTTGTGGTGGAACTCTTTATTCATAAATCCATCAAACTTCGAGATGTAAAAAGAATAACCGTCAGCTCCGCTGTCACCTCTGCGACCCTTCTGATTATCGTTGCGGGAGCGACCTGCTTCGGCCGTTATCTGACCCTGGAGAGCATTCCCAGCAAGATTACGGAGCTCGTGCTTTCCAGTATTCAATCACCCATATTGTTTCTGGCGGTTTTGAACATCCTGTTGCTGATTGTCGGCATGTTCATGGACATCATTTCGGCCACCCTTATTCTGGGACCGGTATTTCTGCCCATGCTTGACGCGTTCGGTATTAATCCCATGCATTTTGGTTTGATAATGACCGTTAACCTTGCCATCGGTTACTGTACGCCGCCCATGGGGGTCAGTTTGTACATCACGGGGGCCATCGCCAATCGAGACCTGGTATATGTTTCAAAAGCGGTGATGCCATTTCTGATTATACAGATCGCCGTGTTGATCCTGATGACCTACTGGCCGGAGCTTGTGCTGTGGTTGCCCGCTAAATTTGGTTATGTGAATTGATGTTACCGCAGGATAAATAGTAAATGTTATTTTGATTTAACAAAGATTTTACAATTAGGAGAGAACAGGAATGAACTACGCCAAATATGCTACGCTTCACGCGCGTCACCTGCCCGAAAAGGAATGTCTCATCGAGCGGACCCCCTCTTTGAACCAGAGGCGGTCCCTCACTTGGAAACAGTTCAACGATGAGATCAATAGAACGGCCAACTATCTCTCAAAGGAGTTGGGCATCAAGTTTGGCGATTATGTTATGCATCTCCAGAATAATTCCCTGGAATGGCTGATTACCTATTATGGCATTATTAAGATCGGTGCTGTGGTGGTGCCGCTGAATTTCAGGTTTGTAGGGGCTGATATACTTTATGCCGCTGACGTGTGCGATCCCAAAGTCTTTATCATCGGTTCGGAATTCCTTCCGGTGGTGCAGTCTGTGCAGAAAGATCTGAAAACCGTTCAGAAATATATTTGTGTGGGTAGCGAAGTGCCCGACGATATGATTGATTACAAAACCATTGCCGCCTATGAGGATATTTCGGAAGCCATTGTGGATGTTGACGATCAGCATGATCTGGCCATGATGTTCACATCCGGTACCACGGGAAAGCCGAAACCCGTACTGCATACCCACTATTCCCTGAATAACACGGCCATTGGAAACGGGATGAGCTATTTTGTCGAGAAAAATGACAATTATGTATTTTTCCTTCCCCTCTACCACAGTGGTACCATGTTTTTATGGGCGCCCTTCTATGCCACGGGGGCAAAGGGGACCATCCTGCGCGAGTTTACCGATCCCAAATGGATCATGGAGGCCTTGGCTGAAGAGAAGGGGACTGATATTCTTTTTGTGGTGCCCATTGCCGTCGCCATTCTGAACGCCATCAAGGATGGGAAGCTGAAACTCGCGGACTATGATCTTTCCAGTTGGCGTTATCTGGAAATCGGGGCTCAACCTGTGCCTTTTGACGTCATGAAAAAACTGGTGGAAACGTTTCCCGTGGGCGTATCCAATATTTACGGTATTACCGAGGGTGGCGGCGGCGGGCTGTTTAACCTGTACCCTGAAGATGTTTTGCGGAAACCGGGATCCATTGGGAAACCCACCTTCGGCGTGGAGGGGAAGATTGTCGGTTATGAAGGGGAGGATTTGCCCGCTGGAGAGGTGGGGGAGCTGGTCTTTTCCACCCCGCGAATGATGAAAGGGTATTTTAAAAACGAGGAAATGACCCAGGATACGCTCAAAGATGGGTGGCTCTATACGGGAGATTTGCTGCAGACCGATGAGGAAGGCTTCTTTTACATTGTTGACCGGAAAAAGGATATGATTACCAGTGGGGGCGAAAACATTTTTCCCGTGGAAATCGAAGATGCGCTCATGGAACATGATAAAATCGATGATGTGGCGTGCATCGGTCACCCCGATGAGCGTCTCGTTGAGGTCGTAATGGCCATTGTTCAGCTCAAAGAAGGTGAAACCATGACGGAAGAGGAAGTGTTGGAATTTGGCAAAACCAAGCTGGCCAAGTACAAGCTTCCCAGGAAAATACTGTTTGACAGTGTCATGCGGAATCCCACCGGGAAGCTCATGAAGCCCCAAATGCGGGAAAAATATACCGGCAGAAGAGAAGCATTTCAGAAATTAAGCTGAGTTTTCGGATAAGGCTAATAAAAAAAGAGGCGGCATTTTGCGGCCTCTTTTTTTTCTCCTGATTTTGAGCGGGAAACGGAATCCGTATGTTGATTTGAGAAGATCTTGAGCATTGTAATAGTATTGCAGTGCGGGAAAATTACGGGGTCTCCAACCGAAATTTCCCCGAGCGAAACAAGCGCAAACATGTATCTGCCACATCCTTGTCGTAGAGCTGTCCCCGGTTCCTTTCAATTTCTTCCAATGCCTTTTCAATGCCCAGCGATGCTCTGTAAGGTCTGTGAGTGGCCATGGCTTCGATCACATCGGCGACCGCAATAATCCTGGCTTCAAGCAGGATCTCCTGTCCGGCCAAGCCGTTGGGATATCCTGAGCCATCCATTCGTTCATGATGTTGCAGTACTATCCTGGAAATGGGCCATGGGAAATTGATCTTTTTGAGGATGTCATAACCCGCTTTGGAATGGGTTCGAATCAGCGCGAACTCGGGTTCAGTTATTATCCCGGGCTTACTGAGGATTTCTGTCGGTACGTTGATTTTTCCGATGTCATGCACCAGGGAGGCCAGCCTCATGCCCTGGAAACATTCCCTTTCAATATCCATTTCAAGGGCGATGGCGGAGGCGATTTCCGTTACCCTTTTCTGGTGGCCTGCCGTATAGGGGTCCTTCATTTCAAACGCCGATGCCAGGGCGATGACGGTTTCTTCAAGATTTTTACTCAATCGGATGATGCCATCTCTGATCTTTTTTTCTGCGCTTTTTCGTTCGCTGATGTCTCGGAGCGTCACGATGTGGGCGGGCATCCCCTTGAACATGATGTTGGTGCCCAACCCTTCAACGTCCTTCTCTTCGCCACCCGGCGTGATGATTTTATATTCATTGAGGAACCTGGCATGGCGCCTTTTCACCATCAGGTAATTCTTGATGACCGATTTTAGGTAGCCCGGGTGAATGAACTCTCTGAAGTGTTTTCCCACCATATCTTGCTGGGATGTTATGCCCATGAGTTCAGCTGCGGCATTATTGGCGAAAAGGGTTTTACCTCCCTGGTCAATGATAACAGCTGCATCCAGCATATTGTCCACCAGGGAAGCAATGAGTGCCTGGCTTTCTCTCAATTCCAGCTCTTTCCGTTTTCGCGCTGTAATGTCATTAATGATGATAACCACGTGGTCCTTTAACGGAATGAGGTTCAGTACTACGAGACGTCCGCAGAACAAAGCCGGTGATTCTTCATTGATCTCAGCGATTTCTTTTGTCTTGCTGTTTTGTTTGAGTAGTTCCGTGATTCGCGTTTGGTGTTCCTCCGCAAACAGTGTGGCGAACCGGGCTCCCAGGAGATCGCTTTCAGAGAGTCCGGTTAGGGAACGGACACTTGAATTGACCGATATGATCCTGCCACCAGTTTCGATTTCCAGGATACCCTCTTTCATTTTTTCAAGGATGATTTCAAAATGCTGTTTTGCAGAAAGCAATTCCTGGGTGATTTTTCTGGGCCACATGTCTTCAGCACCCAGAACATCACCCCCCAAGCACTTAAGGCGGTTTTCCTCGGGATTCTTCACCACCGACAAAATATTACGGGAGAGTTCGGGAAGCGGCCCTTTGGCGATCAGGATGTCCGCTCCAAGATCGGCGATATTGCCCCTTTCTTCGGCTGCCAGAGCCGACATGATGGCAATGATACTGGTATCCTGGCGTTTCATTTTACGAATGGCTTGGCACAATTGGCGGCCATCGATATTGGGCATGACCAGGTCTACAAATATGAGGTCAGGGAAATAGGTTTGAAGGATGTCCAGGGCTTTTAAGCCGTCTTCGGCCAGACGGACCTCATGCCCGTTTTCCTCAAGCAGGTCCTTGACGAATTCAAGGATCAGCAAGTCATTATCGACAACAAGAATTTTTTTCATGGGTTCATCCCGGAAAATATCTTTTATTCAGAAGGCCCTTCAAAAGTGATTATGTTTTAAGGAAGGTCTTTAAAATTGGCACCCAATCTATATCAGTATTACGAAATTGGCAAGGGTATCCTGCCTTAAAAATATTTATCACAGGTGGGCGATCGCCTCAATTTCAACCCGTGTCTCAAAAGGGAGCTTAGCCGCCTGGATGCAGGTCCTGGCTGGGAGATCCTTTGTGAAATATTTTCTGTAGACGACGTTGAACCGAGCAAACTCTTCCATATCCAGCAAGTAAACGGTCACCTTTAACACATTTTTCAGGGACGAGCCCGCCTCTTCCGGAATTATCTTCAGGTTTTGCAGCGCCAACTCCGCTTCTTCTTCCACGGTTCCCAGTTTGAGCTGGTTCGTCTCAGGGCCGATGGCTCCCTGTCCTGCGGTATAGATAAGCCCGTCGTGAATAACCGCCTGGGAATAGGGCCCCCCTGTTACTGCTGCCTTCTCCGTATGAAAAATTTTCTTATCTCCCATTTTGTTTTTCCTTCCGTGTTATCGTCCTTGTAGGGGCAGGCCCCTGTGCCTGCCCTGGGGCAACCACAGGGGGTTGCCCCTACGCATTTTAATCGACATTTAAAAAATTACAGACCCAAATAGGTTTTCCGGATATGTGGATTCTCAAGGAGCCATTGCCCATCGCCTTCAAGCGCGATTTCTCCATTTTCGAGAACATACCCCCGATCCGAGATGGTCAGGGCATGAAATACGTTCTGTTCAATTAAAAGGATGGCGGTATTCCGCTCATTGATCTTACGGATAATTTCAAATATGGTGGTGACCAGCAGGGGCGCGAGCCCCAGAGATGGCTCATCGAACATCATGAGTTTGGGTTTGGACATTAACCCCCTTCCGATGGCCACCATCTGCTGTTCACCGCCGCTTAGGGTCTCCGCCTTCTGGTTGAGCCTTTCCTTCAAACGGGGAAAGAACCCGAATACCTCCGCCATGGTTTCCCCCCGAACCTTCTTCATACGAGCGAATTGCGCCCCCATTTCAAGGTTCTCCTCCACCGTCATGGTGGGGAAAAGCTGTCTTCCTTCGGGGATATGGCTGATCCCCATTTCAACGATTCGGGTCGTGGAGGCCCGGCTGATATTCTCTCCTTTAAATTCAATTTTTCCGTTCCGAGGACGGAGAATGCCCGAGATGGTTTTGAGGGTGGTTGATTTTCCGGCGCCGTTGGAGCCGATAACCGAGACGATCTCCCCTTCTCCCGCCTCAATGCCGACACCTCTCAAAGCTTGAAGATCCCCGTAAAAGACGTCTATCCCATCAACTCTGAGCATTGAGAAACTCCTTGCCGAGATAGGCCTCAATCACTTTTTCATCTTTTACCACTTCCGCAGGCGTCCCCTCGGCGATGCTGGTTCCGTAATTGATGACCAGCACCCGCTCTGAAAGGGCCATGATTCCCTGCATGACGTGTTCTATGAGCAGGATGGATATGCCTTTTTTGTTGACCTCCCTGATCAGTTCAATAATCTCAGACACTTCCGTTGGGTTCAGGCCTGCCATCACTTCGTCAAGAAGGAGAAGTTTCGGCCGGGTCGCCAGCGCCCGGGCCATCTCCAGCCGCTTCCTGAGGGGGAGGGGCAGCCCCTCGGCCTCCTTGTGGGCCATGGGACCGAGACCGGCCCAATGGATAATCTCCATGGACGCGTCGCGGGCTTTTTTAATGGACGTTTCCCGTATCAGGGCGCCTACCATCACATTATCCAGAACTGATATGGTCAAAAACGGCTTCACAATCTGGAAAGTTCGGGCAAGACCTGCCTGGCACACCTGATAGGGCTGCATACCCACCAGGGATTTCCCGGAAAATATCATCTCCCCTGTATCGGGCGCATGAAAGCCGCTCAGGCAGTTGAATACGGTGGTTTTTCCTGCGCCATTGGGGCCGATCAATCCCAGTATCCGCCCTTGTGCCAATTCAAAAGACAGATCCGAAATGGCCGTCAGGCCACCGAACCGTTTGGTCAGCGCTGTTACCTTCAGGATGCTCACGATTCCGATTGAACCTCTTTTCCGTTTTCCTGATAATCTAAGCCTTTTTGATCCAGCCTCAGCATCGGATTTAGCCATTTTTTTACATAATAGATGATCCCTTTGGGCATAAAAAGCACCACGAGAACGGCAATAATGCCGTACAGGATCAAATGAAGCCCCTCAAATCCGCCCTTTGCAAAATAGGCTCTGGAGATCTCCGAAAGGGGTGTGAGGATAAACGATCCCAGGACCGGACCCAGAATGGTTCCCAGGCCCCCGATGATGGGACGTAGGATCAGTTCTATGCTGAAAGCCATGCCGAACAGCGCGTCGGGATGAAGATAAAAAATATAGTTGGCATAAAAGGTGCCGGCTAAAGAGGTCATGAAAGCGCTTAAGGCAATGGCAATCATATTATACTTAAATGCGTTAACGCCCAGGGCCTAGGCGGCGTCTTCATCCTCCCTGATAGCCACCATGAAACGCCCGGCCCTTGAAACCTCCAGAATACGCACAACGATCACGGAAAACACCATGAAACCCAGGGCGATATAATAATAGGGAACATTCCCCCTGAACTGAAAATTCCAGAAGGAAGGTTTGAAATCCAGAAAGATCCCCGAAAAGGACCCGAGGGCTTCCACATGGCTCACGATCAGGCGGGTGATTTCCGCAAAGGCGATGGTCAGAATAACAAAATAAACGCCCCTGAGTCCGAAGCGAAATCCCAAGTATCCCAGAAAAAGGGCGATTACCACAGCAAAAATGCCTCCCACCAGCATGCCGATCCAGGGACTGAGTCCGTAGTTCTGGGCCAGGTAAGTGGAGGTGTACGCCCCCACCCCCACATAGAGGGCGTGCCCCAGGGAGATGTGTCCCGTATACCCGGTGAGGATATTCCAGGATTGCCCCAGATAGGCAAAGAAAAAAATCATGACAAAAATACCCAGGACGTACTTCTCAAGAAAAAGCGGGAGCAGAAGAAGAATGGAGAGCACGGCGGCGAGAAGGATATAGAGTCTGGTCACTTCTTCCCCCCTAAAAGCCCCTGGGGACGAAAAAGCATGATGACGACCAGTATCCCGAAACTGACCACTTGTTTGAGGGTGGCAGGCAGAAAAAGGGTCGACATGGATTCAGCCACGCCGAGGATGAGTCCTCCCACAAGGGCGCCCACGAGATTACCCATGCCGCCTAAAATCACCACGATAAAGGCGGTCAGTGTAAAATCATGGCCCAGACTTGGAGAAAGGGGCATCAGCGGCAGCAGTAGCGCCCCCGCCGCGCCGGTCGTGGCGGCGCCCAGCCCGAATGAAATATTGTTAATACGGCTCACATTGATGCCCACCAGGGTTGCGGCCATCCGGTTATCGGCCGCTGCCCTGATGCGTTTGCCCATATTGCTCTTTTTAAGGAAAATGAAAATGGCGAGGGTAATAATAATGGCAAAGGAAAACGCAATGAGGCGCGACACATCAATCATGGCGTCCCCCAGCCAGATTGTATCCAGACTAAAGGCGGTTTGAGGGCTCCGGTGATCCGGGCCCCACAGCAGGAGCGCCGTGTTTTCTAAAATGATCCCGATGGCCACAAGGGGAAGCACCTGCATGGCCTCAGGGTAGTCGAGGATTCGGTTGACCACGGAAGACTGGATGACATATCCCAGGACAAAGATGGCGGCGGAAACGATGATAAGCGACAGGTAAGGCTCAACGCCCAGCAGAACGAATATCCAGTAGGAGATATACATACCGATGACCATCATCTGGCCATGGGCGAAATTAATGACCCCCATTACCCCGAAGATCAGGGAGAGCCCCAGAGCAATGAGCCCATAGAGCCCTCCCAACAGAATCCCCTGAATCAAAAGCTGCAGGGCAAGGGTGGAATCCATTATCCCCTATCCCACATCTGGGGGGCCGGAAATACGTAATCCGCCTGGGCGAAACTTTTGGGCAGGACCACCTTGACCCTCTTCACGGGATCCGGGTCCGGCAGGACCTGGACCATGGCCGTTGCGGCATTGATATTGTCGCCGTTCTCCGCAAAACGAATGGCATCTCCCACCATGGGCTGCGCTTTCAGGTCAGTTTTCCTGATGGCGGCCAGGAGCTTATCCGTGTCCGCGGACCCGGCCCTTTCCAGTGCATCGGCAATCACGAGGATGCCCGTATACGCATAACCGGAATTGGTGTCGAGGTACCCTCCGTACTTCTTGTTAAACAGAGCGTTGGCTTTCTGGTACACCGGGCTCGCAGCATTGACCCAGGGAACATTGTCCATGACGTAATAGACCAGCTTGCCTAAGTCCTTGATCACCGTGGGCTCATACCACCCCGGACTTCCCGGACTGATAATGCCCATGAGTGGGACCCGTTGCTTGAGTAACTGCCGCGTTAAAATGATCGAGTCTCCCGGTCTGCACACGGGAAAGAGCAGATCCGGTTTGGCAGCCTTGATTTTCGCCACTTCGGAGGAAAGATCATGGATGCCTAAAGGGTAGGTGATATGTTCAACAATTTCCACCGGGATACCGGATTTTTTGAACCATTTGATGAAATTCCCGCCCTGGCCTTTTCCAAATGGATCGCCCGTGTTGGTGACCACGGCCCTTTTCGGGCTTACCTTTTTTTCGGCAATCATCTGTTCAATATATTTACAGGCCGTTTTTCCAAAAGTGGTGACCGTGGGGAAAATGCGAAAGCTGTATTTATACCCCTTCTGAGTGATGGTATCGAGAGCGGCAACATCCATCACGAAGGGAATCTGTCTTTGTTCGGCCAAAGTGGCGATGGCCATGCCGGTACCGCTCTGGAAAGCGCCGATCAGCACGGATGCGCCGTCTTTAATCAACCGGTCCGCCTCGCTGCGGCCCACCGTCGCTTTGGTTTCGCTGTCACCCAGCAGGAGTTCCAGCTTCGCCCCTCCCATGGATTTGATGCCGCCCTTGGCGTTGATATAATCCACCGCAAGCTGATTTCCCCTGCGCTGGCCCTGCCCGATCACCGCAAGGGGTCCCGTGGCCGGCTGGACGGACCCGATTTTAATGGTCGCAGGCGCTGCCTTGAGCAGGGTTGGAACACCAAATGAGGTTGCGGTCAGACCCAAACCCACAGCCCCCGTGACTTTCATGAAAGTCCTTCTGTCCATTTCTCTTTTTACCAGATCTTGTTTGCCCATCATAAACCTCCTTTGTCAGTTGTCAGTTGTCAGTTATCAGTTGTCAGTAACAGCATCATAACCGCCAGTGCTGACAACTGCCCCCCTGCAATTTAAGTCAGCCACCGTTTTCTTCTTCGGTAGTGCTTGACATCCCGGTAGCTCTTTTTCTTTCCCACTTCCGTGAGTCCCAAATAGAATTCCCTCACATCGGCATTTTCTTTGAGTTTTTCTACGGTGTCGTCCAGGACGATGCGTCCGTTTTCCATCACGTAACCGTGGCTTGCGATGGAAAGAGCCAGCCGGGCGTTCTGTTCCACCAGCAGGATGCTCACTTTTTCCTCCTGGTTGATGCGCTGAATGATCTTGAAAATTTCGGAGACCAAGAGAGGTGAAAGACCCATGGAGGGTTCGTCCAGGAGCATGAGGGTGGGGATGCTCATGAGCCCTCGGCCGATGACCAGCATCTGCTGCTCCCCACCGCTGATATACCCGGCCAGAACATTTTTCCTCGCCTTTAACCGGGGGAACATGCCGTAAACCTTCTGAATGTCCTCTTTCATTTTTCGCCTGCTTCGATTGGTATGGCCCCCGGCGATGAGGTTTTCCTCAATGGACAGGTCCTCAAACACCCGCCTTCCTTCCATGACCTGAAAGATGCCTTTGCGGACGATTTCCTCCGGCTGTTTGCGGTCGATGCGTTTCCCTTTGAATTGGATCTGGCCGTCGGTGACGGCGCCGTCCTCGGATTTCAAGAGCCCTGAAATGGCTTTGAGGGTGGTGGTTTTGCCGGCCCCGTTGTTCCCGAGAACCGCCACGATGCGCCCTTCATCCACCTGAAGACTCATGCCTTTCAGGACGAGAATCACATTATGATAGATGACTTCTATATTGTTGACAGCCAGCAGTGGTTCCATAGGGTTGTCTCTGTTTTCTCCGACCATTGCGTTACGCCCCGAGCCTGGAGTAGGTGATATCTTCTTCTCCCAGGTAGGCTTTGATGACTTTTTCGTTATGCCGGATCTCTTTCGGTTTTCCTTCAGCGATCTTTATCCCGAAATCGAGCACGCAAATGCGGTCGGAGATATCCATGACCACGCCCATATCGTGCTCGATCAAAATAATGGTGATGCCCCATTCTTCATTGATATCCAGAATAAAGCGGGCGATATCCTCGGTTTCCTCCAGGTTCATGCCCGTGGCCGGTTCATCCAGAAGGAGCACCCGGGGCCGCATGGCCAGGGCCCGAGCCATTTCCACACGCTTCTGAAGCCCATAGGGAAGGGAATGGACCACATGTTTACGGATAGTCTCAATTTCCAGAAGGTCGACGATTCGCTCTTCGATGTCCTTTCTGAGCGCAATCTCCTCGGCCCGGGTCTTGCCGTAATAGATGCCGCCCGAAATGGACCCTGATTTCAAATGAACGTGGGCACCCAGTTTGATGTTGTCCAGGACGTTCATATGCCCGAAAAGTTCCACGTTCTGAAAGGTTCGCGCAATACCTAAACTAGCGATTCGGTGCGGTTTTAGATGGGTAATATCCCGGTCTTCAAAAAGGATCTGTCCCTGGTCCGGTTGGTAAAATCGATTGATACAGTTCAACAGACAGGTTTTCCCCGCGCCGTTGGGACCGATAATGGAGAATATTTCTCCCTTTTTGACGCCCGTACTCACGCCATGGAGGGCTTTGATGCCGCCGAAACTGAGGTGGATGTCCTTGATTTGGAGCTGGTAATCGTTATTTTCGTCCATGTTTTCTCGTGCGGGTGAATGGGTTTTGGGTTGCCGAACCCCTTAATCGGGCTTTTCCACCTGTTTGATCCATACGGTGGTTTTCATGCGAAACCCTTTTCCGTCCTTGTATCGAATGTCCGCTTCCACCGGAATTTCTTCCCGGTCGCCGTACAATCCTTCGATCAAATCCTTGTATCTCTCCTCAACGAACTTTCGTCGTACTTTGCGGGTTCGGGTCAGTTCATCATCATCGGCATCCAGTTCCTTATAAAGCAATACGAATCGATTCACCTTGGCCACTTTGGGGAGCGTCTCATTGGCTTTTTTCACTTCCACCGCAATGATGTCGTAGACTTCTTTCTTCTGAGAAAGATCCGTAAAGGTGGTGTAGGCCAGTTGGTTGTTTTCGGCCCATTTTCCCACGTTGGCCATATCGATGGCAATCATGGCCGTGATGAATGGCCGATTTTTGCCGATGACCACGGCATCGACGATAAAAGGGCTGAAACGCAGTTTGTTTTCAATGAGCTGAGGAGAGAATTTTCCGCCATCCACCAGTTTCATGACGTCACTCATACGGTCAATAATGATGATATGCCCGTCCTCTTCAATGATGGCCGCGTCTCCCGAATGAAACCATCCGTCCCGCAGAGCATCAGCCGAGGCTTCCGGATTCTTGTAATACCCCTTGAAGATGGTGTCCCCCCGAGACAACAGTTCCCCTGAATCGGAGATTTTGAATTCAACTCCCGGGATCGGTTTTCCCACCGTATCCAGGCGAATGTCGCCGCTTCGGTGCATGATGGAACCCGCGGTCTGCTCCGTCATGCCGTAGACCTGTTTGATGTCCACGTTCAGGGCCATGAACATGTTGAAAATCTCCTGCCCCAGAGGTGCTCCGCCCGTATAGACATGGCGCAGCCGGGCAAGACCCAGATAATTTTTTAACGACCTGAACAGAAAAACATACCCCAGCATATTCAGGAATTTCAACCCGACGGGAATGGGCTTTTTGTTCAGGATGTGGTCCGCCACCTTATACCCAACGGACAGAAACCATTTGTAGGCCATCCGTTTGATCCATGCGGCATCTTGAATTTTAACCTGAATATCCGAGCACATGCGCTCCCATATGCGTGGCGGCGCCAGCATGATGTGGGGGCCGATCTCCCGAATATTTTCCTGGACCGTTTCTACTTTTTCAGGAAAATTAACGGTGAAGGCCTTGTAAAGGGCCCAGTAAACGCCGAATTCCTGCTCGCCGATCCAGGGAAGCGGTAGGAAGGAGACGTATTCAAAATTATCTTCGGCGCTATCCACCTCATCCTGGCCCTTGGCCACGGAATACATGTTTTTCTGGGTAATCATGCTTCCTTTGGGCAGACCCGTGGTGCCTGAGGTATAATTGATCATGCCCACGTCATCGGGCCCAACTTTTTGAATCATTTCATCAAAAAGGTGGGGCTCTTTTTCATGAAGCTTGCGGCCCAGGTTTTGAATATCCTTGAAGTAGGCGAGCAGGGGCTCATCATAGCGCCGCATCCCCTTTGGATCATCCACGATAATCTTGATGATATTGGGGCATTTCTCCTTGACGTCCAGGAGCTTATCGGTCTGTTCCTGGTCGCCGGCCACGACGAAAATGGAGTCGGAGTGGTTGATGATGTATTCCACCTGGTCCAGGTGGCTGTCCGGATAGATGCCCACGATGGCGCCGCCAAGGGACTGAACGGCCAGTTCCGAATAGAGGCCTTCGGGCCGGTTGTCGCCGGCATAGGAGAGCTTGTCTTCCCGTTTGAACCCCAACTGGTGGAGCCCCAGGGCGAAATCCCGCACGTTTTCAAAATACCCTTTCCAGGTCACGGGCTGCCAGATGCCGAACTCCTTTTCCCGAATGGCGACCCTGGCGTCTCCCAGACGATCGGCGTTCCGCTTGAGGAGCATGGGCATGGTGATGATGTCGGTCATGGGGGTGAACCTATCAGTAAAAAAAGCGAATATCGAATTTCGAACAAGGAATTTCGAACCGAAGAAGTGGTAATTGGGAAACCTTCGATATTCGATATTCCTTGTTCATTATTCTGCGGTTTACTCGGTCTTAATCCACCCGGTAATGGGCTCAAATATCTTCTTCTTCACATTAGCCTTATAGACCCTTCCGTAGGGGATCTTGTTGTCCACGACCGTGTAGGGGCACATGAGCCCGCCGGTGTCAACATCCTTGAGGGATTGAAGCGCCTTGGCCAGACCCGGTCCATTCAGCTCGCCGGCTTTGTCCGCCCGCTTCAGGCACTCCACAAACACCAGGCCCGTAAAAAACCCCTGCATGTAGGAGGTGGGTCTGTATTTGACATCCGGGTAATGCTTTTCCGTCCAAGCCCTGATTTTCCGGATCATGGGGATTTCCGTCTGGGAGTAAAAGGCGTAGGGCATGACGCCCAGATATCCTTCGGCCAGGGGACCCAGTTTGTCCAGGAGCATCTTGTGGGTGCCCCAGAAGGTTCCCATGAATTTGGCCTTTAACCCGTAGTCCTTCGCCTGTTTCAGGACCGCCGGAATGGGGGAAAGCACAAACCCCTGAAAGATGACGTATTCCGCTTTTTTCCGTTTCAGGTCCAGTACCTGGCTGGTAATGTCCACGCCCCCCACTTTGGCCACTTCCTCGGCCACCAGGTTGAGTCCCAGTTTTTTGCACATCTCTCGGCCATAGGGGACCGGGTCCTTTCCAAATTCGGTGTCGCTGTAAAAAAAGGCCACATTGGCGCCCGGCTTTTCTTTGGCGATGTATTGGAGCAGGATGCCGAACATATCGCTGTAGGTGGGGCCGGGTACGAATATGAAGGGGTTTTTGGCGGTATCGGCCAGCTCGCTTGAAAAGGAGGTGGAACTGTAGAGAATTTTGTATCGGTCCTTGATTTCAGGGGCCATGGCTTTGCCGAGCGCCGTGCTTTCCCCATACATGACCATCGGATTGTCCCGGGCCATGATCCGCTTGAACGCGGCCACTGCCACATCCACCTTATAGGTCCCGTCTTCCATGATGTATTTGATCTGCTTTCCGTTAATGCCCCCTTCAGCGTTGGCCATCATCAGCGCGTCTTCCAGACCTGCATTGATGTGAATCCCCGCAAAGGCAAATCGACCGGTCACCGGCTGTACCGCACCGATCTTGATCTCATCGGCCCCAAGGGCGGCTGGTGCGAAACTCATTATGAAAATAATTCCCAGAACTGCCAGTCCCAATGACGCAAAAACATTTTTTTTCATTGTTCTCTCCTCCTTGATGTGATGGGGCCCCTGGATCGGGCGCCTGTTTTTGACCTCGGTTTTAAATGACGCAAAATTAGGATAACCGGTATCACCTCCCTTTTGAGTTGCAATATCAATATGAAAAAGGCCACAGAAGAAAAAAGGCCTTGATACGTCGCCAGATTTCCGCCAGACCACGGGGTTCAAAAATGAGAAACAATACGATCAGACCCCCGAAAACCACTTCTTTGAAGGGAATGAAAAAATGGGCTGCGCCCGCAAATACGCTGGTCAGGCTGCTGCTTAAAACATTGAGCAATTCAGGGACAAGGGTCATGAAGACCGCGCCGAAGATGGATCCCAGCACGCTTCCCATGCCCCCCACAATGACCATTGCCAGGTACTGCACCGACAAATAAAAGGGAAAGTGTTCCGGGGTGACGATACGGATGAAGCCCACCCACAGGGCCCCGGCAATGCCCGCATAAAAGGAGGATATGGCAAAGGCGGTCAGCTTATAACGAAACAGGTCGATCCCGATGATTTCAGCCGCCAGATCCCGGTCCCGAATGGCCACAAAGGCCCGGCCCACACGGCTGCGAACCAGGTTGCGGGCATACGCAACGGCAAGTATCACCACAAAGAGTGTGACAAAATAGAACCGTTTTTCCGTGTTGATGAGAAAACTTCCGATGCTGGGGGGCGGCACGTTGATGCCGCGAATTCCATGGGTCAGGCTTTCCCAGTGAACAAAAATAAATTCAAAGATAAACTGGGCGGCAAGCGTTGCGATGCAGAGATAGAGACCCTTGACCCGAAGCGATGGAATGCCGATGATGAGCCCGGCAATGGCGGCCATTATGCCTGCGCAGGGCAGGGCTAACCAGAAAGAAAACCCCAGTTGGGTGACCAAAATGGCGGACGTGTAGCCGCCGACGCCGGCAAAGGCCGCGTGCCCGAGGGATATCTGCCCGGTAAACCCCGTGAGGATGTTGAGACCTACGGCGGCAATTACCGCAAAACCGATCATGTTGGCCACATACAGCAGATAAGCATTGGCCACAAAGGGAAAGATCAGCAGAAAAACAAAGAAAAGACCCAGCCACCATTTGACGAACAGGGATTGGAAAATCTTTTCATCGTCGATGTACGTTTCCCTAAAGTCTCCACATCTCATGGCTTCGTCCCGGTTATGGATTTCGAATTAAGAGATTTGATACGGTTTTACTTAAATTTGGGTACTATACTCTTTCAATAATCTTCTTGCCGAACAGACCATAAGGGCGGATCATCAGGATGATGACCAGAATGAAAAAGGGCGCGACGGCCTTTGCGCCGCCGCCCACCAGTGGGTCGATGTAGAGGCCGGTCAGGTTTTCCAGGATGCCGATGATGAAACCGCCGATGACGGCGCCCTCGATGCTGTCCAGTCCCCCCAGTATAATCACGGCCAGGACTTTGAGGCCGATATCTCCCATGTAGATGCTGATGCCGCTGATGTTTCCGATGACGATGCCGCCGATGACGGCGGCAATGGCGCCGAAACTCCAGGAAAGGGCGAATATCCACCGAACGCTGATCCCCATGGACAGGGCCGCCTGCTGGTCGTTGGCCGTTGCCCGCATGGCCACGCCCGTGCGGGTATATTTAAAGATAAGGATGAAGATGATGGTGCCGATGATGGCAAAAACAAACCCCCACAGGAGTCCGGAGGGGACAACGGCGAAATTCAAATCAAGGGGTTCGGGCGGGAAAATTTCGGGAAAGGATCGGTATTCAGGGGACCAGATGACGTGGGTGATGCCCTGGAGCATGAAGGCCAGACCGATGGTCACCATGATCACCGAGATGATGGGCTCCCCGATGAGTTGCCTTAGAATCAACCTTTCAATGATCAGACCCAGTAGAAAGGCAAAAACAAGGGTTCCGGCAAAGGCGGCCCAGAACGGTGCGCCGGTTTGCGTGATGATGGACAGGCATACGAAAGCGCCCAGGGACATGAAGGCGCCCGTGGCAAGGTTCAAAATGCTGGTGGCTTTATAAATGAGAACGAAGCCAAGGGCGATCAGACCGTAAACACCCCCGGTGGCCAGACCGGAAACAACAACCTGCAAGAGAATATCCATGCGAAAACACTCCTCAGAATTGTCTTTTAGCTATGAGTAGCATTCATCCCTCGGTTGTGTCAATACCAAAGGCGCATGAACCAAGATGCCTGCGCGATTTTAAAAACGGGCTTCAGATTCACCTTGCATATCGGCAAAAAAAGTGTAAATTACGCTTGGGTCCCTACTTTGGTACCTATCAGGATTCACATCAATATTTTAAAGGTTCAAGATGCAAAGACCCACATATTTCATCAGTCAGCCCATGCTTTATCGGAACAACCGGAACTGGTATGGATACAAGAAGATCGACGGAAAAGTTGTTTTCAAAAAGAGCCTTCGAACCACCTCAAAACAGGAAGCCGAAAATTGGTTAACCCGCATGAAGGTTTCCCTTAAAGCAATTGAAGCAACCCAGTCTTTTGCCGACAGTGAGTTCTTGCCCGGCCCGGCCATCGGCTGGCTCCATAAGGGCGCGGATGTTCTTCCTTACCATAAACCGGAAAGTTGGGAGGCAATCAAGAAACTGAGTTGTCCCGTTCATATTGTTTTTAAGAACAACCGTCTGGGTTTGGTCGTTATAAACGGGGACATGCCTGACGCGATGTTAAGTTCGGATGCCGCCATCCCTATTATCGGCAGTTTGGCGGCTTTGCCCGCCGCCAACCTTGGAGACAGATCATTTTGTGATGATCACGGAATAGACTATGCTTATTATACCGGGGCCATGGCTTACGGTATTGCTTCCATCGAAATGGTGGAAGCTGTGGCCAACTGCGGATTGCTGGGCTTTTTCGGATCGGGGGGGCTTAATCTTTCGGAAATTGGAAAGGCCATCGACGCGTTAATTGAAAGATGCCCGGATAAGCCCTTCGGGTTTAATCTGATGCACAGCCCCAACGAGCCGAAATTGGAAGCGGATACGGTTCAGCTTTATCTGGATCGGAATATCCGGCTTGTGGAGGCTGCCGCTTTCCTTGATGTTACCCTGCCTTTGGTGCGATACCGGGTTTCGGGTATTTCACGTGACGATACGGGGCAAGTCGTCACCCCGAATCACATCATTGCAAAATTATCAAGGGAGGAAGTGGCGGAAAAATTTCTCTCTCCCCCGCCAAAACATTTCATAGATGAATTGGTGCTGTCCGGCGAACTCAGTCGAGAACAGGCCGAATTGTGTTCTCTAATCCCACTGGCGCAGGATATCGTTGCAGAGGCCGATTCAGGGGGCCATACCGATAATCGACCGGCACTGACCCTTTTCCCCACCATCCTGGCCCTGAGAGATAGAAAACAGGCGAAATTTAATTTCACCCAGCCTTCCAGGATCGGCCTTGGCGGCGGGATATCTAACCCATGGTCCGCGGCAGCCGCCTATGCAATGGGGGCGGCCTTCATTGTGACCGGATCGGTCAACCAGGCCTGTGTTGAATCGGGAACTTCCGATGATGTTCGCGCCATGCTGGCCGAGACCCGACAAGCGGATGTGGCAATGGCGCCCGCCGCGGATATGTTCGAAATGGGTGCAAAGGTCCAGGTTCTCAAAAGAGGCACCATGTTTGCCATGAGGGCCGCAAAACTCTATGAGTTGTATCGGAATTACAGCGCCATAGAAGAGATTCCTGCGGTTGAACGAAAAAAAATCGAAAAATCCATGTTGAGATGTTCCCTTGAAGAGGCCTGGCACAAGACAGAATCTTTTTGGCGACATCGTGATCCCGGGGAGATTGTCAGGGCTTTGAGCAATCCGAAACACAAGATGGCGCTCATCTTCCGTTCATATCTGGGACGTGCCGCCGTTTGGGCGCGAAACGGAGATCTTTCGCGCAAAATCGACTATCAGATATATTGCGGACCTTCCATGGGGGCCTTTAATGAATGGGTTAAGGACAGTTTTTTGGAAATTCCCGAGAACCGCAAAGTAGGAACGATTGCCTTGAATATTCTTTACGGTGCAGCGTTTTTAAGACGCTGCAATTACATCCAACATATGGGGATTTCTCTTCCTGAAAACCTCAAAAAGATAAAGCCTCTTGAATTACACCAAGTTTTGGAGTACCTGAAGTGAAAACGACAAAAAATGACCAAAAAAGCGGTGCGAGACCCGGATGTGAACCGATTGCCATTATCGGTATCGGTTGTATCTTCCCCCAAGCCAACAACCATGGCGCCTACTGGGCCAATCTCAAAAACGGCGTGGATGCCATAAAGGAAATTCCTGAAAATTATTGGCGGATTGACGACTACTATTCCGCCGATCCTTCCTCCCAGGACCATACCCATGCAAAGCGGGGCGGGTTTTTGTCTCCCATTGATTTTGCTCCACTCGAATTCGGCATCCCCCCCAATGCCATGGAAGCGACGGACACCTCTCAACTGCTCGGCATGATTGCGGCCAAACAGGCGCTTCTTGACGCAGGGTATGGAGATGACACGCGTTATGACAAGGATCGCGTCAGCGTCATACTCGGTGTAACGGGCGCTTTGGAATTGACAACCACCCTCGGCGCCCGCCTGGGCCATCCTAAATGGCGAAAAGCCCTGAGAGATGAAGGGCTGGACGACACTCTTTCGGATAATATTGTTAACCGTATCTCGGAACATGCAAGCGTA
>FLOH01000712.1_pt1 | contig 62712 bp, 65 predicted proteins | sample 756751 | NCBI WGS metagenome assembly FLOH01 (sample SAMEA4026879, study PRJEB14308) | marine metagenome | biome: coastal water; material: water | depth 74 m
TACAAAAGGATCGTTAATCAGCTTTCCATCTGTAAGTGCAAGGACATTTTCAAGTCTCATCCAATCGGTGTGCCTGCCTTTTTAGGTTTTTCCGGTCTTACTAAACATAAGCCATCTTCATCCTTAGCAGCAAGAAGCATTCCCTCTGACATCATTCCCATAAGTTTTGCAGGTTTTAAGTTTGCTACTACACACACTTGTGTTCCCATTAAATCCTCTGGAGAATAAAACTCTTTGATTCCTGCAACAACTTGACGATTTTCACCTTCACCTAAATCTACTTGTAGTTTTAAAAGTTTTTTACTTTTAGGTACTTCTTCAGCCCCTACAACTATACCAACTTTTAAAGAAGTTTCAAAAAATTGTCCTATCTCTATTAGGTTGTCTTCTTCTTTTGCTGTAAGTTCTTTTTTCTCTTCTTGAGGTTTTTCTTCTTTTTTATTTGGTTCTGCTAAAGGTGCTTCTTGCATCAAAGGCTCTTCTACACGAGGAAAGAGAGGAGGGACTTTTTTGATATTAAATAGTTTTAATAACTTTTTACCAATTATAAGTTCGTTATAGCTCTCTGTATTTATTTCAAATCCTAAAGCATCGGCAATAGTATTTGTAGTATTTGGCATAATAGGATGAAGCATCACAGAAGCACGAGCTAAAATGTTTGCCACTAATGCTACAGTAGCAAGTGCCTCGTCTTTTTTACCTTCTTTCATTTTTACCCAAGGAGCATGCTCTTCAATAGCTTTATTTCCAATGGCAAAAACTCTCCAAAGCTCATCTAGGTATCTATGTGTTTGCATATTTTGCATAAATTCATCTAAAGAATCTAAAACTTCATTCATTGCGTTTAGCTCTTTTGAATGATATATTTGGACATCAACACTATCAATTTCAAAATCAGAATATTTTCCACTCATCCCAATAATACGGTTTAAAAGGTTTCCAAGGTCATTGCTAAGTTCTGAGTTAATTCTATCTATAAATGCACGTTGAGAAAAATCACCATCTTGACCAAAAGGAACTTCTTTAAGCATGAAGTATCGAAGGTTTTCAACACCATAAGCATCTGCAACTTCTTTAGGAGAGATAACATTACCTTTAGATTTAGACATTTTTTCACCATCTCTTGTCCACCAACCATGCACACCAAGATGCTTAGGAAGAGGTAAATCGAGACTCATTAAAAACGCAGGCCAGTAAATAGCATGAAAGCGCAGTATATCTTTACCAATTATTTGTGCAGTCGCAGGCCAGAAATCCATGTTTGCTTCATCTTTTCCATATCCTAATGCTGTTATATAGTTCAACAGGGCATCAAGCCATACATACATAACATGTTTGTCGTCATTTAAACTCTTTGGCATTTTAACACCCCAAGTAAATGAAGTTCTTGTAACTGAAAGGTCACGAAGACCACCAGCCACAAAGTTTTTCACTTCATTTACACGAGAACGAGGTAAAATAAAGTCAGGATTTTCATCATAAAAATTGAGTAGTTTATCTTCGTAGTTAGAGAGTCTGAAAAAGTAACTTTCCTCTTTTACAACAGTTGTAGTTCTTCCACAGTCAGGACAAAATTCACCATCAATGAGTTGCGTTTCAGGAAAAAATGTTTCACAACTTACACAATAATGACCTTCATAAAAATCTTTATAAATATCACCTTTAGCATACATTTTTTCAAATGCTTTTTGAACACCTTGTTTATGATCTGCATCAGTAGTTCTGATGAATCTATCATAACTGATTCCAAATTCATCCCAAAGATTTTTAAAAGTAGCACTAATTTCATCTGCAAATTCTTGAGTAGGCTTATTAAATTTTTGTGCTGATTCTTCAATCTTTTGACCGTGCTCATCAGTTCCAGTTAAAAAGAAAGTCTTGTTACCTTTGAGCCTTTCGTATCTTGCTATTGAGTCAGCGATGAAAGTAGTGTAAGCATGCCCTATATGAGCCTCTCCATTTACATAGTAGATAGGTGTCGTTATATATTTACTCAATTTTTGTCCTTAATATTGTTAAAATTCAAATCCGCCAGTATCGCCTTTTGACATACTGTTATAAACTGCTTTGACATAATCATGTCTTAGCTCACAAGTAAAGTAATCCTCGCAAGCACTACAACTTTTGTGACTTTTTTCTTCTTGACATTTTTGAAGCTTTAGTAGCATTTCATCTAAAAAAAGCTCAAACTTGTCTGGTTGCTTGCTAGCTATTTCTTGCATAAACTTCTTTTACTCGTGCAATTTCATAGTTTGAACCGAAGAAACAAACAGCTGTATCATGAGTGTGTGTATGGTCTAAAGTCATAAGATTGTTTACTCCATCTATTGCTCCACCACCTGATTTTTCATAAATAAATGCAAAAGGAAAAACTTCAAAAAGACGGCGTAATTTTCCTTCTGGTTTATCGCTTGTTGCAGGATATGAAAAAAGTCCACCACCTTTAAGAAGTATCTGGTGTAAATCAGGCACCATTCCTCCTGAATAACGCAGACGATAACCCTCAGCAAAAAAACTATCTATAAGCTCTTTATGATACGGTGCCCAGTTTTGTTGTGTTCCACCAGGAGCATTTAATTTACCTTTTTCATTTAGATGAATCTCTTTAACAAATTCAAATTCACCTGCTTGAAGTAGGTAAAGTTTTGTTTTATTTTGGGCAAAGACCATCTCAACACGTGGTCCATATACAACATAACAAGAGGCTACCATATGTTTTGTTCCAAAAGCATGCTTATAGATACCAAAAATAGAGCCAACACTTAAGTTTACATCTACCAAGGAAGAACCATCAAGTGGATCATAAGCGATAAAAAATTCACCATCTTCATGTAAAAGTTCTTCATGAGTTTTTTCTTCACTTGCAATCGTATGGATAGAAGCAACTTTAGAAAACTCTTCTTCAATAATCATGTCACATTTAATATCTAGCTCAAGTTGCGTTTCACCTGAACTGTTTTCTTGTTGTGAATACCCTATATCTTTTACATCAATCGCATCTTTAATTCTTATCGCACTTTTTTGAATGGCATCAAATATATCTCTCATTATTTACACTTCCTTTGCATTTTTAAGTATCCAATCAATTACTTGATTTGGATTGTTTAGGTCTAAAGTATCAACATTTTTTGGTACATCATAGTTGTCTAATTGTATTGTTTCATCAATAGCTAAAGCATCCATAAAGGGAAAATACCCTTCATCTAAGCTATTTCTAAAGACACTAATACGAGGCAAAGGAAGATTTTTAAGACCTTCCACAAGCAAAATATCAAACGAATCAAAAAGGCGAACCATTTCATCTAAGTCTTTGTTGCGTTTTGAGAAGTAAGTCGTGCGGTTAGGAGAGGTAACAATCACCTCCGCTCCCGTGTCACTAAACTTATAACTATCTTTTCCTACTACGTCAAACCGTGCTTTGTCACCTGGATCATGTTTAATGATAGCAACTTCTTTTTCATACTCATTAATGAGTATGCGAGCTACTTTCAAGATGAGTGTTGTCTTCCCACTGTTAGATGGTCCAGTAAACGCAATAGCTAATCTTTTTTTCAATAATATACTCTATAATAAATTTATTAGATTATACAAAATTAGAGATTAATAAGATATAATTCTCTCATTATTATAAGGGTAAAAATGAAAACTTTATGGTTAACACTGACTTTTTTAGTACTTTTTTCAGGCTGTGCAGATAAAAATGCTTTTTCAAAATTTCACATGAGTGAAAAAGAAGAATTAGGGACCGATTCTGTTTTAAACTCAAAGGTGAAAAATGGCAAAGAGGTTAATGGAATCGTTTCAGTAGTTTATCTTAATAAAGTTTATCCAGAAAAATCACTAGAAGAGGAAGTTTTTTATGTAAACTTTTTTGTAAAAGACAAAACTCAAACTTTCTCTTTTATTCTTAACGAAGAAAAGTCCATTTCAGCAGAAGAGTTACAAACTAAAAACCCTTACTCTTTCTTAACTCCACTAAATACTAAATGGAGTAAGTACTATCTTGTAAAATTTAAAAAACAAAAAGATATACTTAATTTTGTTTTCCGTAACGGCTCGTTTGAATCGGATCTTTTAGTGTTTGAAAAAGACCAATAATAGACACTTTTTCACCTAAAATTTTCTTATACATTACATAGTTTGCTAAAACTTTTTTTCCGTATTCTCTACTCTGTCCATTTTTCATAAGCTCTATACTAAGGAATGGTTCATACTTTTTTGATGAAAAAGCCCCAGTTTTAAGGTGTTTTCTAAAAAAGTTCAATCCACCATTATATGCATAGGCTAAAAAGAGTGGATGGTAGAGTGATTTTTGTATCCACTTTATATGTTTCACAGCATATTTTAAATTTGTTTCAGGGTCAAACATATCATTGTAAGTTGTTTTTAACTTCATCTTTTTACTGATAGCATCTGTTAAAAAAGGCATAATTTGCATTAAACCAAGAGCGAAAGAAGAAGAGAGGGCACAAGGAATAAAATTACTTTCTTGGCGCATAATTGCATATATCAATGCTTTGTCATCGGTTGATACATCTTTAAGATATTTGTCATAAGGCATAATAAAAGAGTGAATTTTATATGCTTCTAATCTTTCTACAATATGTGATTGAACAGGCAATAAACATTGGGATTGATACTGAGATACTAAATCGGATAACTTTTCTTTGGGTGTTTTTTTTATTTTTAAACGCAGGGTTTCCCATTCAAAAGGGTTTTTAAGATTAACACTGCTTTTTATATTTTCTGTAGGCAAAGTTGTAAAATAATTTGTTACTTTTTTATGTTTTTTTTCGTAAGCAAAAAGTGTGTAGATATTGATACCTTCACTTTTTAGTAAAAGATTTATATACTTTTCATTTTCAGTAATAAGGTAAAGCCAGAATTTCGTTTTATCGAGTTCTATTCTTTTTTTATATTTTTTTAAAGCCATGTGCAAATGTTTTATCGCTGACTTTTTTCGATTGTTCTGAAGATGAAAGAGGGCAAGTCTAAAGTTGTCATTTCCATTGAGCTTTGGAGAATCAAGGAGTATAAGAGACTCTTGTAATTTATCGAGTTTTTTATTATTGATTATCATCTTTATAAAGTAGTGAATTTTGTTAGATGAAACTAAAGAGTTGATAAGCTTTTTGTCAAGTTTAATGTTGAGATTATCTCTGCGGTGAGATGCCGTCGTATTTATAAACATTTTTAAAACAACATCAGCAGGGTACTTTTTATAAGCACTTGCTTTATAAGGTTCATTTTGAATTTTGAGTAATTTAATAAAATTTTTAGAGTCGACTTTTTTTGCGAGTTTTTTTCGTTCTTCATGTGACATTGCCAATGTTTTATAGGGAGTTAAGGCTATTTTAAAGCACTTTTTATCTTCGATTACAAAGAGGTTTCTCTTCTTTCTACACTTATCTCTATAAACAATATAAGGATCTTTTATTCTTTTAGCATAGAGGTTTTTGAGTTTTCTGTTGCGTTTTGTTGATTGTTTGTATGCTATTTTTACTTGGGTATTACTAATATCTTGTTTAAGATATTGCCAAATCATAAAGTCTTTCGCACGAGATGTGGGTTTTGAAGATATTTCATCTAAGGTGATTTTAGCATCAAGAGATGCTAAAATTAAAGAAAGAAAAAGAAAAAGTTTAATCATTCCTAAATAGAACTAGCCAAAACATTTAAAATATAATTAACTAAAACAATCACTATCTGTAAACCTATAATTAAAACCAAAGGAGCAATGTCAAGACCATTAAAATTTGTTCTCATAAATCGTCTTACAAAGGTATAAGCGGGCTGTGTTATACGATGTAAAAATTGCACAATAGGGTTATATGGATCAGGATTTACAAAACTTAAAAGTGCTGCAATAATCAAAACCCAAATGTAAATGTTGATAAGACCGGTGAAAATTCCACCTAGCTGTAAAATAGCTACTCCTGCTGAACTCATTTGATAATCTCTCCTAAATAATTTTTTATATATTTGTAAATTTTTGCCACATCGGGGCCGTGTTCCGCATTTGTAAGTAAAATACGAATAGGTTTCAAGTAATTTTTACCCTTAAGTCCTGTTTCTTTCATCACATAATCTTTAAAGTCATCATACTCATCAAAGTAGGGTGCAGCTTTAATTGCATTAGTCATAAGTTGTGTTTGCTCTGCCAATTCTTCTGGTATGTTCCGAGGTTCAAAAATAGGTGCTATTTTAGATTTTAACTCTTTTGTAGTTCCAGCTTCCTCTAAATAAATACGAGCAAGTTCTCCTATTTCTTCATCTGCAAAACCAACATATCGTGACAACTCTTTGGAATCAAGATTTTTAAGATGTTCTCTGTTTATATGTTTTAATATATCTATGTCAAAGCGAGTAGGGGACTTAGAAATTTCATTTAAATCAAACCATTTGATGGCTTCTTGTGTGCTAAATATTTCTTGAGGGAGCTTATTTCCAATTAATATTAAATAATTTGATATTGCTTCTGGTAAATAACCCTCTTCTAAAAGCCATTTTACACTTAAAGCATCATCGAATAACATACTTGCTAAGTGAGCATACTCTACTTTTTTATCATAATTAAGCGATGCTCTTATATGCTCTTGTTTAGGAGTGTTGCTCATATGGTTTTCGTCACAAATCACTATACTGATGTCACTAAGCATATCATCAACTGCACAAGCAAAATTATAAGTTGGTGTTTTGTCTTGACTCATAATGACAAAACTATCAATTGCATCAGGTTCAAAACTAATATCACCATCCGGACGATTAATTCGGATTGTAAATGGATTTGTGTTATCAATAACAAGTTCAGGATGAAGATTACGACAAGCATCATCATATTTATATGCTTTTTTAGCTACTTTTGCTTTTTCGCGTTTGTTTTCAAGCCATTGAGGAGAACAAAAACAACTAAAGGCTTTTTTCTCATGTAAAAGTTGTAATGCCATTGCAGAGTGAAAACGTATATTTTGACTTTGATAAATTACTTGAGAATATTCAATTCCAAAAAGAGCTAAGATGTCAAGAATTTCTTTATCTTTTCCTTCGATATTACATTCTTTATCCATATCTTCTATTCTAACAACTAAATCTTCGCCTTGTTGACGAGAAACAATGTAGTTGAAGAGGGCAACCCTAAGGTTACCAATGTGCATATCACCTGTTGGACTGAGTGCAAATCTTAGCATTAAAATTCCTAAAAATATTTTTTGTGATTCTAGCAGATTTTTGATTAATTGTGTATGTATTTTTGATTGTTTTTAGAAAGAGTAAGTGGTGACCCCGAGGAGAATTGAACTCCTGTAACATGGATGAAAACCATGGATCCTAACCGCTAGACGACGGGGCCACTTTCAACTTTTGTTGTTGAGCCGAAATTATATATATTTTATGCTTAAATAAGTATAAAATATATAATAAAAAAGAGTTATTCGTAAAATCTACGTAGTGCTCTAATAATTAGTGCATTTTTTGAGATACTTTCAGCTTTAGCACTTTCATTTACAGTTTCATAAACATCTAAAGGTAAAGATATTGAAAATGTTTTTGTTTCTATTTTTTTCTTTTTAGTAATCATTGCAACAACACTATTTAGTAATTCGATGATTTTTTTTGTATCTATTGGTTTTTGGATAAAACTATTCACACCAACTTCTATTGATTCTGATATTTTTTCAATATCATTACTAGCAGAAATAACAATGATAATCTGAGTAGGGTTAAGCAGACGAATTTGACGAGAGAGTTCAATACCATCCATTCCTGACATAATAATGTCAACAAATACAACATCTGGTTTATTACTTTTATATAACTCTAAAGCATCTATCCCATTAAAAGATGATTGAACATCTGAAAAAAAGTTTTTAAATGTAGAGCTTAATAACTCATTTGTAACTTTTTCATCTTCTACTACTAAGGCAGAAAGTTTTTTTGTCTGCTCTGTTAATTTTACGAGGTCTATGTTGTTCATGTTTATTGTTCCATTTTTTGATATAAATAACATTGTATCATATATAAAGTAAATAATTTATAACATCAACATTATTTAACCGCCTTAAAACTATTAAGCCAATCTGCATTATCCTTTAGCATTGATTCTTTTTTATCTAGCAGAAGTCCGATGATACTTATAAGTGATGCTTTATCCATGAATTCCAACATATCTGGATTAATTATAGAATCCTTAATACCGTCATGTGCATTTAAAAGGTTCTGTATATCTTTGATTAATTTTTCTTTTTCTTTCATTACAATAATCCTTTATATCTATATTGGTTAACATAATATATAAACAATAGTGAATATCACTATATTTTTATGTTTTTTACCCAAATTTTCTTAACAAATTTAAAAAAATCACCGTTTAAGGAAAAAGAAAACTTAAACGAGTTATAATTATGGTCTAAGTGTTAAAGCTTAAGTTGTGCGGTTCAATTTTTCAGATCTAGACTGCACAACTGTGTTTAGTGCCACAATTTTACCACATAAATTTTAATATCTTCTTAAAACCCCCATAAATTTAATATAACACTTTTTTAAAGCCATTTTATTCCCGTGGGAGCTATAGCGATTTTTATAGCACTTTATCGTCAATATATGCACGATTTAGCTTTAGTAAAGGTCGTTGGTGACCTTTACTAAAGGTCGTTGGTGACCCTTTGCATACTATAATGAAAATAGAAAATTAAAAGTAAAAAGAAAAGTAAAAAGAAATATCCCATATCCCTTAAAGTTTTTTCGACATCACAGCTTATTATGAAAATAGATTGCTCCGCAACTATATTTCTATTTTATGTCGCCTACGGCTCTATCTGAAAGGGTCTTGACACTAGCCTAAGGGCTATTGTCGCTTTTTTTATTGTCGCTATCGCTCTTTTTTGTGGATAGGGTATCGATGGATTTTCGATTGAGTTTAAAAACTGTTTAGCTAAGATGAATATTTTAGTAATTTTGTAACTTTTGGTTTTATTGAGGGAAAGGGTAACTTGTTTGACATCATGAGAGTAAAAGTTTTGTATGAATTAGCCATTATCTTGTTTAAAACGAGTATTGATATAGGTTAGTGTTTTTTTTTAGCTTGTAGGGCTTTATTTGAGTTTGGAGTTTTTAGCGGCGGCGGATGAAAAATCGTGCATATATTGCCGATTTAATAAAACCTCTTTTTAGTGAGGTTTTATTTAGCAGTTTTTGTTAAACATGTTGTATTCATCATGGTCACAAATACATATTAATTCTGTTAAATCTTCATGAACTGTCATTAAAATTCTGTATTGTGTAGATGGAATTCTGATTGAGTGTCTTTTTTTGTCTTTTTTGCAGTTGATTTTTTTATAATGTAATGAGTGATTAAGATAATCTTGTTTTAGTAATTCGATAGTGCTATCAATTTTTTCATTTAAAGCAATATCATTTTTAAAATACTTTTTTCTAGTTCGCTGGAACTGTGAAGTTAAATTAACTTGCAAGTTGTCTATCTTGGTATCTTACTTCTGAGGCTGTTGTTGTTACATTTATACTCAATGTCATAGATGTTTGATAAACTGTCTCTGTAATTTTATGTACCTCATTAAATATATCAGAGTTGTCTTTATTTTGTTTCGTGAGCTTTAGTAGTTTTTTTGAATTGTCTTGTGCATAGAGCATTGAGTCATGGAACATATCTGTATCTATTTCTACCGCTTTTCGTGGTTCTTTCTCAATTTCTTTTAAAGTTTCAAGCATTTCTTTATTATTTTTTTGAAGTTCAAATATTAGATTCATTAGAAGATTGTCAGCGATAGCATTAGCACCACTTTTAAAAGCTTTTACTGTAGTTGTAAAAATAGAAGGGAGTAACGCTTCTGAATGCAAGTGTGTTGTCATAATAATCCTTTTAAACATTTACTATGTAAAATTATAACATATTAAGGATTTATTATTTGTTGTAGTATATTACAACTTTTTAACCAGGTGAAAATTACACCTGGTGTTTTTGAAAGTCTGTCGTTCTTCTTTTATTTTCATGTTTTAAAACGGCGATATCTATTTCTAGCTTTTTCATTATGTCGGCGATATCTTTGAGATATTTGAAAACATATAAAAAAACGAATTGCCAATACTGTGCAATAAAATCTAATATTGGAGATTGGTCCATTTACTTTTTACCTCCTTTTTTAAAATAAATGTAAACACCAACTATTGCAAGAACTGCAAAGATGGCATTGTTTCTATCTTTTGTTACAGCGGTGTCAAGTTCGTTTAGTGAAGTGTCTATATTTGTTGATAGTTGATCAACAAATAGTTGTGGTTGTGAAGCTGTAAATTTAACAGCTTCAATCGTTCTATCGAGTTTATTATCTCCTGACCAAAAAGTAATTGTTTTATTATAAGTGTTTTTTGCACCTTCAATAAAATAATCTACTGTGTTACTAAGCATAATAAACTTCGCTTGATTGATTGTAAAGAGTAGGGTTACCATTGTAGAACCAAGTCACATACTGTGTCTTCTCTTTGTCAATATCTACATGGATAAAACTGTTTGCCAATCCTATACGAGTAAATCCAACTTCTCTTAAAGCTCTTTGAATAATATCTCTATTACTGTCATTTACTGCAATATCCGCGGCTAAGCCTTTAGTGTGTGAGCTTGTAGGGTTTTTAATAGTTTCGGGATGATTTGCATCTCTGTAACCACTGTTTACAATAAAAGGAACACCAGCAAGCTCACGAGCTTTATCAAGTAGTCTTATAAGTTTTGGGCTTGTTTTATTTGCTCCACTAAGTTTGTCTTGAAAATCTTCATATTTGAAGTATTTAAATTGTCTATTCATCAAATACCATCCTATAGCAAGGGCGAAAAGCCCTACGCTAAACCGCAACGATTTGTAATCGTAATGCTTTTGCTTCATTTTCAAGTACTGCAAGTCTTGTTACATCATTTTCACGAAAGGCGCGAATTGATTTTGTGTCAATAGCATCAAGTTTCACAAAAATATCATTATTGATTTTTTGAATTGCTTGTACTTGTGCTTGTGCATCTAATGCAACTTTAAGTTCTTGTGGTTCTTGGCCTTTAGTGTATTCTATAAAGCCTAGTGGTGTTTTAGTTCCGCTTCCAGTTGCTACTGTACCATCTTGATTTAGTTTATAAAATGTTTTCATTTATTTACCTCCAAAAAATATAAGTGTAGTGTCTTCGTTAGAATGTGATATGTTGGTGTTTCCACTTACAGAAACTCTAACACCACTAATTGTTGCAAAAGCATCCCAACCTAGGCTGTCATCATTGCCGATACTAATATTAGAGCCATTGTAAGAACCTGTAGCCATACCAGAAATTGAGTAATTATTTGTAATCATATTTTCTGCAAATGTTATTTCATGTACCCCTGCAGATAATGTAACTACCGATGCAACATTAAAAGAGTCTCTAATGACTCCAGCTGAGTTAAAATTTACCCATGCAGTACACTCCTTTTTCTTTTGAGTAGCTGTAAAAAAACTACCGTCGGCTAAGCCTTGTAGGTTTGCATCACCCTCCGCATGAGTTAATGCACTTCCTTTATTTATTCTTTTTATTAAGGGCATATTTTTGCCTCCTATTCGTAATAGCCTATATCAATATAGTCTAAATTAATATAGTCGTTTGTTGAGCTATATATATAGCCATCTGAATACAATATGCTTAGTTTCATATCTAAAATGTTGTCATTATGAAATTTAACATTTGAAACATTTTTTAAAAACATTTCATTATCGCCACTCATAGGAAATTTAATTCCATTTGCATTTAATTCAACACCAACACTTGCACTTGCATGAAATTTAATAGCATTTATATCAGCGGTATTAATCTCTGTGATATTTCCATTTGTAATAGTATGCTGTGAGGCTTGTCCTGACGGTATAAATTGAAGTTTAGAAACTGCTATATCGCTAAAGTCTCCTATCTGTTCAATCTTTATATCAGTTACCGGCGTATACATTTTAAAATCTTTAGATGTTTTCGCCTGAACAATTTTAATCATACCACCAACAACAGAATTACAAGTTATAAAAGCTTTATCAATTCCTTCCGCTTCTATTGAGTGGTAAGTCTTTAATGGAATGCCATTTGAGTTTGAGTCATTTAAGTGTATTAGTATTTCTGCATTTACTGGTGCTTCTAAAATCTTAATGTAACCACCACTTGTACCAAATGGTGTTCGCTTAAGAGCTTTGTTTATAGATAAATTTATGATGTTATAGTTTTGCACCTATTTACCTCCCTTTTTATTCTTTGAAACATAGAGCAAACCACCAATAATTAAAATAGTAACTAAGCCATTTTTTGCATGTTCCAAGTATGTATCAAGTTTTTTTTGTTTTTCAACATCTAAAACACGATTTCTCTCATCACTTAAAAACCCTATTTGTTGAGCTTCTTTTGCTGTATTTGCCGATTGTATCAAGCCATTACTAGCAATACTAGCTGATTGTAAAGAGCTGCTTTCAGCGATAGATGCAGATTTAATCTGACTATCTGCTAGTATCTCACCTAGTGGTTTTAAATCTATATTTATATCTGTTTGATTTGTAGTTGATTGTGAAGAAGTAGAGGTACTTCCACCTCCACCACCTCCAAAAATAGAGCCTACAATCCCACCTAAAAAGCTCATTATTTACTCTTCTTCTTTTTTGAAAGAATAAAATAAGCACCGATAGCCACAACAGCACCACCAACAATATAAACGGGATTTACATCTTTAAGGAGATTATCCTTAAAAAAGCCGTTATCGCTTGTAGTTGTTTGTGCCATTGGTTGAGTGTCACCACTTCTTGCAAGTGTTGCAGTTCCACCGCTTCCGCTTCCACCTAAACCAACACCAACACTGGCACTTAGACCGAATTCATCTTTAGTCTCTGCCGTTGCGCTTGCATCAGTCTTTTGTTTTGTGGTACTGTCAGCTCTGTTTGCATCACCGATGTTAAAAAGTGGATTAAAAGTAATTGCATTACTTAAACTTTGTGAGCTTGTAGAGCTACCTCCGCCAAATAACATAACTTACTTCTTTACAAGTACAATTAATAAAATTGCACCAAGAGCTACCCCACCATACATAATCATACGATTATCTATAGTTTGAGCTTGTGGAGCAGGTGTAGACTTTTGTTGTATTTGTTCGTACTTTTTAGCCTCCTCTTGCTTTGCACTTGCATTTGTATCTTTAGGATTTACATAAGTATTATCTAAATATGATAGTCCTAAATTTCCAGCTTTATCTAAAAAATCAGTAAACATAACCTAGCCTTTTACTTCGACTGCACTCTCTACATCAAAAACATCCGTATAGACTGTAACTGTATTGGTACCAACTTGTTTAGTTACATCAAGAACAAGTTCTAATGTATTAAACTCACCACGAGTATCTAAAGCATCAGAAACACGACCACGACCAACTAAATCAAGTAATACAAGTCCGTCAAGCTCTGAAACTGTTTGAACTTTCTTACGGTCTGCATTGTCTGCTCTTAAATCCCCAGCTTTCCAATCTGCGATGATGGTAGTACCACTTTTAAGTTTTACACCGCCAATGACTGCATTTGAACGGTTTCCATCTACATCAGCGCGAATAAGTAAAGATTGATAAATCTTTTTAACGGGAAGATTGATTTGGTACTCATTTGTAGTGCTTGTAATCTCTTGTGTGAGTTGTGTCTCTACATTGTGTGCAATTTTTTCACCTGCATTACGAGAATATCCAACGAGTTGATTAGAACTGACTTCAAGAACTGCATCAGTGATAGTTACACCAGTACCTACACTTGCATCATTTGCCCAATCAATGAGCATATCAAACGTTGTATAAAGTGAACTGTTTTCAATAGTGTCAGCAGGGCGAACCATACCTCTTTTTGAAAAATCAACAGTGAAGTAAATTTTACTAGACTTACCAGCACCATCAGTATTAATAACAATGTTATTCATAGCTTTCCCATTGTTAAAAAGTGAGTTATAAACAAGTTTTTTAGCATCAACATGCTTGATTGTTTTGTTACCATTTCCAACGATTTGGATTGAGTTGATAAGATTTGCAAAGTTATCTGTGTTAAATGATGCAGTTGCATTTGTGTGAGTAATTGTCAAGGCACATAATAGATATGCCACATGATAGTTACGACTTAGTTGAATACGACTTTGAGTCGATGCAAGATAAGCAGCTTGCCCCTCTTTTCTTAAGTAAGTTCTAGCCATTTGTAACAGCTCCTTTTACTTTAGAAGAAATGTATTTTTTATAAATAAAAATACCTGCAACCGTTGCGACCGCACTCATGAGAGTAGTTTTGTTAATGTAAGATTTCATTATACGGATACCCCCGTTTTAGCGAGTAAAATATCGCCAATAAATCCAACGAGTAGCCCAACGACTACACCTGTAACCATATTTCTTTGATTCATGTTAAATCCTTAAAAGACTGTTAATAGTCTTCTTTTTTGATATGTTTTACACACATGGGAAACCTATTTTAAAGATTAGGACTTTGCACTGCTAAACTTTTGAAGCAACTTTGCTTGAAATACCCACCACATGGGCTTTATAATTTTCATCTATTACTAAAAAGTGAAATTTTTGTAAGTTTTCTGCTACTTTTATGTACTCTTTTCCTATATAGTTACCTATATATTTCTTATCGTTTGGCTCTCTTACTCGTGAGAATAAAACTACATCAGTTTGACTTGTAAGATTACGAGAAATATTCGCACTTCTTCGTGAAGTTGTGAAAATATCAATGCGATTATGCCTTCCATAGTGTATGAGCTTGTAAAAACTTGCTTTTCTTGTCATAGTTGGCGGCGCGAACATATCTATTTCATCCACTAAAAAAGATATATCGCTCATTTTATATACGAGTGCTGCCAACTCTTCAAAGTTATCTTCATCAAGCCCATTTACTACAAGTTCTAAATTACAACGATAAAACTCTCTTCTATTGTTATTGTTTAAAATATACTTTCTAAAGTGTCCTACATTTTTAAAATGTCTTCGGTACTCTTTAGCCTCATACTGATAACGAGGGTCGGCTATAATTGTTGGCTTGTTATTCATAGCGATTAATATCTCTGTGAGCTTTGTTTTGCCGTAACCTTTATGACCGATTATTGAGTATATTTTATTTTGAACTTGCATTTTCTTTTTTAGATCCATGGAATATCTTATTTTTGATTTTAGAGAGAACACCTGGGGCATTTTTAAAACCTATCAAACCATCAAACACGAGTACTCCAGCTGATAAAAATAAAAGTACATTACTGGACTTGTTTATATCCATTTCACCGCTTGAAACTTTCTCATCTGCATAAACGATAGCTTGTTTTTTAAATATCTCTTTAGCTGTTGCGTTTAATGGTTCTCCATCACGACTTGTCTTAAAACCATCAAGCATAAGAAGAGCTGTTGAAATAAATTGTTCTGAAGAACTCTCTGTTCTTGCAGCTCTTGCATGAGGAATATCATCATCTTTTTTCTTGTCCGATTTGTTGATGATTATGTCGCAAAGTTTAGCTTTCGCCATTCTTTCAAGAGAGTTTAGTTGTAGTGTAGAGTATGGTTGTGCCATCTTTGCCAACTCTTTACCGGTTAGTTCCATAAGTTCATTACGGTTTAAAACTTCATGCTCCGTTTCTTCGCCCATATTCATATAGTTATCAGTCTCTTTACTCATAACCTTAGCCCTCATTTACAGTTTGCGACTGCATAGGGTCGGTATTTGGTCGGTTTTGCAGGAATAGGGCGGTTATACCAACAACAATAACACCACCTATGATAAGAGCAGGGAACATTCCAAAGCTCTTAGCTTCTTCTTCGTCCTCTTCTTCTTCATCTTCGTTGTCTGTTGCAGTTTGCGCGAGTGCTATTTTTTCATCAACAATGTTTTCAATCTTTTTAGCTAAGTCTTTATCTGTGAGAGTTTCAGCGATTGAGTCATCTTGTGGTGTTACTTGTATTTCTTCTTCCTCAACGGGTGTGAGGATTGTTTCTTCTTCTTTCAATTTAAAATCCTTCAAATGACCCTTAGTCATCTATTTTGATTGTTTTACGTCAAATGACAACCTTTATAAGGTTTGTTTTAGTCTATACTTTGCCTTTAAGGTACTTAAAAAAAGTTCCCTTTATGTTTGTACCTTTTAAAATTACTCTTTTTATATAATTTACTATATAGTAATCTATTTTTTAGCATTACTATAAGCCTGAGCAGCTAACTTAAAAATATGAAGAGCTGTATTGGATTGACCTCTGTTGTAAGCATCTGTTAGCTTGTTATATTCTACTTCACTTTGTGTTTTTCTTTCGTCTTCAAGTTCTTGAATGTATGAGTAAACATCTTCAAATAATTTATCTAGTGCTTTAAATTCACATTTTTTTTCTTCTTTAGCCATAATCTCAACCTTTAATAATTTTACTTTGTAAGAGCTGCTTTAAAAGCCCACGCATACCAAATATCACGACACCCATTCCGATAATAAAATAACGATACCACTCTGGCATTTTTGAGACTACATCAAAGCCCTTTAGTGCATATACCTGCAAAGACGGTATAAACGCCATAATCAGGGGAACTATGAAAACAGCTAGTAAAAACTCATCTTTATAACTGCTCTTCATGTCGTTCATGCTCATAACATCTAAATTAAAATCTTGTATCTGACCATTTTTAGCAAGTTCAATCTTAGCCGTTGCGTTTCCTTTTGCGACTTCTAGCTGTGTCTCATTTGCTAGAGTTTCTAGCTTGTTCTTATGGTCCTCTTTACTTTTAATTGCATCTTGTCTCTTGCTCACATAAGAGCTTATTCCATTTGCTATAGTGTCTATAAATCCTAAGCCTAACATTTTTTAATTTTCCTCCTTAGCTAAAGTGAGGATAAGCTCATGTAACTTGTCGTTCTCTTCTTTTAGCTTCTCGTTCTCGTCCATAATCTTCTTTATATATCTACTTTCAATACCTAAAGTAGTTCTAGGAGCTTCTCTTTTTATCTTTTCCCATGTCTCTGTTTCTATCATCATAAAGATACGAGTACCTATTGGCTTTCTTCTTCTCTTGTGGTCGTCATCAACTTCAAAGATGCTGTAAGGACTATAAAGACATAACTCATCAAAATTGGCATAATAAGAGATTTGAGGAACATAAAAATCCCATCCTTTTAATGGGTACTGTGTTTTTGTACGAAACAAGGGCGGTTCTTCTGCCTTGCATTTAGCTTCTGCAATATCTTCGTTTTGCTTTTGTTTTAACTTCTTTTCGACAATAGATACAATGTCCATTATCAGTTCATTTGTTATTTTCACTTATTTTCCTTTGCTTGTTTTTCTGCTTCAAAAAGCACAGGAAAGAGGGTAGTGTCTTCTAAATAAATTTTATGTAACATATCCCAGTAAAACTTTGCATCAACACCGTTAAGGTTTGTATGATTGCATTGAAGATAATCAGTTCCAGCTTCAAGCGATAAAGAACCTCTGTGCATCCTTCCATATGTTTTGTAATCTGAGTCGCCAAGTGTATAAATAGTGTTTGAGTTTGGATAGTATTTTTTAATGAGTTTTTTAAAGACACGGAGAGTTATGCCTTTATCTGTGTTTTGTTCTTGTTTGTTCTTCTTAGCTCTTGCAATAGCACCGTGATAGTTATCATATATCCACACGACACGGTTATGTTTAGCTTTGTATAAATCACCTTCTTTTACAAATCTTTTTCTGACTATATAACAACCATCTTCAAGAGCTTCTAAAGCTCTTCCAATAGCACGGAGTGATTTTCCCGTGAGTTCCGAAAGTTTTTCATTCTCATGCCACATATAGCCATTCACACCACAATAAAAATATATATATCCATAAAATAATTTATATTCGTCTGCGATTGTTTTATCATCAAGTAGTTTGTAGGGGATTGTTATATTTGGAGTATCAGCCATAATTATCTCGTTTAAGTTAAGATGCTAAACAGCTCTAACCTTAAACGAGATAATGTACAACAAAGCTATATTTAAGCTTTCTTATGATTTTCTTTAAACTTGCTAAACTCCCTAAAATAGGGCTTTTGTTTTTTATTTGGTTAACATAATATATATTCTCTTGAAAAATACTTGGAAAGTTTATGACATTAAGAGGCACAACATAAGCCGAGTTTTGTGATGATAGTATTAATCTACTATACTATTTACATAGTATCTCTAGCGAAACAGTAGCTTTGTAAGACGCTGACCATCTGTTTCTTGCTGCCATGTTGGGTTTACAAGCTCTTTATGTTGCCATAAAAACTGGTGGGCTCTTACTCCACCTTTTCACCTTTACTATACATAGAGTATAGAAGTTTAATTTCTGTTGCACTTTCCCTCGTATTACTACGGCCATTCGTTAAATGGAACACTGTCTTACAGCAGCTCGGACTTTCCTCTTGAGAGTATCAAGTTACTATCTGTTGTACCTATGAAAGTTTACTAAATAATTCCTTTATATAACTTATTTGTCAATATAAGAACATCTGTTCTTATTATTATAATCAAACATAAACATTTGTTCATGTTTGATTAAGTGTACATTAACACTTGTTCATATATACTTGCGATAATATTAACAGATGTTCATGCAAGAGCATAAGGAGCTTTCATGCCGGATACAACAGAAACAATTAAACATTCTGGAACAAAAGAAAAGATACTAAAAGTGTCAACCACCCTCTTCTCTGAACTTGGCTACAAAGGTGCTAGTGTGCGAAAAATAGCTGCAAAAGTGGGTATAAGAGAGAGTGCTATTTATAATCATTATAAAAATAAAGAAGAGATATTTTTAGAGGTAGCGAAGGAAATATTTTCTTCTCCTTTTTCTATTGGCGAAGAAGAAATCAAAGAGTTAGCTACTAGAGGAAAGCCTTTTTTACAAAAGTTTACTATGCAGTATAAGATGCTTACATTTGATAAGAGCAGCGAAAATATGTTTAGGTTACTAATGATAGAACTTTTGCAAAACAAAGGGCTTAGAGAGCAGTTTATGAGTGAGTTTCACAACAAAAACATCAAAGTATTATCAGAGGGATTTTTTATAATGATGCAAAATGATTTAATTCGTTATAGTGATCCGATGATGATGTCATATGAATTTCTATCCACCCTATTCTACATTAGGCTTCAAGTTACACTTTTGAGGTTTGATTCACTGTCAACAAATTCACTTGCAACTCAGTTTGAAAAACATTTGGATTTTTTCTGGGAAAGTGTTAGTATTTAATATTTATTATATTAAATAATATAAATAGGCTATCAAAAAAAGCAACCCATTATAGGTTGCTTTATGGTATTTAATTGTTAAATTATTTACCCATTGCCGCTAAAGCATATTTTTCACCTAAATCATAAGCAATTATGTTTGCTGCATGAACTTTTTCTGGTACTTTTGAAAGCATTGTATCGACAAGAGTTTTCTTATCAATTGCATTCATCATAGTATTTGCAATAGCAAGTGCAACAACAGATTGAGTAATTACATTACCAACCTCTTCTTTTGCAATCGTAATAATAGGAATCTCATGAATAACCCATTTTTTTCTATCTTCATCAGTTGGATGAACAAGATTTGGATCAACAACAATCGTTCCCCCAAGTTGAACACCATCTTTAAATGTATTGTAAGAAACATTTGCAACTGAAAGCATAAAGCCAATCTCACCATCATTTGCATATGGATAGTAAATTTCTTCTGAATCTAGTTGAATATCAACAACAGTTGGACCACCACGAACTTGAGATGTATAAGTTGCTGTTTTTAAACCGTGACCACCAGTTGCAATTTTTGCTGCTGCAAAAATCTCACCAGCAAGAAGAACACCTTGTCCACCAACACCAGTAAATCTCATTAATGTTTTAGTATCGCTCATTATGTTTCCTTATATCTTTTTCTTGAAATCGTCTTGAGTTATTTTTGCACGTTTTGATTGATGCACATCTTGAATGTCTTTGTACATATCACAATACTCTCTTACTTCTGTATCTTGCTTTAAAATACCAGTTGGTAATATGTTTAACTGTTCTTCTTCAGTTAAAGCATTATATTTTTTCACAGGCATTGTAATGCTATCTATCCAGTTAAGGTTATCCATCGCTGAAAGCATTTTATTTTTTCTACCAAGATTGATATGACAGTTAGAAAGAATATCTAAAAAAGAAAAACCTTTATGCTCCATTGCTTTAATAAAGATTTTTTCAAGTTTTTTAGGATCCAACATAGATTCACGAGCTACAAATGAAGCACCTGCAGCAATACCAAGAGCCGCAGCATCAAAAGTTGGATCAATATTACCAGCTTTTTGAGTAACACTCCACATACCTTGAGGTGTTGTTGGAGATGTTTGTGAGTTTGTAAGACCATAAATAAAGTTATTTATGATAATAAAAGTTATATCAATATTTCTACGAGCACCATGAATGGTATGATTACCACCAATTGCAAGTGCATCACCATCACCAGCAACACAAATAACATGTTTATCTGGGTGCATTAATTTAATCCCTGTTGCAAAAGCTATAGTACGACCATGTGTTGTGTGGACAGTATTAAAATCAACATATGAAGAAAATCTTCCTGAACATCCAATTCCAGACACTACACACACATCATCGCTGTTAAGTCCCATTTTGTCAACAGCTCTAACGAAAGCTTTAAGGATAACACCATCACCACAACCCCAACACCATAGTGTTGGCATCTTTTCTAATCTTAAATATTTATCATAATTAAATGCCATACTAGAATACCTCTTTAACTTTATTTACAATCTCATGTGGAGAGATTGGACGACCGTTTACTTTAAATAAACCTTCAATATCAAGTCTACTAGAAACACGCTCTACTTCTTCCGTGTATTGTCTAATATTTAGCTCAACACAAAGTACATTTTTAATCATATCAGTATATTTTTTTATACTCTCAGCAGGTGCTGGCCATAATGTAATAGGACGGAAAAGACCCGCTTTGATGCCTTGTGCACGTAAGTGACGGATTGATTCTTTTGCAGCAAGAGAAACTGAACCGTATGCAATAATAAGAACTTCACCTTCAGCACCAGTCATATCATCTAGCATAAACTCTTCATTTAATTCAAGTTCATCAGTATGCATCATAACTTTATCTTCAAGGCGTTGAATAAGCTTACGACATGTTTCAATTTCCTCTGTTGGAAAACCATTTTTGTCATGGTGAAGACCAGTAAAGTGATAACGATAACCTGTAAACATCTTATTGAGCACTGCAGGTTGATCTGACTCACACTCATAAGGATGATAATCTTCAGGAGCACCATCAAATGATTTACGAGGAACTACACCAGCTTGAACAGCTTCTTCAGTAGGAATTATTGCCTTACCGTGCATATGTCCGATAGTTTCATCAAGTAAAACAAATACCGGTTGCATGAAACGGTCAGCTAAGTTAAATGCACGTACAACTTCTGTGTAACATTCAGATAAATTACCAGCACAAAGTGTAATTGAACGATAATCACCATGTGATGGATTTTTCGCTTGACGAACATCACCTTGAGATACACGAGTAGGAAGACCGGTTGAAGGACCACCACGCATAACATTAACTACAACTAAAGGAACCTCAGTCATTTGAGCTAAACCAAGGTTTTCAGCCTTAAGTGAAATACCAGGACCTGATGTTGCTGTCATAGTTCTCTCACCGGACATACCTGCACCAATCGCCGCTGCAACTGCAGCAATTTCATCTTCCATTTGAATAGTAACACCACCACGTGCTGGAAGTAAATCAGACATTTGCTCGATTACTTCAGACGATGGTGTAATTGGGTAACCACCCATAAATTTACATCCAGCATCAGCACCAGCTAAAGCTGCTAAATGATTACCACTAGATATTACTTCTCTTGTTTCCATTATTTCACTCCTTGAGTTAGTGACATATATTTGTTTGCTACAATTGATGCTTGACGTGCTTTAGATTCGTCAGTAAGCTTAGCAAAACTTTTACCTGCACTTTTAAGATCTTCTCTTCTTGCTACATATATAGCAAAATCTGGGCATGATAACTCACACTCATTGCATCCAATACAAGCTTCTGGATTATCTATAGAAATCATTGCACCTAAAGTAGATGTTGAATCATATACCATACCTAGTACACCTGAGGGACATACAGATACACAAATATCACATGCTTTACAGTTATTAGTGTTAACCCATACCGGCGCATTATTTACATTTTCAGTCATTGAAGCAGCAGTTGCCATTTATTCTCCTATTCTTATACATACAAATTAATTTGTATGTTATTCTTTATTTTAAAAAAGAGTACCTAAGTTTCCATAAGTTTATTCTAAAATGTGCTATTAGCACACCATAAAAGAACATAGTGTTACGTTTATGGTGCTCGCACACAAAAAATTATCTACTTGTTTTTTAAAACTTCCGCTATCGCTTTTCCTATCTCTGCAGGAGATACAACAACTTTAACACCAGCAGCTTCAAGAGCAGCCATTTTTTCAGCCGCAGTTCCTGCACTACCACTAACTATTGCTCCAGCATGACCCATTGTTTTACCTTTAGGTGCAGTTTGACCTGCTATAAATGCAACAACCGGTTTAGTTATTTGCTCTTTGATTAGTTTTGCTGCTTGAATTTCAAGATCTCCACCAATCTCACCAATCATTACAATCGCTTCAGTCTCTGGATCTGCTTCAAACATTGGTAAAAGTTGGTTATATGAAAGACCAATAATTGGGTCTCCACCAATACCAACAGCTGTAGTTATACCGTAACCAGCTTGAACAACTTGGTTTGTACCTTCATAAGTTAAAGTTCCACTCTTTGAAATAAGACCTACATTACCTTTTTTGAAAATTGAACCTGGCATGATTCCTATTTTACACTCTTCAGCCGTGATAATCCCTGGACAGTTTGGTCCAAGTGTTTTCATACCATGTTTAGTAGCATGTGCTTTTGCCATTTGCATATCTTTAACTGGAGCACCCTCTGTAATAATTACAGCAAGTTCAATCCCAGCTTCTGCAGCTTCCATAACAGCATCACCAACAAATGCAGGTGGAACAAAAATCATAGAAACAGTTGCACCTGTAGCTTTAACAGCTTCAGATACTGTATTAAACACCGGCTTACCTAAATGTTCTTGACCACCTTTGTTTGGTGTAACACCACCAACAATTTGAGTGCCATATGCAAGACATTGCTCAGCATGGAACGAACCCTCTTTCCCTGTAAAGCCTTGAACGATTACTTTTGTATCTTTATTTACTAAAATTGACATCTATATTATTCTCCTTTCGCCGCAGCAACTGCTTTTGCAGCACCATCGCCTAAATCTTTAGCAACGATTAAGTTTGCTATATTTGCATTTTTAAGAATCTCTGCCGCTTCTGGTGCATTTGTACCATCAAGACGAACAATAACAGGAACATTAACATCAGTAATTTTAGTAGCTTCGATAATACCGTTTGCGATACGATCACAACGAACAATTCCACCAAAAATATTTACAAAAATTGCTTTAACTTTAGGATTTTTAAGAATAATCTCAAAACCTTTTGCAACAGTCTCTGCATTTGCACTACCACCAACATCAAGGAAGTTAGCTGGAGTTCCACCCATATAGTTAATTGTATCCATAGTACCCATAGCAAGACCAGCACCATTTACCATACAACCTATTTCCCCATCAAGAGCTACATACGAAAGACCATATTTAGCAGCTTCAACTTCATCTGCATCTTCTTCAGTTAAATCTCTCATCTCTGCTATATCTGGATGTCGACCTAAAGCAGAGTTATCAAAGCCCATTTTTCCATCAAGTGCAATAAATTCACCCTTTCCGGTTTTAACTAGTGGATTGATTTCAATCATTTCTGCATCGTTTTCCATATAAAGTGTATATAGTTTACTAGCAAATCTGATGATATTTTTTTGTTCATCTTTATCAGTAAGCCCAAGTCCAAATGCTAGTTCACGACCGTGAAAACTTTGAAAACCAATAGCTGGATCAACTGGTACGGTAATAATTTTTTCAGGAGTGTTTGCTGCAACATCCTCAATATTCATACCACCTTCAGTTGAAGCCATAATCAGAGGCATTTCAAGTTTTCTATCAAGAACAACAGACAAATATAATTCTTCTTTGATATCAGCACCATCTTCAATGTAAAGTTTTTGAACTAATTTACCTTCTGCAGTTGTTTGGTGTGTGACCAAAGTCATCCCAAGTATTTCATTAGCTAAAGCTTCAACTTCTTCAAGACTCTTAGCAAGTTTAACACCACCACCAAGACCACGACCACCTGCATGTATTTGAGCCTTAACAACCCATACTGGACCACCTAATTGCTCTGCAGCTGTAACGGCATCTTTAACACTCTCAACCATTATACCTTTTGGTGTCGGAACACCATACTTTTTGAAAATCTGTTTCGCTTGATATTCATGTATATTCATTTATTCTCCTTAGTTTAAAATGGACACTACGCCTTTGGCGCAATCATCTCTTCAGGTTTAACATACTCATCAAACTGCTCAGCAGTTAAAAGGCCGAGTTCAACCGCTGTAGCCTTTAGTGTAGAGTTGTTAGCATGTGCTGTTTTAGCAATCTTTGCTGCATTTTCATATCCAATATAAGGATTTAGTGCAGTAACCAACATGAGTGAATCATGTAAAAAGTGGTCTATTCTTGCATACACTGGCATGATTCCTATTGCTGCATGATCATTGAACGAAACGATAGAGTCACTTAGAAGTCTTACTGATTGTAAAAAATTATAAGCAATAACTGGTTTAAATACATTTAGCTCAAAATTTCCTTGACTTGCTGCAAAACCAATTGTTGCATCGTTACCCATTACTTGACAAGCAACCATAGTTACTGCTTCACTTTGAGTAGGATTTACTTTACCTGGCATAATAGAACTTCCTGGTTCATTTGCTGGAATTTCAATCTCACCTAAACCACAACGTGGACCTGATGCTAACCATCTAACATCATTAGCAATTTTCATCATATCTGCTGCTAATGCTTTTAATGCACCATGAGCGAATACAAGAGCATCGTGTGATGTAAGTGCATGAAATTTATTTGGTGCTGTTATAAAATCATGACCAGTTAATTCACTTAATTTTACAGCAACTCTTTCACCTAACTCTGGGTGAGCATTTAAACCTGTGCCAACAGCAGTTCCACCAAGAGCAAGTTCACGAACTGCTTCAAGTGATAGCATAGCCATTCTCTCAGATTTATTAAGCATTTCTACCCAACCACTAATCTCTTGACCAAGTGTTAATGGGGTTGCATCTTGAAGGTGTGTACGACCAATTTTTACAATATTACTAAAGGCTTCACTTTTTGCTTGAAGTGTAGCTTTAAGTTTTGCAATTGCTGGAAGTAAAGACTCTTCAACTGCTATAACTGAAGCAACATGCAAAGCTGTTGGATAAGTGTCATTTGAAGATTGAGACTTATTTACATCATCATTAGGGTGAACAAGTTTTTCAACTCTAAAATCACCACCCAATATTTCAGTTGCACGATTAGCAAGAACTTCATTATTGTTCATATTTGATTGTGTACCTGAGCCAGTTTGCCATACAACTAACGGGTAGTTACCATCGAGCTTTCCTGCAAGCATATCATCAGCAGCTAATGCAATAGCATCAGCTTTTGTTGCATCTAATTTTCCTAAATCTTTATTGACCAGTGCAACTGCTTTTTTAAGATAAGAGAATGCACGAGTGATCTCGTAAGGCATAGTCTCCTGCCCTATTTTAAAGTTTTGGATGCTTCGTTGCGTTTGTGCAGCCCAATAAGCATCAACGGGAACTTCAATCTCGCCCATAGTGTCTTTTTCTATACGTGTATTCATTTATTCTCCTTAAAAAAAGTTGTTTTCTTTCAATATGTTAATACCATCTTGTATAGATTTCACTGAAACTGCAAATTTTTCTTTTGTTTCTTCATCTAAATCCATCTCAATGATTCTTTCAACACCATTTTTACCCAAAACAACAGGTACACCAACAGCAACATCGCTATATCCATACTCACCATTTAAAATAGTACAAGATGATACAACTGTTTTACTATCATTTAAAATAGCTTCAACCATATGTGCAATCGCACGACCAGGACCATAATACCCAGATGTCCCAAGATGACCAACTATTTCTGCCCCACCTTTTTTCGTTCTTTCAATAATACCATTCATTTCATCTTTTGAAATTAAATCGGTAAGTGGAATATCTCCAACCATAACTTTAGAAGGGAGTGGAATCATATTTTCACCATGATCACCAATAACTAAACTTCCACCTTGACTAGAATTGATATTAGTTAATTTTTGAATTTGATAAGCCATGCGTGAGCCATCAAGTGCTCCAGCTAAACCGATAATACGATTAGAATCCCAACCAGTGATTTGCTTTGTTACATAAGTCATAATATCAAGTGGATTTGATACACAAATAATGATAGCTTCAGGAGAATTTTCTTTAATGTTTTCAACTACCTGTTTTGTAATCTTCGCATTTATCATAAGTAAATCAGCTCTTGTCATATCCCCTTTGCGAGGCACTCCAGCTGTTACTACAACGATATCACAGTCTTTGATGTCACTTGCATTTTCAGCCGCCGTGATTTTTGTTGGACTAGGTGCATAGTAAGTTGCTTGAGCCATATCTATGGCTTTGCCTTTCGCAACTCCATCAGCAATATCAAAAAGAACAATTTCATGACAGGTACCCATAAGTGCTAAACTATATGCAGCAGTTGCACCAACAGCACCTGCTCCAACAATTCCTACTTTTCTATTTGCCATCATTCTGCTCCAAGTCATCAAAGAATTTTGCTGCATATAAAGTGTCAAGCATTTCTTGAACTGATGCAACAGAGTTTTTAAAACGTGTTATTTGTAATGTTTTTAGTGTCATCTGAATGATTTGCTCAGCTCCACCTGCACCAATCATAGCAGGTACACCACTTACAACATTACTGTATCCATATTCACCTTGTAACATTACTGCACATGAATGAATCTGTTTTGTATCTTTTAAAATAGCATCAACCATTACAGCAGTTGATTTTGCAGGTGCATAATATGCCGAACCATCACCAAGAAGGTTTACTATCTGTGCACCACCATTTTTAGTTTTTTTAACGATTTCACCTATCTCTTCAGAATCAAACAGATCTTCAATAGGTACACCAGCAACAGTAGTAAACTTAGGTAAAGGAACCATAGTGTCACCATGACCACCCATTACTGTAGCACGGATTTGCCCTGCCCCATAACCTAATTTTTCATATATAAAATGTGCCATTCTTGCTGCATCAAGTATGCCTGCCATTCCTAAAATACGCTCTCTTGGAAAACCTGTATACTTATGCACAACATATGTCATAACATCTAGTGGATTACTAACTACTACAACAATAGCATTTGGAGCATATTCTTTTATCTCTAGAGCATACTTTTTTACAATTTGTGCATTCTTTGTTAATAGGTCATCTCTACTCATACCAGGTGTACGAGGAGCACCAGCTGTGATTACAACCACTTGACTGTCAATCATGTCTTCTGGGCCTTCGGCAGCTCTAACGATTGTATGTTCTCTTGCTGCATTTGCTGCTTGAGACATATCAAGTGCTTTACCTTTAGCAACATTAATGTTTCTTCCACGAAGTACTACTTCATGACATGAACCACGCATTGCTAAGATAAATGCAACAGTCGAACCAAAATTACCTGTTCCTATAACGGTTACTTTACTTGCCATTTATTTCCCTTATTTGAGTTGTTTTAACTTTTGATTTTTAGCTAAGTGCATCGCTGTATTAGCTAAAAACGAAAAGTTATATACCTGCGTTTAACGCAGGTAATAATTGTCTTGCGACTTAAAGACTATATAGCGTCGATAATTGCATTTAAAGTTGCAGATGGACGCATAGCAGCTTCAGCTTTTGCATCATCTGGGTGATAGTAACCACCAATATCTTGAGCCTTACCTTCAGCAGCAAGCAACTCAGCGATAATTGTATCTTCTTTTTCAATAAGCTCTTGAGCTACTGGAGCAAATTTAGCTGCTAAATCAGCATCAGCACCTTCTCCAAGTGCTTTAGCCCAGTACTGAGCTACGAAAAAGTGAGAAGCTTTATTATCTGGCTGACCCACTTTTCTTCCTGGTTCTTTAGAGTTGTCTAAGTAACTGTCATTTGCAATATCTAGTGCAGCTGTTAAAGCTGCAAGTTTTGCATCAGAATTTTTTTGACCTATAAAACGTAAAGATTCTGCAAGTGCTAAAAACTCACCAAGTGAATCCCAACGAAGGTGACCTTCTGCTAAGAATTGGTCAACATGTTTTGGAGCAGATCCACCAGCACCAGTCTCATAAAGACCGCCACCAGCCAATAAAGGAACGATTGAAAGCATTTTTGCTGAAGTTCCAAGTTCTAAAATTGGGTACATATCTGTTAAGTGGTCACGTAAAACATTACCAGTTACAGCGATAGTATTTTTACCTTCTCTAACACGACCATTTGTAAAACGTGTAGCAGCAGTAATATCCATGATTTGAATATCTAAACCATCAGTATCTAAATCAGCTAAGTAAGTATTTACTTTTTTAATCATCTCTGCATCGTGTGCTCTATCTTCATCTAACCAGAAGATAACAGGAACTTTCTCTATTTGACCACGTTCAACTGCTAAACGAACCCAGTCTTTGATTGGGATATCTTTTGCACGAGACATTCTCCAAATATCACCAGCTTCACAATCAAATGCCATAAGCTCAGTGCCATCTTCAGCAGTAACAGTTACTTTACCAGCTTCTGCGAGTTCAAATGTAGTTGGGTGAGAACCATACTCTTCAGCTTTTTGAGCCATGAGACCAACATTAGCCATTGAACCCATAGTAGTTACATCGTATTGACCATTTTTAACACAATCAGCTACCATTTCAGCATGGAACATTCCGTAAGTACTATCAGGGATAACAGCAACACACTCTACAGCATCACCGTTTCTGTTCCACTGCTTACCACCCTCACGCACAACCACTGGCATAGAAGCATCAATAATAACATCATTAGAAGCATTAAAGTTTGTAGTACCTTTATCAGAATCAACCATTGCGATTTCTGGATTATCAGACTCAACTACAGCTTGGAATGCAGCTTTGATTTCAGCTTCTAAAGCATGACCAGCGATTTTTTTCTCTAAATCTGACATACCTTGGTTAGGATTTACATTTAGCTCTGCAAATGTATCTGCATATTTTGTAAATACATCTTGAAAGAATACTGTAAATGCATGACCAAACATAATTGGATCAGAAATTTTCATCATAGTAGCTTTAAGATGAATTGACCATAAAACACCATTTGTTTTAGCATCATCAATAGTCTTTTGGATGAAAGTTTTTAAAGCACTAACTGACATAAATGTGCCATCAAGCACTTCTTTTTCTACTGCATCAATAGTTGCTAATGCATTTCCATTTAGAGCAATAGTAACTTTTTGAGCTTTGTCCATAGTTACTGATTTTTCGTTACCGTAAAAGTCTCCATTCCCTTCCATATGTGCAACATATGCTTTAGAGTTTTCAGAGAAAGCTTTCAAACGGTGAGGATTTTTTTGAGCAAATTTCTTAACAGCTACCGCAGCACGTCTATCTGAGTTACCTTCACGAAGTACAGGATTAACAGCTGAACCTAAACATGTGCTATATTTAGCTTGAATAGCTTTTTCATCATCATTTGCTGGATTTTCAGGATAATCAGGAATATCATAACCTTGACCTTGAAGCTCAGCGATACAATCTTTAAGCTGACCTACAGAAGCTGAAACATTTGGAAGCTTAATAATGTTTCCATCAGCTTGAAGTACTACTTCTCCTAACTTAGAAAGTTCATCTTCAGCAAGACCCATAGCAGATAAAACTCTACCTGCTAGTGAAATGTCACTAGTTACAACATCTACCCCTGCAGCTTTCGTGAAAGCATTTACGATAGGTAATAACGAATAAGTTGCTAAAGCCGGAGCTTCATCAATTTTTGACCAAATAATTTTTGACATTTTGTGTCCTCTTGTTAATATTTTATGTTTCACAGTAGCAAAAACTCCATGAAATTTACAAGACTAATAATAGCACTAAGACACCAAATAAGATAGTTACTTATTTGTAGAATGATATTTATTTGAAGATTTGTTTCATTTTGTAGCATGCTTTATGTATTTAATGTGAGTAGAATAGTTACATGAAAAATCATGTGTACCTTTTTTAGACTTCATAAAATATAAGTATTTTGTTTTTGTAGGAAAAATGGCTGCTAAAATAGCATCGTCACTCACATTACAAACAGGGAATAGCGGTAAACCTTTGTGCAGATATGTATTATATGTTGTCTTATCCTCTCTAATGCGTTTTGGTGTCACTTTTACATGTGAATATTTTCCATAATTAAGTGTTCCATCCATTTGTAATTTCATGCCTTTTTGAAGTCTATTATAAATCACAGAACTAACTATTGGCATTTCTGATTTGTTTGCAGACTCTTTTTGTATTACAGAAGCAATTGTTACATATTGTAACCATTTTTGAGGATTATATGTTCCAAAAATCTTATTTGAAAATGCGACTCGATTTTCATTAGATACTTTTAGAAGCAATTTTATTAATTCATGTTCTGTGATACCTATTGGGATTTTATATGTGTTTGGAACAAAAGAACCCTCTTTAAAACTCACTTGCGATGCATACTCTTTTTGCAGTACTTCACTGTCCAAATGCAATTGTATAGATAGTTGCTTTAAAAATATAAAACTTGTTTCTCCTGGTATGAGAGTAATATTTCGAAGTGCAGCTTTTGCTCTTGTTAATTTATATAAAAAATCAGCTTTTGTATTAGATTGACTTCCTAAATTAATCCAACCACTTTGAGGAGAGCCAATTAAACGCAGTAGTAATCCATCTAGTTTACTGATTTGCTCATTTTGCTGTTTTAAATGTGTTATAATTTTATTAATAGAACCACTTGGAATATAAAGTACTTTTGGTGATTTGATAGGCTGATTTAGGTAATACATGAATGATACAATAATTATTAGCACTATTTCAAAAACATACTTTGTTATACTAAGCATTTTCACTTTCATTTTACTCTCTTTCATTTCTGTTTTTATTATTTTACAAAATGGACTTTATATAGATACTCTTTCTATTAATGGCATTAAGGTGGAAGAATTATACATTAAATGGAATGAAAAAATAGATGTCTCTGCTGAAAAAATTGTTATTACCTCAAGAGAGAATAAAAATACACAGCAGTTCAACCTAGAGATTATAACATCCTCCTTAGAAAAATTAGCTCTTGTGAGTGATCTTTTTAATAATCTTATTGTTGAAGAAATAAGATTCAATGATATAGTAGCATCTGTTTTTTATAAAGAAAATGCAGAAGATGGGTATATTAATGTAACATCTGACTCATTTAAGTTAGAGAGTTCTTTGTATACGAGTCATAAGTATATACAGCTACACATCAACAATCTACGTTCATTAAAAAGAGATATATTCCTTGATGGTGATATATATGTAGACAACAGTAATTTTAACATATATACAAAAACAGCTATTAAAGTTCAAAAAGATATTGATGTCAATTTTTATGCAGCAATACAAGAGAATAAAATAATCTATGTAATCAATAATAGCAAAAAAATTAAAAGTATAAAGTATCTAGTCAACTCTTTTAATCTCCCAAAACCAGCACAATATTGGCTACTTGATGCTATTAAAATGGATTATCTAAGTATTGAAAAAGCAAATGGGTTTATTGATTTAGCTCACACCGATGAGATACTCAAAAATATAGAAGTTGATGCAACTATACATAATCTTGAGTATATGTACAATAAAAATTTAGATGCAATCCATACAAAAACAACACAGCTCCAATTTAAGCAGGGTGTACTTTATATACGACCGCAAGAGGCTTACTCTTATGGTATGTTTTTAGACAAAAGTTGGTTAAAAATTGATTTTACACCACCAATAGAAGAGCTTTTAACTTTACATCTTCTATTTAACGATGGTATGCTTAACAAAAATGTTTTAAATATATTAAATACCTATCATATTAAACTACCTTTTTTACAGCATAAGGGTAAAATACAAACAAAACTGAGTATTGCTGTCGGGCTTAGAAATATTGATGTTGATGCTAAAGGGAGTTTTTTTACACAAGAAGCAAATTTTGATTATCTTGGTTTAAATATAGATGTCAAAAAAGCTTTTATAGAACTGGATAATTATGATGTAAGTATTAAAAATATGCTTGCTTCATATAAAAATATTGCTAAAGCAAGTGTAGATGTTGTGTATAATGCAAAACAAGCTTTAGGAAGTATTCAATTTAATCTTTCTGAAGTAAATGTTGCTGATAAAAAAATACAACTCTCTAAAATGCCTTTACATGTTCACTATAACATAAAGCCAAAGGGTGACACTGTAAATATAGAGAAATCTACATGGATAGTGGATAAGAAAATACTTGCTGTTGACCCCATTGCTATGCCTTTTAATTTAACTACATTAATGATGCAGTTACCAACAACTCTTTTTGATATTCCCGACACAACTAAAGGCTTTGTAAGTGGTTCTATTGATTTAAAAAAACAAATAGCCTTATTTGATCTTGATCTAGTATCGCTTAAATACAAAGATATTACATTAAACGGTTCAAGCACTCAACTCCAAGTTCATTACAACAAAAAACTCACTCTTTCGTCCTCTCATGATATTCTATTTGATGCAGATGGCTTAGGTATAAAACTCTCTAATTTTTCACTTGATATGACACAAGATTTTATACAAATTCATAAAACAAAAGTGAATATAAATGACCTACTGTTTACACAATTAAGCTCCAATTATAATCTTCATAGTGATACAAATGCAGTATATCTTGATTATCTTGATATTATTGATGGTAATACATCTCTATATAATAAAAATAGTATCAACTTAAAAGTGAAAAATTCATCTTTATCAACTAGAGTTATTTCTAAAGAGCTTAATACACAATTTACTATGAAAAAAGACTCATGGAAATTTAAAACAAAATCACTTGATAAATTAGCAGCGAATTCATCTCTACTTCAAAAGTTAAAAATTAAAAAAGGAAAACTCGTTGTAGAAAAAAAATCAGGAGATAAAACAATCTATATAAAAACAGATTTTGATTATAAATACCCTTTCTTGCTAATAAACAACAAAAAAATAAATAATTATAAAATAAATGCTACTGTTTTAAATAACAAAATAGATGTCGATATAAACAATAAAATAAAAGTGCATGTAGATGATACTATCAAAATAAGTCTGAATAACTGTGTTGTTGATATGCAAGAGTTACTAAATATCAAAAAAAATGTACAACTACCACAAACTAAAAGTAAATCTAAAACTATATTGTTAAATGCTGAGAATGTTGCACTTCAACTAACACAAACACGAAAAATTATATCTGATACAATTTCAATGCAATTAGATGACAATATAACCACTTTACAACTTAAACATGACAAAGCAGTCGCAGGTCTTAAGATAGAAGACGGCATGTTTCATCTCTATGGAAGTAAATTTAATGATAAATTTATGGAAAATCTTTTCTCTCTTTCAAAATTTAAAGACGGTGAACTTGAGTTTTCAGTTAAAGGTACATTTGAAGAGTTTGATGGTGCATTTTACATCCACGATACAACAGTTATAGATTATAAACTTCTTAACAATATTCTTGCGTTTGTCAATACAGTTCCTTCTTTAGTCACTTTTTCTTTGCCTGATTACAACAAGAATGGACTCCATGTTCAAACTGCTTATGCAAAATTTCACTCTATAAATGGTCTCTTTAATATATCTGATTTTTCAGTTGATGCAAAAGAGATTGATATACTGGGTAAAGGTAATGCAGACTTCTACAAAGACACTATTGACCTAACACTAAATCTAAAAACTGACCTAGGAAGTAATGCAAGTAAAATTCCACTAGTAGGATATATCCTTTTTGATAAGGATGTTATTTCTACAAGCATGAAAATTACAGGAAAACTTTCAGACCCTGAGATTCATTCGCTTCTTGCAAGAGATATTATTGTTGCACCATTAAATATTTTAAAGAGAACTATTTTATTGCCTTTCAAATTTATTTCTGATGTTATAACACCAACAGAAGAAGAAAAAAAGTAACTTATTCGTTTCTTAAAACAGTAAGTATATCTACTTCACTCGCTTTTTTTGCAGGATAAAAAGAAGAGAGAACAACAATAAAAAATGCACCAGATACTATAAAGATAAAATCTTGTATGCTTAAATCTAAAGGCAAGGTAGTTGTAGGATAAACATCTTTTGGTAATGAGATTATATCAAATGTGCTGAAAATCCAAATTCCACTTAAACCTAAAATAACACCAGCCATGATGCCACTAATACCAATAACTATACCCAGATATAAAAAAACTTTTTTAATCTCGATTGTTGTTGCTCCTAGTGACAACAGTAATGCTATCTCACCTCTTCTGTTCATAACAGTCATAAGTAAAGAAGAGATAATATTTATCGAAGCAATTAAAATAATCAACATCAGAACAATAAATAGAGATGCTTTTTCCATCTCCAAGGCTGCAAAAAAGTTAAGATTATCTTCCCACCAACCTTTAATGGTTACATTATAAGGCAAAGCCTCTTTTAATCTCTTTATATCTTGTTCTGGAAATTCCGAGTAAATATGAATACCATTGTATTGATTGTACGGCATATGCAAAATTGTTTGCAATGATTTGAGTGTAGTATAACTGTATGCTTTGTCATAGGCTGTTAAGCCAGAATCAAAAATGGATTTGATTTTGAATCTTTTTACCTTTGGAGCCATAGAGAGACCACCGGGTTCTACTTGTGTAAAAATATACATTAGCTTATCATCATAATGAAGGGTAAACTCATCTTTTAAACTTTTACCAATCATAACTTCAAATTTATCAAAAGTATGTGTTTTTATTGCTTTTTTAAGAACACTGTTTACTTCTGCTTCTTCATCAAAGTTTACACCAAAAAGATATCCACCTTCTATCTTTCTACCCATTCTTGTCATAACAGATGATTGTACATAGGGACTGAACTTTAAGTTTGGAAATTTACTCTCTAAATCAATCAATAAATTTTGATCAACTGAACCATAAAATTTAGGAAGAATAGTAAGTGGGTAGTTCATAACTGTTAATTTATTTTTAAATTCTTTATCAAAACCATTCATCAGCGCCATAGCAATGAGAAGAACCATCACTCCCAAAGTAATGCCTAAAAAAGCAAGAAGCGCCGATAAGAAAATAAAAGGTTGCTCTTTGTCAAAACGCAGGAACCTTTTGACTAAATAAACAATTATGGAATTTTTCAAGAAGCAAATGCACCTTTTTTAGGACCGCTTTTGCCACAACATTGTTTATACTTTTTACCACTACCACATGGACAAGGGTCATTTCGAGCAACTTTTTTCTCCGTCACAGGTTCTTCTTCAAACTGAGAAAGATTGAATTTCATGGCTTGACTATCTAGTTCCTGTTGTCTTTTGAGTTGCTCTGCTAATTTTTGAGCCTCTTCTTCAGGTGATTCTAGCTTGAACTGAATAAGATGCAATGTTTTAATCGTATTAAATTTAATATCATTTATCAACTCTCTAAAAAGATTAAAACTCTCTTTTTTATACTCTACTAAAGGATCTTTTTGATTATAAGCACGAAGTCTAATTCCTGTTTTCATATTATCCATAGAGTATAAGTGTTCTCTCCATGCACTATCTAATTCTTTTAGGTACAGCTCTTTTTCAATATCAGTTCTAACATTTCTATCAATCACACCCATTTTTGTTTCATATGATGCTTTTAAAAGTTCTTCTATCTTGTCAAAAATAGCTTCATACTCTAATGATTCTAATTCTTTAATATCAAAATCAAAATTTGTCTCTTCTTTTAAAATTTCTTCTAATTTATTGTGATTAAATTCTTCTTTATCCGCACCCTCAAAAATTTCTGCTTTTTGAAGAACATGCGCTATATACTCTCTTCTTACTTCCTCAATTTTAGCATCAATATCATACTCTTTAGAGAGAAGTTGGTTTCTAAATTTGTAAACAATTTTACGTTGTTCATTTGCAACATCATCATACTCAACAATTTGCTTACGACCTTCGTAGTGCATATTTTCAACTTTTTTCTGAGCTTTTTCAACTGCGCGAGTCACCATACTTGACTCTATATACTCGCCATCTTCAACCCCAAGTCTTTCCATAATAGATTTAATCTTATCACTTCCAAAAATACGGAGTAAATTATCTTCTAACGAAAGGTAAAACTGTGTTGTCCCTGCATCACCTTGACGACCAGAACGACCACGAAGTTGGTTGTCTATACGACGGTTTTCATGTCTTTCTGTCCCCACGATATAAAGACCACCAAGTGCTTTTACTTCATCACTTACTTTGATGTCAACTCCACGACCTGCCATATTTGTAGCGATAGTTACAGCACCTTTAGCACCAGCAGATTTAATAATCTCACCCTCTTGTGCATGATTTTTAGCATTTAAAACAGTATGTGCGATTTTTTCTTTTTTAAGTACATCATGAAGGAGTTCCGATTTTTCGATTGAAGCTGTTCCTATAAGTACAGGCTGTCCAGTTTTACTTAACTTTTTGATAGTTGCTATAACAGCGTCAAACTTCTCTCCTTCAGTTTTATAAATCAAGTCATTTAAATCCGCTCTAGTTATAGGAATGTTTGTTGGTATTGACACAACATCAAGCTTATATATTTCTGCAAATTCCGTTGCTTCCGTTTCTGCTGTTCCTGTCATTCCGGCTAACTTGTTATACATTCTAAAGTAATTTTGAAATGTTATATCTGCTAATGTCTGCGTTTCTTCTTTGATTTCAACTTTTTCTTTTGCTTCTAGGGCTTGATGTAGTCCTTCTGAAAAACGTCTTCCTTCACTTAGTCGACCTGTAAATTCATCAACGATAACAACTTCATTACCACTAATAACATAATCAACATCTTTTTCAAAAAGATAGTTTGCTTTAAGTGCTTGGTCAAGTACATGAGGCAAAGAAGCATTTTCTGGACTATAAAGATTTTCTACTTTAAATAGTTCTTCTGCTTTTGTGATTCCATCTTCGGTAATAAGAATAATCTTGTCTTTTTCATCAACACTAAAATGTGTATCTTTTTCTAGTGACAAAGCGATGGCATTTGCATCTGCATAATCTTGAATACTTTTGTTTGTAGGTCCAGAGATAATAAGTGGTGTTCGAGCTTCATCAATCAAAATAGAATCCACTTCATCAACGATTACAAAGTTGTGTTCACGTTGTGCCATTTCATCCTGAGAATAACTCATGTTATCTCTTAAATAATCAAATCCAAACTCATTGTTTGTTCCATAAGTAATATCTGCATTATATGCTTCACGTTTAGAAACTGGGTCATGGTCTGTTTCAAGCATAGTACCTACACTAAAACCTAAGAAGTTATATAAAACTCCCATCTGCTCAGCATCTCTTGAAGCAAGATAATCATTCACTGTTACTAAGTGAACACCCTTGCCTTCCATTGCGTTTAAGACGATTGCAAGTGTTGCAACAAGTGTTTTACCCTCACCTGTTTTCATTTCAGCTATTCGCCCCTCATGAAGAGCCATACCGCCGATAAGCTGCACATCAAAATGGCGCATTTCTAGCACTCTCTTACTTGCTTCACGTGTAATAGCAAAAGAGTCTTCTAAAACATCTGTTAGAGTTTTCTTTTTTTCTACAACTTCTTCTTTTAAAGCACTAAACGCAGCCTGAAGCTCTTCATCATTCATTACACTATATTTTTTCTCTAGTGCATTAATATCTTCAACTCTTTTTACATACTTTTTTAACTCACGATCATTGGAAGTTCCAAAAATGTTTCCCATAAGTGATTGTATCATGTGCAACCTTGTCAATTTTATTGTCGCCATTTTAACATATATATCATTATCTATAATGACGAGTGATTAATAAACAAGCTTTTTGTTATACTTCAACAAAATCATAAATATTTATAAGGACATAAATGAAGTTTATTTTTCTCTCATATCTCTTAGTTACATCTCTTTTTGCAGACTTCTTAGATATAAATTCTTTTCGTGCTAATTTTAAACAAATTGTTACAGATGAAGATAACAAAACATTGGTGTATACGGGTATGCTGCAAGCTAAAAAGCCACAGTTTGCTTTGTGGTTTTACAAAACTCCTATTAAAAAAAGTATATATATACGAGAAAATAGAGTGATTGTGATTGAACCGGAACTCGAACAAGTTATTGTAAAAGATATACCTGCAGATTTTGATTTTTTTCATATGCTTCATAATGCAAAACAGATAAATTCAAACATGTATATAGCAACAATAAATTCAAAAAAATATACTATTAACCTCTCCAACGGCATCGTATCTTCTCTTGTTTACTCTGATGATTTTGGGAACAGTGTGCAGATACTATTCTCTGAACAATTTCAAAACACAGATATAAAAGAGACTATTTTTAAGCCAATTATTCCATCCGAGTATGATATTATTCAAGGATAGTTTTATTTTTGATGTAGTTGTAGTTCTTTTTCTAAATATTCTCCTGTAAAAGAACCTGTCGTTTTATGATTTTGTGCTAAATCTTCAGGTGAACCTTCTGCGATAATAAGTCCTCCGCCAGCGCCACCTTCAGGACCCATATCTATCACATAATCTGCATTTTTAATCATATCTAAGTTATGTTCTATAATTAACATACTATTTCCTAGTTCTACAAACTTATGTAAAACACCGGTTAGTCTATCTACATCTGCAAAATGAAGTCCTGTTGTAGGTTCATCAAGGATATAGAGTGTTTTTCCTGTGTCTTTACGACTCAACTCTTTAGAGAGTTTTATACGTTGTGCTTCTCCACCAGAGAGTGTCACTGCATTTTGTCCTAAAGTAATGTAGCCTAAACCAACATCTACTAGTGTTTTCATTTTAAGGTTTATCTTTGGGATAGCTTCAAAAAACTTGAATGCTTCGTCTACAGACATACTTAAAACATTCGCAATACTTTTTCCTTTGTATAACACTTCTAGCGTTTGTTGGTTATAGCGCGAACCATGACAACTATCACATTTGACCATAATATCTGGAAGAAAGTGCATTTCGATTTTTATCTCACCCTCTCCTTGACACTTCTCACAACGACCACCTTTTACATTAAAACTGAAACGTGAAGTTGTATAGCCTCTGATTTGAGACTCTTTTGTTTGACTAAAAAGATTTCGTATTTCGTCCATCACTCCCGTGTATGTAGCGGGGTTACTCCTTGGAGTTCGACCGATTGGGCTTTGGTCAAGGTAGATTACTTTATCTACATGTTCTAAACCTGTTATCTCAACCCCTGCAACTTTGTTTACTTTTCGAGCATGATTTAAAAGTTCGCGTGCTGTTGGTAAAAGTGTTTGAAGCATTAGAGAACTCTTGCCACTACCACTCACACCGGTTATACAAACAAAGTTATTTAATGGAATTTTTGCGCTTAAATTATTGATATTATTTAATGTAACATTTTTAATCTCTATAAATTTATCTTGTTGGCGTCTATAAAAGTATTCTATCTTTTTACGTCCATAAAGGTAGTCAGCTGTGAGTGTTTTAGCATTTTTTAGTTTCTCTAATGTTCCACTAAAAACAACATCTCCACCAAATTTTCCAGCTCCAGGACCAATATCTATAATAAAGTCTGCGTTTTCTATCGTCTCTTTATCGTGTTCAACAACAATAACGCTGTTACCCTTTTCTTGTAGTGAACGCAGTGTACGAATGAGCTTAAGAGTATCTCTTTCGTGAAGTCCAATGCTTGGTTCATCAAGAACATATAATACACCTGTTAGCCCACTTCCGATTTGACTTGCAATTCTTATACGCTGCGCTTCACCACCAGAGATACTTCTAGCGTCACGACCAAGTGTTATATAGCCTAATCCAACATCATGTAAAAAATACAATCGCTCACGAATTTCATTTAAAATTGGCGCAGATATTTGCTCGTCTTGTGTGTTAAAGTATGTAAAATTTTCTTTTTCTGCAAACCACTCGTATGCTTTGGATATGGGCATTTTTAAGAGTTCTGAGATTTTTCTTTGTCCAACTTGTACAGCTAAAGATTCTTGCTTAAGACGATGAGAATCACAAATATTACATATTTTTTCACTCATATAATCAGCAAGTTCTTTTTCATCTTTAAACATATCATAAGCTATGCGGATGATACCAGGGAAAAGTCGTTTAACTTCATGTTTTTTCCAAAGAAAAGTTACTTCATCGATGTTTCCATGTAAAATTGCTTTTTTCTGATACTCTTCTAGTTCAGAGTAAGGCACTGTTATATCTATGTTGTTATGAGCACAAAACCCCTTTAAAAAAGTAAAATAATAACCCTTATTAAAACCATATACAATTTTAACAGCACCTTTTTCTATACACAAGTCTTGGTCTATTATCTTATCTTGGTCAAGTGCATAACGCAGCCCTAAACCATCACATTCAGGACAAGCACCTTTAGGTGAGTTAAATGAGAATGAGAGTGGCTCAAGAGGATCAAAACTAATCTTACAGTCAAAACAAGCATTATGTTCAGAGTAATGAATATGCTCTTTCATTTGCAACTCTTCATGATTGAGTATATCTATTTCAAGCTCACCATAACTCTCTTTAAGTGCTTTTTCAACAGAAGATGCAATTCTCTCTTTGTTATCAGCTTTTACAACAACTCTATCTACAACGACTTTTATAGTATGTTTTTTTGTCTTTGAAAGTTCTATCTCTTCATCTAAACGCACCATAACACCATCTATTAAAGCACGAACATAGCCTTTATGCACAAGAGATTCTATAAGGTCAGCATAAGCTCCTTTATTTTCTCTTACTAATGGAGCAAGTAAAACAAGCTTTGCACCTTCTGGAAGTTTATGCACTTCGTTTATGATATCTGAAGCACTCATCTGTGAAATAACTTTACTACATTTATGACAATGCTGCACACCTACACGAGCATACAAGAGTCTAAAATAATCATATATTTCAGTGATAGTTCCCACAGTAGAGCGTGGATTTTTAGAAGTGGTTTTTTGATCTATCGCGATGGCAGGAGTAAGACCTTCTATCTTATCAACATCTGGTTTTCCCACACGGTCAAGAAACTGACGAGCATAGGATGAAAGTGATTCCATGTAGCGGCGCTGTCCCTCTGCATAAAGTGTGTCAAACGCAAGGGTTGATTTTCCACTTCCACTTATCCCAGTCATAACTACTAGTTCATTTTTTGGTATTATTAAATTTATATTTTTTAAATTATTTTCTTTTGCACCCGTGATTTTTATAACATCTTTTTTTTTCAAATTATACCTTTTATATATCTTTACAATCTGTTTTTTTCTTATATTGTATATCTATAACTTCAAAATGCTTTTTTGCATAAGCTATTTGCCATTTTTCTCTTGATCTTAAATCTCTTTCATCGGTAGAACCTTTTGTCTCTATCACAAATGAGCCTTCACTCTCATCATGTTTTATAATTGCAAAGTCAGGATTATAACTTCCTAATGGTGTTTTAATCTTAAATCTCTTTGGTAGTTTTGTAAAAAGTTTAAAACTTTTATCTGCACAGTGTATAAAATCTTTCTCTATAGTAGAATCATATTGTTCTGCACTATAAAGTCCCCTCACTGTATCTTCTAAATCATATCCATCAATAGTATCTACAAAAAGATTACTAAACTCATAATAATCATCTATCTTTTTATAAACAAGTCCATCTTTACTGAGCATTTCATACATTACATCCTCAAAAATATTTAATACTTCTTTTACATAAGCATCGCTATTTTTAACAAACTCTTTTGTAAACTTGTCAAATCCAATGGCTTCAAAAATTTCTATAATTGTTTTACGAGAAAGTCCTATCTCTTTTTCTAAAATAGCAACAATATTTGGTAACTCTTCTTCATACTCTATTTTACTATGTTTTTCATCTGACACATAACCATCATGTTTAGTGTCTAAACTCCCAAACTGCTTAAGTATCTTCTTTTCTCTCACTTCAATAGTTTTAAGTTTAGCAAGAACATCCTCTTTATACTGTGAACTATTTAAACTAATTTCATACACAGTTTTTTGTTTTAACTTTTGCCACAATGCTTTAAACTCTTTGAGTTGTGCTTGTTCATGATGCAGTGTTGCTGTTTTTCTTTTTTTAATATTGTTTGGTATTACACCTTTTGTTCCAGCACTCACTTCATACTCTAGTTGCAGTCCTCGTGCAAATTCATCAAAACTCTCATTTGCTATAACAGTAAGTCTATTTATATTTTTATCTTCTACTCTTACTCCATTTTTATCAACCGCAAGTCTTACCCCACGACCTAAAATTTGGCGTTTTTTCATCTCTGACTTTGTATCATTTAAAGTAGTTATAAAAAATACATTTGGATTATCCCAACCCTCTTTTAAAGCACTATGAGAAAATATAAAACTCACATCTTCATCAAAACTCAAAAGTTTTTCTTTATCTCTCATAATCAAATCATAGGTTTTTTTCGCTAGTTTTCTATCGCTATCATTACTTTTTAACTCATCCACAAAACCACTCTTGCGTTTAGCAAAGTAAGCAGCATATACTTCAGCTGCGTTTAACTTTTTAAAACTAACATACTCTGTTTTATACTTATCAAACTCACTACAAAAAAAGCTCTCTATCCAACCATTTTCTTCTTGCAAAAAATTTGCAACTCTATCTATAAAAAAAAGGCTTAGCACTTTTATGCCCTTTTTTTTAAGCTCTTCAAACTTCTGCATATGTAACTGCAAAGCTTCGCTTATCTGTTGTTCTTGGATTTGGCGTTTAACTTGTCCATTGACTTCATTTTGTTCAAGTTTTAAACCATTTTCAAACTGTATAAACAAATCTTTAAAACTAATCTCATCTACTATAAATCCACTGTAAATAGCATTTTTTGTTTTCTCTTTTAAACTATCATTACCTTTTATCTTTACAGACTTTTTAACAAACTCATCTTTGTTATTTATTATAAGTTCTAGTGAAGCAACGGGTCTTTTTGACTTTTTATTTATTTCGATTTTAAGAACATTTATATAAACATAATTTATCGTTTGGTTCTCACTCAAAGCTAAAACATCTATCTGTTTTACAAGTCCATTTTCAAGAGCTTCTTTAGGAGTTAAAGAGTATAAAAGGTTGTAGTAGTTTTTATGTGTAGCCGAATAACGCAGAGTGAAAAGTGGGTTTAACTCACTTATGGAAGTTTTACTTAACTCACTTTCCATATTTTGAGGTTCATCTAGTATTAAGATAGGGTTTGTTTTTTGCAAAGACTCTTTTGGAGTTCCGACAAAATCCTCTCTTGGCATATTAAGCACAGTGCCTGCTCGTTTAAAACTATCTATTGTCATAACCATTATGTTTAAAGAATCGTCTCGTATAAAATGTTTTAAAGAAGACAAACGCGAGGAATCATACTCAAAATAATCATAAGGAAAGTTAAACTCACTTTTAAAATGACTCTTCATACTCTCCAGAGAATTTAAAACACCCTCTCTTATAGCGATAGATGGCGTAATAATAATAAACTTACTCCATCCATATTTCGCATACATCTCTAAAATAGTTTTGATGTAAACATAAGTTTTACCTGTTCCTGTCTCCATTTCAACACTAAAATCAAGACTCTTCAACTCTTCACTTAGGTCTATTTTATTCTGTTTTTGGATGCTGTTTAAGTTTTCTAAAACACTCTCTTCATCGAGTGTAAAAACATTAGAACAAACAGCTTCTCCATCAAATATATCATACTCGTTTTCTAGTTTTTGTTGCCCTACAAAAAGGTCAAGTGTTGCGTTTATCGCTTTTGTTTGATGGGGTTGAGAGAGGTATTTTATTTGCATTATAAGTCTATCTTTAATCTAAAATAATTTAAACGACTATTTACAGCTTTTTGTCTCTCAACTAAATCAAAATCCCTAAGCAGTTTTAAATCTTTTTGTATTGTTCTTACTACAACTTTACATCTTTTAGCTAAGTCATCACTTGTAAGCATAAAGAAGTTCTCTTTGTTTGAAAGTATCTTGACAACCTTTTTCTGTCGTGGTGTTAAATCAACTTCTTTAAAATTTGCTATATTTGTTATGACATCTTCTCTTAAATGTGTGTTTATTCTATGTTTTAAAACTTTCAATCCTTGAAGCATTACATCACTCATGTAGTAAAAAAAGTATGTCATATCAAACTCACTGCTTGAGTTATTTTCACTGCGTTGAACATCTATAAAAGCTTGATAATAATCTTTTGCTTTTTTCTTGTTAATAATTTCAGAGAGTGAAATATAATAGAACATATCATAGCCATAAAGCTTAAGTAGATATGTAAATAGTATTCTAACCGTTCTTCCATTACCATCATCAAAGGGGTGAATAAATGCAAAAAGAAAATGAAATGCAATTAATTTATAAATAGACTCCAGAGGTTTTGCAAACTCATCTTCTTTAAGAAACTCAAGAAGTTCATCAAGCATCCTGTTCATCTTAGTAATATCTGCTACTGAAGTAAAGATTACTTTTCCACTAGAATTGATTATCTCATTTGGTTCTGTTCTGTAAGAACCAATATTATAATCATCTTCAAGGGTATTTTCTACAGTAATTTTATGAATATCTTTTATAATCTCATGTGAAATACTATTTTTGAGTTTTTCTAAAGAGTATAAAGCTTTAAAATTGTTAAACACCATAAATTCACTTCTATTTTTAGGTTCACTTTTCCCACTTGCTAAAGTTTTAGCATGTTTGACCGTTGAGTGAGCACCTTCAATAGTTGAAGAGTAAAAACCCTCTTCAATTAGAGTCTCTTTTAAAAGTTCAAAACTAAACTTACTTTGAAAACTATACTCTTCATTTTTCCAAAACTTTTTAATCTCTTCAATATTTTGTCTTAATTTATATGTGTCTGTAATATAGAATTTTTTATCTTCAAAGTTAAATATTAAGCTTCTGTTCTTAGCTCTATATTGCAAAATCTTTGCCTTAACTTCTATATAATCACATCCACTTTCATCTATTAAATGTTTTCTATGTTCTATTTGGAACAATGAATAGTAGTTATCAATAGTAAGATACTTTAACCACTCTTTAGTTGAAGTTGGATATTTTTTTTGCATTACAAAGTCTCTAAATCAAGGTTAGAGTGTAGGTTTAATTTTACGCTATCGCCTAAGGCTTTTTCGTAGCAGATAAGTTTTGCTTCTTTTGGTATGTCGTGGATGATGTCATTTTTTATCTCTTTGTTAAAGCAGAAGTAAAATGCTCTTTCATCTTCATAAAGTTTTGAAAAAGTGTACTGTTGCGTTTGGATTTGTTCTGTTTTTGCACTCAAAGTAAAACCGTTTTTTAGACCCACTTCATAGACTAAATCTAATTCTTTAGCCCCTTGCGTTAAGATGTTTTCTTGAAACACACTCATCTTTAACATTTTTTCTATATCTTCAAGTGTGTCGTTTGGTCTTTTTTTGAGTTCTTTAAACATCTGAAAGTTTGAGTTATCTAAGTAGTAAGATTTAAAACCATCTTTATAGTCTAGTTTTTTTATAACTCTTTTAATGCGCTCTTTTGTAATGTCACTTATCTTTTTATAACCTGCTTTATAAGCTTCACTCTTCTCGTCAGTTGCTTCTGGGAGTTGTACTAAGATGTACTTTCTGTTTCCGCCATCTATGTTTAAGTCCATAACTGCATGAGCTGTTGTTCCACTCCCTGCGAAGAAGTCTAGGATTATGTCGTTATCACTAGTTGATTGTTCTAATATTCTTTTTACTAAATCAATATGCTTAGGATTTGTAAAATAATCTCCATCCATTAAACTTTTTAATTGAGAAGTAGCAGAAGCTGTATATAATTTATTATCCCACCATGTTGTATCAGTCTTTCTTGTTTCTAAGTAATATTTTTTTTGCAAACCATTACCTACTTTTACAACTTCTTTATTATCAATCTTTTTTTGCATTTCTATTTTTGAATATCTAAAATAACCTGTTACACCATCAATTGTATAATATGGATTTCCTTTTGCCGCTCCACCAGGTCCATCTACAGGACTATACTTATATGCTCCCTTCCCATCAGCATCATCCATGTCAAATCCATCTAAGCTTGGTTCTAATCCAAAATATTTTTTATTTTTAAATATTATTTCATAGTTTTTTGCATAGAATAAAATATGATTATGATTCGATGAAATTATTTTATCATTTGACACAGATGCTCTCGCTCTATGGGCGATATTAGCCACAAAATTCTCTTCCCCATAAATCTCATCCATAACTTTACGAAGATTTGCGACTTCATCATCGTCTATACTCACAAAGATAACACCATCATCTTTGAGTAAGTTTCTACTGAGCCACAAACGCGGGTATATCATGTTGAGCCAGTTTGTATGACGACGTCCAGTGCTTGAAGTTTTTGTACTTGTATAACCCTCATCTCTTAGCTGGTCAGTTTGTGCCATATAGTTTTGGATTGTATCGCCCCAAGTGTCCTTATACACAAAATCTTTGTCTTTGTTATAAGGCGGGTCTATGTAAATCATCTTTATTTTTTTGTGGTAGGAGTTTTGTAAAAGTTTAAGAACTTCTAAGTTGTCGCCCTCTATAAAAACATTATCTCCATCAAGAACTGTTTTATCTTCATCAACTTTTAAAGTGGCGTTTGTCTTGGATTTTATGGTTTGATAACACTCTTTTTTACCACTCCAGTTAAAAGAGTAGTGCTCATTTTTATCATCTATCTTTTCGCCTAAAATAGTTTTAAATTTATCGTAATTTATAAGACCATCTTCAAAAATTTCTGGAAAAATATTTTGTAATTGTGCTAACTTTTGTACTTGTATATTTTCACTCTCTAAAACCATAAACTATAACCTTTATACAAAATATTAACTAATCATTATAACAAAACTAATCTTTTTTATAGATTACTGAACAAATATCCTATATGTTAAATATATAACTATACTCATGTAAAACACAACAAGTAGTTTTTTTTGTAAGGCTGCATTTGTGAAGTGTTTTAACTGTATGCCTACATATACACCAACTAAAGAAGCCAGACCAATTATCGTGCCACTGTATAAATCAATCTCTCCATATAATGTATGTGAAATAAATCCAGATACAGATGAAAACACTACAAAAAAAAGCCCAGCTGATGTTGCTTTTTTGAGTGAAATATGCAAAAAACCAACCAAGATAGGAACAAGTAATAAACTACCGCCTACCCCAATACTCATACTAATAGCGCCTATAAAAAAACCAATAATGAGTAAAACAACCTTATTCACTTCTTTTGTTTTTTTCACTTCTTTTATCTTGAAAAACAGTCGTGCTAATGCAAAACTTGCAAAAAACAAAAATGTTACCTCTAAGACATTGTCACTTATGTGTGCTGTTATCAGACCACTCGTCTGTGCACCAAAAAAACCACCCACTCCGATAGTTGCTACCATCGGAATGTCTAGTGTACCTTTTTTGTTGTTGAGATAACTTCCATAGATAGAACTAAAAACCATTTGTACAACAGATATGCCTATCGCAACTTTTGTTTCATAGCCTAAAAATAACAAAGCAGGAACTAAAACTGTTCCCCCTCCTGCTCCAAAAAAGCCAGAAATTATACCAACAAAAACACCAAGAAGAACTAATTCAACCATCAACATCCAATATTTTAAGAAATTGTACTCAAATATGCCTTTATTGTTATTTTATATCTCTATTGATAGGAGTATTTAATTTTTAATTGAGTTTAAGTATGTATAATTTATTATTATTTATAAAAAGGCTTTATCAATGTTAAGCACAATAATTACGGCAACAGAACATTTTTGTACACATCAAATTCGATCCAAATATACAATCAAAGATGGTGTTTCTAAAACAAGAACACTTATTGCTTATATAGACATAGATACAAATACTGGACAAAGACATAGAGTTTATGTAGCTTGTGATAAAAATTTTATTCAAACAATCGCTACTCTTTTTTTAGATGAAGTAGAGAGTGATGAGGAAACATTGATGGACATGACACTAGAAACTGCTAACCTAATAGTAGGCAGTGCTAAAGTTCTCGCCGAGAACGATGAAGTTTCGTACACAATAAATACTCCCTATTTTGAAAAAACAGGTTTATTTGATTTTGAATATGACCAAGCAAAAGTTATTTCCATTGGAAATAATGAACTTACAATAGCGATTAAGGAATCAAATGGCTACTAAAAAAAATTATCATCAGTTTGCCGCAGAAGAAATTCCGTTCAATCCAGAGAAAGAACTTTCTTGGATGGATTATTCTGGAATCTTAGATATGGAAGTTGAATTTATTGCTGATTTAGGAGAAACGGAACTTAACATCGCTGAAATTCTTCAACTCGAAAAAGGTTCTATAATAGACTTAAAAAAACCAGCAGGTGAAAGTGTAGAATCATATGTTAATGGTAGGATTATTGGTAAAGGTGAAGTTATGGTATATGAAAAAAATCTTGCTATTCGTATTAATGAAGTTTTAGATTCTAGTGCTGTTTTATATTATCTTTCAAAAGAGCGATTGTAAAATGAAATTATTTTTTTTCTTTATTATTCTAATTTCTACTCTTAATGCTTCAAAAATATTAAGTTACAATATTTACGATAGAACAGATAGATCAGATGTAATGATTACCTTTGATACTCCTTATGAAGGTGTTATCAAACAAAGTACTACAAATTCTAAAATCATCATAAGACTTAATGATGCTTCTATTGAATCTTCTAAGTTTAAAAAACCAAACTCTTCTTTTTTACACTCGATTAACATTGTTCCTATGGAAAATCAGACACAGATTATTGCCACGGTAGGTAAACAAACAAACCTACAAGTTTCTAAAACATCTGATGCTTATGGATTGAGATTAAGATTTTCTGCAAACAAAGCACCAAAAGAGACTAAGGTTCAAAATAATATTCCTGAATCTTTTACAGCTTCTACTTTACCAACAAAAAAAAGCGATAATTTATCAACTAGTTATTACATTGTTGTGACTATCTTAATCATTGGAATTTTTATACTTATTGTTTTAAAGAAAAAGATTACAAATAATACTACATCAAAAAACCCTAAAAAAGAGGCTTGGCTTTTTCAAGAAAACAAACAAGCACAGTCAAACTCTGCAGAAGTAGCAAGACAAGAAAGTAATCAAGTCTCTATTCGTTTTCAAAAAACACTTAATGAAGAAAATAGTGTTGTAATGCTTGATTTTGGAGAACAAAGCTATCTTGTACTTATGGGAAAAAGTAACATACTCTTAGATAAGTTTACAGACAATAAGCCAAGTACAGAAGAAGATTTTAATGCTATATTACAAAATAGACATGAAGAGTTAGAAAACTTTTTAGGACAAAACAATAGTCGTCAAAAAACTCAGTTTGAGAGTTCAACGGAAGCCCTGCAAGCTTATAAAGAGAGAGCTGCTACTATGCTTTACGAGGTGTAGTAGTCTTCTTGTTAAACCTTTCATTTAAAAGCTTAGAAATTGTCTGGACATTGCTTGGACTCAATAAATAACTATCATCCATTTGTTTGCTAATGTGAAAAACCTCTGTAACCGTAATTCCAAAAGGATCTTTTTTCTCTTGTGTAACTTTTTGTGTAGCATCCATTGAGTAAAGTGTTAAATTTTTGCGTGCTTTTTGTATATAGTAAGTTACTACTATTTCATCAGAATGCTTTTTTTCTAAGGCAACAATAACTTTCTGTGTTTCATTATAGTTGTCCTTAAGATGTAGTAAAGAGCTGACATCCTCTATTTTCATATAACCTATATAAAATTTATTATACAAATCATGATAACGCTGTATTTTATAGTTTGTTAAAAAGGTCATATCTAAGATATGTTTTTTATGACTTCTTAGTGTTTTAGTAATCCATGACATAGTATTATAGTATCTAAATGGATGTAACTTTAAAGTATGTGCTTCAATCATCTTAGAAGACCATTGTTTATCTTTTTTTTCCAATATTCTTTTATCTGTTCTTGGTTGTTTAATATACTCTAGGACATCTTCCGCAGAGTATTCTTTGGTAAACCAAACTTTACAATACGAAGGGAATTGTTTTACACCAGTAGCACCTTCATTTAAAATAATCAATGCTTTAATTTCATAATTTGGAAATACAATTTCCAAAAGTGCTTTTTTCTTTCTTAATCTTCTTCTTAGCTTTAAAACTGATTTTACAAGTGTCATTTCTACAAAATAAAGTTCATTGTTCTTAGTAATAAACATCGCATCAAACTCACTGATTTCACGACTTTTTGTTCTATAAACTATCTGTTCCTTTTCACTAATTGAAAGAGTATTTGCATAAGCTTTGCATTTGCTTTGATGGAAGCCTTTTAAAATAAACTTTGTTATGTAGTCATTATCTTCAGCATAGCGAAGAAGTTTTTCATACAAAAAATTCTCATAAGCTTCTCCCTCAAAGGAACGATACGAGCTTAAATATGATGGGTCATCAAGCTCAATATCGTTATCTATTAGAGAGAGTAGATGCTTTGTATTGTAGTCATAATGAAACATATTATCTGCGATATCATGTTTTTCTAAGTTTTGAATTGATTTTGATATTTTTAACATTAAATTACCATTCTGTTATTTGAAAAAAAGTCATCGATGCGATTTCTATATTCAATTATATCATCAATGCGATTTACATCATTTCGAAGTATTGAAGCGCCTTGATAACCTTTAGAATATGTATGCGTATGTTTTCTAAACATTGAAACACCGTGTGCACCATAAAACTCTATCATTTTATCATAATGTTCCATTATAATATCATGCTTTAATTTTTGATCAATATATTCATTTCCTGTTCGAAGTTGATGAAAAATCCATGGAGCACCTACAGCACCGCGTCCTATCATTACACCGTCCGTTCCAGTATGTTCTAACACCCATTTTGCTTTGCTGTAGGAGTCTATGTCACCATTAGCTATGACAGGTATGGAGACAGCTTCTTTAATCTCTCGTATAGCATCATAATCAACTTCAGCTTTAAACTTTCCAGCTCGTGTTCGACCATGAACTGCAATAAAGTCTGCACCACTATCTTCAACTACTTTAGCAATATCAATATGGTTTTTTTCTTCAAATCCAAGTCTAATTTTAACACTTGTCATACTTTTGTTTGAAGTATCTTTAATGGTCTTAATAATATCACCCATTAGTGGTAAATTCAGTAAAAGAGAGCTTCCACTGCCATGCCCAACAACTTTAGGTACAGGACAACCACAATTTAAATCAATAATATCTATTCCATCTTGCTCATTTAAAATTTCTATAGCAGCACGAACTACATCTACATCTGCACCAGCGATTTGAACTGAGTAAGGATTTTCAAGAGGACTTTTCTCTAACATATGAAGTGTTTTTTTAGAACCATGTGCCAAAGCATTTGAACTAAGCATCTCACTTACAGTTAAATCAGCACCAAATTTTTTAACAACACTTCTAAATGGGAGATCTGTAAAGCCCGCAAGAGGGGCTAATACATAAAGAGGATTTTCAAAAGAAAGTTTAGATTGCATAAACTTTATATAAACAATTCAATATTGAAATTTTGGTTATTTTCTCTTAAAGCTTTATAAGCTTTAAATTTTGTATATTCATCAGGTTGTGAAATTTCTAAAAGTGCATAGGCTGGGTCAAGCATTTCTAAATCAAATAGAGTGTAAAGATATGCTTCTACAGCTTCTTCTTTGTCAACACTCAATATCTCAAAAAGTTTTATTCTTTGATCTGGATTCATACATTTAGATGCAACTTTAGAAATTTCCATATAATCATCATGTTCTAAGTCTAAAGTAGAAAATAGATTTAAGATTGATTCATTGTTCATCTCTAAACCTTTTTTATCTGCATTTATACGACTTAAAATTTTCAAAAGTGATTCTTTTGTTAAAAATTCTTTATACTTTTCAATGTTTGCTACAGTTGCATTTTTAATATAATCTTTATATACTTCTTGAGATAATTCTTTTGTGTATTTTGCAGGGTGAGACAAAACATCTTCTGCTTTAAGATTACCATTTTTGTACATATTTCTTTGATTTTGAGTATATAAAGGATTATCAGTAGATAGAGAAAATGATTTTAGTTCTACAACTTCTCCACTTTGAATATCTTTAATCGCTTTAAGTGCAGCGGTAAGTTTTTTTGTTTTATCATCACTTTCATCTAAATCAATATCACCATTAGGAAAAACAACACTATTATCCAAAAGTTTTCCAAAAAGCTCAAATTCCGCTGTTTTAAAGTTATGCTTCCTCTCTGTCTTACCTAAATATGCATCAGTAATAGAATCAAAAAGTTTTTCATAATCTTTTTGACTTTTTCTAAGCTTTAGGCTTGCTAACATATTATAAAATGACATATGTAAAACGCTTACAAGATAAAGTATAAATGTTGGAACTACGACAAGAAGTGCTATTGATAAAGCAGGTAATTCAAAAACTCCAAAGAAGTTAATCTCCATTGTATCATTAGTTAAATAAGCATAAACATACCAACCAACTACAGCCATTAAAATAAATGCTGCTACAGAATATCTTTTTATATACATCTCAAATCCTTACTTAGTTTTTTCTACTATTTCTCTACAATCAATACAGTAAATTGCATGTGGTTTCACTTTTAATCTTTGAAAACCTATAGGGTCTTCACACATCTCACAGATACCATAATTTCCTGTTGCAATTTTCCCAAGAGTTACATCAATTTCTCTTAACTCTTTTTCTTGTTGCATTACTATGGCACTTTCAATCATAGAATTATTATTAACAGAAGCATAATCACCTTCATCATTTAATTCCAATGCATTTAATTCTGCAAGTTCATTGTGAACACCGTTGATATTTTTATTTATCTGTTCTTTTCTACCCTCTAAAATCTCTTTAAAGTAGTTTACTTCACTCGTCTGCAATCTTCATTCCTTCTAGTATTTACTTATGATATGGATGGTTACTAAGTATTGAAAAACCTCTGTATATTTGTTCTAGTAAAACAACTTTTGCAATTTTATGGCTCATTGTTAATTTACTTAAACTAATAATAGCATGACCTTTATTTAAAAAGTCTTCTTCAAATCCATATGCTCCACCGATTAAAAACTTAATAGACATTTTATCATTTAAAAGCTTACTAAACTCAAAACTATCCACCATTTTTCCTTCAGGATGTAACATAATACAGAATCCTTTATCTAAATAGCCTTCTAAAACCTTAGAATATGCCTTTTGAGATACTTCTGGTGAAATAGTGTGTGCTTTTGCTACATCTTTTGGAAATATTTCAATATCTTTTACTGTAGCAAAACGACTTATCATTTTTTCTAAATTCTTAAACAAAGGATCGTAAGTATTTTTTTCTTTTTTTGCAATTGAGATAATATCTATATTCATATTATTCTACCAGCCCACTACCAATCACATGATAAGCAATATTTTTAAAATTATCATCTATTCTAACACCACCAATCGCAGCAACTAAATGTTTACTTTTCTCAGCAATATCCTCAATACTATCACCCAGTATAACAGATATATTTTCTTTTGTTTTTGTATTTCTGTATGCACCTAAACCAATATAGTTCAAATCCAAATCGTTTGCGATTAATACTTCTTCTTCGTTATGAGTAGAAATACCTAAAATTTTATCATCTTTTATAACACTTCTAACAATTTTTACAGCTTTTCTAATGTCTTCGTCTATTGCTCTTAAATCTTCTTGTCCTAAATGAACACCATCGCAAAACTCTATCAGCTCATAAGCATCATTCACAATTAAAAAACCATCGAATTGCTTTCTGATAGTTATTAAATTCTTTTTTATAACACTAATATCTGCATTTTTATTTCTATATTGTAAAATTTCTGCTTTTTGAGTATTTGCTATATTGATAAAGTCATTAAGAGAGACACCTTTGCTATCAAGCATATCTTGATCACAAAGGGCATAGAGTCTCATACTAAACTTTTAAAAGTGTTAGAAGGTCAGAAAGAGTTTTTTTAAGTTCATTACGATTTACAATCATATCAATCGAGCCATGCTCAAGTAAAAACTCGGCTCTTTGGAAGCCATCTGGTAGTTCTGCACCAATGGTTTGCTCAATTACACGCTGTCCGGCAAAACCGATTAAAGCACCAGGTTCAGCAATAATAATATCACCAAGATTTGCGAATGAAGCACTTACTCCACCCATAGTAGGATCAGTAAGCACTGATATGTATGGCAAATTCTGTTTTGCAAGTTTCGCTAATGCTGCTGATGTTTTACTCATTTGTAAAAGTGAAAATGTAGACTCTTGCATTCTTGCTCCACCTGAAGCACTAAAAATGATAAGACCTTCTTTATTTTCTATTGCTCTATTAATTGCTCTTACTATTTTTTCACCTTCAACGGAGCCTAAAGAGCCTCCCATAAATGAAAAATCAAAGATTACAACTTGAGCAGAAACTCCATTCATTTGACATGAACCACTTACCACAGAAGATGTTTTTCCTGTTTTAGCCACAGCTTCTTCAATTCGCTTTGTATATGTTTTTTGATCTACAAACTTGATAGGATCAACTGGTGCTAAAGTTGAATCAAACTCAACAAATGTACCTTCATCAGCTAAAAGTTCTAATCTTTCTTTAACACCTATTCGTAAATGAAAACCACATTTTGGACAAACATAACTTTGATTTTCTACTTCTTTGTGATACATTAAAGAGTTACACGATTTGCATTTAATCCAGTGAGATGAAACTTCTTCTTTAGTGGGTTGTGGTTTGCTAAAAAGGTTTATTAAATTCAAAAGATGTCCTTAGGGTATATAATTAAAAGAATTATATCAAATTTATGTTTATAATTAAGATTTATATAAAAAAATATTCAAACTTACTTACATTAATTGCAAGTAAGTTGATTGTGTTTTATTTTAACAAAGAATCCACGATGCTTCTAGCTGCTTCACGACCATCAAGTGCCGCAGTAACAACTAAGTCTGCACCTCTAAAACAATCTCCCCCAGCATAAATACCAGCAGTTGTTGTCTCATAAGTCTCTTCATTAATAATAATCCCACCCCATGAATTTGTCTCAATGCCATTTTCTGCTAAGAAAGATGGAACAAGAGGATCAAATCCGAGTGACATTATAACTACATTAGCATTAATTCGTGTTTTTGAATCTTTTACTTCTTCCATTCTTTGACGACCTGACTCATCTTTTGCACCAAGTTTTGTTTTTACATACTCAATTGCAATAGCATTTCCTTTTTCATCTAAAATAATCTCTTTTGGAGATGCAAGAAAAGTAAAGTCAACACCCTCTTCCATTGCGTTTTTAAACTCTTTTTTACTTCCTGGCATATTTAACTCATCACGACGATACAAGCAAGTTACACTTCTTGCACCCTCACGTTTAGCAGTTCTTACACAATCCATAGCAGTATCACCACCACCAACAACAACAACATTTAAGTCTTTAAAATCAAATTTTTTGTCATAAGAAACTTTAAAATTTTTTCTTTGTATGTTAGTTAAATAATCCATTGCCATATGAACATTCTTTGCTGACTCTCCAGCTAAAGAAGCACTTTTAGCTTTTGTTGCACCAACACCTATAAACATAGCATCATGTGTATCAGCTATCTCTTCAAAAGTTGTATCTTTACCAACTTCACAATTAAGCACAAGTTTCATGCCCGCTTCTTCTAAAAGACGAATACGACGTTCAACAACTTTTTTATCAAGTTTAAAACCTGGAATACCATAAGTTAAAAGTCCACCAGCACGGTCTGCTTTTTCATACATAGTAACAGCAATTCCAGAACGAAGTAAGTATGTTGCAACAGAGAGCCCAGCAGGACCACTTCCGATAACTGCTACTTTCTTGTTGGTAGTAATTCCAGGAAAACTTGGTTTGTAACCAGCTTTAAATCCAGCTTCTGTGATATGTGTCTCAACTGAACCAATTGTAATAGCACCATGACCATCATTTAAAGTACAGTCACCTTCACAGAGTCTATCATGAGGACAAATTCTACCCATTACTTCAGGAAAAGGTGAAGGCTCATTTGAGAGTTTAAATGCAAATTCCAAATCCTTCTCAGCAACAGATTTTAACCATTGTGGAATGTAATTATGGAGTGGGCATTTATTGAGACAAAAAGGATCCCCACACTGAATACATCTATCACTTTGAGAAGAAGCATCATCTTTATCAAACACTTCGTAAATTTCATTAAAATCTCTAACTCGTTCTACGACTAATCTTTTTTCAGGGTCTATTCTTTCTGTTGTTAAATATTCTCTCATCTTAGTCTCCTTTCTCGATATTTAGTGGTAGTTTTGTTAAGTTTTTAGGTTTAATTAACCAGAAGTTTCTTACTTCAACTCTAAAGTTTTCAAGTAAGTCTTTTGCTTTTTCACTACTTGTCTCAACTACATAATCTTTAAGTAGACGTTTCAAATAGTGTCTAGCTTCATCACCCTCATCAGTGTCAATTCTTACCGCTTCAACAAGTTCATGGTTCACATTTTCTATAAATGTATGATCTTGATCATATACAAATGAGATACCACCTGTCATACCTGCACCAAAGTTGATACCAGTACGACCAAGAATAACTACAATACCACCTGTCATATACTCACAAGCATTATCACCAGACCCTTCAACAATCGCCAAAGCACCAGAGTTACGAACACCAAAGCGTTCACCAACATTACCGGAAATGTAAAGTTTACCACCAGTTGCACCATATAAACAAGTATTACCACCCGCTGAAAAATCTTCACCTTGGTTTTTAGAAGTAATAACTATTTTACCACCATGCATCCCTTTAGCAATGTAATCATTTGCTACACCATCTAAGTATATAGAAACACCATTAATTAAAAATGCACCAAGAGCTTGTCCTGCTACACCTGTTAAGTTTATAGTAATCGTATCAGATTTAAGACCCGCATCACCATAAAACTCAGAAATCTCACCACTCGTTAAAGCACCAAAACTTCTATGAATATTTTTAATCTCACGTTTAATACGAATAGGGTATTCAGGGTGTTTAATAGCTGTATATGCTTCTTCTAGCACATTTTTTTCAAAACTATTATCATCAAAAGTTGGGTTAAATTCTTGTTGATGAGTGTTGACACCCTTTTCTTCATGAAGAATTGCACTAAAGTCAAATTTTTTCGCAAATGCATCATCTTTCACTTTAAGTGTGCTAACTTGACCTATCATCTCTTCCATAGTCTTAAACCCAAGTGTTGCCATAATAGAACGAATATCTTCAGCTAAAAGAGTAAAGAAATTAATCACTTGATCAACATGACCTTTAAAGAATTCATTTCGAAGTTTTTCGTTTTGTGTTGCAATACCTACTGAACATTTATTTACATGACAAATACGAAGCATTTTACAACCAACGATAGTAAGAACACCTGTACCAAAGGCATAAGACTCAGCACCTAAAAGAGCAGCTTTAACAACATCAAGACCAGTTTTAAGTCCACCGTCTGTTTGCACTTCAACAAGTCCACGAAGATTATTTGCTTTAAGTGCATTATGTGCTTCTGCCAAACCAATTTCCCAAGGATTACCAGCGAACTTGATAGAAGTAAGCGGAGCAGCACCAGTACCACCATCACCACCAGAGATAATAATTTTATCTGCATATGCTTTTGCAACACCTGCGGCAATCGTTCCAACACCAACAGTAGAAACAAGTTTTACGGCAACACGAGCTTTAGGATTTACCTGCTTTAAATCAAAAATCAGTTGTGCTAAATCCTCAATAGAGTAAATATCGTGATGCGGTGGAGGTGAAATAAGTGTAACACCTGGAACTGTATGACGAAGCTTTCCAATTAATGGTGTAACTTTATGACCTGGAAGTTGACCACCCTCACCTGGTTTTGCACCTTGTGCAACTTTAATCTGAAGTTCTTCGGCACTTCTAAGATAAGCCGGAGTAACACCAAAGCGTCCTGATGCAACTTGTTTAATTTTTGAAACTCTATTTGTTCCAAAACGAGCTTTATCCTCTCCACCCTCACCTGAATTTGACTGACCACCGATAGTGTTCATTGCCATTGCAATCGTCTCATGTGCTTCAGGAGAAATAGAACCAAGTGACATTGCTGCAGATGCAAAACGTTTAAAAATCACTTCTTTAGGTTCAACTTCTGAAATATCAATAGGTTTTCTACCTGAATCTAACTCAAAGAAATCCCGAATAAATTTAAAGCCACGCTTGTTTACAAGCTCTTTATATTTATCAAAGTCTTCTTTTTTACCGCTACTTGCCATTGCATGAATAGCATGAATTACAGATGGACCAAAATCATGATGCTCTTGCCCATTATAAAATTTATAGTATCCACCAATGTTGAGAGGGAAAATTCTATTAAATCCTGTCTCTTTAAATGCAGCCTTATGATAAGTTGTGAGTCTCTCATCTATATCTTCATAACTTAAACCTGGAATAACATTATATGAACTCTCAAAACAATCTTTTGAAATTTCATTACTTAAACCCATAACATCAAAAAGACCTGAGTTTCTATATGAAGCTATAGTTGCAATTCCCATTTTGGACATGATTTTTAAAAGACCACCATTCATAGAACTATGAACTGATTTAAGTGCTTCTGCACAACTCATATTTATAACATTTGATTTTTCAAGCTCATGTGCTACAGTTGCGAAGAAAAGACTAGGATAAATCGCAGCTGCACCATAACCAAGAAGTACAGCAGCACTATGAGAATCAACAACTTCACCAGTCACTGCAATCATGGAAGCTAGATGACGAATCTTAGCAGCTAAAAGTGCTTGATTAAGACGACCAACAACCATTGCCATTGGTATAATTTTCATAGTTGCTGAAAATTCTGCATCATCTAAAATAACAACACGAGTCCCTTCATTTTTTACAGATTCAATCACTTTTTCAACTAACAAGTTTAAAGAAGCTTTCAAATCAGTTGTGTAGGCAGTTGAGAATGTAGCATTTTGATAAAAAGCTTGATAACGTGGTGACTTTTTATCACCAAAGCTCTTGAGTACTTCAAGTTTTTCACTTGTTATAATTGGGCTAATTGATTTTAAACGCTGTGCATGTGTTGGTATTTCATCCAGTATATTATGTATTTCACCAAAACCAGTATTTAAACTCATCACTACTTTTTCACGAATAGGATCGATAGGTGGGTTTGTTACTTGTGCAAATTTTTGTTTAAAATAGTCAGAAAAATTTCTTTGTTTGTTTGAAAACGCAGCAAGTGGAGTATCATCACCCATACTTCCAACAGCTTCCTTTCCATCTATCATCATAGGTTCTATTACTTGTTCTATAATTTCTTGGGTAATATTAAAATAGCGCTGACGCTTTACAAGCTTATCAACATCGATATCTTTTGCAGAAGTATATTGTTCATCCACATGTTCTTGAAGATAAACCATATGTTCGTTTAACCATTTCATATATGGATTTGAGTCTTTTAAATAGTCGTCAATTTGTTTATTTTTGAGCACTTTACCAAATTTTAAATCAAGCCCAAGCATTTCACCAGACTGTAAGCGACCTCTCTCTTTAATATCTTCTTCTTTAATGTCAACAACACCATACTCAGAAGCAATTAAAAGATTATCGTCATTTGTAATGATGTATTTTGAAGGACGAAGACCATTTCTATCTAGTACACAACCTATATAACGCCCATCAGTTACACTAAACGCAGCAGGACCGTCCCATGCTTCAAACACAGTTGAGTGATACTCATAAAAGGCACGAAGTTCTGGATCCATATGTGGTGCATTTTGCCAAGCTGATGGAATAACTGCACGAACAGCTTTAAAGAAATCCATACCATTAACTATCAAAAATTCAAAGAAGTTATCTGCTGATGCACTATCTGATGAATCTAGTTGTAAAATTGGTAAAATTCTTTGAATTTCTGCATCTGTAAATATTTCTGATTTTATAGACTCTGATTTAATTTGAACATTTATACGATTTCCCTCAACAGAGTTTATCTCGCCATTATGTGCAACGGCACGAAATGGTTGTGCTAAACGCCACTCTGGAAGTGTATTTGTTGAAAAACGTTGATGGAAAAGAGAAAAAGAGATTTTAAAATTTTCATTTTGAAAATCTTTGTAAAACTCTTTAATGTGAGTAGGCATAACAAGCCCTTTATATGAAAGAACTTTAGAACTCATAGAAGCTATATAAAAATCTCTTTGTCCAGTTAAAGCATGTTCACACTCTTTACGAGAAAGATATAGTAGTGCATCAAATCTGTTTGTAGCCATAATAGAGTTAGGAACAATAAACATTTGAGTAATATGTGGTAATGATGCCATAGCTTGTTCACCAAGGGCTGCAACATCTATAGGAACTTCACGACGGAAAACTATTTTAAGGTCGTTCCCTTCACAATACTCTTCTAATGTATCTAGGAGTTTTATATCCTTTGTAAATACAGAAGCGATACCGAACTGTTTTAATAGTTCAACACCATTTTTTTCAGCTTCTTCTCGCATAAACTCTTCTGGCATAGAGAGTAAAAGTCCACTTCCATCACCTGTTTTTCCATCTGCTGCAACAGCACCACGGTGCATCATACGCTCCAATGCAGTAACGGCATCGTCTAAAACTTTATGAGAAGGTTTGTTTTTTATATTTGCAACAAGACCAAATCCACAATTATCTTTAAATGATCTTAATAAATCATGATGTTCAACCATTTTCGCTCCTAAATTTTACAATTTGTATAAATTTTTTCTATAATTAAGCTATTTTTAAACTAACTTATTCTATTTAGAAAATAGGTAGTGTATTATACAATGATATTATTTAAAAGATTATGATAAATGGAAGTTTTTTTGTAAAAAGCTACAAAGTGAGTAAATATGTAAAGTTTACATAAAAATGTTAAAAGCTACATGTTTAACGAAGCCATTATACTAAAAATATAATAAATATACAAAAAACTTGTGTATAATTACAAGAAAAATACAAAGGTCAATAGAATGTCAACATATGTTTTTGGACACAGAACACCCGATAGTGACTCAATCGTAGGTGCTATCTCTCTCGCATACTTAAAAAATCAACTTGGAGAAGATTGTATTCCTGCTCGTCAAGGAGATATATCTGCTGAAACAGAATTTATATTAAACAAATTTGATGGGAAACTTCCTATACTTAAAACTTCCGTTGCAGGAGAAACAGTATATATAGTAGACTCTACTGACAAAATTCATTTTCAAGATGACATTGATGAAGCAACAATTTTAGGAGTTTTTGATCATCATAAACTTGGCGATTTAACAACTTCAACACCTCTTGAAATGTGGGTACGTCCTGTTGGATGTTCAAATACTGTTATTAAAGAAGTATATGATCACTATGGTGTAAAGATCCCTAAAAATATCGCAGGAATGATGATGATGGCTATTTTAAGTGACACTGTTATCTTCAAATCTCCAACATGTACAAAAGTAGATACAAAAGCAGTAAAAGAACTCGCTAAGATAGCCGGTATTGAAGATTATAAAGCCCTTGGTATGGAGATGTTTATCGTAAAATCTGCTGTAGATGATTCATCTGCTCGTGAACTTAACACTCGAGACTATAAAGCTTTTGAAATGAATGGTTCTATGATTGGTGTAAATCAACTTGAAATGATTGATATTTCGGTGCTTGATGACAGAATAGAAGAAATTTTTAAAGATATGAGAGATATAAAAGAAGAAAATGGCTTACATACTATGCTTGTTCTTTTAACAGACATTATGAAAGAAGGTTCTCAACTTTTATGTGTAAGTGATGACATTAGTAAAATAGAAAAAGCTTTTGGAAAGTCAATGAAAGGCGACCAAGTTTGGTTACCAGGAGTACTTAGTCGTAAAAAGCAGGTTATTCCAGTAGTACAACCTCTTTTTAAATAAACTACTTGCATTTTGCAAGTAGTTTATTTATAAACATTTGTGACTTAAGCTAAATCTTGGTATTATTTTTAACTATTAAAAAATATTAACTTCCTAAAAGGTCACAGATGCATATTTCCTACAAACTTTTTAACTCTCTTGCTCTCACAACTTTACTTCTTTTCTCTGCTTGTTCAGAGGAAAAGCAAGTCCAAACTGAAAAAGTTATTCCTCCTTTAGCTGTTAATATAATCGTTGTACATAAAGAAGCTGTTCCTATATGGAAGCAATATACTTGTATAACAAAAGCTAGCAGCAATCAAGATGTTAGGTCACGAGTACATGGTATTTTAAAGGAAAAGTATTTTAAAGATAGTTGTCCAGTTTCACAACGTTATACCAGTTTTCAAAAAGTAATCTCTTTAAACATACTAGGTAAAATCTTAAATATTTCAGGCTTAATTTTAAACCAACTTTCTACTGCTTCAAATGGAGTTCTGAC
>FLOH01000713.1_pt1 | contig 62644 bp, 66 predicted proteins | sample 756751 | NCBI WGS metagenome assembly FLOH01 (sample SAMEA4026879, study PRJEB14308) | marine metagenome | biome: coastal water; material: water | depth 74 m
TGGAACTTTCGTCTCTCCCGTAGGTGTCTTGTTCTGGGGTTTCATGATCGAATACATCGGGGCTCCACTGACGGTTGCCGGCTGTGCCGTCGCGTCGATTGCTGTGGTTCTGGTACTCGCCGGCCAATCTCGGTTTGCTCGGCGTTGAGTCGGTTGGTCCACACCCGACCCACACCAATCGTCACGGCCTTCGTTGATGCTGTATCAACTATTCGGCGGCGACACTTTGCTTGGGAACACGAACAATAATTTTTTCTTTTGCCTCTCCATCATTTAGCCAAACGGTAGGACGTCCCGTTGGTCCCACCCAGTTCGCAAAGCGAGCGACGAATTTGGCACCCGGTGGTAACGAGATACCCCGAACCACGAAGTTCGAGTCCCCTTCTGCAGTTCTGCTCCTCAACCGCAGAGTGATCTTTTGTGTGTCCTGCGAACCGTTGCGAAGTACTGCACGTTTCCTGTTGGGATCCACCCGCAATGTGACGTCCACAGATCCACGCCGGGGAATGACTTCGGAGGCGAACCGGTAAGAGGAAGGATTCAACTCCAAGGTTTGAATTATTCGCACCCGCTTGACTGGTTCAGAGATCACTTGGGCAACCCCCGGTTGTGCGCCGATCCGAATGTGCGAGCGCACCTGCGGTGCGAGATCTTCAAGATCCACTCGACGAATTTCTCCGGGTCGAATGACCGTCATGGTGAGCGCTTGCGGTACGAGAACATTTGAGCCATTGAGGGTAACCACGAAGTCGATTCCGCTCTGCACTCGGATCGCCGGGGGACTCACGAGCTCTTCATTCGCTTGATCCGCGACCGGCAAGATCTCATACAAACTCGGATCAAGTGGTCTGCCATCAGGATGGAGAAGTTTTATGGATTGGAAAGCATTCGCATTTTCTCGCAGCAGGGGAGTGAAGGCAACCCGGGTGTCATTTATCGAAAGCCGGCAGAACGGGCACTCCTGTTTGGTGAGCCCACTGGCAACATCTCCCAGCCAAATTGCTGAAGATGGCCCGCCGGCAGAGGACCAGGACAAAGAACTGTTGTTGCCGGGAAGTGCGGGAGATTCGTAATTCCACGTGTTTGCATCAACGTTGACACGTAGTGCACGAGCTTGCTGGGGAAAGTTGGGGTCATAGATAGCGATATCAAACAGGGCGTTGCCTCGGTCTAAGACCGCGTAGGGAAGTACTGCGTGACCACCCGGTTGGCCGAAAATCAAAAGCGAGTAGGGGGTGCGACCGCTACTGAGACTTTCCCTTAGCGTCCGGATCAACTCCGCCATCGAAGTCTGTTTAGTGCCCGTCGCAGAGAAGTACTGCGAGATCACAGTGCGCGAGAGTGCTCGTTGTGTGGGACTGCTCAATGTTGTCATTGCGTTGACCTCACCGGTGCGCAATGCGGCGGGAGAGATAATTCCGTTGAAGAGTCCGGCGGCGACCGTTACAAACCCGTAGCACCGACCGACCTTGCTCCATTCTTGTGAGAGTGCGACGATTGCCAGCGCCGACTCGGTGAGTTCGCACGGGCCCTTTGGGTTCAATTTTTCTCCCGTGACGCACACCCCGTCACCGAATACCAGCCGCATGTCTCGTGAATCCATATTGATCGGACTTACTGGTTTACCGTTGCGTGCCAGAGGTTCCGGCTGGCCTAAGAATCGCTGGTTTAGATAAAGGCTAGAACCAAAATTGAGAAAAGAGAAGCCATTGGGGTACGGACGAAAGCCACTATCTGCAATTGGTGTGCCCTCAGGCGCCCAATCACCCGCGCCACCAAAAATCTTTCGGAATAGTTCTTTCTCTGAAGCACTCAATCCTTGGGGAATAGATACGCCTGCCTGAGGCGGGTTCCCCTCGGTACTCGACCAACCAGGAGGAACTGTCAACAGCATGACCACGGTCACCATTCCCCCGACAATGGCTCTGCTGAGTGATTTCACTCCTCGTGGCACTGACCCCATACCGATTCATCTCCTCATAGATTAATGAGAGTTTGTCACCGATATTGCGGTATTAAGTTCCTATAACCTAACTATGTCCTGTCAATATCTGATTGATCACTGCCTCTTGCTCGCGAGCAATCATGGGTGAGCCCTGCTGAAATCGAAAGATGCTCCAAAGCATTCCATCCATTCGTTCTCTGAAGGTGTGAAACGGGGGACTGGTCCCACGTTGACGTCTATCTCACGAAAACAACCGACTACCGCATGCTGCTCTTGCCGCATTCCCCTTGGGAGCCAGCATTAATCGAGTGGTGCGAATCCCGCGGCTCCACCATCGTCTCCGCCGGCGGCGACCTACCAAACGCCAAGTTCACCATCCACTACCCGCACGACACGATCGAAGACGTTCAACTCCTCACCGAAGTTCTCATCGCCGAACTTGTTGCAGCGCGTGCCTGGTCATCCCAATCGGATTAAGTCCCGATGACCCCCACGATCTCATGATCAAGATGGCCCACCTGGCCATAACTACCATGTAAATTCAACGTCTCACATTAAATTTACATGGTAAACAGCCGCTGGGCGGTACCACTTCGCGAGCAGAAATTGCAAAGCTTTTTAGCTGTTGCGCTGCTGGACTCACCACGCAATCGTCCCCTTCACGTGTGTACGCGCGCGCTCGCCTTTTAGCACCCGTAGGGGTGCTTTGAGTTGTGTCAGGGTTCAACACTTCCGTTGAGCCAGATAACGACTGACGAAAGGAACGTTATGCCCAACGGCGGATACCCTAGGCACCTGATCACCCCACTCGGTGATTCAGGAGTGGAAATCCTGACATCCGGTTGGCATGTCACTGCAAGACGCAGACATGAAGAAGGGTTCTATGAACTCGGCGGACTCAATGAAATTCAAACCGCTGCGTTGCTCTATCACCTGTTGTATTGGATGGGATTCCAAGACGAGGAACAGCTCAAGTCCATCAGGCAAAGCCTGGAGCACAAAGGATTCAAACTCAATCCGCACTACGACGAGCACGGATGCCTCTACGACTACTAACCAAAATGATGGAGGTGGTGACGGCTCTAAGCCGTCACCACCTGACTCACCACCAATCAGTTTCTGATCATGTGAAGCAGCCATCGAAGTAATTCACGTAAAGCAATGCTTGATGCAATCACTCCGACCCGTGCTAAGATTCGCTTGCTTGTTGCGAACCTTACGAGTAGGCCCAGCCAATGGGCTGGGCCTTTCTCTTTAGGCGAAGGAATGTTCATCCTTCCCATCACCCCCACTCCCCTCGACAAATTTCCCGCACACCTCACGGGAGGCGAGGTTTATGGTCAGGGACCAAGAGGCAACAGCGCACAAACAAGAAAACTCAACGAAACACACGCTAATGCGCAATAAATGAGAAGGACAGAGACAAATCAAGGTTGTGGACAACCGCCCTGAAATCTAATTAACCAGGGTTTGTCGGTCCCATGCAGCACTATGAGTGCCGTGGCGAAAGCGCCACACAGATCGGGGGGATCACATGGAGTCTGAGAACGAGACCACGCCACCAGTACAAATAACGAAGCAACGTAACCCATGGAAGTGGATAGGAGTCATCGCAATCGTTTCAGCAGCCGAAGTCCCCTAACCTAATTTGAGCGCGTAATTGCACCGCTTGAAACCACCTGAGTGATTGTGGAGGTGACAGACAAGGGATTGGCCACGGCGGCCATAGTTCGTTAGGGCAGGCGCTATATGAATGTGATCAGAGGGTTCGGGTCACTTTCGTGAGGGCCGGTGGATTATCTGGATCGCAACCCAGATGCAGGGCGAGGTCAAGGGCGATGCGCTGCAGGCTGATCACCTGCTCAATGGGTGCGGTGAGGGGGTCAGTGAGTTGGGTTGGAATGGTGAAGTGTGCTCTGTGGCAGTCAGCGAGGACAACGAGGGGTGCGTCCGCGTCGCTAATGTCGTTGATCAGTTCGGTCATGGAGTCACCGAACTTACCCGGAGGAACAACGATGATGACAGGGACTTTGGCGGTGACCAACGTGCGCGGTCCATGCGCGAAATCTGCGGCGCTGTAGCTAAGAGCGGGCATGCCTGAAGTCTCCATAATCTTCAACGCACCTTCCGAAGCAATGGGACTGGATGGCCCACGACCGATACAGATGAGGAACTTTGCTCGACCAACAGACTCTCCCAATAAGCCTGCGGCTTCGCTGGGAAGAGGGGAGTTGATTGCCCGCGTAACTGCTTGCGCGATTGCACGGCGATCCAGCGGGCGATCGGCAAGTGCGAAGGACAGGTCAGCCAATGCGGCGCACTCCGCCGTGAAGGACTTGGTTGCTGCCACAGCGTTTTCACGTCCAGCAGCGATGTCAATGACCGCGTTGGAACACGAAGCCAGTGGTGAGTTGGGGCTGTTAGTAATCGCTACAACAAAAGCGCCGCCAGCTCGCAATGCTCTGGCTTCGGCGATGATGTCCGGAGACTCTCCCGATTGGCTTATTGCTAATGCGAGGACGCCGTGGGAACGAGGTGAGGCCCCGAAGAGCGTTACCGTAGACGGGGACGTGCTGCCCACTGGAATTCCCAACAAAATTTCCAGAAGATACTTGCCGTAATCGGCAGCACGATCACTTGTTCCACGCGCCACGGTCAACACCATGCTGGGCTGAAATTTGCGGATGCTTTCGACGAGATCGGCGGTCACGAGACTGCCAGTGTCACTCCAGCGCTCGAATGCACTTTGTTGCTCGTTGATCTCGGCCCGCATCAGGCTCCCCGCCAGGGCAGCAGAAGTGTTGGTTGTGATCATCGATCTAGCCAAGGACGACTAATGATGTCCGGACCTGTCGGCCATGGCGGTGTCACGATGCGGTTCTCCGCGGCCGAAACGTACGCACCCGCCACTATGCCGAGAACTTCCAATCCATCTTGCCCTGTGAGCATCGGTTGCGCATCGCCCGCCAGCACGTCGACAAAGTGCGCGAACTCCCCGAACCAACCCCAGGTGTAGGCCTCATCGTGAGGAACACGAACGAGCCCGGTGTTCCGCGTTGTCTTCTCGGCTGCGCCACTAAGCCCAACGTCGCTATATGCCAGCAACGATTGACCACGGGCCAGATCTGCACTCACCGATCCTTCGATTCCGAGAACTTCCAATCGCTCGTCGATTCCACCCGGGGCGGCCCAGGATGAGTCGATCACCGCGATCACATCGTTGGCAAAACGCAGGATAATTAGCGAGTGATCCTCGACCGGGTACTCCCGGTGAAGGAATGTGTTCAGGTGAGATGAAACCGAAACCACCGGACTGTTGCCGTTTAACCACCGGGTTAAAGCGATGCCGTGGCAGGCCATGTCTAGAACAACCCCACCGCCGGATTGAGACGGGTCATAGAACCACTGAGCATGTGGACCCCCGTGGCGCTCCCAATGGTTGAGCTGAATGAGTGCTCCAAAGGAGCCATCGTCGATCAACTCTTTCACGCGCACATAGCGTGGAGCGAAACACAACTGCTCGGCGTAAAGAAGGTGAACGCCCGCTCTCTCGCAGGCGTCTACCATGGCAAGGGCATCGGCGTATGTCGGTGCAAGTGGCTTTTCGCAAATACTCGATATTCCCCTGCTTGCCGCCAACTCCACAAGTGAGCGGTGCAGGTAATTGGGTGCCGCAATCGAGATGGCATCGCACGGCACCGAATCGAGGAGTTCTTCAAGTGTGGCGAAAGACGGCACTGACCAGCGAGCGGAGAAAGCCTCCCGCGATTCGGCACTGCGTGAAACCCCTGCGCACACCCGACCCTTACCTGTGCGATTGATCGCTTCGGCATGCAGATTGCCAGCGAATGCGCCTCCGATGACGGCGATCTCGATCACGGTGTCTGCCCCTTCCCTGGAAGTGCGCACACAGTCTCCCACGCAGCATCGGCGAGTTCGTCGGTGACGGCGTTACCGCTAATCCACGAGAAATCTAGGTTTTCCTGGTGCGCGTAGCCTGCAAGGCGCGCGAGGTTGGAGCGAAATGTCACTTCGTCGATGCCGACGGCATCCGGATGGGCGAGGGTTCCAGCCCGTTCGATGACTCGGATGGCTCGGTCGGGGTTGTTGCCCTGTACGGTGCTCATGGCTACCACACACATGCTTATTAGTTCACCGTGCACGAAATGCATTCCAGTGTCCTCTTCAAGTGCGTAGCCAAAGAAGTGCTCACTTCCTTCTTCGAAACGGGAGTGGCCAGCAGCTGCACAGGCTGCACCAATGCGTCGATACGCCTGCATGAGAAAGTCGACTCCGTCAACATCACCCACGTTGATCTGAAGAGCTGCTGCCTCTAAATCGTCGAGCAACGAGGCACCCAGTAAGGCAAGTTCGTCGTTCCAGACAGGACCTTCGTGGCGATCGGTCGCGAAGCGCCAATCGAATAATCCTGTGTGACACGACAGGATGTCGCCGATGCCTGCACGGTTCAGGCGGTTCGGAGCGGCGGCGATGCGCGGCAGGTCGAGAATCACCTCTTGAGGGCGAACCTTGCCGACGTACACCACGCGGCGATCGCGTCGAATACCCACGGCATCTGTGAACGTTGCGTCGACCGATGCGATCGTCGGCATAAACACCACCGGAATGCCGCGGGTCCATGCAATGTATTTGGCGGTATCGATCGCAGTTCCGCCACCGATGCCGATGGCAATGGTGGCGCGATCATCGACGCGTGCTGCAACTGACTCGAGGTCGGCTTCTTCCATGCTCGTCGCATGGACTACCTGCAACACACCTGGAATCTCCTCACTCAGAGACGACCAGGGGGGATCATTGACGGCCAAAACCGCGGTTGGCGCCAATTCGCGCGCAACGTCGCACAGGTCGGCATATCGGATATCAAAAGAATCAAGATTAATACTCAACGCCGACCACCGATTCAAGTTCATCGCGCGCCGCGTGCACCTTTTGCAAGGCCCGTGCAACATCTAGGGCGTCCTCTGAAGACCCCATGAGAACCGCGGTAGTGAACCACAATGAAGTAGCCGCCAGCCTCTCGGTGACCGGGAATGACTCCCGCGCGTAAGGCGGATAATCACTGAAATCACGGATGCGCGGCGCGAGACCATCGGCGTGTTGGAACAGATCTAAGGAGTGCATTGCCGGATAGGAGGTTGTCAGCGGAATTCCCTCAGCGAGCAGAGCCGAACGGACCTGATCCCGTGTGCCACCAAATTCCTGCGGATCAATGAACACCACATAGCAGTAGTTGCCCTGCGAATCACAACCCGACAAACGTCCCTGCGGGGTCACGCCGGGGATATTCGCAAGTTCGACATTGAGCAGATCGGCATTTGCTGCTCGGTTGATTTGCTGCTCGGGGAAGCGAGCCAACTGACTGCGCAGCACGGCTCCCTGCCATTCGGTCATGCGCCAGTTATCGCCCAATCGAAAGTGACGGTAATACCAGGTACCGGGATTGCGGCCGCAGTTCACGTACGACTCGACTAAGCCGGCAATGTCTTGGTGCTTGGTGATGACCGCACCACCTTCACCGGCGGTCATCAACTTGCTGGATTGGAAACTGAATGAGCCCGCGTCGCCCAACGTGCCGACATGCTTGCCGTGCCAGGTACTGCCGTGCGCGTGTGCGCAATCCTCGAGCACGCGGAGTCCATGCTTTGTTGCGATCGCGCCGATGGCGTCCATATCGGCGACACTTCCACTCACGTGCACGACAACAATGGCCTTGGTTCGGTCGGTGATCGCTGCCTCGGCGAGGGTTGGATCGATAGTGCCGGTAAGCGGATCAATATCCACGATGATCGGGATCGCATTAACGCTCAGTATCGCCCCGATGGTGGCGAAGAAACTCCAATCGGGAACGATCACTTCATCGCCCTGACCAACTCCCAAGGCGAGGAGGGCGGCCTCGAGAGTATTGGTGCCATTGGTCATGGCCGTCGCATGCGCGGCACCCGTGAACTCGGCCCACTCGTGCTCAAAGTTGCTCACCTCGGTGCCCTGTGTAGCCCACCAGTTGCGACTATCCAAAACACGAAGAAGTCCGTCGCGCTCAGAATTGTCGTACTGCGGCCAAGGGGGGTAGGGCATTGAACGCACCGGTGTTCCACCTAAAGCTGCGAGATTACTCATGGCGTCCTCCATTTTCATTTGATGTGCACGTGCAATGCGCGATCATGGTGACACCGCATCAAACCCAAAGAGTGCGGCCGCAACTGCACCGACAACGCCTGAGCGCTCCCCTAATTGTGAGCGCTCGATAGCCACTTCGTGCGGGCTAATCTCTTTGGTTGCTGCGCGTACCTGATCTACAAATCCTCGATCAGCACCGATACCACCGGTCATGATGATCAACTCCGGGTCAACCACGGTGCACACGGCCAGAATCGCCGCGGCAATGAGTTCCGCTTCCACCGCAACCACCTGCCGGGCCACGTGGTCTCCTTCATGCGCGGCCTTGAATACCCCATTGGCATCATGGGCTGAACCGCCGGCCGCAGAGAATCGCTGCAAGATGCCGTGTGTGCCAACCGCCGATTCCAGTGCACCCACCCGAAGACTCTCTGCGGATCGAGGATCTGCGCCGATGGGCAGATACGCAATCTCGCCGGCGAAGCCCCGCGCCCCACGGTGCAGTCGTCGATTCAAGACCAGACCCATGCCCAACCCCGTACCAACTGACAGCACGGCAAAATTGTTATGACCCCGCCCTAAGCCCTGCCACTGCTCACCAAGAGCAGCGATGTTCACGTCGTTTTCGACAACCACCGGCAAGCGCAGGCGGTCGTGCAATTCTTCGGCGAGAGCCAGTTCGGCGAGGTCATCGATATTAAACGACAACTGGAATCGTCCTTCCGCGTCCATGACTCCCGGCGATCCGACAGCGACTCGCTGCGCATTAACCCCAGTCGTACCTTGTAAGTCCTCGACCATGCGATGGATCTGATCGACAACTCGGATCCCTCCGTGCACATCGGTTCGCTCAGTCGATTCCGCTTGGATTGTGCCATCTGCGGTGGCAATTGCGGCCCTGATCTTCGAACCACCCAGGTCAATACCAACGCAGGGAAGTGACTCCACATCAGAAATTAAGTGCGGCACGTGCCAGCTCCTTTGCTGCCTGCGGATCAAAAGACTCATGAATGACACTGTGCCAGTAGTTTCCAGCGACCGTGAAACTTTGGAGTCGGTCGAGCGTCGCATCAATCTCTTCCCAAGTCACGCCCAACTGTTCCGGCCGATGTCGTGTGCCTGACATCGCAACAATGTCGCGTGGTAACTGTGGCGAGTTGCCCTGCACAGCAGACATGATTAGGACACCCAAAGTGACGAGTTCTCCATGCAAAATGGTTCTGCCCGTTACCTCCTCGAAGCAATAGGCGAAGAAGTGCTCGCTGCCCTCCTCAAAACGAGCGTGCTGCATGACGTGGCATCGCCAGCCGATCTCTCGATGCATCTCCATCAATGATCGAATTCCATCCTCCGTCACATCGTGGATTGCCGTGGCGGCAGCACGCAGACCATCCACATAACGCAAAGAGGCTCCCGCTGATTCATCGTGCCAACCGATTTCATGGCCGGCAAGTACACCCAGACGCCAATCCCAAATCGCGGTATGACATGAGAGCACATCACCGATACCGGCGCGCACAAGTTCAACCGGAGCATCTTGGAAGATTCGATAGTCCACGAGTACCACCTCGGGCACCGCATCCCCTTCGTAGCGAACCCTGCCACCATCGCGTAGCGCCGTCATGCGCGTGAAACAGGCGTTCACACTGGGCAATGTGGGCACCTGCACCAGGGGTAATCCCCGACGCCAGTGAATCCACTTGGCCACGTCCATGGCGACCCCACCTCCGACGCCGACGATGGTGACATCTGGTTCCACCGAGGCGGCAAGCCCGTCTAAGAATTCGGGTTCCAGGTCAAGGTTGTCGAACACCCTTTGCGCAGGCCCACCAAATCGAGGTCCGAACCAGGTCCACACATCAGGATCAGTAACGACGACCGTTCGGCCGAGTCGGTCGCCAATGCCTTCGGCCACATCTCGGCCGTACTCAACGTTGAATCCGTTCAATGCAGTGAAAGTCATGGCATCTCCCCTAAAAGTTCATCAAAAAAATCCCCGAAACCCGCGAATCGAACGATACGCAATTCTTCGTTATTACTCCTACGCACCATCGCATCAACGAGTACGTCTCGGTCGTTCAATTTCTTTTCAAGTACGACAGTAGGTACACCTGCCGTGTGGCCCATCAGGGAAAGTTGGTGAAGAAGATTGTCCATCATCGTCACATGTGTCAAAGCGGCCGAAACTTTTACATCGAGAACCCGCGAGATATCGATAGCGTCCGTCGATTCAAGTAGGCGTCGCCCGAAATACCAGCGCTCGGCCACCCCGTGCAGTGCCAAGCCCTCATGTTGGTGCTCCGGGTGGTGTTTGTCGAACATTGAAGTCCAAAAGGCTTCATCTACTTCCTGAGCAATGCGGATGTGATCCTGGTTATCCTCGAACAGAACCGAGTACGGGTCGAACGACAGAACGGCGTACGGTCGAACCGACCGGATGGCTCGAATGGCCGCTTCGCGCAGGACTAATCGCGGAACATCTCCGAGGGTGTCAGAAGCAAAGCCCAACGACTCGGTACTCGTCGCACCCAGGATCTTCGCGGCCGCTTCAAACTCCCGGTTGTTTCTTGCCACGGTCTGAGCCGCGTCCAGGCCATGTGAGTCGGTGGCATCGTCGGTGAAGCGCAGGATGTGAACCGCGCAGCCTGAGTCGGCCAGTAGCCGAACCGTTCCTCCGATAAAGAGGGCCGGGTCGTCCCCATGGGCGACCACGACCAAGACTGGACGCCCCGAAACCCGCGAGATGGGGTCTGTATCTATTGGCATGCCAAGGCTCCTGAGCAAACGTGGATCGGGGTTTCCGATCTCATTTAGGCAATAGTATTTACAAACTGCCTGAATTAGTCAACACTATGTCTTAATGTTGTCTTAACTCGCCGGGGAATTCCGGGCGATGGTGAAAGGAGTCACGAATGTTCAACAAACGACGCAACGCCATATTGGTCGCTACCGCTGCGGCTGCGCTCGTACTTGCTGCTTGCTCAAGTAGTGAAGAAACCGCGAGCACCGGAGAGACCGAAGCAGCCACCTCGTCTGCCGAAACCTCAACGGAAGAAGTCGCAAGCACGTGCGAATCAATTAACGTCTTCCTCATCCCCAGCCCAAGTGCTGATGCGATTAAGGCCATGACGCCCGCCTTCACCGAGGCCACAGGCACTGAAGTTGCCTTCACTGAAGTGGAATACGGAACCGCCCACCAGCGGGCACTTTTGTCCATCCAGTCCGGACAAGGGGAATTCGATGTTGTGCAATTCGACAACACGTTCCTCGCCGCATTTGCCAAAGCGGGGGCTCTCACAGACATAGGTGAGTGGGTCGCTAACTCGGCTGAATATGACATTAACGATATTCCACCGTCACTTCAGAACTACGGTAACTTTGACGGCGCCAAGTACGGTCTCATGCTCTCGACCGAACCATATATTCAGTGGTACCGCGGTGACATCTACGACAGCTTGGGGTTGCAGCCTGCAACCACCTGGGATGAATACAAGGCCAATGCAGATGCTATCCAGGCATCCGGGCAGGCATCTGGACAGATGATGGGCTTCGGTCCAAACACCACGTGGTGGTGGATGCAACTCGTCTGGAGTTACGGCGGAGCGCTTTATGACTCTGACTTCAATCCCACGGTGAATACTCCAGAGGCAGTGGCGGCAACCGAGTACTACAAGAGTCTGTTGTCCTCATCTCCACAGGGTGCTTTGGGTGCCACCGGTGACGATGTGACGCTGCAATTCGTCGGATCCGATATCGGTCAGATGATCCAGTACTCCGGCTACGCCGCTGGAGTATTCGATCCGGAAAGTTCCCCGAATGCCGCCAACATCCGCGTAGCCCCGGTGCCTTCCGGTACGGTAAATACCGTGGAATTGGCAGGCTGGAACATCGGAATTCCATCTGATGCTCCAAGCCCAGAGTGCGGGTGGCAATTCTTGGAATACATGATGGGCAAAACCAATGCCAAGACCTTGCTGGAGAACGGTGCGGCAGCCATCGGTCGGATCTCAATAATTGACGATCCCAGCCTTCAAGAGCAATACCCCTACCTGTCACTGCTGAATATCGCACCTGACGTAGTGGTCAACACCTATCCGCAAATCGTCGTGTGGCCGGAGTTCGACAAGGTCTCATCCGATAATCTCGCCAAGATTCTCTCAGGCGAGGTTGAAGTTCAAGCCGGACTCGATGCTCTCCAAGCTGCTCTCGAGCCTGTGCTGGCCAACGAGCCCAGGTAGGACCCTTGCCTGACACACAGGTGACTGAGGTGGTGGCTGCAGACTCTGCAGCCACCACCCTTCCACTTAAGCACAAACCGGACTGGATTTCGAAGGCTGCCTCGCGGCGAGGGTTCCTCCTCTCGCTGCCTGCGTGGATCCTGATGATTCCGCTCTTTTTCGTGCCACTGGCCGTCGGCGCATACTTATCATTTTTCGACAAGACTCTGGGTTTTCCCATGGAACCCAGCTTCGTGGGGCTCGAAAATTATCGGACCGAGATTCTCAATCCTGTTTTTTATGAAGCCCTATTTAAGACACTCGTGATCTTGGCACTTGGACTCCTTTTACAGTTTCCTCTCGGCATGGTCATCGCTCTCGCGCTACACCGACGTTTTATCGGTCGTGGATTCTTCCGCACTCTCGTGCTTTTACCCATGCTCCTCACCCCCGTTGCCGTCGGTTTGATGTGGCGCTTTATGTACAACCCCGAACTTGGCATCATCAACTGGTGGTTAACAAGCCTCGGGCTTCCATCAGTCGATTGGTTAGGTTCACCCTGGCCGGCAGTGTTTGCCGTCACTATCGTCGACAGTTGGCAAGCGCTCTCTCTGGTCGTATTGCTTATCCTCGCCGGCCTTTCGTCTTTAGATGAAGGACCCGCGGAAGCAGCCAAAGTTGACGGAGCGTCATCCTGGCAACTCTTTCGCCACATCACGCTGCCGGCATTAATGCCAATTCTCTTGGTCACACTCATGATTCGAGTGATCGATGGATTCAAAATTTTCGATGTCATCTTCATCCTCACTCGAGGCGGTCCCGGGATTGCAACCCAAACGGTGAGTTTGCTCGACTACAACGTGGCCTTCACTTTCTTGGCCACGAGTAGAGCTTCAGCGATTGGGGTCGTACTTGTTCTTTTGACCCTGCCGATCTACTTCCTGTGGCGAAAAGTTGTCACGCTGCAAGGATCATCATGAGAATCCGGATTGGCTCCATTGCCACCATCATTTTCTTAACGTTCACATCCATCGCATTGCTCTTTCCGATTTTTTGGACGATATCCACGTCGCTCAAGACGCGGGCGGAAACCTTCCAGTTGCCCCCTGTCTATCTCGGCTTCACACCCACCTTGAGGAACTACGAGGCGCTCTTCACCGATGCTGCATTCCTTCGAGTACTCATAAACACCATCGTCGTAACGGTCGGAGCTACTCTTCTCGCGATAACAGTCGGCGCACTCGCGGCCTACGGCCTTGCCAGGGCTCGTTCATTCCCGGGACGGCGCCCATTAGAAGTTTCACTCATCCTGCTTCGCGCAATGCCCGGGGTGGTACTCGTCGTTCCGCTGTATGACCTGCTGGCCAATGCGGGTCTGCTTGGCAGGATGCCCACATTAATCGTCCTGTACGCATTGGTGAATCTGCCATTCGCCATCTGGATTATGACTCCCTATTTCCAGGGGATTCCTGCAGAACTCGAAGAGGCCGCGGTGGTAGACGGCGCTTCCTCGCGCATCGTCTTCTTACGAATCGTCCTTCCGGTCGCGTTGCCTGGTATCGCTGCAACAGCACTATTTGTAGGATTACTATCCTGGAACGAGTTCCTCATTCCTGTCGTGTTGGGCAACGAATCAACCAAGACCCTTCCCGTGCTGATTTCCGGTTTCATTAGTGCACGAGACTTGGATTGGGGGCCCATGGCTGCAGCCTCATCTCTAGCGATTATTCCTATCGCTATCGTGACCATAGTTATGCAACGAAGGTTAGTGAGCGGATTGAGCCAAGGAGCAGTTAAAGGATGAGCTGTAAATGAGCGCTGAACCCCCTCGCCCTAATCGCCACACATTAATTCGCCGTCACAACGAGTCTCTCGTGCTCAACGTGATCGGATCATCAGATCAACCTGTGGGTAATGCGACGATCGTCGACCAAACGGGATTGAGCCGACCCACGGTCAATGTGTTAATCGATGACCTGTGCAACACCGGACTCATTCAGGAAGCTGGTATTCGTACCGGTTTTTTGGGTCGTCCCGCATCACTCGTCGAGTTAAATCCGGAGTTCGCTGCGGTTGTTGCAATCGCGGTCGACTCAACCAGCATTACGGTCGCAATATCCGATCTGACCGCCCATATTCGTTGTGAGGTGCGACAAACGCTACGGAAATCCGCTTCTATCGTTGATGCCATAGACAAACTGCTGGACGCCTGCCTAGATCAATCCGGGTTCAACTCAAATCGCATCCGCGCTTACTGCGTCTCTGAGCCAGGTGTGTCATCTTCCACTGGAGTTCCTCGCGCCCTGGCACCCAACGTTCCCGAACTCCATGACGCTTGGCTACAAAAGCGACTCAACTCGCGAAACGCGGCACCGATCCTGTTCGAAAACGATGTGAACCTTGCGGCAATCGGTGAGCAACGTTTCGGCATCGCCAAAGGAGAACCTTCCTTTGCTTTTTTGATGGTTGATACAGGTATCGGCATGGGATTGATAGTCAACGGGGATGTATGGCGAGGAGTACATGGTGCCGCCGGCGAGGCCGGTTATCTCCCCATCGGTGAGGGACGTCTCACCGGCCGGGCCGCAAAAATCGGATCGCTCGAACTTCATGCTGGCTCCCGCGCTTTCCTATCCCGCTTCCGAGAAGCCACGGGCAAATCGCGTGCAACTGTAAGCACTGTTTTGAATTTGGCAGTGCAAGGAGACGGGAAAGCGCAAGAAGTTATCCACCATGAGGCCGACCTCGTGAGTCGCGCAGTCCTCTCCACCGTTGCGCTGCTAGATCCTGCATTCGTGGTACTCGGTGGGGAAATCGGTTCTCATCAACTCGTCGCAGATGCAGTGCGGTCGCGTATGAAATCAATTGCTCCTTATCCGGTCGATGTGCGAATCAGCACTCTTGGTGAACGTGCTCCTGTCCTGGGGGCACTGGCAACAGCACTGGATGTTGCCCGACAGGAGCTTGTGTTACCAACGATAAGTAAAGACCTCCGTACATCGAACGGTATCCATCCGTGAGTTAGCAGCACGGATGCCTCTAGGACTACTCACCAAAATGATGGAGGTGGTGACAGCATAAGCCGTCACCACCTGACTCACCACCAATCAGTTTTACGATCATGTGGAGCAGCCATCGAAGCAATTCACGTAAAGCGATGCTTGACGCAATCACTCCAACCCGTGTTAAGATTCGCTTGTTGTGTGCGAACCTTACGAGTAGGCCCAGCCATTTGGCTGGGCCTTTCTCTTTAGGCGAAGGAATGTTCAGGACCCGAAGGAATCCAATTTTTAGACCTCCAAATGTTTGGGTGCTTGCTCACGCAGCCATTTCTCAAAGGCCTTGTTATTGAGCACGGCACCACCACGACGACTGCGCACCAAAGAAATGGCGTCATTTGCTGACATGTCATCAAACATCAATACAAGCACAGTGACTAGCCCTGAACGGTTAACGCCTTGTTGGCAACGAATGAGGATATTTGCACCCGAACGCCACTGCTCCCATCCATACCGCGCTAAGTGTAAACATGGAGTTATTTGATCGTCAGAAATATCGTCATCAGGGAACCCGTAACGCAACTCAACAACACCCCACGGTGCGGGCTGAGCATCCGCATACAAGGTGATGATGAGGTCATACGGATTATCGAAAGAGTAGTGATCCTCTTCAATCGGCTCGCCAAGGTGTTCCTGCTCAGTAAGCCCACCCATCCAAAGTCGTGGCAAGATCTCACTAGCAGTAGCTGTAGGAAACCAGTCAACGTCCAACTTCAACGCCCCTCCACATCAGCATTATCAATGCCCAGCACATCACACCACGAGACTATCCCAGAGCGGCACGCTCATTTTCCCGTTCGGGATGTGGGGAAGTGGTGACGGCTCTAAGCCGTCACCACCTGACTCACCACCAATCATTTCTGATCATGTGAAGCAGCCATCGAAGTAATTCACGTAAAGCAATGCTTGACGCAATCACTCCAACCCGTGTTAAGATTCGCTTGCTTGTTGCGAACCTTACGAGTAGGCCCAGCCAATTGGCTGGGCCTTTCTCTTTAGGCGAAGGAATGTTCATCCTTCCCATCACCCCCACTCCCCTCGACAAATTTCCCGCACACATCACGGGAGGCGAGGTTTATGGTCAGGGACCAACGTGAAACCGAACCAGGAAGACACACATGAGAAGAATGACGCTAAAACAATAATGCAACGGATTGGCACCGTGTCATCTCGTGTCGGCGAAATCCAGTCTCTTTCGTGCTTGCCCGATAGTTGAGGAGCCAGCTCAGGCAATGCAGACATCTTTGAACATGAGTGACATAAGCTTGGGTGCACCGAAGGAGGGGAATTGAAAAATCGAGTTTCGGTAGTGGGGGCTGTGATCGCTTCTGACGGATTAGTTCTCTGCGCACAGCGCGGTCAGAATGGAGCGTTACCAGGCATGTGGGAATTTCCCGGGGGAAAAATTGAGCTGGGGGAAACAATGCAAGAAGCCCTGAAGCGCGAAATTTTCGAAGAACTCGGATGCACCGTAGGAGTAGGATCCAAAATCACGTCAACCATTCACGAATACGAATTTGCCGAAGTTGAACTAACAACTTTCTATTGTCGAATTCTCGCTGGGACTCCATTCTCCAGTGAACACATGGAGCTCAGATGGCTTGATCCTTCGGCGTTAAATGAACTCATTTGGGCTCCAGCAGACATTTCTACGGTCGATCAAATCAGGCTGGATTTGATGTGACCGACAGTGACTTTATCTGGCCAAACCAGTTCAGAAAAGACATTGAATTTGGATACATCAATGATGGCGCTTCGGGACTTGGGCTTTATAGCCCCAAATTGGTTCTTAATCAGGACGGAAGGACGGTTGAGCACTCAATTGTTGAAGAGCTAGTTCGGTGTCGTTCGTTTACGTTTTCAGTCGCATTCATATCTGCTGGCGCGATCGCGCAACTGAAGCAACATTTTCGAGATTTCGCAGGATTTGGAAGAATTGTCACTTCGGACTATCTAGCTTTCAACCAACCTAGGGCATTTGAAGAGTTATTGAACCTGAAGGAGCAGTTTGGAATTGAAGTTAGGCGGCACGAGGCTAGAAGTTTTCATCCCAAAGGTTACGTCTTTGAACAACAAAATTGCATTACTGCAATCATTGGAAGTTCAAACTTAACAAGTAGTGCTCTCTCCCAAAATCATGAATGGAACATTAAGGTCTCGGCCGCAATGGGAAGCGACCTTGCTCATCAAATGAACGATCTAATTAATGAGCAAGTCAGTTCGTCGATTCCACTCACTCACGATTGGGTCGATCATTACTCTTCAATATACAAGCCACCTGCCCCAAGGCTTCCACACAGCGATATTCAACTTGACCCGTTGACCCCTGCGCCTTTGATCCAACCGAACCAAATGCAAGGGGATGCACTTCTCGCACTAGATTTCGTGCGAGCTGAGGGTGCGGAGCGCGCTGTAATAATCTCAGCTACTGGGACTGGCAAAACAATGCTCTCAGCTTTAGAAGTACGAGCAGTTAATCCGTCGCGGCTCCTGTTCATCGCACATCGAGAGCAAATCCTTGACCGAACGATCGTGGAGTTTCAGAAAGTCCTCGGCGGCAACCGTAGTGACTATGGAAAACTGTCAGGGGCCTCCAAACAAATCGAGTCGAAATACGTTTTTGCAACAATTCAATCCCTGTCTCAACCCGATCTATTGGAGTACATTACACCTACGCTATTTGATTACATCATTATTGATGAGGCGCACAGATCTGGAGCAGAGTCTTACAACCGTGTGATCGATCACTTTAAGCCAAAATTTCTTTTGGGAATGACGGCAACGCCCGAGAGAACCGATGGGTTCAACGTTTTCGAGCTATTTCACTACAACGTTCCTTATGAAATCAGACTGCATCAAGCACTCGCAGAGGGAATGCTCAGTCCATTTCATTATTACGGTGTTTCCGACCTCACGTACACTGATGGATCCACCACAAGTGACGCATCCGAACTGAGTCGACTCACTTCGATCGAACGCGTAAACCACATAATCAGTGCTATTGAAATTTATGGTCAATCCGGTGTTGACCCGCGTGGACTCATTTTCTGTAGCCGGATACAGGAAGCAGAGTCTCTTTCCTTGGCACTTAACGAACTGAAACTCCGCGGGACAAAACTACGAACAGTTGCGCTATCAGGAGAGAACTCCGTCGAGGAACGTGAGCGCCATGTTTCGCAACTCGAGTCGGGGAATTTGGACTACATACTCACTGTTGATATCTTCAGTGAGGGCGTAGACATCCCGTCTGTTAATCAGGTGATTATGCTGCGCCAAACTCAATCTGCAATCGTCTTTGTGCAACAGCTGGGAAGAGGACTTCGATTAAGTAGTGGGAAGGAATACCTTGTTGTCATCGATTTCATTGGCAACTACAACAATAATTTCCTGATTCCAATTGCACTTTTTGGCGATGAGTCGCTTAATAGAGAATCCCTGAGAGAACGGCTAAATGAAACCGTTGAAGGCGGTGCCCTACCAGGTCTCTCCAGCGTGAGTTTTGATGAGATTTCGCGAGAACGAATTCTGAATTCGATTACTCGAAATAACCTTGACAGCATGGCAAACCTCAAGGTTGCTTTTCTCTCGTTGCAAAATCGATTGGGGGGCACGCCCAAACTCTGGGACTTCTACCGATTCAAATCCGTAGATCCTATTCTCTTAGCCACTAAGCAGGATCATTTTCCTGCACTCATTCAATCGCTGCTTCAGGTAGATCCAGAGCTGTCCGAAGAATCATCTCGTGCATTAAACCTGTTTTCGCACGAAGTAATGGCAGCAAAGCGACTTCACGAATTTTGCCTATTGGAATTACTTCTTAAAACGGGATCAGTGAGGATCTCTGATCTCAAGGAGCTCTTTGAAGTCGAGGGCTTGTTAGCGGGGGAAGTTCAAATTAACGGTGTCATGGACACACTTTTGCTCAGGGGTTACCCGCGGGCGGACATTAATCGCTATCGAACGGGGGTTATCGAGTTAGTCAATGAGACCATTCGACTCACACAGGCATTCAGGTTTGCACTGGAGGAGAACCCTAGGCTTCGTGTTGCAATTAAGGATTTGATAAAGACCGGCAAGGCAGTGACCCGAGACCGCTATGGTCCGAATTCTTTATTTACACCGGGAATGCAATACTCTCGTCGCGATGCCGCTCGAATAGTTGGATGGCCGAGGGCAACAGCTTCCACAATCTACGGATATAAGTCGGATGTGGAATCGGGCATTTGCACCGTATTCGTAACTTTAGAGAAATCGAGTGGAATAGGCGCGAGTACTGCATACCAAGATGAGTTGCTGGATCCTTCGACTTTGCGGTGGTACTCAAAAAGCAGGAGATCATTGGCCAGTAAAGATGTAGCTGGAATCATTTCGGGACAAGTGAAGATTTTCGTATTCGTCAAAAAGGATGATGCCCTAGGTAGTGATCACTACTACCTAGGTCGAGCAACGACCCATGATGCTGAAGAAACGACAATGGCAGGAACTAATGGGGAACCACTTTCCGTAGTCACGATGCTCCTGAAATTTGACGAGCCAATTCAACAGGGGCTATTCGACTATTTTTACTCGAGAGAGAAAAACTAGTGATGCGGGCTTCGGTTTTCAATAATGAGTCACGTTTTGGATACGAGTTGCTCAGAGTTGGGCTTACGACTGCAAGGACTACTTTAAGTGCGTGTATTTCGTCGCATTCCCTTTTGCCAAGGCCACTGGATATTTGCCAGCATTGATCTCAATTTTGGTCTTAGCTGCATCAATGAGATCTATACTCAAAACATCGGAGAGTCGAATCAGATAGAGGAAAACATCCGCGATTTCTTCGCGTAGGCGTTCGTTGTTGTCTTGGATCCACTGCTCATTAATTTGGTCATCAGATATCCACTGAACAAGTTCGGAAAGTTCGCCCAGTTCGGCTTGGATTGCCAAAATTAAGTTTCGTGGGGTGTGAAATTGATTCCAATCACGTTCATCCGCAAATTTCCGTAAGAGTTCTTGAAGGTTGTCTACGCTCATTTATTTCACCTAGTCGCTGGTGGTACTTAGGTTAACTGGCATCAGTCTAGACAAAAAGTTACTTGTCTCTGGGTCCGCGGAGAAGATTAGAGTGCCGATCATGCCGCGTGTGAGCAGGACTTTGTAAACGTTGATGACGAGTCGGTGAAATTCCTGATCCGAAACTTTTTTGGTGTTTTTGAAGTCCGGGTCCTTGTTCTTGTCTCGCTGGGTGACCCATGCGTCTCCTCGTCGGACAAGATCAGGCCCCAAAATGACACCGTTCCAGTCGTACTCGAAACCCTGGGCCGTATAGATGCATCCCACCTGCCCGAATCCACTTGGATCTGTCGCCCACAGCGGGCTGGGAGGGGCTCCACCTACTGCCCGGTCTCCCTTTAAGTTCCATGGGCGCGACCAGCTTCCGATAGAGACATCGTTAACGAGTTGGCCCTCTCTGGTGGGATCACTCCAGGGCCAGCAATAACCGGCGGTCATTCGGGCGCTGAAACCATCTTCATTCTTGTTGCGTAGGAAATGCTCCATATTTTGCGGGGATAAGGATCGGGCGAGTTGATAATTTCCATCTGTCTGCCAAGGAATCGGGCCACCTTCCTCGAGACTGAGCAATCGCTGTACCCAATGGATATAGGCCTCGCTTCCACCGCAACGAAATTGGTCATCAAGTGAAACTCTATGAACGTTGATCCCGATTGACTTCGCGTACGCTTCGATTTCTTCCACTGTTCCCAACTCGCCAGGGCGTACCACTTGGTATTGATCAAGTAAAAAGACGGGAACGCGGGCGATTGCCAAAAGTTCATCAACTTGGGGTCGGCCTGTTCGGTGTTCTGCTTTGGTATATCTGTTTTCAGAGGTTTCGCGAATTCGATGTGCTTCGTCAAGAATCAGTACGTCCAACGAGTTTGGTTCTGCGTCCATAAATGAGTTGAAGTACTTGAACAAGTTCTTGGTGCGAGTAGATCCTTTGCCACCAACCTTGCGTAGGGTCGTTGTAAATGATTTGGATCCCGTTGCGTGCAATACCTGCTTACCCTCACGAGCCAACTCCCCAAGGAGTGACAATGCAATTACACTTTTTCCCGTGCCAGGACCACCGGTCACGATGACTGCAGTTTTGTTGTTTTCCCATTGGGCCCTTTTAACCTCGTGCAAGACGAGTTCATAAGCCACTCTTTGCTCATCTAAAAGAACGAATTGTTCTCGATTTTGAATTTCTGCGGCTGCAACCGCTAAGAGTTGTTTGCTGGGGCCTTCCTTCAAGTTAAGGAATTCGTCGGCGGAGCGTGCGCCGGATACATTCTGGTCGAGAAATTGCCGGAGAAAATCGAAGAATTTGGATTTTGCATCTCCGGTAAACATTCGGAGTTCATTTTTCTGCGGCATAGAAAATAGGGAGTCAACACTAAATTGTGTGGCGTTATGCAAATATGCGACGGAGGCAATCGATGCCTCTTGGTCGTTTAGTCCAGGTAAAAAGTCTGTGAGGTATTCCATGTAACTGGCTACTTGAGTCAATGGATGAGGCACAGGTCGATTTCCGTAGGCATCGATTCGAACGAGCTCGGGATTCTCTTCAAAAAGTTCTGCTTCACTCCATTGCTTGAGCTCAACCAAAACATACGAGTTCTTGCCTGTTTGAGGGTGAACCCCGGTGAGGACGGCATCGATTCGGCGACTGGTCAAAGGAAGTTTTTGCTCGACCAAAATCTCGACGTTACTTAATCCGGCTTCAATGAGGTCGTTCGCAAGCACTGGCATGGAAGCTTGCCACGAGCGGATTTCTCCGGGGCCCGGCCGAACACCATGTTCATGCAGCATGCGCGCTGTCATTTGTTCGATTGCACTTCCTGATTCGTAGAGCGAACGGATACTAGGACCCGTTCCACGAATCAAACCCACAATGACCCCCAGGCAGCACGAATAAAGTCGTGCGGGTGGAGGTCAATCCTGAGTAAGGCGCCTGTCGGGCCGCGAGTAGAGACTATCTACTGTCAGGCGGTTATGAGGAAAGGTAGTGGAATAAGCCCAGCGGCGACTTATTGGTGCATTGCAGAATGAATCCCAATTTGGTACCATCTTGCTATGAGCATTCAAATCGCCGTTCGCCTTCCCTCCCAGTTGGTGAACTCGTTAGATGAGTTAGTCGATTCCGGCGCCGCACGCAGTCGGGCTTCCGTGATTGAACGGGCGCTGCTGCGAGAGTTGCGTTATCAGCGCATAGTGCAAGAAGTTGAGATCTTGAACTCAGAAATCGGAGCTGACGAGGATCTTGACTCCCTTGCTCAGTTCAGCAGCAATGTCGCTCTGGATGTCGATTGATGCGTCCCATCCATATTGCACATCTGGATAAGCCCAGACCAGTTGTCGTACTCACTCGCGAGTTGGTGCGAGGTTCTATGACGAATGTGACCGTCGCGCCAATAACTTCAACGATCAGGGGTTTGTATTCAGAGGTTCGAGTGGGCAAAGAAAACAACCTTGAGGGTCCTGGGGTGATTTCATGTGACAACATTCAAACTATTCCTCGAGCTGCACTGGGTCGGCAGATCGGTTGGTTGCTCGCACAACAGGAAACTGAATTGGGCACTGCCATCAATCACGCTTTCGACCTCGAGATCACCTCGGTCGAGAAGGGTTAACCTGTGGAAGTGGAGCCAACCGACGACGAACTCGTTCGATCGATCTTTGAGGCCTGCGCGGAGCTCTCACTCCGCAGCGGCCGCAGCGTCTCACCCGATGGGCACTTGGTCGGCTCCCTCGGTGAGATTTATGCGGCGCAGGAATTGGGGCTTCGGTTAGAGACTGCGTCTAATGCTGGGTTTGACGCAGTGGATAGTCAGGGGCACAGAGTGGAGATTAAAACCACGACTCGTTCCTCAATCGGTCTTTCGGCTTCGGGTACCTTGGCTAAACGACTGATCGTGGTGCAACTGAATTCAGAGACGGGCGGTGCACAAATCATTTATGACGGTGATGCGGCAGTGGCTTGGGATCGAGCAGGCAAGCCTGGCAAGAACGGCCAAAGAAGGATTTCCATTTCAAAGCTTTTGGCTTAGAACGTGATTCCATGTTCAGGATCACGACGGAGAGGCACAATTATTACCGCGGGCCCTCTGGCCGTGCCGCCGTGCGCCCCCACAACCACGTTCCCACGAGAAGGGCTAACAGCGCCCGCGAATTCAGTTCATCGAGTATTGATCAATCTCACTTATCGTGTTTGCGACTGGCAATGGCAGAAGCACCTGCTGCAAGTCCAATGAGTGGCAGCATGAGCAGCATGAAGATCCAGTAGGCGACGGTGAGGACTATCGGGTCAACGATTATCAGCCAGAAGAGGCCGCGGATCAGATTGAATCCGTCGAAGTCCAGGAAGAAAAATGGTGCCTGACCACCGATGAATGCTGTGAGTGTTTTCCAAGCGGGATGCCGACAATGAGCATGAGTGTGTTGGTGGGGTGTTGAGACTGTGACCATGTCGTGGGGGTCTGACACGTCTCAATATATATAGGTAACGAAAATTGGATGACTACTGACATGCGCCAACTAGGTGTGTGGTTGTTCCCATGGCTCGAACTAATATTGATTTAGACGAGGAACTCGTGCAGCGGGTGATGGTGAGATACCACCTTTCCACAAAGCGCGAAGCAGGTGAGTTGCTCGACTCGATTCCTGACTTCTCGGTGCCCACGGAAAGCGGACCGCCAGCCTGGGAGGCCAACCATGATTCTGATTGAAACGTCAGTCTGGATTGACCTGCTTCGAGGTGTTGGGCGTTGGCCAGAACTTGCCTCGATGCTGCGCTCCGATGCGCCCATGGCATCAACCGAACCAATCCTGATGGAACTACTTGCCGGGACCCGTAATGAGATTGAGCACACCAGCGTGCGTCGGCTAGGAACTTCTTTGATAGTTCTGCTGCGATGTAATCCCATTGCGGGCGAAATGGGATTACTCCAAGGGGTCTCATCGATACGTTGATTGTTGCGATTGCTTTGCGGACGCAGTGCGCTCTCATGACGAGTGACCGTGACTTCACCGCAATGGGAACCTTGGTGCCGTTGAAACTGGTGTAGTCGTGCTCGATGCATCATCTACTGAATTAAAGCAGGTTGTGACTTGCATTAAATTAGTTAATATGCTCTATATATGGCATTATGGACACATGTCTATTCGTCCGGTGCCGGCCAAGGTGGTTAACTCCGCCAGGGAACTCGGCGCCCATGTCAGCACTTGGCGAAAATTACAGGGCCTCACCATGGCCCAGGTGGCCGAGCGCGCCGGCGTTACCCGCGACACCGTGAGCCGGGTTGAGCGCGGTGAGGTCACCGTGGGTTTGGACACTTTCCTTGGAGTGTTACGCGCATTAGGCCAACTGGATTCGGTTGTCGACTCCTTGGATCCATATGACACCGAATTTGGTCGGGCTCGTGCTGATCAAATCTTGCCCAAGCGAGTTCGCTCGTGAGTGAGCAGGAGCGAATTTTCGTTCACGACGGGTCACAACCGGGTTCCCCTGCGATTGCTACAGTTTTTGCGAACCATCGTCGAGGGGTTCTCACGACCACCTTTCGGTACAACGACGAATACATCGCCTCACCCAATGCTTGGCCGGTGGGTCCGGGTTTTGCATTAGGGGCGCAATCGGTGTCACAGGGGTTACCGGGACCACTTGCAGATACCGCACCTGACCGATGGGGACGGAATCTGATCAACAAGCGCATTCGAGCACAATGGAGCAATGAAGACGGCGTACGCATTGGTGGCGCACACAAAGCCATCACGGAAGTGGACTACCTACTGGGTGTGAGCGACTTAACCCGCCAAGGTGCATTGCGATATCGGGTGGCGGGCGAGGAATCATTTCTCGCTCCAGATTCCAATATTCCTCGACTCATCGATCTCCCGAGACTGCTGAATGCAACCGAACGCGTTGATTCCGGCGGTGAGGCAGAGATGCAGGCGATCAAGGATCTCCTTGATGCGGGATCAGCCTCATTAGGTGGAGCACGACCGAAAGCATCCGTGCGGACGGCGAATCGGCTACTACTGGCCAAGTTCCCGCACAACACAGACTCATGGAATGTGATGGCGTGGGAGGCGACCGCGCTCGACCTCGCCGCAGCGGTCGGTATCGCGGTGCCGGAGCACCGATTGCTGTTGGTCAACGGCCGCAGTGTGCTGCTCCTCGATCGATTCGATCGCCGAGGAAGCGCCCGCATTCCCTTCATCAGCGGTATGACGTTGACGGGAAAGTTTGACGGCGAGGCAGCTGACTACGTGGAGGTCGCTGAGGCAATGTCAGAAAACTGCGATCGCGTTGCAACAAACTTGCGCGAGCTGTGGATGCGGATTGCATTTTCAGTCGCCATCAACAATACCGATGATCACCTGCGCAATATCGGCTTCCTGCATGCAAACAAAGGGTGGTCACTCGCCCCACTTTTTGATGTAAACCCGAATCCAAATACTCTTACGGCACGAGTGACCAGCATTGGGTGGCAGACAAACCCGACGAGTGAATTGGCCAGCCTGTTGGCCGTTGCCCCGTACTTTGGACTCACTGAGACAACATGCATGCAAATGTGGAGCCACATTCAAGCCGGTATCGCCAACTGGAGTCAGGTCGCCAAGTCCAACGGAATTGTCGCCGCCGAGATCGAGCAATTTGCGCCAATCTTTGAATCCGGATGATCGGTCGGCTGATTACGGCTAAAGGTGGCAAAATGATGTTGGTAAAGCAGACGAAGCACATCGAGAAAAGCAAATAAGGAAAGCCAATGAAGAGAATATTTCCCGTTGCACTACTTGTCGCCGTGGCCTTGGTCATGCCACAAATGGCAACACCTGCTTGGGCTCACACGCCCGTGACTTTGCTCGATAGCGACACAACTCCCAATGCCGGTCCTTTGTTGGTTGATGGCACGATCTCATTTGCCATCCGAGCGTCCTTCACCAAATCAGGTCAGAAGAAAGCTTTCCGCGCAGCACTCAAAAAGGGTGAAGAATTAGTCGTGGAATATTTGATCGTGGATAAGAAGCCAGAGAATGCATTCAAGAAAAGACAACTTCCTCGGTTGGTCGTTACCTCGCCCTCAGGAAAGAAAATGGCCATTAAATTCAATGAGCGCACCGATTTCTACTACTCGTCTCTCAACACCAACTTTATTTATCTTGCTCGCTACCGTGCACCTGCCGAAACTGGCGTCTATCAATTCGTGGCGAAATCACGCGCGCCGGCCTCCGTTGTTTTGGTGGTGGGCGAGAAGGAGATTCCGGGTGAAGTGCGGCGTTAACTGTCGACCTTTTCACTGCTTCCTGCTGGGCTCCGATAATTGAAACCCAGCAGGAAGCGTGCTGTTACCAGAAGACGCCGTAGATGATGGAGCCGGTGACCAGAACGGTGATAACAAGGACCAGGACGCGGTACATCGCCCAAGGTGCCTTGACAAACTTTTGGCCGATAGCAGTCTCAAGATCTGCACCGGCAATATCTTTGCTACTGGCCTGGACATCGACAATAGCCGAGTCATTCCAAATCCACAGCATGAGATTTATTGCGACAGCAATAATGCCGAAGCCAACTTTCGCATCGTGAGACCCGTCGTGACCGAGGACATCGCTGCCGAGAACTATGAGCGCCAACAGAGCTACATTGGTGAAGATGAAGAAGCCAAAGCCGGCGACTACATCCCTTTGGCGCATGGCTCCCCAGTGAATCGAATTAGCGTTGGTCATAATGCTTAACCCTCTCGTTGTTTTTTCTGGTTGTTCTATTTACATGTTGTGAGCAAAAATTTGTCCGCGAACCTCAGAGAGATAAGCGACAGGCATCTCTACCGACGCCTGAGCACGCACCGCTTCCTGTTTGTCACGAGCGCTATTAGCCGTTTGCTCATCCGGATAAATGGTGACGACTTGAATGGAATTTGGTCCGGTTTGGACGAAATGGACGTCTTGAGCCCCCAAGGCCATGACGGCTGGAACGAAAGTTGACTGAGTAAGTGAAATTAACTGATCGTTAAGTTCAGCGTTGGATGACCATTGGCTTATTACACAAAACATATTGCTAATTCCTTTCGCTAACTGAGTTAGTCCGACACTAACGAGAGCACCTTGCATTCACCTTGCAGTTTCGGTGGGCCTGAACTGGAAATAGCTGGCTGCTTGCCAAATGTTTACAAAGAACAGCCAATGTCACCGTTAAACATGACTCGGCCCTTATTGGTGCGCGATGTTGGACCTGTCGCACCGGTGGGTGTTGGCTGGGCCCAAGCAAGAATTGCTTTGGTGGACTTCCCTGTTAGAGCAGTGTCCTTCACTGTGCTCAGACGTACCCTGAGTGAGTTTTGAGAATCAGTGCCAGCCCAACAAACAGATGCACGCTTGGAGTCAATTGCGCCCGTTCGCGAGATTTTTTGGCCCGGAATTTTTCCTTTGTACTGCAATGAGATTGCTGTTGCCGCACCAAGGTTAGCAAACTTGGGATTATCAATCAGGAAGTAGCCGGCTTGCAGGGGACCGTTAGCAGAACTGAAAGTCACTGAATCATTTTTGATCTTTTCCATCTGGCTATCCGCATTCGCAGGTTGATACGTGACCGTGCATCCTTCGCACGCCACTCCAACAAAATTGAGAGTTAATTCGGCGTCAGCATTTGCTGCATGAGCCGATGGGCCAACGCTAAGTAATCCGACAGCAAGCGCCGCAGCAGATATTAATGTTGCATATTTACTCATGGACTTTTTCATCAGTTAATTCCCTAACGGTTGACTGCATTCGTGTGTTACTGGATCAAATTTATTGGTGTCTTGAGGTAGTCAAGCGCAAATAGGCACTGAGGTCAAGAGGCGCATACGGATCTGCGGCAATTTCTGCCCATCACTATTCGAGCAATTATTTGCTTATCAAGTGGTTGGGTAAGGGTGATTCCATCTACCAGCGGTGATGGTTGAATCCATTAAGTCGGCAGATCGGTCTGGATAAAGACCTGGGAACCCTGGAGGTGGGCAAGTTCGCTGATCTCGTTGTGCTCTCAGCCGACCTTTTCTTCCTAGCACAAATTGAAGCGATTGATCCGAGTGAGCACAAGGATCTCTAGGAGGAAGTGGCGCCTTCGCCTCTGGTGCCGCCAACAATTGACGAGTTTGTTGAATGTGTGCGGGTGCATGCAGACATTTACGGTGATGGTTAACCTGATGGGGCGCCGCTTATGGACTGATGGGCAGTGCACGTTGTGAAAAATATTATGAATTTGAGTCGCTCTCATTGACGTTAAGCAGCAATAATGAACATATATCGGAGGCTATGAATGAGCGGAGCAAGCATGGAGTTCAATAATTCAGAATCAGAATTGGATGATCACGGTGACGGCCGCAGCCAAGCGAAACTCATAAGGAGAATTCTTGGAGCGGGTTCGCTCGTCTTTCTTATTAGTTCCGTTGTATTGATCATTCTGCCAACGTACTTCGGTGACCTCTTGGGACTGACTACATCGGAAACAAGTGATTGGGCCTTACGCATGATGGGCGCGACATTACTTGCTTTGAGTGGGCAGATGTGGCTGGTCAGATCTGCACCTGAGATTACCATTCGCAGATCAGCAGCGGTAATGATTGTGGCCGGTGGCGCTATGACACTCTTCACCGTTCTCATGCCCGCCGACTGGACTATCGCGCGGTTTGCATATTTGGGGATCGGCTTAGGTTTCCTCACCGCATATTTAGTGGCATTGATTCGCCGCTAACTACCTACTGTAAGAGTGGCATTGAATCAACACCTGCGACGTGGCACCATGGCACCCTGACCAAGTGGGAGGAAATTCGCGTGAAAAGACTTTTAGGAATAGTTGCTGCAGGTGCTTTCATTATTGGTATTGCTGCACCAGCTGTCGCTATGGGCTCAGGCGACGCCTATGAAAATATGCAGGTGGGGGTGACCTATACGGTCTACGAACCTTCTTTTACCGCAGGAATTAAAGCTCAACATGTTGGTGGCAACGATCTTTGCCCCAAGGGCACCGAACAAAACTTAATGGTTCTTTATGGCAAAGCAAATTCCCAAAGATTGACCATCACTGAAGGTAATCCCATGTGTTCTGACATTGGGAATGGAGAGACAGTGCTGCGAACCACGATAAATGGTTCCCCGGCATTTGTTCAGGCCTATTGTGATCCAGCATCGACTAAGAAGTGCACGAAGGCAGGTGTCAGCAAATTCGGTGGACACCTTGAAGTGACACTGCCTGGCGTCAACGGATTGCGCGCAACTCGAATTTGGATTGAAACGTACGGTGGGAAAAATCTTTCCGCTCATCAATTAGTGAAGATTGCCAGAAGCTTGGCCCCCGTGGGGAGTTAAGGCCCCATCCAAGATAGAAACTTCTCAGTAAGGAACGCGAACATGTGCACAAACTTTAAATACCCAACAGCGACTGACGGCACCGTGTGTGTCGGTCGAACTATGGAGTTTCCCAACCTAATTCCCTGGGAACTTGGTGTTCTGGCGGTAAAGCAGGACGCCCAAAGTGAAGTAGTCCCTAACGGCAAGAAGTGGAACAGCAATTATGGGGTCGTTGGTTTCTCGGCTTTTAGCAATCCACAATGGTACGCCGACGCTATGAACACGGCGGGATTATCGGCACATGCGCTCTACATGCCGGGTTACTGTACTTATTACGATCCAAAAAACGATGGTTCAGACATTGGGATCATGGATGTTATTGCATTCATATTGGGAACATGTTCGACCACGACAGAAGCTAGGGCTGCGTTAGCAACCTGCAATGTCGTAAACGTCACCCCAAAACAAATCCCGATTCCCCTTCCGTTGCACATCGTCATCCATGACAAAGACTCATGTGTTATCGCTGAGTTTCACCCCGAGGGCATGCAGGTGGTCGACAATCCGGTTCAGGTAGCGACAAATTCACCATATTTGGACTGGCATCTGACCAATGTCGCAAATTACCTGAGTTTTTCACCAGAAAACCCCGCGTCGATACAGGTGGGTGGGACTACTTTCGCCCCGTCCTCGCAGGGACAGGGTTTTCGCGGGCTTCCAGCCGACGGGACATCACCAGGCCGATTCATTCGAGTCCTCACCATGGTGCGATTCGCTAAAACGCCGGCAGATCAGGCGGAAGCGGAGTTAGGAACCATTCGCCTTCTTCATGGTTTCGACATCGTTCCGGGGACCGTCGATGAAAAACCTGATGGAAGCGAGCCCGAGTTGACCATGTGGTCCACGATCAGTGATCTCACGGCCAGCCGATATTTAGTAAATATTTACAGTGATCCGCAATGGTTCGTTATTGATCTTGCGACCACGGATTTCAGCACGTCACGGAATCTGCCAATGCCTACCGGCAGCGGTCCACAGCCTCTCACTGTTTAAGCAACCTGGCATGACCCCTTGTGGCGCGTCCACCTGATGTGGACCCAATAATGGGGGCCTTCCACTAGGCTTTCCCGATGCCTGATCAAGACAAGTCGCCGCAATTACGCGTGACCGCCGTGTGTCTGGGCAATATTTGCCGTTCACCAATTGCTGAAGCCGTACTTCGTGACCGAATCGAGGCAGCCGGACTCAGTGAAAAAGTAGTTGTTGACTCTGCCGGCACCGGTGATTGGCATCTTGGCCACGAGGCAGACCCCAGGACCCACGCCATTCTTGCCCAAAACGGTTACTCGTTAACCCACTCAGCCCGCCAAATCACTGCGGGTTGGATGGGTGAGCTCGACATTATTTTGGTCATGGACTCCAGTAATTACCTCAATGTTGAAGCCTTAGTGCGTGACAGCGGGTTCGCACCTGAGCTGTACCTGATCCGAAGCTTTGACCCCGATCTTGCCCACTTTGACAACCTGAGCCCCGAACTGGACGTACCCGACCCCTATTACGACCCTGAAGATGGTTTCGCTCGGGTCCTGGAAATGATCGAGCGGGCAGCCGACGAATTTGTCGCCGGACTACCCGCTCGCTTGAATCAATAGTTACTAGCCGGGACGGACAACTTCCCCGTCACCGGATAGACGACGGTAGGCCAACGCATCTGCCAGGTAAGTAAATGCCGCAACAAATACGTTGACAAACAGCACCAAAATAAATGCAATAACGGAAACGAGGCCCGTTAACAGATTAAAGTCATCGGCTCCCCCAATCAGGATCGATTGGCTCACCGAGGCAACTACGGTGATTGAGACCGTTGCGCCGATCAGTACGATTCTGAACCCAATGAAGCGCCAGAACGAAGTAGTGATCAATTCCCAACTCATGGCGAGAGCAGCAAAACCGGTCATGCTTGGGTTTCCAATAAGTGCATAGGGAAACAGTGCAAACATAAACGCCAAAATTATCCCTGGGATAATAAAAGCAAAAAACCCGACAACAACAATGCCGGTATAGACGAGACCTGCTACGAGGAACCACCAATAGCGATCCGAGCGCAACAGCACTCCCACAGATGGTTTTGCGCCTTCTGAGGCGTTATAGGCGTTGCGCAAGATTCCAAGGAATGTGTAGAAGAAGCCGAGGATTCCAAGGAAGATCACTATTGCACCGAGGGCTGGGACAGCGATGGCGGCGACTACGCCGACCACAATGATCGCGACGGGAATAGCGACCGCGACTACAATCACCAGCAACCAATACCAATATTGACGCTTGGTTAAACTCCATGCCTCATCAAGTACGGCAGCGATATCAAATCCCGACATGTTTTTCCTTTCAGTTCCCCTGATTACGCGAAATTTTTTGGTGTGATTACGCGACGAAAATTGCGACAAATGCACCATAGCATCTGTAGATCACCAAAGGGTGAGTATTAAACGATGGCAACGAACGTGAATCCGGCTCGGCTTTCACGGCCCGCACTATTTACCGAGCGGGCCTTAGGTCTGCAAGTACGTACGCCAGTAGTTCACGACCGTGATCCGATGCGGTCACAATGTCAGCACTGTGTAAGTCCACCCCGCTAAAGGCCTGCAGGCGTAAGACATCTCCGTGTCGGAGTTGGTTGGGGAATACCCCAGCAAAAGAAAAGGCAAAATCACTACCCTGATTATTCAGAACAATCTCGGTGTGAGGTAGGTCAAGTGGTAGGTCAAGATACACCGCATCACGCCGCTCATTTCGCATCAATGTGATGCGCGCGCGTTCTACCGCCTCGGTAAAATCACGCCCCGGCTCGGTGACATGGATTATTGCAGAATTATGATCCGCTTTTTCTTCGATACTAAAAATGGTCTCATTGGGAACAGTGACATTGGTGGGTCCCTGCGCGATCACGGCATGTAAACCGGATACTTCGAGAATTTTATTAACTATTTCGTAATATTTCTTCGGCACATACATATCTCTTAAATCACCGTGATTCAGTTTCAAATAAAACAAAACCACTGATTGCCGGTATCCGTCCGGATTGACTGCGGCACTGTTATGGACTGTGTCCGGAATCCAGCCGAGAAGAATTCCCGTTTCATGTGCACCTAGTTTGATGTTTGCTTTTTGGCTGTATGGGTGGGCTGCGGTTGCTTCACTAAAAATGCCTAGATAGCCCGCTTCAGTTGCCCACTGTGAACCGAATCGTTTGAGTTTTTCGAAAAGGTGGTGTCCGCGAGCCGTATCTCGCACAACCGCGACACCTGCATGGACGACCCGCTCAGCGCTTTCTTCCACCATCAGAGCCATGTGGCCAAGAATAGTTCCGTCGGCCAATTGGCCGATTGCGCTGCGTAAGGTGTTGTTGCGGATTCGATCGGCGATTGTGTGGGGCTCATACACCCATTCAGCGTCATATGAGTCGCCGTATGACTCCCTGATTAACTCAACAAGGATCTCGGATTCATGTGGCTCAAGAAATCGAATTACGACATCTGATTCTTCGCTCATGCGGCAAGTATTGCTACCGGGTAATGCGCAATGTTAAAGGGGCCGCCCACTGGGAGCGACCCCTTCACAGAGAACTCTGCGACAGAGCTAGCTGGTAGCGGCGGTGACGGGCGGACCAAAACGGTTGTCACCTTCCGTGCCTCGTGTTGCAAAGAAAACAATCAGCACGATCCCACCGAAAGGGACAAAACTAATGAGCCACCACCATCCTGAGTGGTTTGCATCATGTAAACGTCGCCATTGAAGACCAAGGACAGGTAGCAGTAGGGCGAGCCAGACAACTAACAAGATGAAGAATGGGAAGCCACTGACACTCACACTTACCTCACCATATGCATCTGACGCGCTAAGTCCACCGAAGATCCCAATGATTGCGTAAAGAACCGCATAAACGATCACGACGAATAACATGAACCACCAAAATTCGGACCGACTAGCGCGGCCGTTGAATTTGGCATAATTCGAGAAACCTGCTTTTACTGCTTCCATGTAAGACACAGACACTCCTCCTGTTAGGTGATGGAGGCCTTCGCAGCCCCGTGGGCGTGAGATTACAGGCTTGATTAGCGTAAAACGGGCATATTGCCCGTAACTTCGTACATATTTCGAGCCACAGCCTGATTTGTGAGCGAGCACCTTGGATCGCCGTGGTGGGAGGGCTCGGATTATGTGAAATGTAAAAGGGGCCGCCCACCGGGAGCGACCCCTTCTAAAATGAACTATCAGAAAAACTAATTGTTAGTCAGCTGAAACAACAAACTGCACATTGGCGCTTACACCTGGGTGCACGTCAACTGTTGCCTTGTGATTTCCCACTGTTTTGATCGCGCCGGCAAGGTGCACCTTGCGCTTATCAATTGAAATGTCGCCAGCGGCTTTCACCGCTGAGGCGATATCTGCCGTTGTAATGGAACCGAAGAGTCTGCCGGTCGCGCCAGCTTTGGCGGGAACGACAATCACCATTGATTCAAGTGATTGCTTGATTTCATTTGCATGATCACGGTCGCGTACCTCGCGCACCTTGCGGGCACGCTTAATTTGGGTGACCTGTTTCTCGCCGCCACGGGTCCAAGAGATTGCGAAACGGCGTGGAAGTAAGAAGTTGCGGCCATAACCGTCTTTTACTTCGACAATGTCTCCTGCAGTACCAAGACCGCTGACTTCCTGCGTAAGGATGAGTTTCATATTAATGCTCCTTCTTCTTTACCGCGTTGCCGCTGAGTAGGGAAGAAGTGCCATTTCACGGGCATTCTTCACAGCCATGGCAACATCACGCTGATGCTGGGTGCAGTTACCTGTAACCCGGCGAGCGCGAATCTTGCCTCGATCGGAAACGAATTTACGAAGTAGGTTTACGTCTTTGTAGTCCAGACCCTTTACTTCTTTTTTGCAGAAGGCGCAGGCTTTGGCCTTCACCATCTTGTTCTTGTCCAACACTTGTTGGCGCTTGTTATCGCGTGCCATTTAATAACTCCTTGAATTTATGGTGGGAAATTTAATGTGTTTAGAAGGGTGGTTCATCAAAGTTTGTAGTCGGTGCACCAGTTGCCCAGGGATCATCAGCAGGGGCTGCCGATCCACCGCCGGAGCTAAATCCACCTTCGGAGCGTTGTACCCGAGTGACCTTCGCTGTTGCATAACGCAACGCGGGACCAACGTCCTCGACTTCAACTTCCATAAATGTTCGTTTTTCACCCTCGCGGGTTTCATAGGAACGCTGCTTCAACCTGCCCGAAACCATTACGCGAGTCCCCTTTGTGAGTGACTCGGCAACATTTTCCGCGTACTGGCGCCACACGCTGCATCGCAAGTAAGTCGGGTCCCCGTTTTTCCATTCATTCGTTGCTTTGTCCAAATAACGTGAGTTGGTAGCAACTGTGAATGAAGCAACAGCGGCGCCGCTTGGGGTGAAGCGCAGTTCAGGATCGTTGGTCAAGTTCCCAATGACCGTCACATTGATATCCCCGGCTGCCATTAGGAAGCCTTAACGGGTGTGGACCAGTTGGGGCGAATCACCTTGGTGCGAACGACAGCTTCGTTTAGTGAGAGTTGGCGATCCAGTTCGGCGACTGCTTCCGGGGTCGAGATCAACTCGATTACCGCGTAGTAGCCCTCGGTCTTGTGGTTGATTTCGTAGGAGAAGCGGCGCTTGCCCCAGAAATCTACTTTTTCAACAGTGCCACCATCGGCCTTGATTACATTGAGGAATGTATCGAGACTGGGGGCAATTGTTTTTTCTTCGAGTTCAGAGTCCAGAATGACCATGACTTCGTATTTACGCATGAATTAACCCACCTCCTTCGGACTAAACGGCCACGGCATTTCCGTGACAGGAGGGTTTCTGCACCCGAAGGTTACCGGTATCAACAGTTTTGCCCAACGCTGCCCCTATTTCCCCAGCAACTTTCCCCAGCAACCGAAACACCATTGATTCAATGAACCGTCAGAAACATACTTTCACCATGACCGATAGCCCCATGTGGTACCGATATTGGTACCATTTTTCGATGAGCATGAATCTGCGCCTCCCTGAAACCCTGGCCACTGGCTTAAAGCACCTTTCCCAAGAGACCGGCAAGTCCCAGCAGTTGCTTGCGCGCGAGGCTGTTGAGGTGTATCTGCGGGATTACCGTCTGCAGGCATACCCCCCAGAGATCCGGCACGCAATCACTCCCGCGACCAAGGATTTGAGCGAGATCCTTGATCAGCTTCCCCCCGCTTTACCGTGGACCGGCGAAAAATCAATCGTTGAAACGATCCGTGAGATGCGAGAAGATCGCACGAGTTAATGGCTTACCCCAGAAGGTGTTACGTAGACACCAATATCGTTCTACCCGCCATTCGCTTCGAAGGTCCAGATGCCGCACTTCCCAAATTAGCTCAACATGCTCGCAAAATGCGAGTACCACTCGTTACCAGCACTCTGACAAGAATCGAGATTCGAAGGATCCTGATCCGCGAGGGTATCCCGATCAGTCCATCAATTACCAATGTCTTTGAGGGCTTCGACATCGTGCAATTTACCGATGACATTGGCGAATTGGCTGCTCGCCTGCCGGTGATGTACCTCAAAACCCTCGACGCTATCCACCTCGCAACAGCAATCATGACCGAGTGTGACGCTGTCATTACTCAGGATCGGCAGCTCATTAACGCATGCACACAACTCGGAATTGCAACCACTTTTTAACTCACTCGGCTACGGCTAACCCCTCAAGTTGATGCACAAAACGTCAGATGCTCCTCCTACACCCGATCCCACACCCGAACCCAATTCAGGGGTACAGCGGTTTCAACTCCGCGACCAGCTAACAACAGGGTCGGCATTTGTACCGTCAGGCTGCTGTGGCTGAGCCACCAATTTGGTTAATCTATGTTGTGCTTGGCGCGGGCAATAGGCTGGCCCTGTGCGCATTGCTACCTGGAACGTGAACTCTGTTGGAGCCCGCATTGATCGGGTGGTGGAGTGGCTTCAGAGCGCCCAACCTGATGTTGTGGCTTTGCAAGAATTAAAATGCACCGACGAGGCTTTCCCGCACCTACCGATTCAGGCAGCGGGCTACGAAGCGGTCACCCATGGCACCGGTCGTTGGAATGGTGTCGCGATTCTTTCTCGGGTTGGCGCGACCGACGTTGTTGCCGGTTTAGTCGGGCAACCTGATTTCGATGGAGCTGCCGAGCCTCGGGCAATTGGCGCTACCTGTAATGGTGTTCGGATCTGGAGTGTGTACTGCCCGAACGGTCGCGAACCAGGCCACGATCACTACAACTACAAGTTGGAGTGGTTCAAAGCAATGAATACAACCGTAGAATCAGAAATGGCCGCCAATCCAGATCTACCCTTTACTGTGATCGGTGACTACAACATCGCTCCGACTGACGCCGACGTGTGGGACATCGAAAAATTTGTTGACTCAACGCATGTAACTGCGGCTGAGCGAGCAGCGTTAACCGATCTTGAAGCTTTGGGCTTGATTGAGACTATGCCGCGGTCACTTAAGGGTGAGCCGTACACATTCTGGGACTACCGCAATGGTTCCTTCCACCGCGGGTGGGGCATGCGGATTGACCTTGTCTATGGGAATCAGGCGTTCACCTCGCTTGTCAAGGACGCCTATGTTGACCGTGATGCGCGTAAAGGAAAAGGTGCCTCCGATCACGCACCGGTTGTTGTAGATCTAGATGTGCCCGTATGAGTCGTGAAGTCCGGCGGATTACTGCCGAGCAGCATTCGGAGTTCCTGAATGGTGTGGTTGCTTCCGGTTCCAGTTCTGTTTCATTTTTGCAACTACCCGAATGGGGTGGTGTCAAAGTAGGTTGGCGACCAGAATCGGTCGGTTGGTTTGAAGAATCCACGCTTGTTGGCGTCGCATTGGTGTTGTATCGCCTCGTTCCAAAATTGCCACGGCGTTCTTTGGCTTACATTCCTGAGGGTCCAGTCATTGATTGGGAAAGCGGCGATCTTTCTTCATGGTTGTCACCTTTGGTGTCGCACGTTAAGGGTCGTGGTGCGTTTCAACTAAAGATAGGTCCACCGGTTCCCATCAGACAATGGGACGCCCACACGATTAAGGCCGCAATTGGTGCAGCAACTGTCCTGGGTGAGGTGACTCCGGATCGAAAGTTTGCAGGTGCGCAGAAAGTGGTCGACTCTCTCGGCTCAGTCGGTTTTGTCCGAGAAGAAAATGTTGGTACCGGTTTTGGGGACGTGCAACCACGTTATGTTTTCCAGGTCCCCCTCGCTGGGCGCACTGAAGAAGATGTCTTCGCCGGATTCAATCAATTATGGCGACGAAATGTCCGTAAGGCCGAAAAATCTGGGGTGGAAGTGACCCTAGGAACTCGGGAAGACTTGCCTAGTTTTTATGGGATCTATGTAGAAACGGCTGAACGTGATGGGTTCACTCCTCGAGGTTTGGTCTATTTCGAACGCATGTGGGATGCCCTCGGCGACCACTTCAGTTTGCATGTGGCGCGCTATGGGGGGCATATTGCTGCCGCCACGATCATGATCACGGTGGGTGGTCATGCCTGGTACTCATACGGGGCATCAACGACAGCTGATCGGGATGTTCGTCCTAGTAACGCACTGCAATGGTCCATGATCAAAAGTGCGATTGCTTCGGATTGCAGCATTTATGACCTGCGGGGTATTTCCAACACCCTGGACAGCTCGGATCACTTGTTCGGACTGGTGTCTTTCAAGTTGGGTTCGGGTGGTTTCGCCCAAGAATATGTTGGCGAGTGGGATTGTGTGATTCGTAAAGCTTGGGCTCGCGCTTTTTCGATCTACCAGCGGCGAGGCTAGTCAGCAGATTGCTGTGATCCTGACATGATTGACACGTGTCTTTCACCCTCAACATAAATGGCGAAAAATGGCGCACTCACTTGCGCGCTGTTGTTAATGCAGTCACTACCGCCAGTGGTAGTTCACCTGTTCCGGTAATCAAAGGAAATGGTTACGGACTCGGCCAGGAATTGCTCGGTGCAACCGCCATGGAACTTGGTGCTGACACGATCGCGGTGGGAACCGTGTTTGAAATTGAGTCGGTTGTCAGTGTCACCCAAGGCGACATTGTTGTCCTTCAACCATTTGATCCACGTGACGCCGGAGCCGCCGCTAAATGGTGGGAAATCGGCGAGAAGTTTTATTCTGGTCGCATTATTCGCACCGTTGCAAGCCTTGAGGCGCTCAATGAATTAGTCACCGGATCCAGTGGTGTCCGCATTATCATTGAGGCCCGCAGTTCCATGGTTCGTTTTGGCTTCGCAGAGCCCGAACTTATTGGCGCCTTAGGAAACGCCAACATTCGAGCCGCACTTGCCACCGGGCAGATTTTTATTGAGGGGATTTCGGTCCACCTTCCCATTGAGCGCTCAGCCCCGGATTCACATGCCGTTGAAGTCATGCGATGGGCCGGGTTGTGGGAAGCGGAGACCGCGGTCTGGGAGGGTCACTCGCCCCCCGCCCCTGTTATTTGGGTTTCCCATTGCACTGACGCCGAACTCTCAACTATTCGCCAAAGTGTGAGCGAGTTGATTGTACGAATGCGGGTAGGAACTCGATTGTGGCTCGGTGATCGTTCCACGCTTTCTGCATCGGGCACGGTGTTAGCTGTGCACCCGGTCTCTGAAGGTGTGAAGGTTGGCTACCGTCAACGAAGCGCCGGAAAGAATGCCACCTTGGTTGTGGTGAGTGGAGGTACCGCCAACGGGATTGGTTTGAGTGCTCCTTCTCCAACTGCTTCCCTGCGACAGCGGGTTACTTCATTTGGAGTTGGTGCCCTCGATGCAGCCGGTAGATCCATGTCCCCATTTAGTCTGGGTAGGAAGCAGCGTTGGTTCGCAGAACCCCCACACCAACACGTTTCGATGCTCTGGTTGAGCAATGAATCCGTGTTACCGCAAGTGGGTGATCAGGTGAGCGCTGAGGTTCGATTTACAACCTCACGTTTTGACGCTGTTTTTGTTAACTGATCATTCCGCGAGGAAATGTCGAAAACAATCCAGATTGCAAAGTACAAAGTTGCCGCAATGTGTACGAAGGTTGCTGCGGCATACCACTGCGGGGTGAGAGTTTTACCATCATCGATTCCGTAGCCGGCCAGAAACCACCAGATCGCTGCGAAGTAGATAACTTCGCCAAACTGCCAGATCAAAAAATCCCGCCAATTGGGTCGGGCCAGGACGGCAAGTGGAACAAGCCAAAGAACGTATTGTGGTGAATAGACCTTGTTAGTGATTACAAAAGCAGCAAGGATAAGAAATGAGATCTGCGCAATTGTTGGCGTAGTTGGAGCTTTTTTCACCAGGATCGCTATCGCTACAAGCAGCACCGCAAATATTACGGTCGAAGCGAAATTAAGCAGGTTCTCAGGAACTGTTGGCAATCCAATTTGGGTGATGGCGTACCAGAAAGATCCGAAGTCAATTGCTCGACCGAAATTGAATGTGTAGAAAGCCGCCCAGCCTTCGAAGTGTGCGGTTGCGAATGGGATGTTAATTGCAAGGAAGGTCCCAATTGCTGCCACAATCATAATAATTGTGGGTCGCCAAGATTTTGCTCGCCACGCTAAAAGAACAAAACCCACCAGTAAGAAAATGGGATAAAATTTGGATGCAATTGCTAGACCAAGGAAAATTCCCGTGAGCACGGCTTTGTCTTTTGACCACGCCAAGAATGCGACCGCAACGAGGGCAATCGGGATGAGATCCCAGTTGATTGTTGCCGCAAGGATCATGGTGGGTGCGAAAACCACCATTGCTGCCCGCCACGGATATCTTGGTTGGGTTAACGCGGTTGCAATCACCGTGATCACAAATGGGATAAACAGCAACACTACGTTTACGTCAAAAAATGCTCGGTAACCATCGGGGTACAAAGATGTGACCCACCCGGTAAGTGCGGCGGCGATATATATGAAGATCCCGGTTCCGACCGGATACTCCAAATAGATGCCGTTTGACCCAGCTTGAAGGTACGGGACGATACCTTCAATAAATCCACGATCCGCGTAAAGTGCAGGGATGTCCGAGTAGCACAGGTGCATGTATCGCTGCGGATCCACCCAGCCATCCATAACACACGAGAAGTCGAGTAGATAGCCAAATGAATAGGTGCCGGCCGCCAACACAATTAACACGTAGAGCGGTGGTAGAAGCGTGTAACTCCGATTAGCGAGCTGGCCAAATGGCCCGCCCAAACGCTCAGAGATTTTTGAGTCGCTCACGGGTGAATTATGGTCTGCCTTCATCAATCGGCTGATCCGTTGGGGCCGGTTCAGGGCCAAACTCATTTATCGGCTGCTCAACGGGTGCTGGTTCTACCGGTGCTGGTTCTACCGGTGCTGGTTCCGCGGGCACAGGGTCTACAGCTGTCGGGTCAGACCCGGTGCTCTCGGGGCCAAACTCGTTAACAACTTCCGGGATTGGGCAGCCGAGGGGGATTTCTTTAAGATCTGTCTCAATGAAGTCCGGGCATTCAATTGGGGCCAATGCTTCCTCCGGTGGTGCTTGGAAGTCAACCACCGGTTTCTTTTTGAGTGAGTCCCGCATGAACGCGGTCCAGATTGCGGCTGGGAAAGAGCCGCCGGTAACAGTGCCTAATCCACCGGTCCCCGACATTGAGATTGGCAGGCCACTTGAGTCCTCTTTCGCCATCAGGACAGCTGCGGAAATTTGTGGGGTGTATCCGGCAAACCAGGCACTCTTGTTGTCGTCAGTTGTTCCGGTCTTAGCTGCCGCCGGACGATCAAGTGCGAGAGCGGCGGTGGCTGTCCCACTGGTTACAACTTTGTTCAGACTGTAATTACCCGTATTGGCAACGTCGGTGCTGAACGCTGTCGTTAGTGAAGGTTCGTATTGATAAATCAATCCACCGTTGGCACCGAAAACTTTCTTGATGAATGTGGTGCTGCTGCGGACCCCTTCGTTGGCAAATGTCGCATACGCATTAGCCATGTCTAAGCCTGATGGTGATCCGGTACCCAGAACGAATGTGAGGTCGGGTGATTCAAGGTTGAGGCCGGGTGTTGTCTCTGGGATGCCCGCGGCAAGTGCTGCGTCCGCGACACTACGGACTCCGATTTCCGAGGTGAGTTCAACGTAGGCCGAGTTGATGCTTAGCTCGGTTGCTTGTAACAGCGACACGACACCGTAGGAATTATTTCCATAGTTATTGAACGTGTAACCATTAACAGTTGCCGGGGAGTTTCCATTCCACAGTGAATTTAGAGGTACACCCTGCTCGAGCGCCGATGCAAGTGCGAATGGTTTAAATGTCGAACCTGCCTGAGCGAACTGTTGCGTTGCATTATTGATCTGGTCTGTGATGAAGTTTTTACCGCCGTACATAGCGAGCACCTCACCGCTACCAGGCTTTACCGCCGCGAGTCCGATTCGTAATCCTTGAGTTCCTGAAGTTGGTCCCTGATTTTTTACCGCACGCTGTGCTGAGCGTTGAGCCTTGCGGTTAAAGGAACTAACAATTTTCAGGCCACCTCGTTGAATCTCCTCTTCCGTGTAACCTTGGGCCAGCAATTGTTGTTCAACTGCAGTGAGCAAGAAGCCGACCTGACCGCCGAGTCGATCTTTTTGCTTAAAGGGAATGATCTCAGGAAAACTTGCCGCATCGCGTTGAGCTTGGGTGATGTCACCCATTTCCAACATGGAGTCCATGACGTAGGACCACCGGGCTTTGAGACCACTGAGGTTGTCTTCGGGGTTGAGACCGGATGGTGACTTAATTACTGATGCGAGCACAGCACCTTCTGTGTAATCAAGTTCATTGACTGACTTGTTAAAGTAAGCGACCGCAGCTGCTTCAATTCCATTTGCATTTCTGCCGAAGTAAATCGTGTTGAGGTAGTCCTCAAGAATTTGTTCCTTGGAAATTACTGTTTCCAATTTGAATGCAAGCAGTGCTTCATTTATTTTTCGATCCCAGGTACGATCTTGGGTAAGGAACGCGATCTTGGCGTATTGCTGGGTGATTGTGGATCCACCTTGAGTGCTGCCGCCGGTTAAGTTATTGAATGCGGCGCGAGCGATACCAATCGGTGAAATTCCGCCGTGGTTATAGAAGTCTCGGTCTTCGGCTGCAAGAACTGCTTGTTGTACGTCGACCGGGATATCCGCTAGGGGGACCGACCGTCGAGTGGACTCACCCAGTCGCCCGATTTCATTTGATCCGCCGGCGTAATAGACCACGGTTGCTTCGCTTGTTGCCAGGTCATTCGGACTAGGTACTTCGGTGCGTGCTAATAAGATTGCAAAGGTCGTTACACCTATAGCCGCAAAAAGAGCCAGTGCCCACAGGATCCGGCGTAGCCAGCGACGTCGCCACAAAGGCACGTACTTGTCGCTTGACTCGCTCCGCTTAGTCGGCTTCTTTTTTGCCGTCTTTTTGCCCGCGGAGCCCTTCTGGGTAGGGGAGCTCACTTGTGTCCTATCGGGGAAGGGGACAGGTTAGGTCGAACGGGTCCTAGTCCAACAGATCTTCTGCCGAAATAGCCGGCACGGCGCGCCGTGGAGATCCATCTCCGAGGGAAAATGCCCGGATCAGGTAGTTCCAATGGCAGTCCGGACACACTTCTACGACGTACACGCGAAATTCACCAAATTTGCTGCACATGGAGGGTAGTTCGCTGGCTTTACGGATTCTTCCGGCATAGGGTCCGAGTTCATCACCATAGATGTAGTGCAATTCCACGAGTTGTTTTCCCTTGCAGGCTGGGCAATTGCCGGTTGCGTTTTCTCCATGGAACTTCGCAGCCTTGAGTAGATAGGGATCCGCCTCACAAAAATCACTGGTGAGGGCGCCGCCGCGGTGCAATCGCGTAATGTCGGCTGCCCGGGAAAGTCCGTAATCCACCACGTTTCGTGGTTTTTTCGGGTCAGAAACGGGTTCCGGTGATGGTAAAGGCCCTCGTTTGGGACTTTTCTTGCTTGGCTCACCACGGGCGACTCGACCACGCACCCCTTCCCTGCGCATCTGAGCCATGACCTGAGTTTAAACTATTTACGAACTTCAGGGTAACCGCACATTAGATATATCGATCCGATATATTGCTGCACATGAGTAGTCGCCGCGATGTATTGAGCTTCGCCATCCTTGGCGTACTCGGTGATGGCCCCCAGCATGGTTATGAATTGCGGAAAAGTCTCACCACCATCCTTGGCCCGTTTAGGGCACTTTCCTATGGCTCCCTCTACCCCGCTCTCAAACGAATGCGTGCCTCGGAACTGATCGAAGAGGAATCACTGACTCCCGCCATGCAAAGTAGCGCACCGGTACTTTCCGGCAAGCGGGCGCGAATCGTGTATGCAATCACGGCTGAAGGTAAAGAAGTTTTTGGTGAATGGGCAAATAAGCCCGGACCTGAAGCATGGGAAGACGAAGGATTCGCCGCACACCTTGCTTTCTTTTCTGCAACCGAAGCACGCACCCGGCTTCGCATCCTTGAAGGTCGCCGCTCGCGCCTTGAGGAGCGGGTAGATGCATTACGTGACTCACTCGCCCGCAGTAAAGAGCGGGTTGACGCCTACACACTTCAACTTCAGCAACATGGACTCGAAGGAGCCGAGCGCGAAGTGCGCTGGCTGACCGAATTAATTGATCAAGAGAAAGTAACCCAGGAGAGGTAAGAAATGAGTGCACAATCCGGCGGAGAAATCCGTGTAGCAATTGTTGGTGTTGGAAACTGTGCTACATCCTTGATTCAAGGTGTGGAGTACTACAAGAACGCCAAGGCCGATGAGTTTGTCCCCGGACTCATGCACGTTCAGTTTGGCCCCTACCACGTGAATAGTGTTAAATTTGTTGTCGCCTTTGATGTTGACTCCAAGAAAGTCGGCCTCGACCTCGCCGATGCAATTGGTGCATCTGAGAACAACACAATTAAGTTGTGTGACGTCCCCACTACCGGAGTCAAAGTCTCACGTGGGCACACACTTGATGGACTTGGTAAGTACTACCGGGAAACCATCACCGAGTCTGACGCTGACGAGGTAGACGTTGTTCAAGCTCTCAAAGACGCAAAGGTTGACGTTGTCGTGTGTTACCTACCCGTAGGCTCAGAAGATGCGGCCAAGTTTTACGCGCAATGCGCAATTGACGCGGGCTGTGGATTTGTTAACGCACTACCTGTCTTCATTGCTGGCACACCCGAATGGGCCAAAAAGTTTGAAGATGCCGGTCTGCCAATTGTTGGCGACGACATTAAAAGCCAGGTAGGCGCAACAATCACCCACCGGGTACTGGCGAAATTGTTCGAAGACCGCGGTGTGATTGTCGACCGCACCTACCAACTAAATGTTGGTGGAAACATGGACTTTAAGAACATGCTTGAGCGCGATCGTCTTGAATCCAAGAAGGTTTCAAAGACCCAATCGGTGACTTCTCAACTCTCACATGACCTTGGTGAGAGGAATGTGCACATTGGACCTTCGGACTACATTGCTTGGCTTGATGACCGCAAATGGGCATTCGTTCGTCTGGAAGGTCGCGCATTCGGTGACGTCCCTTTGAACCTTGAGTACAAGCTCGAGGTGTGGGATTCACCCAACAGTGCTGGTGTAATCATTGACGCTGTCCGTGCAGCGAAAATTGCTATGGATCGCAAGATTGGCGGGCCGATTCTTTCGGCATCCAGTTATTTCATGAAATCACCACCTGTTCAATACAATGACTCAGAAGCAAAGCAGGCCGTGGAAGACTTTATCTCCGGCACCATCGAAAGATAGTTTTTCCGTAACCGGTAGCGTCAGTACTATGCAGGCACTACCGGTTGTTCGGGCTCTGCTTCATCGTAAAAATTTTCGGGCGCTCTACAGCACCAGGTTGGTTGGTCAGTTCGGGGACGGTTTCTTCCAAGCGGCTCTTGCCTCATTCGTTCTTTTTTCACCAGAGCGTGAACCCAATGCCACCGCGATTGCGGTGGCATTCGGCATTTTACTACTTCCTTATTCCTTGGTCGGGCCGTTTGTTGGAGTCTTTTTAGACCGATGGTCGCGCCGTAATATTTTGGTTCGAGCGAACCTGCTCAAAGCCTTACTCACGATTCCAGTAATCGCCGCCGTCCTTGCTGGGAATGAATCGGTCATTCTTGGATTTTCTGTTTTGGCAGTTCTTGGTGTGGGTAGATTCATTTTGGCGGGCTTATCGGCATCACTGCCCCATGTCGTGGCTGGGAAAGAACTCATCACGGCAAATGCTCTGACACCCACTTCGGGGACGATTGCTTTTGTTGTTGGTGCAACGACCGGTTTAGGGATTCGAGAAATATTTGGTGGTGGTGATCCTGGAAGTGTCGCACTTCTTCTGTTCTCAATGGGCACATTTGTTTCGGCAGCCCTGATTTCCCGAACATTTGGTGTCCTTGCGTTAGGACCATCTCACCGGTTGAAGCACTCTATGGTGGATTCGCTTCGAGGTGTCACCGGTGATCTGGTTTCTGGGGTTCGCACCCTGCACTCACACCCAGATGCCGCCAGGGCCTTAATGCTCGTTGTGATTAACCGGGTGTCATTTGGGGTGATGGTCAGCGGATCGCTCCTGCTCCTGCGCAACACATTCCACCAAAGCATCAACGCCAATGCGGCACTCGCAGACTTTGTCGTTCTCTCCGGTTTCGCGGCAACTGCGGCGCTCATTGCCGCAATTTTGACGCCGTGGGTGACCCGGAAGATTGGGATACCCCACTGGTCGGCACTGACCGTGGGCCAGGCCTCAATCGGTATGTTGGTATTCGCATTAGCAGCTACCGGCCAAAATTTTTCGTTATTGCTCCTCGCCGGATTTAGTCTTGGTTTTGCCGGTCAAGCGGTCAAAGTGTGCTCGGACACGGTGATTCAAAAACGGATCCCAGATACCAGCCTGGGTCGGGTCTTCGCGCTATTTGATATGAGTGTCAATGTGGCATTGGTGGGTGGAATTATCGCGGTGGCACTGCTCTCGCCCGTGAGTGGTGTCGCTCCGCTCCTTTATCTGGGGGTTGGTGTCGGATTGGCTTTGGCCAGTTACTGGTATTGGCGCACCGATCGCCACCGTTGAATCGGATTTGGGGTTATCCCTAAACAGGCCCTCCCAGTTGACTACTGGGTCGTGTAGAGTTTTTACATGTCCAATACAGCTACGGAGCAGTATCAGCGCAGTCCAGTGACGCGCGACCGGGTCCGTCCACGAACTATTTTCTCGATTATAGTTTTTGTGCTCGCAACGGTTCTTACTCCTGTGGCTGTTGCCGGGCATTGGGCGCACACCACAATTTTGGATACTGAACGCTACATCGAAACCGTTGGTCCAATTGGTAGTAGCCCTGAAGTACAAGAAGCTTTCGCCGGTGTTGTCACCGACGCAATCGTGGACCAAGTTGATACTGAGGCACTGGTGGGTGACTTCCTCAGCGGAATTTTGCCCAGTAACCCGCTAACAGATCGACTTGCCGGTCCCCTTGCAACCGGGATTAATGGTTTGATCGGTCAAGCCGTCGACTCTTTTGTTACTTCCGATTTATTCACCAACGCGTGGATAAAACTCAACACGGCGGCCCAAAAAGGTCTTGTTGCGATCTTACAAAATGAGCCGAGTGGTCCAATCCAAATTCAGGGCGACGACGTAGTTCTAAATCTCGATACAGTGATCGATCTTGCGCAGCAAAAATTGGTCGATGAGGGGATTTCTTTCGCTGCCAATATCACCATTCCACCCACGGACAAGCAATTTGTATTGATGACTGCTCCGGCATTAAGTCAGGCCCGAACTTTCTATTCCTTCTCGGCACCAATTCTTAATTGGATCGTAGTGATAGTGGCAGCCTTGTTCATCCTCGCAATCCTGCTCGCCCGCCGAAGAGCACGAACAACAGTTGCCGTGGGAATCGCAGTTCTAGGTTCATCCCTTGTGCTGTACGCCGCAACTATTCTGGGTGAAGGAGTAGTTGTTAATGAATTTGAGGGCAGCGTCTTTGAGGGTGCGGCGGTCGTTGTCTACCAAAACTTCCTGAACTATCTTGTTGCCGGCTTACAAGCCTTGTTCGCCCTCAGTGTCATTGTGATTGTGGGCGGTTGGCTGGCTGGTCGAACCAATTCTGCAAATTACGTTCGCGGCCACTTCACGCGCGGCCTCACACAGATCGCCGATCGCACGGGTTGGGATACCGGAGCGAAGCTCTCGCCATACGCCCCGATCATCCGCTGGGCGGTTGTGTGTATCTGGTTGCTCGTGCTTCTTAGTGGCACCTTCCTTGGCACCTTTAATGGGGTTTTGTTCACGCTACTTATCGCCGGGATTTGGACCGGTTTGGAGATCCTTATCCGCGCTCGGACCACCACCGAAGAAGTTGTTCCTGAGCCAGTTGAGGTGCCAGCGGCCCCTGATCAAGCCTAAGTTCTAAGAGGAACTTATACGCTTCACCCACTTCACGGCCGGGTCCGATTCCCAAGATTTCCATGATCTGGGCCCCGTTGAGATCAGGTCTGATCGAGTCGAGTTCTTCCTGCTCTTGTAGATCAGCAATCCGTTGTTCCAAGCCGTCATAGGCCTTTTGTAACGCTTCAGCTCGGCGTTTATTGCGGGTGGTTGAGTCAGCCCGAGTGAGTTTGTGGAGTCGACTCAGAAGTGGCCCAGCATCACGCACGTATCGACGAACAGCGGAGTCGCTCCATTCGCCGGTTCCGTATCCATGAAAACGTAAATGTAATTCGACGAGTTGTGAAACATCGTCAATTTGCTCGTTGCTAAACCGCAAGGATTTCATGCGTTTCTTTGTCATACGAGCACCCACTGCCTCATGGTGATGAAAAGATACTCTGCCATCAGACTCAAATTTGCGGGTTTTAGGTTTTCCTATGTCGTGTAACAGCGCCGCCATCCGCAGGATTAAGTCACCGGGTAGTTGCGGTTCGTGGCCAGTTTCCAAATCGATAGCCTGCTCCAGAACTTTGAGTGTGTGTTCATACACATCTTTGTGGTGGTGGTGCTCATCTTCTTCCAATTGCAGTAGTGGTAATTCAGGAAGTACATATTGCGCCAACCCTGTTTCCACCATGACTGTTAAACCCACGCGTGGGTGATTGGACATGAGGATCTTGATCAACTCTTCACGGATTCGTTCAGCCGAAACGATGTCAAGTCTCGATGCCATCTCGCGCATTGCGTCGAGCACGTCGGCCGCAATTGAAAACTGCAACTGGGAGGAGAAGCGCGCCGCTCGCAACATTCGTAACGGGTCATCAGAAAATGACTGCGTCGGTGTAAATGGCGTCCGCAGGATCTTATTTTCTAGATCTTTTAAGCCCTCAAATAGATCCACAAACTCCAATGTGGGAAGTGTGAGTGCCATTGCATTTACCGTGAAGTCACGGCGGCCAAGGTCAGCCGCTAATTCAGATCCAAACTCGACATCAGGCTTGCGGGAGTCTGGGTTGTAATTTTCACTGCGGTAGGTAGTGATCTCAATTTGGCGATCATCCTTGCTTGCGCTAATCGTGCCAAATGCGATTCCGGTATCCCACGTGTTTTCAGCCCACCCACCCAACAGGTGCTTAATCTGGGTCGGTTCTGCGCTCGTGGTGAAGTCGAGATCGGCTAATGCAGAGGTTCGGCCTAAAAAAGCATCCCGAACCGGGCCGCCAACCAAGGCAATTTCATGGCCGGCATTGTGAAAAAGGGTGCCCAGTTCATAGAGCAGGCCCGCTACTGGGGCCAGGCTCTCGAGCGCTTGACGCTGTAAAGAAGTGGACACGGCAGCCAAGGTTACCCACCCGATGCGTTTATCCTCACTACATGGTGTTTTTGAGCGACCGAACCCGCTCTGGGCACAGCTCTGTGTTGGTCATCTCCTTCTTAGTGTCAACTATTGGATTAATGGGCCTTGGGTCATCCCCGGTGGCAGCTGACCCCACCGGGTCAGTAATTGCTGTTGTGGTCGATCGCATAACTCCCATTGCCCCACAACCCGGTGACACGTTGCGTATCTCGGGAAAGTTGCTTAATTCGTCAGATTCGCCCCTGACCAAGGTGTCCGCCCGGTTAGGAATCTCGGCGAGTCCCCTTGAACAGCGGGCCCAGATCGCACAGCAATCAGAGCTTGAGCTCAACCCGGAAGCCGAGCCGGTTGACTACTTTCTGAACAAAACCAAAGTCCCCATCAGTGAGGCATTGCTGCCGGGTGATGAAGCAAACTTTGCGGTCAGCATCCCGGTCAACGACCTACCCCTTGGGCGAGACGGGGTCTACACGCTGATGGTGGAAGTTCTGGGTACTGATGGCGCGGGACAAATGGGCCGTCAGGGTGGTTTTCGCACTTTCATGCCGTGGATGGGTCCGGACTCAAATCCAATCGACTTAGTCTGGCTGTGGCCACTTATCGACTACCCGGCCCAGGAAGCCAATAACGTTTTGTTAAATGAAGATATCCCTCGATCTTTGGCTCCCGGTGGTCGCTTAGATTCCCTACTCACAGTCGGATCCGATAACGCCGACAAGGTGAGTTGGGTCGCTGACCCGCAGCTGCTGCAAGTTGTCCAGGATATGGCCGGTGGCTACCAGGTGCGTAATGGTGAATCACTTTCCGTTGGTGATTCTTCCACTGAATCGGGTCAGTGGATATCCCGGTTGAAGGATGCCCTCCTCGCCAGCCAGGATCTTGATTCCGTTAAATCGGGGAAAAGTGATCGCTTACCCCTACGGGTAACCCCTTACGCTGACATCGACGCTGGGGCAGTAACCGGGGCCGGCATGGAAACCAATGTTGTTCTTTCCACCACCATGGCTGCAGGTGTTGCTTCGAGTGTTTTAGAACAGGCCGTGAGTGGGACTTTGTATTGGGCGCCAAGTGGGCGGCTCAATAGGGAAACGGGTGATCTACTTGCATCAAGTGGTGTTCGCACCGTAATCCTTCGCGCGAACGCACTGCCTCCATCACAACCAAACACGATTTCAACCGGGCTCGGCGTTTTGGGAACAACCTACGGTGGCATGAATGCGGTATTGATTGACCCAGGTTTGAGCACGACCCTGGGTCTTAATCAGTCTTCTCAATCAAATGCAATTTTGATGCGTCAACGATTCCTTGCTGAAACAGCGTTAATGAGTCAACTGATTCGTAAAGATGCACCTTCACGGATGGTCGTGGCCGGACCACGAGAAATTCGTTGGGATCCCTCGAGCGAGGCCCTGAATACACTTCTGGGTGCAACGGGGTCTGTTCCTTGGTTGCAATCTGCATCTCTTTCAGACCTACTTACCGAAGACAGCACCGCAATTCCCCGCAAGCGCGGTGGCTACGGCCCTAAGTCTCAAAAAGCGGAGTTACCGTCGGCTTATTTGAAAAAAGTCCAAAAGGCGAGTGATCAACTTGCCGCGCTCACGGCAGTACTTGATAACCCTCGTGGCATAACCCGCGCTTATGCCGAAGCAATTTTACGAGCGCAGTCAAATGCTTGGCGGGTTGATCCCGCTACAGGTGAGGAATTGGTTTCGAGTATTACCACAAGTCTGCAAGATCAAACTGACAAAGTTTATGCCCTCTCACAAGGAACCATCACCCTCTCGGGTGAAAGTGGTCTAGTTCCCGTCACTATTGCAAATGATCTTGACCGTTCAGTCACAATTGGGGTGCAACTGCGTGGAAATCCCAGTGCTCGTTTAGAAAGTAAGCCGCTCTACGAAATCACTATTGAACCAGGAAAAAAGGTCAGTGTTGAACTCGAAGCGGTGGTTGTTGGGGGTCGCACTTTGAGCGCAGGTGTCCAATTACTCACCCCTGAAGGCCAAGAATTCGGCCGCGTGGCCCAGATCGAGTTGGTGTCAACCGCATACGCCCGTGCTGCAGGCTGGGTGATCGGAGCCGCCTTCGTTGCCATGGTGCTTTTCGTTGTTGTAGGCATTACCCGGCGAGTTCACAAGGCGGCTACCGGCGCACGCTTGGATGCACAGAAGAATGGTCCACATGTCTGAACGAGTGTTAATCGGTCCCAGCGCCGTAATGGCAGTGGGAACTGTCACCTCACGGGTCACCGGGGTCGTGCGCGACATAACCATGACGGCCGCATTGGGATTCTTCTTAGTATCTGATGCATTTTCACTCGGTAACTCATTACCTAACATGATTTATATTCTGGTGATTGGTGGTGCTCTTAACGCGGTTTTCATTCCACAACTAGTTCGTAAAATGAAAGATGACGCAGATGACGGCCGCGCCTACGCAGATCGTCTCATCACACTCACCGCAATTATTCTTTTTGTTCTCTCAGTTTTGGCAATTGTTATGGCTCCTCTCATCGTTAAGCTCTACACGCCCAGCGACTACCCGCAAAATGAATTTGATCTGGCTGTTGCTTTCACGCGTCTATGTTTACCGCAAATATTTTTCTATGGAATTTACACAATGTTCGGCCAAGTTCTGAACACCAGAGGAAAATTCGGTGCACCAATGTTCGCACCGATCGCCAATAATATTGTTGCGATTTCTACTTTCCTGTTGTTTATCTATTTCGCTGGAACCGCTGCAGCCGCAGAAGGAAACCTGTCATCGGCTCAAGTGTGGTTGTTGGGGTTGGGGACAACCCTGGGTGTTGTCGCCCAAGCGCTAATTTTGATACCCGTTCTGATTCGCGCCGGTTACATGTGGCGGCCACGGTTTGATTTGCGTGGCCACGGGTTGGGTAAAGCTGGGAAGCTCGCGGTGTGGACAATCGGGTTGGTTTTGGTGAATCAATTGACCTACATCGTGATCACCCGATTTGCCACCCAAGCGAATATCAACGCGGCAGCCCAAGGGGATGTCGCTGCCGGGTTAACCACCTACCAAAAAGCTCACTTAGTCTTTATGCTCCCACATAGTGTTATCACGGTTTCTATCGTTACTGCGCTACTTCCGGCGCTGAGTCGAGTAGCCCACGCGGGGAAACTTTCGCAGGTTGGTCGTGATGTCTGCGGAGCTATGCGACTAGTTTCATTTTTTATTATTCCCGTCACTGCAATTCTGTTCGTAGTTGGGATTTCGGTGGCGGTATTACTTTTTGGGTTTGGTGCGGCAACAACGGAGCAGGCCGAACTCATGGGTCAAGTAATTTCAATCTTCATGCTCGGCATGATTCCCTTTACGCTTTTTTATGTTTTGTTGCGTGGCTACTACTCATTGGAGGACACTAAAACCCCCTTCTTCATTACTGTGATTTTCTCCCTTGTTCTTTTGGCATTGCTCGTTCCTTTCTTTGGTAACTTCACTGGTGGTGGTGCACAAATTTCCTTTATGGCGGCTTGTTACAGCGGCTCCTACTGGGTTGGATTGCTCATCGCTTGGATTGTGCTGGCTCGTAAACTCGGTGGATTGCAATCGGGCACCACGATTGCATCGATTGCCCGAATGGTGGTCGCTGGACTCTTTTCGGTTTTCGCCATGCTCCTCACCCAAGCCCAACTCAATAATTTACTGTTCGGATCGAGTGACAGTGTTGATCTGACTGACAAAATGAATGTGCTTGTTCGCTTACTTGTTGTTGTCTGTGTCGGGGTAATTTCTTATCTGCTCGCAGCCTGGATTATTCGGGTACCAGAAATCACCCTTGCCTACCGTGTCATCCGTGAAAAACTAGGCTCTAAGGTGAAGTCGTGATCGGATCAGGGACCAAGTTCAACCGCTACACACTTTTGGAAGTGGTCAGCGAACACGAGACCACAGTTGAGGGTGAATTCGTGGTCCAATTGTGGCGCGGCCGGGACGAGATCTTGGATCGTAATGTTGCCATTCGTTTAGTCAGAACAGAAGACCGACGTGTGGCTAAGGTGCTGGGCGCAGCCCAAGCAGCCGCAATGGTTGATGACCGTCGAATACTACGAGTCCTCGATATTCTTGATATTGGAAACACCTTGGAAGATCCCGCTTACACGGCAATTATTAGTGAGTGGTGCACTGGAACGCCACTACATGAAGCGCTCGCTAACACGGACACCGCTGCTTTTGATGCTGAGTACTCTCTAGATTCTGTTTCCAATCTGGCCTGGGCCTTAAATGCTTGCCTGACATTTAATATTGAACATGGACGGTTACGTCCCAGTTGTGTGTTCCTGACCGAAAACTCTGAGATACTGGTCAGTGGTTTGGCTGTGGACCACGCGCTTTTTGGCCCACTATTCGGAGCAGATACTGCCCAAGATGCGGCCGTGAGTAGGGATGTTAACGGCTTGGGTTCGTTGCTGTACTGCTTCACAACCGGCCTGTGGCCCTATCCGGTATCCGCAGGTGAAAAAGATCCCGACCCTTTTTTGAGTGTTCATGTGCCCTTCTCACCCAAGGTGGGTAAAGACATCCCGGTTCCATCAAGCGTGCGGGCGAGTGTTCCCCGCGCGGTAGATGATCTGGTGAGCAGAAGCGTGATCGGGGCGAGTAAATCCCGTGGTGTTACCCGAATCCAGGATTCACTCGGTTTCGCCAATGCCATTGCGTCCGCGAAGGACTATTTCACACCAATGAGCACCACCACTGTCCGAGCGCCTGCCGGGATTTCCCAGAGCGTCTCACCCGTAAGTGTCGCCAAGCGCGTGATCGGGGTCGTAGTGGCTGCGGCTCTGGTACTTGCTACCGCTCTTGTAGGGATCCAACTTCTCAACAGTTCCCCCTCATCAATTTCGCAACTGGATTCAAGTGGCAACGTCGTCGACTCTTTGGAAATCTTGACCAGCCCGGCCACCCCTTTTATTGAAGTTGATGTGGGGAACACTGCCGGGGTCGTTCCGATTGCATCGGTGCGTTCATTTGACCCTCGTGGTGCCGCCCCGAACGGAGCGTTGGGAAAAGAAAAAGAAAAGGGTGCGCCTCTAGCAATCGATGGAGATGCGGTCACTGCCTGGACCACTAAGGCGTATAAAACTTCCACCCTGGGTAAAAAGGGTGGGGTTGGGCTCATCTTGGACCTCGGCCAAGAGGCAGATGTAACCGGTGTCTCCCTGGGTCTGGTGGGTTACGGGACCGACCTGCAGGTCCGGGTTGCCAACGAAATCCTCCCTGACCCGGATTTATGGACCAAGCTGGTCGGCATCGATGATGCTGGCCCACAAATCGATTTACGCGCCCCGCGGGCGGTAACGGGGCGTTATGTCTTGATTTGGCTCACCGGAATCCCACCCAAGGAAAATACTGATCGCTTCCAAGGTGGGATCGCGAGTGCTTCGGTATTTGGATCTACCGAGTCCGAGCCCCAAAACTAGCTCCCTACAACTAGCTCCCAAAACTAGTGGCCGGGTACGCCTACGCCAGATCCCAACGCTCATTACACTTGATGCGTGCCAGTGACGGACTTACGCGAATCTAGCGATCGCGAGCTGATGGCTGCGCACGTAGCCGGTGATTCACAGTCGTTCGGCGAATTGGTCTCCCGTCACCGTGATCGCCTCTGGGCAGTCGCACTTCGCACCACCAGTGACCCGGAGGAGGCATCTGATGCACTCCAAGACGCCCTCATCTCGGCATTTCGGCGAGCCGATCAGTATCGTGGGGAAGCCGCCGTCACCACCTGGCTACACCGGATTGTTGTTAATGCCTGTCTGGATAGATTGCGGCGTAAGTCGGTGCGCCCCACTACGACCCTGCCCGACCATCACGAGAACAATGACCGCGAACTAATCGAACCGCGTGATGCCATTGCCGAACGGGAGAACTGGATTGAAATCTCGGCTGCTCTCGCCGATTTGCCACGGGACCAAAGAGAAGCCATTATTCTGGTGGATGTCCAGGGATACTCCGTAGATGAGGCCGCGAAGGAACTTAATTGCCCCACCGGGACCATTAAGAGCCGGTGTAGTCGCGGCCGGAGCAAACTAGCCGAGTCTTTGGGCCACTTGCGGAACCAAGATGAGGGTGAGATCGTCACACCAATAGAACCGGACCGGACATCAAATCCCACAGACGCTCGGAAGGAGGAGTAGCGCGTGAAAAACACAGACGGGGACTCCGAATTACCGGAACTTGAATACCCTGAACTTACGGGTGAGCTGAGGGAATTTGGGGCATATTTGCACGCCGAACCGGTTGAGGCTATGCCCACACACGTCTGGGAGCAGATTGCTACCACCATTTCCCTTGAATCTGCTGACCGAGTGGTCCCTGATTCACCCGCGGCCCTTGGCTGCGATCCTGCGGTCTTAGAACTCGAGAGCTACCGTAAACGCCGGATTGGTGGTAAGTGGGTCGGTGGCCTAGTTGCGGCCAGTGTCACTCTCTTCGCCGTCGGAATTGGGGTTAACGTCCTAAATTCAGACTCGGGCGACCAAAATTCGGTTGTGGCTGACGCCCCACTCCCCGAAGATCAAGTTGCTGATTCAGGTTCACTCGGTGTTGCCTCCCCCCAAATCATTCAGGCTGGTTTTGTCCCTCCGTCGGTTGAAATCATGGAGAGTGGCAATGAATACAACTCTTCTAATCTGAGAGAAAGCATCAACCAGATCTTGCGTAAAATCGGGGTTGAGAAGCCCATGGACATGTTTATGGCCCCGGTTCAGAACCTGGAAGCCAAGAAGATGTCCAAATCAACCGGGATGACCGGGAGCTTGGAATCCCTCCGTAAATGCGTGACCGAGATCACTAATTCGGAGTCTTCCCAAGCCTTACTCGTAGATCGTGCCACTTACCAAGGCATGGACGCCGGGGTAATTGTGATTCCCATGGCCATGTTCACCGGAATGGATGCAGCTACAACAAATGATGAGCGCGTACAGCTAGCTCTCGACCTTGAGTCTTTGGGAACTGACCTTGGCGCACTCGATATTTGGGTTGTCGGTCCCGACTGTGGAAATCTCGCACTCGATGTGTACTCCCATGTGACCCACTCACTCAAGTAGATCTAGTTGACTCCGAAGGCGTAGACTCTTGTTTCACATCCGTTCCTTGGCACCACCAAATGAAAGTAGTGGTCTTTCGTGAGTGAAGTTCGCAATGTAATCATTATCGGATCTGGCCCGGCCGGCTACACCGCAGCAATTTACGCGGCGCGCGCCCAAATAAATCCGCTACTTTTTGAAGGTTCGGTTACCGCTGGTGGTGCGCTTATGAACACTACCGAAGTTGAGAATTTCCCTGGATTTGAAAACGGAATCATGGGCCCCCAGCTCATGGAAGATATGCGAGCGCAAGCGGTGCGGTTTGGGGCTGAAATAATTACAGACGATGTAACCCAGATTGACGTTGATGGTGACATCAAATCTGTCACCGACGGTGCCGGTAACGTCCACCAGGCCCACACCTTGATCCTGTCCATGGGTTCGGGTTACCGTGAACTGGGCTTGCCAGATGAAAAACGCCTGAGTGGTCATGGAGTTTCTTGGTGCGCAACTTGCGACGGTTTCTTCTTCCGTGAACAAGATATTGCGGTTGTCGGTGGTGGTGACTCGGCACTAGAAGAAGCGATATTTTTGACCAGATTTGCTAAGTCAGTAACACTGGTTCACCGTCGTGGAGAATTGCGTGGTAGTAAAATCATGCAGGAACGAGCTCTGGCCAACGAGAAAATTCACGTTGCCTGGAACAGTGAAGTGGCGGCTATTCACGGTGAGGCAAAACTTTCTGGGATCACACTTCGCGACACTGAAAATGGCACCGAGCGTGAACTCCCCGTCACTGGTTTGTTTATCGCAATTGGTCACGACCCACGCTCAGAGCTGCTGCCCGGCAAGGTCGATCTTGACCCTGAGGGCTATGTTCTCGTTGAGTCCGGATCCACCCGCACATCTGCCCCGGGCGTGTTCGCTTGTGGCGACCTGGTCGACCACACGTACCGGCAGGCGATCACGGCGGCTGGAACCGGCTGTGCCTCCGCGCTCGACGCTGAGCGCTATCTCGCCCACCAGTAGCAGTCACCGTAAGCCTTTTCGCTAAGTTAGACCCCAATCAAAGGAGAATCGCATGGGAGCAACCAAGATCGTCACCGACGCAAACTTCGCAGACGAAGTGCTCATGAGTGAAAAGCCAGTACTTGTTGATTTCTGGGCCGAGTGGTGCGGGCCATGTAAAATGGTTGCCCCGATCCTTGAGGAAATAGCGGCAAATAATGACGGACTCGTAATCGCTAAAATGAATGTTGATGAAAATCCGTCAACCCCAGCCTCCTATGGCATCACTTCGATCCCCACCATGAACGTGTACCAGGGCGGGGAAATTGTGAAGACGATCATTGGCGCCAAGCCAAAGGCTGCTTTACTCGCTGACCTCGCCCCGTACTTGTAGGCAATGCTCCGCCTTGGGTCAACCGGGGCGGCCGTAGCGGAGGTCTGCGCACGGCTCGCGCACCTGGGTCTACTTGTCGACAACAGTGGCACTGCTGTTGCAACGAATATTTACGATGAACATGTTGTTGATGCTGTGCGTGCATTTCAGCAAGAGCGTGGGATTACTGTTGACGGTTTTGTTGGACCGGAAACTTTCCGCCGGCTCGACGAAGCGCGCTGGCAACTAGGTGACCGGGTTCTTTCATTTACCGCCGGCCACTTAATGGTGGGTGATGACGTGACCGAGCTACAACGACGCCTCAACCAACTTGGTTTTAATGCAGGAAGGCCAGACGGAATTTTTGGTCCTGCAGTGGACCTTGCCTTACGTGAATTCCAACGTGGTGTGGGGGTTAGTGCCGACGGTACTTGCGCCCTTGACACCCTGCGCGCATTTGAGCGGCTCTCCCGATCAATTGTCGGCGGTGACGCCGGCGCATTGCGAGAGCATGCATCTCTTGCTTCGTTAAGAACTGGTATCGCTGACAAAGTTATTGTGATTGATCCCGGTGAAAGTGTTCACCCTGAATTGACCTACGCGATTTGTGTGCGCATTGAGGGTCGGCTCGCGGCACTGGGTACCCAAGTGCTTCTTACCCGTCCAGAGGCACCTGTGGAGCGAAAAACCCAGTCAATGCACGCTGAGTTTGCTAACAATATGGATGCCCACATTGTTATCTCGCTGCACCTAGATCACGTTGAAAGCGTAAAACCCAATGGGATTTCGGTCTACTACTTTGGTTCACCTAATGGTGGAAACCATTCAACGGGGGGGCGAATCCTCGCGGAATTGATTAACGAGGAACTCACCAGCAGAACAGACCGGAAAGACTGCCTGATTCACCCTAGGACTTGGGATCTTCTTCGTTTTACCCAGATGCCCACCGTTCGCATTGAGCTTGGTTACATGTCTAATGTTGGAGACGCTAAGCGCCTCACCTCAGAAGCTTTCCACGACGCCGTGGCTGAAGGTGTGGTCGCGGCACTTACCAAGTTTTGCTCTCCCCGCTAGGCCAGATCAGACGCACTAAGAACCCCAACCCCACACCGATCGAAATTAACAACACTGCTGAGAAGAATCGTTTCACCTCGCACCTCCTATCCATGAAAGAATACGCTCATGACAAATTGGAGTGGTTACGCCCATCGGGTTCGCTTTAGCGAGGTTGACCCACAGAGCATTGTGTTCAATTCCCGCTATCTTGAGTTTTTTGACGCGGCGAGTATTGAGTTCTTCCGCTTCTTCGGGTACCCCCCAGACCTGATGCAGGCTGCTGGATTGGAACCGGTCCTGGTTGAAGTCAATCTTCGCTACCACCAATCAGCTCGACTCGATCAAATGATTCAGATCGACATCACGTGTTCACGGCTAGGGAAGTCGAGTTTTGATTTAGATTTTGAAGCTCGAATTCAAGACCCAGAAAGTGGTTTGCCAGAGACCGATCTAGTAACTTCAGCAAAAATAACCTACGTCAACGTAGATCAAGTGACGAGGGAATCAGTGCCGATCCCGGTCGCGTTCCGTGAGTTTCTAGCTACAACAATTCCAGAATAGTTGCATTGGCCATTCCGCCACCTTCACACATTGTTTGTAACCCGTACTTGATGTTATTGCGCTGCATGTGATGTACCAGCGTTGTCATAATGCGAGCACCTGAGGCGCCCAATGGGTGGCCGAGGGCAATCGCCCCACCATTGGGATTAGTAATCTCGTGATCGGCGCCAGTGTCTTTCAACCAGGCACCTAATACGGAAGCGAATGCTTCATTGACTTCGAAAACCCCAATATCACCCAAGGAAAGCCCCGATTTGGCAAGTATTTTCTCGGTAGCAGGAATCGGACCGGTCAACATGATCACTGGATCAACACCTGCCATGACGTTGGTGTGCACTCGAACAATTGGGTGTAACCCCAACTCTTTGGCCCGTTCACTGGTCATGACAAGTAGTGCGGCGGAGCCATCAGAAATTTGTGAAGCGTTTCCTGCAGTGACAACGCCTTCAGGGCTAAAAGCGGGTTTCAATGCCGACAAGGTTTCACTAGTTGTCCCGAGGCGAATTCCTTGATCAACATTAACCCCCGCAATAGGTAGCATCTCAGAGTCAAAAAGTCCTTCACTGCTCGCCTTGGCGGCACGTTGCTGAGAAATTGCCGCGATCTCATCGAGTTGCTGGCGCGAAAGAGCCCACTGCTCGGCGATCATTTCGGCACTTAAGCCTTGGGGGATCAGATGTGGGTAGTGTTTAAGCATCTCGGGACTAAATGGTCCGTCCCCACCCGCCATATTGCTAAACATTGGCACCCGCGACATTGATTCAACCCCGCCAGCAATAACTACGTCAGAGTTGCCACTGATCACCGACGCGGCAGCGAAAGCAACGGCCTGTTGGCTGGAACCGCACTGGCGGTCAATTGTGGTTCCGGTAACACTTTGCGGGAATCCGGCGGCCAAGGCGGCGTTACGTCCGATATTGGTGCTCTGTTCGCCCACCTGGCCCACACAACCCCAATACACGTCTTCGACCAGGTGGGATTCAATCCCAGCACGGTGTACGACCTCGTGCAGGATTGCCGCGCTGACATCAACCGGGTGAATTCCACTCAGGACGCCTTTCCCTGGTTTTCCGATCCCCACCGGGGTGCGAACTGCTTCAACAATTACAGCATCTCTCATGGTGTGAGTATTCCTTATCCTGAGTAATTTCTAGGCAATAAGTTGGGTAACGGGGGCCACTAGGTCAATTATTTGGCTGGTGCGCAGCATAGTGAGCGCAACCAAGATGAAAACTAGACCCAATCCACCCGCAATTTGGACCGGTGTGCGGATTCTTCTCGGCGGAAACACCATGATGGTAGCTACTGCGGCACCCACAATCAGCCCGCCGAAATGTGCACGCCAATCGACACCGGGTGAAAAGAAGCCGATTGCCACATTAATCGCGAGCAAAAAAAGAACTTGGGTGATGTCGTAGCGCATTCTGCGCCCAGCAACAATCAATGCACCCATCAGCCCAAATATCGCACCGGATGCTCCTACGGAAACGGTGCCTAAGTCGGAGAACCAGTAAGAGGCGACCGAGCCTCCTAGAGCTGCCAAGAGATAGAGAAAAATAAAACGCGCGTGACCAAGGATCCGTTCAAGTGTTGGTCCGAGAAAAAACAGTACGTACATGTTGAATGCGATGTGAATAAAGGATCCGTGTAAGAACGCACTGGTAAATAACCGCCACCATTCGCCACCTTGGGCAATTGCGACCGGATACATGCCGTATTCCAGGGCGACTTGATTGATTCCTTGTAGATACTGCCATGCAAAGAAAACAACATTAAGGCCAATGAGTGAATATGTCACGCGAGGGGTGGTGATCACTGCACCACCAGCGACTGTCTTTGTTGCTGGTGGTGCAGTGGCCTTCATGCAGTCTGGGCATCGATAACCAACGGGTGCTGCAATCATGCATTCGGTGCAAATTGGTTTTTCACACCGAGAACACGAGATGCGGGTTGGTCTATCTGGGTGCCGGTAACACGAAGGGGAATCTTCCACTGAATTTAGCTGCGGACAATTTCAATCGACTGCATTACTACGTCAACCTTGGGCCGATCCTGGGATCCGGTTTCAACCGCTGCAATAGCGTCCACGACATCGCGGCCAGCTTGGTCAGCAACCTCACCAAAGATAGTGTGCTTGAAGTTCAACCACGTGGTTGCTGCAACAGTGACGAAGAACTGGGACCCGTTGGTTCCTGGACCCGCGTTTGCCATAGCCAGCATGTAAGGCTTATCAAATGTGAGTTCGGGGTGTGCTTCGTCTTCGAAGCGGTAACCGGGGCCACCGGTTCCCGTGCCCAGTGGGTCTCCACCTTGAATCATGAAGCCAGGGATAATCCGGTGAAAGACCAGGTCCTTGTACAAAGGAGCACTCGTCTTTGCGCTCACCCGCGGGTCGGTCCATTCCTTGGTTCCCTCAGACAACCCCGTGAAGTTTTCCACCGTTTTAGGGGCATGGTCAGGGAAAAGATTGCAGGTGATGTCGCCGAGATTTGTATGAATAATCGCTTGTAGTGTCATGTGCAGATACTTTCACGCTGCCGTCGGGGATGTTCGCGCGGGCGGTGAATCTGCTCACGCGGTGATCCACGGGGATTATGCCCGCAGATCCGGTCACCGGTGCGTAAAACAATAAATTGTGGAGCTTAGGAGACTCGAACTCCTGACATCTGCCTTGCAAAGGCAGCGCTCTACCAACTGAGCTAAAGCCCCTCATGTTGCGGGTTGTGTACTGAGTGCGCCGAACCTGCCTTCAGCGCGAGCGGAATGCTAGCGTAGGTCCTGATCGGCTCCGACTTCAGACCAGAGATCGTCGTCATTCTGGTCTGTGGTGACCTGTCGGTACACCAGGTATCCAACTCCAGCCAAGATCACAAGTAAAAGCAATTTCTTCATACCGCGAAGATACACGCTGAACAAAGTTGCTCCTCACCTACCTCTCGTGGGCCCAGATGGACTTGAACCATCGACCTCTTCCTTATCAGGGAAGCGCTCTAACCAAGCTGAGCTATGGGCCCGAAATAGCGTGCCGAGACTACCTGACCGGTAAGCCCCGGATACATGGGG
>FLOH01000714.1_pt1 | contig 62606 bp, 46 predicted proteins | sample 756751 | NCBI WGS metagenome assembly FLOH01 (sample SAMEA4026879, study PRJEB14308) | marine metagenome | biome: coastal water; material: water | depth 74 m
GTGCAGAATGATCAAGATCATGGGTGGAAATGAAAAGTTCTGGCTGGCTGATAAATGGTTTTTGCATTACTAAAAATAACAAATATTCTTGTCTATGGGAATCTTTTAGTTATGCTGAGGTCTCACATAAATATATAGTTGTTGAATAATCCGTGCAGATGTTGATAAATCTTAAGAGATTTCTCCAGATAACTAGCTCATATACCTTCGAAGCATTCTGTATAATTGATACTACGGGGCATCAATATTGGTGAGTTCATCTCGGGAAGTCGCCAAAAAAATTAAAACTACAGTTTACAGTGCCTATTCATGGCGATAATGTCGGCGCAGTTAATTATATACCTGAATCGGTTTTTTTGCTGGTCGTTGAATAACGCCAAGTAAATATAAAATGAAGGTTTGGCGACTATTGGAGATATATTGATGAGCCAGCAAATGGATCAGCAGCAGCAACAAGTAATGTATAAACGGGCACAAACATTCCTCAAAACCGGGGAGTATAAAGCAGCGGAAGACGTCTGCGACAGTGTGCTTAAAAGTTTCCCCCAAGACGCCAATTTTATGTGTATGTCCGCCCACGCATTGATCAGACTTAATCGTTATGATGAAGCACAGAGACGCCTTGAACTGGCTATAAAACTTTTTCCTGAGTTTGATAGTGGCTATGATGCATGCGGCGATCTTTTTCTTGCTCAAGGTAAGCTTGATGACGCAGTGAAGGCGTATCAGCACGCCTTGAAAATAAATCCGAAGCGCCAACAAACCCAAATGAAGTTAAGCCAGGCTTTTAGCCAAATAGGTGAAAAGGAAAAGGCCGAGGACTTAAAAGATAAAATTTTTGAAAATGATCAGTCGTTCAAAGAGATGGACAAAGCAGTACAGCTGGAAAAAGAAGAAAAATTTGATGAAGCGGAAAATATATACCGCGCCGTGCTGTTAAGTGATCCGGACAATGTAACCGCGATACGACTTTGGGCAGCACTCGGTACAAAGCAAAGATTTTTTGCAGAAGCAGAAGTGCTTTTAAATCGCGCCGTTGAATTAGCACCCGACTATAGTCACGCATGGCATGATCTGTTTAAAGTGCAGCAGGAACAGGATAAATATGAAGAATCGATTGAAACTGCCAATATGCTGATAAAGCTTGAGCCTACTTCTCCCCGGCCCATTACGTTACTCGCGGCAGCATACGCAGCATCAGGAGATCATCAAAAAGCGATTGATCTTTATGATCAGGCATTAGAACTGGCCCCCAATCATGTTAGTGCCATGTGTGGTAAAGGTAATTCTTGTCGTACTTTTGGTAGTTATGACGATGCCATCGCTGCTTTTCGAAAAAGTATAGAAACAAATCCATTTCATGCTGAACCCTACTGGTCACTGGCGAACTTAAAAGTTTTTAAATTTGAGCAAAAAGAAGTGGATGATATGGTCGCACTGGTAGGTGATGAACGCATTCCAGAAGAAGGCCAGGTGCAGTTGAATAACGCATTGAGTCACGAATTTCACAACCGTAAAGAATATGACCGAGCATTTGAATATCTTGATCGGTGCAACAATTTACGGAGAATTCAGGAATATTATGATCCGGTTGAAACCGAAGAATTGGTCAATACGCTAATTTCGACTTTTAGCCCGGAATTTATTTCCGAAAATGCCGACAAAGGCGATCCGGACGGAGCACCGATTTTAATTGTCGGCTTACCGCGCTCAGGATCAACTTTGCTGGAACAGATACTTTCAAGCCATTCTAAAGTAGATGGGACTTTCGAGCTGAGAGATTTGTCTAAAACAACCCGTTTGCTTCCTGAATTTCGAGCAAAAGGGATTATGTATCCGAATAATCTTACTCTTATAGAGCAAAGTAAATTTAAAGAGCTTGGGGCTGAATATATAAAAAAAACACAGCGTCACAGAAGTGACTTGCCCTATTTTACAGACAAGAATCCCAATAATTTTATGCATATCGGGTTTCTTCACCTTATTTTGCCTAATGCTAAAGTTATTAATGCCCGCCGACATCCGCTCGATAGTTGTTTTGGTAGCTATAAGCAATTGTTTGCATCGGGGCAGTCGTTTACCTATGATCTGATTGAGCTTGGCGAATATTATCTACAGTATCAGAGAGTGATGGATTACTGGCAGGAGGTAATGCCTGATAAAGTGCTGGATGTTCAATATGAAGATGTGGTTGCAGATACGGAGACGCAGATTAGACGAATATTAGACCATTGCGGCCTCAACTTCGAAGAAAGTTGCGTCAATTTTCACCAATCAGACAGAGCGGTAAAAACGGCAAGTTCTGAACAAGTACGTCAGCCGATATATGCAAGCTCTGTGCATACATGGCGCCACTATGAGGAACATTTGGGCGACTTGATCGAAGTGCTTGAACCGCTACTAATAAATTTACCAGAAAAAGATCGCCCCCTTAGCCTCGGCGGGAAAGTTTAACAAATAAAATTTAGTAAGGAAGTATACTTAATTCAAATAAGTGGCACCGCTAGAGAGTGGCAAACTCTCGGTCTCACCCTCACCAAAGGTTTGCTGGCTTCCCTAATGACCAGTCATGCCGCCTATACGTGATCTTAGCATTTTGAACTTCTCAAATCCCAACTCCTGCAAATAGTCGAGATCGAAATCAATCATACCGAGTAGCTCGCGATTTTTTAGTTTCTGTGAACATTGAAAAAGAGTAGGGTCTTTAACCTTATTGGCCTTTGAAACACTCGGATAACACATTTTAGAAGGACATGTCAGAGCGCATCCTGCATTGGAAAACAGCCTGATGATGCTTTTGTCTTCAATGGTCTTAAGGAAGGGCTCATCTTCATTACAGCTCATCGGCAGTACTACCGTATCATAAATCTTTGCAGCATCATCGATCCCCTTAAGGGTCGTGATATTCTTGATCACACTGGCTTCGAGGTGATAGTCGGGAAAATCTGACCTGATCCAGCGCGCAAGGTCTTCATTGGTGGTAATGATAGCATTTCCCGGCCGGTAATATTTTTCAAAGAATGGAATATATTCTTTATACTCCTCTAGGCTTGCATAATGATTGGTGAGCGGCAGGCGCAGGTTTATATTCAGCTTGTACATTGAGCGAAGGTCATATTCGCTAAGCTCGGCTCCGTTAACTCTCCTGCTGTCCCATATCCTGCCTCCATATAGGGAAGTATAGGTCGTAAATCCAAAAAAGCTGTCGATCTGCTCAATCGGAATATCATTGAAATGCTGATCAATAAACTGCTTTATAGGTTGGCCAGCTCTTTTGTCGCGCGCTGAAATTGTATATTGCATGTAATATTCTTCCCAAAACATTTAACAGACCAGATTCTAGCTGAAATATAGCAGAAAAACATTGATATGAATCAACATTATACGTGAAGGGTATGAGCTCGGCAACACAGGTGACACCACGATTGATATGGTCCTGATCACAATCAAGTAACCGAAACGGGTTTAATATTATTTTAGACCTCCGCTATTTCATGAGCAGCGGCGTAGGAATCCCTAGAATGGTCGCAATGTTAAGTGACAATTAATAGTTAGTAGTTATGGGTGACATAAACTGTCATCTCCCAGGAAAAGCCGCACAACAGTCCTGCCATCAAGAGTATCCATATTAGTAAAAACAGTGCCATCATCACGAGAATGAATTTTTAAAAGTCTATCATTCCAGCTTTCATTACCTGACCAGACAAATTTTACATTTAACAGTTTAGATATTTCATTTAAGAAATCGCCTGAAATACCACACCTATCTTCTGTGACAGCCGGTGTGCGTTAATATTGGATTGTACGGCGACGAATGATTTGAGGCTTATTTAGTTTATTACATCAGGAGCCTTTCGCTTTCAGTAGCTCCGTCACGGCGCGGTGTGCCTGATCGATTGCGACATCAGTATATGCGCCGCCGCCGCTGTCTGCATTGGCGATAGCAATAGCACCTCTGCGTGCTCGCGCTGTCTCTAGCGGCAGACCTTCGTCAGGATCTATGAGCGAATTGTATTCAGGCGCATAGCCGTGGGGCCAGCGGTTGACTGCAATGCCGGCAGTTCCGCCGAGCATGATCAGTAGTTTGCCGTCAACGTGGAACTCATTGCGTTTGGCGTGGCCACCGAAATCGTCATGGTTTTCCAGAATAAGTATCTTTGCGTCGGCCCCCGCCTCTTTGCGATAGAAATGCGCTGCAGCAAGCCCACTGATACCGCCACCGACAACAATCAGGTCATAGTGCTCGCCCGTGTCCTCGGCTTGGCTAAGGAAGTCCGGATTGTCTTTGACCGCGTGGGCACCCTCGAATGAGCCGGGATGGCTGCCGCGCATGCCAGTTCGGGTTGGTGGGTAATAGCCCGGCTGATCCTGCGCTGCCCTTTGCGCTTCCTGACCCGCGCCGAAGGCCAGATTCGGAAACACCCCGCCAACGGCCGCCGCCAGCGAAAATGCTGAGCCTTGTAGGAAATCGCGACGCTCTATGGGCTTGCCCATATCGATCTTTTGGTCGTGGGCATCGCTGTCCATGTTTTTGGTTTTCACTGTCGTTACTTGTTTCAACTTAGTCATAATCATCCTCCTCAAGTTTCCAAACATGAAATTCCATCTCATGAAATCCCGTCTCATAAATTTCCGTCTCATAAATTTCTGGTGTGTAATTTTGTATTTCGTCGCATTAAAACGCCCCATGATGCCCTTGAAATCAGTGGTGTCTAACGGTTCGACAGACGGAGTGTCACTCCTCTGCTGAAATTCCGCTGTAGTGCAGGCTGACGATCTTCCAGTTGCCATTGATCTTTTGCCACACGTCAGTCTCGTACGATTTCGACGTAGACTTTTCTCCTTCTGCCGAGCGGGTGCGGTTGTCGATGAAGGACGCCGCAATAGCGACATTACCACCGGGCATAACTTGCACTTTGATATCCGACATTTCGTTCAGCTCAACGCCGCCGCCCGCTGCCATTAACGCAGTCCACATTTCGTGGTAAGCTGTAACATCTTGTCTGCCAGTTCCACCGAAAAACACCGTTGCATCCTCGGCATAGTAGCTGAAGTATTTTTCGACATCGTTAGTAGCATAGGCATGGTCAAACGCTTTGATCGCAGCGTGGAGATCAGCGTTCTGCACATCTTGGTTTTGAGCCATTGCAGAAAACGGCATCAATATAATGACAAAGCAACTTAAGATTTTTAGCATAATTTAGATCCTCTTTTTTATTTTGTTAACGGTACGTTTTATTAGTTTTGTATAATTCAGTATGCTCAAGTGCAATTTAATTGCTCGTTGAGACGGCGCGCACGGCGGCATCAATGGCACTGTTGATGGCAGCATAGTCGTGAGCGTCATAGTTGTCTATGGATTGTATGTCGTCAGGTTTATTTGGACATTTAGGCATCTAAAATAAAAGAGTGCATATCATTTGTATCAATTAATCTAGAATAGGCTATTGAATGTCTGCTTTCACTCTCATTTCAATCGGTCAACGCAACACTTTAGTCTAATATAGAATTAGAAGGAGTGTTTGATATGGCAAACAGAAAGAGAATAAAATACAGCTCTGAGCAGAAGAAGTATATGTGGGATCGCTGGAAAGAAGGCGATAGTCTTTGGGAGATTGGCCGATTTTTCGACCGATCATCGTCATCCATATATGGAATTTTGTCGCCCACGGGCGGTATACGGCCACCAGACCGCAAAAGGTCAAAGCAGTCCCTAACCCTCGCTGAGCGGGAAGAGATTTCGCGAGGAATAGTTGCGGGATTGTCGATCCGTAGGGTCGCTGCCAAGCTGAACCGGCCTCCTTCGACCATAAGCCGTGAGATTAAGCGCAATCAAGGCACTAAACGCTATAGAGCCGCATCCGCAGATCAGGCAGCGTGGGATCGCTGTAAAAGACCAAAGCTCTGCAAGCTTGCGAAGTGTCGTACTTTAAGGCTTAATGTTGCAAAGAAACTCAAGCAACTATGGTCACCAGAGCAGATTGCCGGATGGCTTAAATGGGAATATCCACAGGAAGAACATAACCAGGTGTCACACGAAACCATTTATAAAAGCCTTTATATTCAGGCGCGAGGTGTCCTGAAAAAGGAGCTGCTTCAGCACCTTAGGACGAAGCGAACCATCCGAAGATCAAAACATGCTACCCTGAAAAAGAGCGGTCTTGGCAAGATCAAAGATGCGGTCTCGATCAGTGAACGCCCTGCCTCCGTGGAAGACCGCGCTGTACCAGGTCATTGGGAAGGTGATTTGATTGCCGGCTCTAAAAACAGTTACATGGCCACACTGGTGGAGCGCCAGACAAGATATGTAATGCTGGTCAAGGTAAAGAATAAAGACACTGAGAGCGTCGTCACAGCCCTGATCAAACAATCAAAGAAACTGCCTCGTGAGCTATACAAGTCGCTGACATGGGATCGGGGCAAGGAACTTGCTGATCACAAACGCTTTAGTCTGGCAACGAATATTGATGTTTATTTCTGCGACCCGAGAAGCCCTTGGCAGCGTGGCTCCAATGAAAACACCAATCGCCTGCTGAGACAATACTTTCCCAAAGGAACGGATTTATCGCTACACTCGCAGGCACAACTTAACAGGGTGGCGCGTGAATTAAACGAAAGACCAAGAAAAACGCTGGACTTCAGAACCCCAGCATATAGATTTAACCAATGTGTTGCATCGACCAGTTGAGATCGCCACCCAAAGCGGTCATTCGTAATAATGTGAAAAAGATGTATTTGGCCTTAAAAAGGGGCCTCTTAAATAACTTTTCCCGGCCCTGTTTCTGTGATGGGTAAGTCTCTAAGATAAAGCTTTGCTTCTTTTTGATCTAATCCGCGGGCGTATTGATGGCCCGCATATACTGCATGTACCAATGCACCCGGCGCATGGGCGTCGCCGATTATATCAACGGATTTTATGCCCGCTTCACTCAACGCATCTGGCTGGCTTATCAATGTCTGATAGAGGCTATTATTCGGCGCACGGTGGCCGACGATAACGATTGATTTAGCCTTAATTTCACTTTCTTTATTTGTGAAAACATCTCTCATAATTGCTATGTCGTTATTCTTGTCGGTCAGTAGAGTTTGTGTCGTAACATCAATATGTTTTTCTTCTAATCTCTGGTAAATTAGAGGTAGTTCGTTGGTCATTAGCGTCCAAGCGGAAGCATGTCCCGCCGGAGTTGCATAAGAAACATCACATCCTTGATTGACAAGATGCTCCGCGATCACGCCGCCCATATAATAATTATCAAAATCATAGACGAGCACGGGGCTTTCAGGAACCGTGCCGGAGGCGATATCATCCGGGGTATATACATTTGCCTTATCAAGCGTCCCCACTGGTATTTCAAGTGAAGACCAAAGCATTTTTGTCCAATAAGATCCTGTTGCAATTACAATGCGTTGATGGCCAAGTTCCAATATATCTTCTGCATTCATCTCACTGGCCGGATAAAGATTTACGTTGGCCATTTGTTGTAACGCGTATAAACGGTAATCTTTAACACGTCCCCATGCGGAAAGGCCCGGAAGACTTGCTTCAAAATTTAGCCGCCCGCCAAGAGTATCTGTCTTATCTGCAATGGTTACCTGATATCCGCGTTTGGCGGCGATTAATCCTGCTTCAAGGCCGGCGGGGCCACCACCCACGATTAAAACGGCATCATCAGTGCCCGGGGTTTCAAATTTTTCAGGATGCCAGCCTTTACGCCACTCTTCACCAGCAGTGGCATTTTGCGTGCACCGGACCGGGACACCGTCATGCCAACTTGATATGCATATATTACAGCCGATACATTCACGAATATCTTCAAGCCGCCCTTCTCTGATTTTTTTAGGTAGGAAAGGGTCTGCTATGCCAGCCCGTGCGCCGCCGATCAGATCGAGAATGCCTCGCTTAATCTGACTGACCATTTTATCTGGAGAGGTGAAGCGACCAACCCCGACAACCGGTTTGTCGGTTATCTTTTTAACAAAATCGATAATGGGTTCATGGGACCCTTCCTCCCAAAACCGTGAGGCACCGCAATCGGTTGGGCTCGAATCCATTTTTACATCCCAAAGATCGGGCACGTCAGAAAGTAGCGTCACTACTTCATGGGCTTCAGATTGGTAATTATCACTTGGCTTGCCCCGTAATTCTTCAAGGCTTATGCGAAGAGCAACGCCGCAGCTATCGCCGACGGCATCTTTTGTTGCTTCTATTAATTCGCGAACGAAACGGGTGCGGTTTTCTGTAGATCCGCCGTAAGCATCGGTCCTGTGATTATATTCTTCTATAAGAAATTCATAGCCGAGGTAGCCCATGCCAGCATAGATATAAATAATATCAAACCCGGCCTTTTTTGCGCGAATAGCGGCATCAACCTGCCACTGAATAACGTCACGAATATCTTTTTCGTCCATAATACGGGGCCGTAAATTGCCCATGAAACCAACATGGGTGGCGGCCCAAGGAATGCCGGACGGCGAATAGGGCGCAATACGTGATGTACGGTTCATCACCGAAGCACCGCCGTGCCATAATTCAACGGCTGCCAGCGAGCCATGTTTATGAATAGCATCCGTGCAAAGGGTATGGGAGCGGATGTCGTTCTCATCCCACATGCGCCCGAACGGTAATGGACTATCATCAGAGGAAGGATGGGTTGAAACCGCTCCGGTTGAGACAACACCCCATCCGCCTTCCGCTTTAGTTTCCCTAAATGCCGCTCTCACCCTCGGGTTTGCTTCCGTCATGCCACTTGCATGGGGCACTTGATAAAAACGGTTTGGTGCCGTTACCGGGCCAATTTTAACAGGTTCGAATAAAATTGAATAATCAGGATTTTTCAGCATGGTTTATAGTTCCGATTTCTTAATTTAATTTGATAATTCTAAAGGTACAAATGAGGCGATCCGGTCAATGACATATTTCCGAATATCGAGGTTCCAATCTTCCATTGGTGAAAACATACCGCGCTTATGAACACGGGCAGACATGCCTTGTTGTACACGCTCGCATATATTCCAATCTTGCCTGTTTACCAGATGCCAGAAGTCAATGGCATCCGAACCGTCGAATTCCGGTTTGTCCATTTCGTATGGCTCGAATAGAAAATGACAGTCAAGATTTGTTTTTCCAGCACTCAGAGGTGTAAAAATAAACACGGCGACATGATCTTTTGCAAAGCTTAAAAACATATTGGGATAAAGTAGCTCTCCCTTGTGTCGGGTTTGTTCGTCCTCATTTAATCCCGGGAACGCGCGCCGCGTCGTTGTGCCGGTGAAGGTAAAGGTATCTGCGCCTTCACGGTGAGGAACACCCCTTTCCCAATCAAGACCCGCCCCACCATCTTGCTTGAAAGCGGGAACTATTTTACATAGTTCCGGATGAACTGGGCCGCAGTGGTAACATTCATTATAATTTTCACAGATCACTTTCCAGTTGCAATCTATTTCATAATGAATGGTTTTTGCAACACGCAAGTCTGCCAGCGGATAATTTGAATAGGTTTCTTTGACGAACTTAATATGATGTTCAAAGGGAGGTGCTGTCTCAGGGCTGAGATTTATAAAAACAAATCCACCCCAAGTATCGATTAGAACGGGATGGAGATGTATCTTATCTTTTTCAAAACCCATTTCTTCCGTCATATTAGGTGCCGCGAGAAGTTTTCCATTAAGATCATAGGTCCATGAGTGATAAGGACACATAATATGCTTTCCCTTAATTACCCCTCCTTTGAGCGGAAGGCGGTCTGGCCCTAGATCATCATCGGATTTACAAATTCTTGCTCCTCTATGGACACAGACATTATAAAAGGCGCGTAATTGGCCCTCATGATTTCGCACAATGATGATGCTTTCACCCATAATGTCGATGGTTTTACTATCACCATTATTTGCCCAGTCTTCATCACGACCTACACTTAACCATTCTTTTAGGAAAATATGTTCGCGTTCTAATGTGAAGATATCTTCATTTAAATACCAGCTTGATGGAAGGGTCATTTCAATACCTTTTCCAACCTGTACACCTTCAATATCCGTCACTGGGAAGTCTCCTTGCCTGTAAGTTTTCGTTGTTCTTTCTCGCTTGAGAAAGCTTCATAATTTTGAATGCAGAACACGCGCCGATCAGGCAAAGTCCTGAAATCATAAAAAATAAATACCGATAGCCTTCTGTTCCTGAAAAACTGTCCAGCATGATACCGCCGATGAAGGGCATATATATATCCGGCATATATCCGATAACCGATACAATACCCGCTGCTGTCCCCGTCAAATGTATCGGAATGCCGCCTTCTTCGAGTAAAGCATAATATATTCCGCGTAATGCATAAACGGCGAATGCTGTGACTATGATATTGACCAATACAAAGCCCATCATATTTGGTTGATGAGGAAAAATGCCAAAAGCAAAGAAAGTCACAACCAAAAACAGCTGAAGTCCCAGAATCGCACGTGAAATACCAATTCTATCACTGAATAAGCCAACCATAATTGCAGCGCATGGATTTAACCATGCTTTTCCCAATCCAATTGTAACCCCGATTGCAACACTCATTCCCATGGCGCTGGTGGCATAGGGGGCAAAATAATAAGAGCCCCAATAACTACTATAAGCGGTCATAATTACGATGGCTATTAACCAAACTTCCTGTATTTTTAATACACCAATTATATCTTGCAAACTAACTTTCTTCTTTTTACTCTTCTGCTTTTCTAGATCGCTTGTTTCTTGATTATTTTCACTTCTTTTTTCCATGGAAAACCATACAAGAATACCGAGCGCCATATTTGAGCAGGAGAAAAGTATGATCACCTGCGTCAGTGCCAAATCATTACTGCCCAGCCAAATGAAAACTGCCCCAAAAATGCTGCCGCTTAGTGCCTCTGTGATCCCACGCCCGCCTTCAAGGATACCAAATGCTCGTCCTTGCTTCTCGCGGGGGGCCCAATTGCGAGTCGCCTTTATCATCGCACTCCAGAAAACCAGAGAAATGCTCGCGCCCCAATATCCATGGATTAGCAGACACATTTCGTAAGACGGTAGGGTGGAGAAATAAAGCCCGACAAGGCCCGTTGAAAAAAGAGCAAATGTCATCAAACGGCGTGGTGAGAAAAGATCCGCCAGCCAGCCTCCTGGAAAATAGGCCAAAAGGGACGTCGCACCAAAAGTACTCATTAACATACCCATTTGAGTGTTACTAAAACCGAAGGCATTTTGCATGGGTATATAGTAAATTTCGCGCAGAAACGGCAGCATAAAAATCATGCCACCAGACATGCATAAGGCGGCCATAGTTACCCAACGTTTGTATGCTATCACTGCATTACCCTCAACTTTATAGCGATTTATCTATGTTTAATAGTTATACGTTAGTAGAAAACCATTGTTTTCAATATTAATCAATGCATAATAAATCTTTTTAATAAGATTGATATTTTTGAGTTATTATCTCCTATTATTTTCTTATGAAGTGGAATTTCTCTATGCGTCTATTATTACTTTGTGGTCTAATGTTGCTAAGCCTACCGCAAGCATGCGCAGACACCAATACGGTGGTAGCGACACAATCCATAGTAATTAAGGCGGTAATGATACCAATGCCGGATGGTGTCAATCTTGCGGCAGATCTTTATATGCCTGCCGATTTGAAGCTGAGTGATAACGTGCCAGTAATACTGGAATACACGCCTTACCGGAAAATGGAAAGTCGTGGGAGCAGGTATAAAACATATTCATACTTTGTAGAGCGCGGTTATGTCATCGCGCGTGTTGATATTAGAGGCACTGGTAATAGTGAGGGGCTCGTTATCCCTTACGAATATTCGGATATTGAACTGGACGACGGGGAAGTTATCATTGACTGGTTATCTTCGCGGGAATGGTCAAATGGTAATGTCGGTATGTTTGGTATTTCATGGAGCGGCTTTAATTCCATACAGATGGCCGTGCGTAATCCACCCGCAATGAAAGCGTTTGTCGCATTGATGGCCACAGAAGCGCTCTATCAAGAAGATGTGCATTATATAGACGGAATTATGCATACAGATAGCTGGATGATGAGCAATGATCTGAATAATTCTTTACCGGGAGCGCCGGATTATAAGCTTGATGATGACTGGTTTCATAACCGCTTTGAAGCGGAGCCCAGTGTTTATACCTATATGCGAAATCAACGCGACAATTCTTTTTGGGACCGTGCCTCTAGCCTTGATAAATATGACCAGATTAAAATACCTGGCTTTCATATAGCTGGTTGGTATGACGGTTACCGGGATAGCTTACCAAGAATGTTAGAAAATGTGAAAGCGCCAGTAAAGGCACTAATTGGACCGTGGGATCATGATTTTCCGCACAATGCCGCTCACACCCCACAAATTGAATGGCGACATGAGGCAGTCCGCTGGTTTGATCATTGGTTAAAGGATATTGATACAGGCATTATGGATGAACCGCCCTTTGCCGTCTATGTCCGTGATTGGCACCCGCCGCAGCCTGATATCACTGAAATTCCGGGTCACTGGCGCGGGGAAGATGGCTGGCCGATTGAGCGCACCAAATTTCAGAGCTTTTTTGCCGGACCCGATCATAATCTTTCATCCAGTGAGAGCTTAGCGGCGACACATACGCTCGATTATAAAGCTTCTGTGGGAGTAGAGGGCGGCGGCCCGGTGATGTGGTGGGGCAGTGTACCGCCGGATCAGCAAAGCATGGATGATGATAGCCTCGTTTATGACACCGAACCGCTTCCCGCGCCACTGGAAATATTAGGCATGCCACGCGCAATTCTTAATGTATCGGCGGACGCCGTCAGGGCAAACTGGGTAGTGCGTATTTCTGATGTCGCACCAGATGGCCAAGTGACACAGGTCGCAGGTGCAGCCTTTAATGGCACCCACAGAAATTCAGCGCGTGAGCCGGAGGCTATAATCCCCGGTCAGTTATTTCCTCTTGATATTGAGATGCATTTTACATCGTGGGTATTTCCAAAAGGCCATAAAATTCGCATGTCCGTTAGCAATGCCATGTGGCCGATGCTATGGCCGACGCCTTATCCGATGACGACTTCGTTGGAAATTGGTGGTGAAAGTGGTGCGCGTCTTGAGCTTCCTGTCATCCCAACAGCAAGGCCTTCTGAAAATCAACGGGTCGCAATTTTCAATACACCGACTGCGGACCCTTCGCTGGATGGCTTTGGTTCAATTGACGCAGGAAACGCAACCGGCTACGCCGAAATTGGCACCATTAATATTGACGAGAATACAGGCGAAGCATTTGGTTTTGCAATTAATTCCACAGCGTCGAAGTTCCCATGGGGCACTGAGCGATTTGAAGAACAGATTGAGCACCGCACTTCAGACATTAATCCGGCCCAGACATCAGTGAAAGGAATTTACGCCGTGGTTAAAGAAGTGGAGGGTCGGACCTTGCGGCTTGAGCAGGATGTTGAATTTAAAAGTGATGAAAATAACTTCCGTTTGATTTTTATTCGTCGGATATTAGTGAATGGTGAGCTGCTACATGAAAAACAATGGGACGAAATTTTCCCCAGAGACTTTCAATAAAATAAAAAATCTTTTTCAATAATTTCAACTCTATCAAGCGGCAAAATAACCGATAATCCCGCAACTATTCTTCTTTGCACAACACGCGCAAATGAAAGGCTGCTTCTGGCCGAAAGCAGACATTGGTAGATTACAATGATCAATAATGATCAACTCTGACATCTGTTAGGGAAACACTTAAAAGAGAAGAGAAAAAATATGGATAAATATGAAAATGCAACAGCATTCTTTCACGCATGTGAGGGACTTCAAGGTTGGGACGGATGTCGTAAATACGTAGCCAATGGGGCAAAATTTACAGCACAGTGTGAACCACTAGTGGAAATAGAAACGGTTGAACAATATTGTGAGTGGATGTCGGGTCTTGGAAAAGGACCTTTAGCAGGTTGCAGCTATAATATCGACGCATCATCATTCGACGATGAAACATCCACCGCACTTTTCTTCGGCACCTTTACTGGGCAGCATTCAAGTGATGGCGGTCCTGTGCCTCCAACAGGACAGACTACAATTAGTCAGTATGTTTATGCTCTTAAAATGAATGATGACGGTCTAGTCGAACAGATGACAAAAATATGGAATGCTCCATGGGCGCTGAATGAGCTTGGTTGGGTATAACGATCTCGCTTAAACTCTCAATACATATGACAATCTGAAGGTCTGCTTATGGCGACACGCAGACTTTCAGATTTAGTCTAAATGAACGTGTTTTTTTATAATATTTGGCTTATTTTAATCGTCACTGAAAGACATAAAATATATTCTGACTTTAGAATGGACACCTGTGAGACAGAAGCAATAAATTTTACAGATAGACTAGTGATACATGCTAAATCAAACACTCAATCTATTTACATTTTAGAGTAAAGTGTTGCGGTTACCAGTTGAGATCACCGCTCAAAGCAGACATTCAAATTGTCGATAGAGAAGGGGGCTTGAACTTTGTATGTGAAGTCCGGAGTGAAATACAACGGTATGCCTTAAAAGCAGCATTTAATCTATTTTTGGATATAGGTTAAGTCTAAGAAGTGGATTTCTCAGGAGAGGCCTCTATTATTTAGGCGTACAGTCGCCTTTGTTGCACTTTTTTAACATGGAAAACAAATAATTACATTATTATGCAATAAATTAGATAAAGAGGGGAGTTAATGTGCAATTAAGCCTTTGGTTTCAAACGATAAAAGTGGCTCCCCGAGCAGGACTCGAACCTGCGACAAATAGATTAACAGTCTATTAGTATTGATATTTCTTGAAATTCTCTGAAACTACCTGAACGCAATCAATGTGTTGATTTTACGCTATTTATAGTTTATTATCCATTTCATAGCATTTCATATAGAAACATATTATTACATCAAAAACGGTACCCCAAACGGTACCCCAAGGATGCATTGAACGGACTTAGGATTATGGCTACAAAATTCACAGCAAAAAAAGTTGACTCTTTAAAACCTAAAAAAGACAGATATGAAGTATGGGAACTTGGCCGACAAGGGTTTGGCGTAAGAGTTTATCCCAGTGGGGCTAGGTCATGGGTTTATCTTTATTGGTTCGAGGGAAAAAAAAGGCGTATGACCATTGGTAAGTATCCCGAACTATCTCTGGCCGAGGCACATGAAGAACATGCAAAAGCGGAGAAATTAAAGGAAAGGGGGGTAGACCCCGGGGACGAGAAGGTAACGGCTAATAGTGATGCTCGGAATATTCCAACATTAGTGACTATGATTAATGACTATTTGAACCATGCAACTAAAAAAACCGTTTGGAAAGATCGGATGTTTTTTGAAAAGGATGTAATTCCTAAAATTGGACATAAAAAAGCAATCGATGTAACTCGACGAAATGTCATTGAAATATTGGATGGCATTGTTAAACGAGGCTCTCCAATACAAGCAAATAGGGGACTAGCTGCGATAAGGCGACTATATAACTGGGGGATAAGTAGAGACATTGTGCAAATAAACCCTTGCGTTGCCATTGAGCGGCCGGGAGTTGAGAAATCAAGGGATAGGGTATTAAGCGAAGATGAAATAAAGAAATTATGGTGCGGTCTGCATGATGCTAAGATGTCGGAAGCAATAAAGTTAGTTTTAAAGTTTCAACTTGTGACTTTACAGAGAAAAGGCGAGGTTATTAATTTAGAATGGGACGAAATTGATGGAAATATATGGATGATACCTGCTAGTAAGACGAAGAATAAGCTAACGCATAGGGTTCCATTGTCTGATATAGCACTAGAGATACTGGGGGATGCTCAGAAACTAGAGAATAGGGGAAGGTGGGTTTTCCCTTCAATTAGAGGCGTCAAGCCTATGGGCGAAACGTCTATTAACCGTGCGTTGATGAGAAATATGGAAATGTTGGGACTTGTTGATATTACCCCTCATGATTTACGGCGCACTGGAGGTACGTTCCTATCGTTACTTGGAACTCCACGGTTTACTTTAAAGAAAGTCCTAAACCACGTTGATAAGGATGTAACGGGTATATATGACCGTTATGGTTATGATGATGAGAAGAAGCATGCACTTGATTTGTGGGCCTCAAAGTTAAAAGAGATTATTGAAGACAAAAGACCTTCGGATAATATTGTTCAATTAAATAGGGCGTATCCTATTCACTGTGTAAGCGACCATGATATACTCCATGAAAGGGAGAACATATTATGGCTATCAAGCAAGAGATTATTGACGAACTATTGAAAGATTACAAGAACCCTGAAGACCTTTTGGGTGATGACGGGCTTTTCAAAGCCTTGAAGAAGGCACTTGTTGAACGGGCGTTGAATGCCGAATTGACCGACCACCTTGGTTATGAGGCACACGATCCCAAAGGCCGCAAGTCTGGCAACAGCCGTAACGGGCACGGGGCTAAGCGCATCACTGGCGAGGATGGCAACATGACAATTGCAGTTCCCCGTGACCGCGATGCCAGCTTTGAGCCCCAAATCATCAAGAAGGGTCAGCGGCGTTTTGAGGGTTTTGATGACAAGATCATTTCCATGTATGCGCGGGGCATGTCAGTGCGTGAGATCCGCGGCCATCTGGAAGAACTTTACGGTGTCGAGGTATCACCCGATCTGATTTCGCGTGTTACCGATGAGGTGATGGACGAGGTCCGTGAATGGCAGAACCGTCCCCTTGATGAGGTTTATCCGATCATCATTTTTGATGCGCTCAGGGTTAAAATTCGCGATGAAGGTACGGTGCGCAACAAGGCAGTTTACCTGGCCCTTGGCTTCACCATGGCGGGGCACAAGGAAGTTCTTGGCCTATGGATTGAGCAGACCGAAGGGGCCAAATTCTGGCTCAGGGTTATGAATGAGATCAAAAACAGGGGTGTGAATGATGTGTTTATTTGTGTGGTTGACGGCCTCAAGGGCTTTCCAGATGCTATCACGGCAACCTTTCCTAAAGCCAGTGTTCAAACCTGTATTGTTCATATGATCCGCAACAGTTTGAATTATGTGGGTTGGAAGGAGCGCAAGGCTGTGGCGAAGGATCTTAAATATATTTATCGTGCCGCGAACGATAGCGAAGCTTTAAAGCAGCTTGATGAATTTGAAGATAAATGGGGCGGTAAATTCCCTTCTATCGCGCCGATCTGGCGGCGGAACTGGGAACAAGTTATCCCATTTTTTGCTTACCCTGAAGATGTGCGTAAAATCATTTACACCACCAATGCCATTGAAAGTCTGAATATGAGTTTAAGAAAAATCATCAAAAATAGGGGCCATTTCCCGAGCGATGATGCCGCGACCAAGCTTTTGTATCTGGCCTTGCGTAATGCGGCAAAAAAGTGGACAATGCCCAGCAGAACATGGAAACAGGCGCTGAACCAGTTCGCCGTCCTATTCCATGACCGTTTTCCATCTTCAATATAGTGAAGATGGAAATAAACCCAAATGGTCACTTACACGGAATATCGGATACTACCCCAAATGCTGAGATGCCCCTAGATTTGTAGACACCTTGCTTCTTCATTATTGTTTGTTGTTCAAAATCTATTGGTGACAACAATCCGTTGTTACCATGCTTTCTTTTAGAATTGTAAAAAAATTCTATATAATCAAATATGTCATCACGAGCATCCTTGCGGGTTGCGTAGGTTTTACGCCTGATGCGCTCTCGCTTTAACAGATGGAAAAAGCTTTCAGCAACGGCATTGTCATGACAGTTTCCACGTCTGCTCATGCTGGCTTCTAAATTATGAGCCTTGAGAAACTTACCCCACTCATGGCTGGTAAACTGACTACCCTGATCAGAATGAATGATTACTTTCTGCTTCGGGTTACGGCGCCAGACAGCCATCAATAACGCACTGAGCACCAAATCCATCTGCATGCGTGATTGCATCGACCAGCCCACCACACGGCGGGAATAAAGATCAATTACCACAGACAGATATAACCAGCCCTGATGGGTACGAATATACGTAATGTCTGTTACCCACGCATGATCTGGTAGCCCCACCTTAAAGTCTTGTTGTAACCGGTTGCTTGCAACAATGGCAGGCTTGCCGCCATAAAAGCCAGCTTTACGCTTATAACCAATCTGCGCCTTGATACCTGCGATACTTGCTAATCGTGCCACACGGTTCGAGCAGCATGTCTCACCGACAGATCGCAGGTCATCATGAAGTTTGAGGTAGCCATAAACACAGCCACTCTCAAACCAAGCCTGCTTGATCAGGTAGATCAGGCGTTTGTCATCCCGAGCTCTTTTGCTCAGCGGTGTCTTCAGCCATGCATAAAAACCACTGTGATGAACTTTAAGGACACGGCACATCACGCGCACACGAAACACTGCTTGGTACGTCTGAATAAAGGCGTACTTCACTACGCATCTCTTGCGAAGTACGCCGTTGCCTTTTTTAGGATGTCACGCTCCTCAGTCACACGCAGTAACTCAGACTTCAGACGTCGTATCTCAACGCTGTCAGCCACTTCCTGTTTGCGTTCTTTAGAGGGTTTATGAAATTGACGCTTCCAGTCATAAAGTGACTTGGTGCAAATACCTAACCGCTTGGCAACCTCTTTAACGCTGTAACTGCGATCTGTGATTTGCGCAACTGCATCACGCTTGAACTCTTCTGTGTATCGTATTCCTGTAGACATAATATGTTAACTCCTTGCTTCCATTTTATAACAAGCAAGGTGTCTACAAATCTAGGGGCATCTCAGCATTTGGTAATCATATGACCAAAAAGTTATTCCGTTAATTCTAGACAATTCAAGCAAAGCCAATTAAAATCTTAAATATCCTCTGAGATGTTCCGCCAAAGAACACCTCAAAGGATAAAGATTTAACTTCTAAACAATATAGAGATCAAAGTCACCTGAGCCATTCGTTGTGATGAGGCTGTCCACCTGAGCACCCTCAAGCCTGACCAGAACATCAAGATTGTCAGTTCCCGCGTCATCCCCCTGTGTAAATAGGAAGGCATCTAAACCAACATCAAAAGTGACAGTTGCACCCGCATCACCAATGTCATTATTCTGTATATAATCAAGGACGGCAGCAATCTCACTATTAGTGTTTATATCAAGTGCGCCTGCAAATGTATCTGCATCATCAAAGGTTATAACACCGTCTGTAATAGCATGAGACTTAATTGTAGCTGCGCCGATGGTCAGAGTGCTGTCTGCACCATCCGTGCCGGACGAATTAGCAACAACTGAAGCCGTACCCGCGGTATTAAAAGTTTCACTGTTAAGGGTGCCATTCCCCGTCTCAAAATCAAGAATGGTATCATAGCCTAAAACGGTTCCATTATCGCCTAAACCAGCAAAGAACAGTTCGCTATCTCCTGCTGCATAGATGAAAGTATCTCTGCCTGCGTCGCCAGAAATCGTATCGTTGCCAGCGTCGCCATGTATATCATCGTTGCCATCGTCGCCATGTATATCATCGTTACCAACGCCACCAGAAATCGTATCGTGGCCAGCTTCTCCATATATACCATCGTCGCCATCGCCACCATTTATCAAATCATTTCCAGAACCTGTCCAGATTGTATCATCTCCTGCATCACCATGTATATCATCGTCGCCATCGCCGCCATGTATATCATCGTCGCCATCGCCACCATTTATATCATCGTTGCCAACGCTACCATTTATCAAATTAGGAGTTGAACTTACCGTTGAACCATTAGTACCTGGTGTTTCATGTGTTAGTGAAGCACCGCTACTTCCGCAAGCGGCTAAGGGAAGGATCGCCATCGTAATCGAGGCATTCCTCAGTTTATTGTTAGTAGTGCGTTGTTTATCTAACGGCTTGACTTTTGTAATAAGGTTAACATCCAAAGTATCCATAATAATTCATTCCTTTTATGCAGCCCACTATTCCATGGAGCTTGACACCTCAATAAGAAAAATAATTTCCTCTTATTTTGGGTGGTCTTAGGTAAGACGACACCGGCAGACGTCCTCCCCCATCCTCACCTTGCAGACAAAGGAAACCACATCAATGGCATCGAGAATTTCTGGAACCAGACCAAGCGCCATATGCGCAAATTTAATGGTGTACCCCAGTAGCACATCCTATAATCCCGATAGCCAACCCCAAGCGTCCTTTAAGCCGCCCTTCGCGTAGTGACGGACTTCAATGCCATCCCCACTACTGATAATTTACTGTACTTCTAATCTACTGCTTCATAGTAGGATTGACCAGAAGTATGAGTAATATAATCTAAGTTAAACCACTAAAGTAACACACCCTTCTTGGCTTACCACTCTATCACGTAGACGGATAAGGCCTGTAACCTTTATGTATCAACACTTACAGCGTTACGCGTTATTGCTGGTGGTAGCCGCCATTATGGAACAATCCTCTATTAATTCAATACGGCTCACCACTTACCAAATAGTCACTAAATTAGCCTATAAATGTTACAACCAACAGGGGAGCCCATACAGTGTCGGTATCTCTTTCTGTCTCATATAACTAATGAATCATTATGGCGCTGTACGAGCCTGTATGGAGCTCCTAGAGCACATTCATGAGGATGAATACCCCGCAGTGCAAAGGTATATCACCAGAGGGGCTATTATTCAGCTATGTCAAAGGCTTACCATGTTCAATAGCATCCCACTTCCAGATATAATTGATGCTACAACAACCAGCAATTACCAGTCAAGGATTCACGGAACGGTCTTCAGGTAGGGTAGTTGCCGAGATGGGCGTTTCGGCAATCCTTGGCGAGTAGCCACTGACTCTTCTAGCTGTAGCTACGTATTAATTTCAGGGGTGACACATCAATGAATAACGGAATACCATAATAGTTAATTCCATCGGGGTTGACACCGTTCTGTAACTTTCAGTTACGAGCCAGCATAATATAACCTATCGGGCCCCCAGTGGCTCCTGCCTCCCCCCCCCGTCCATGATTGAAATCTATCAAGGAGAGACCTCAGCATAAGGCCTATTTTCTAGTTTGATATTACAAGTTTAGAGATGGATTTCCAGTAGAATCAGTTATTTGCGACTTTTGAGGTTGGATTTGGCTAATTTGGTGTGATTTTAAGCCCCATTTCTGGATTTTGGTCACCCTTATCCAGCATAACTCTGGTCAGGCAATCCATAGAGGGTCAAAAACTTGGCCCCTTTACGGATATTATGGGCGATTGCAGCAATACCGTAGGCAGTCATATTTTTGGCCAACCCCATAAACCGTGTTCGAGCTAAACCATAGCGACTTTTATAAGTGGCAAAAGGCCGCTCACCACCAGCACGAATAACGGCAATTTCATCGTTGCGTCTGCGATCTTTTGCCGACAGAGGTTTGTTGCGGTAGCCCTTGCGTTGAACCTGATCTACAATACCCAGGCGCTCCAGTTTATCACGGGTCTCTTGTGAACTGTAAGCCGCATCCGCGTAAAGGGCCATCTCATCACCCAATAAAAGCGTATCGCGTTCAATACTGTCGTGCACATTGCCCGCAGTGACGGTCTGGCGTTGAATGAAGCCGTCCTCATCCACCCCCGTATGAACTGAGTAGCCATAGGTGGACTTCATATTACCCCGGCTGTCCTTCTTGACGTGCCAACCCCCATCAGGATCACGCTTTGGATGGCCGTCTTTGCCTTTGCCTGAACCAGATTGAGCAGCCTCAATTGGAGTTGCATCAATGATGTTAATGCGCCCTTGGGTCAGAATAATGTTCTTGGCTTCAAGTTGACAGTTGATCTCTCCCAAGAGCCGTTCCCACAGACCCTGTTCAACAAGTTTATTACGGAACCGACCCAACGTCGATGCTTCAGGGACATCACCTCCCAGTTCAAGATGGCAAAATTTACGAAACAATAAGTCACGATAAAGGCATTGTGACAGTTCAACATCCGACAATCGATACCACACACCCAGAAGCAATCCTCTAAACAAGGTCAAAAGCGGATAGCTCGGTCGCCCCGTTTTAGAGGCATAGATAGAGGACAGGATCGGCTCAATTCGAGACCAATCCAGGACCGCTTCCGTGTCGTCAAGTGCATGAAGTGCAGAATGATCAAGATCATGGGTGGAAATGAAAAGTTCTGGCTGGCTGATAAATGGTTTTTGCATTACTAAAAATAACAAATATTCTTGTCTATGGGAATCTTTTAGTTATGCTGAGGTCTCAATCCAGCTATTATCCATTTAGTAATTCTTCTTTGTATCAGATATCCCCTTTTATTTAGATAGGTCGAGAACCTACTATTTTTAGTTTGACTTCAAGCGTCGGCAACCCTCTCCTTACTTAAAAATAAAGCAAAGCCACAAAATAAATGATCCAACAAAGAAGTGTAATTAAAAAGTAAAAATACTATTATAAACTTCAGCCATATAGTGTATATCTTAAAGAGAGATTTGATTCTCGTAGTTCTTATAAAAAGAGAGTGTGTTTTTTACTAGTTTGGAATTTAAATTCAATTAAATGAGGAATATGAAATGTATACTACATCTTATAATAAAGCATTAGAGGCGCAGAAGTCAGTTTTTTGCCGTAATCTATTATGCTCATCTGCGCTTGTCGGCGCCTTAATGACAATGGCGACTACGGCTGTTGCAGAAGAAACAACGGCCGTTATTGGCGCGCAAACTGCTGGCGTTGCTGCTGCTGCTGCTGCTGACGATAATGCGTCCATTGATGAGATTTTGGTTGTTGGTAAAAAGACAACATACGGTAATAATATTACCGATAAAATTATGATGGATCAGGAATCATCCGCATCTAGTGTTCTAGCTGTGCTTGATAATATTCCAGGTATATTTGTATCAGAAGGCGGCACATTCGGTTCTGATGACTGGTCAACAACCCTTAGTGTTCGCGGATTTAACGTGGGACTTAGTGAACAACAAATCGGTATGACTATTGATGGACTACCTAATGGTAACTCCAACTATGGTGGTGGTTCAAAAGCCAACCGTTATATTGATTCTGAAAACCTTAGCCGCGCTGAAGTATCACAAGGTACAAGTGATATCTCATCAGCTTCACATGAAGCATTGGGTGGCACTATTAACTTTATCACGAATGATCCTTTAGATGACGCTCGTTTGCGCGCAGGGATTAGCATAGGTGATAATAATGCTAGGCGTTTATATTTTCGCTATGATACAGGGAATATAACAGATAACACCAAAGCCTATCTTAGCTACTCTCGTCAATCAAATGATGCTTGGATTGGTAATGCTGGTTTAAGTGATCGTAATCATTTCGCGGCAAAATTTGTCACAAAATTAGAAGACTGGACAATCACAGGCCGTATTTCATGGGATGAGGCCCAAGAAGATAACTTCCAACGTATCAGTACGGATCAATTTAATGAAAATCCTGATTGGGATCGCTTAACTGATACGATCACGGGGATTCCTTATGTGGATCAGGCCTACCGTCCATCATGGTCAACACTTCGTACAAACTATTTCGCGTACCTTCGTGCTGCTTATCAAGGTGATAAAATATCAGCAACGATCACGCCTTATTTTCATAACCAAAAAGGTCGTGGTGATTGGGTCCCTCAATATATAGTCCAAACAGCAGGCGGTACAACAACATTACCATCTGGTGTTCGTGATTTACATACTGGACCGGATACAGTTTACGGGGGCTCTTTCATTGGTACTTATTCATATGCTGATGCTGCGGGTACTCCACTTACGCCAAATGCGGGTTGTACTGCACGTTTGACATTCCCATATGGCGGCGGCGGTGCTAGTGATAACCCTGCTTGTTACGATGGGGACGCAAACCCTGCTGGTTCATATCGTCACACTCATTATAATAAACAACGTATTGGCCTAACGGGCGATGCAACATATGATCTATCAGACAATAATACTTTACGTGCTGGTTTTTGGTGGGAACGTGCGGATCGTGATGAAGGTCGTGATTGGCATAGAATTATTGATCCAAGAGTGTCTCATCAATTTGATGAAGCCGCATATTGGCGTCAATATGACCGCAACTTCCTTACAAATACCTTTATGGTTTATGCGGAAGATAAAATGGAAGTTGGTGACCTTGTCTTAAATGGTGGAGTTCGCAAATTTTTTGTTGACCTAACCCGTAAAGACAATTTTGGCATTCAAGATGTGTTTAAAAAATCTTCAAACTCTAAAGTGTTGTTTACAGCGGGTGCATTATATAATGCTAGTGAAGAAGTTGAATTATTCACTGGTTTTTCACAAAACTTTGCAGCCATTAAAGATAATATTATTGAAGGCACAGCAAGTAGTGCTGCCAGCACGACCAATGCAAGCATTCTTGCAGCGATTGATGCGATTAAAGGTGAAACAGCGGATAACTTCGATGTTGGTATCCGGTTTAGAAATGATAGGATCCGCGCTAGTTTGACGGCTTATTACATTAATTTCAATAACCGTATCACTGGAATTTCCGCGGGTGATGGTGTGACTGGTGTTGATTATCTTGAAGAAGGTGATGAGATTTTCCTTAATGTTGGTGGTATTAAATCAAAAGGTATCGAAGCTAGTGTTTCAATGGATGTTGCTGATAATTGGAATGTATATTCTGCCCTTACGTTGAATGATTCAGTTTATTCAACTACCGTAAACAATATCACAAAAGATAATAAGGTAGCCTTAGCTCCTGAATTCCAATTTGTAACGACTGTAAGCTTCCAAAAAGATGGTGTCTTTAGTGGTCTATCTGGAAAACATGTGGGCAAACGTTGGGGAGACTTTGACAACGCAGATCGTCTAGCTGCCTATACGGTTTTCGATTTTTGGATTGGTTATGAATTCGAAATGAATACTGTTGGTCTTAGCAATATGAAAGTGTCTTTGAATGTGAATAACCTTACAGACAAGCGTTATCTTGGTGGTGGTACACCAGGGGGCTATTTCATTGGTACTGGACGTCAAGCAATGGCGAATGTAACTTTTGACTTTTAATTAATATATAGTCACGTAAATATCAAAATAAGAGGGAAGCTTGGAAACGAGCTTCCCTCTTTTGATATTGTCAAAGGAACTTTATTCTGTTGCAAACTCTGCTTAATCACTACGCTTCTAGGCCACAACAAATTGCCAGTCAGACAAGGCCCTTACAAAAACTTATCAAGTGACTTTGACAATATCTTTGCATTCAGCTATAGAATTTTAGACAGTTATCATCAATAAAAAATGAAGGGGTTTAATTATGCGTGCTATTCAAAAAATAAATTCATATCTGAAAATAGGGTTATTCATTGCACTTATTGTGCCAAATATTGCCGTTGCATCGGATATCATTATTCCTTCAAAAATAACCAAAGGAGAAGTGGCAGGTAAAATTTTCCAACGTCCTTCTATGATAAGATTACCTCAAGGGGACGGTGAGACTTTAGACGTGCAAAATATGCTTTCAAGCGATAAGAAATTTGAAACGGGTATGTATCAAGCAGGCGCTAGTCGATTTGAAATAAAGGATCACTACGGTGTTGATGAATTTATGTATTTTCTTAAAGGTAGTGTTACGTTAACCTCTATGGATGGGTCGGTACAAATTATCAACGCGGGAGAAGCCGTGACAATTCCTAAAGAATGGACCGGAATTTGGCAGACAGAGGGTTATACTAAATTCTATGTCATTTATCATTCCGAGAAGTCGTCACAGTAAATTGCTAAACACTTAATAAAATGAAGGCTAAAACCATTGCAACAGTATGATACAATAATAATAGGGGCTGGGCATAACGGATTGGTTTGCGCAACGTATTTGGCGCGAACTGGTCAACGGGTTTTAGTGTTAGAGGCCTCTGATACGTTGGGCGGTCTTGCCTCAAAGCGCATTTTCCATCCCGGATTTAAAAGCTGCGTTGCTCATTCAGCGGGGCAATTTTCTGCTAAAATCGTTCGTGATCTTGATCTTGCTCGCCATGGTTATCAATCGGGGCAGGCTACGCCGACCGTGGGGCTTGATCTGGCGGGAAATCATGTGACCATTAAAGGGGATGTGGTTAGTGGGGTTGAGGGTGACGATGTTACTCGTTTCGTAAAATACCGCAAAATGATGTTGCGATTTGCAAAATTGTTAAAGCCATATAGCCTTAAAACCATTCCTCGTATTGGTAATAATAATTTTTCAGAGATTATGTTATTTGCTAAAATGGCCTTAAAAATGCGCCTGCTTGGTAAGGATGATATGCGCGAATTTATGCGCATCGTGACGTTGCCCGCGCGGGATTTGATGGACGAAAATTTCGATAATGAAATTCTAAAAGCGGTGCTGAGTTGGGACGGACTTATCGGCTCTAAAAATGCGCCGCGTTCACCAAATCATACAATACTCGCCATGTTATATCGCATGATCGGCGAACATAAAGGGGATCATACGGTGCCAGTTGGTGGTATTGCCGGACTTATCAACGCGCTCACTGGCGCGGCAAAGGCGGCAGGGGTTGAAATTAAAACCAATGCCTACGTTGGTCGTATTTTGATAGAGACCAAAGAAACTGGTTTAAAGGCTTCGGGGGTTGAACTTGCGGACGGTGAAAAAATTATGGCTGAGCGCATAGTTTCTGCCGTCGATCCTAAGCAAACCTTTTTGGATATGGTTGGGGTTGATAATTTAGAAATCCAGTTCACCAATAGAATTAACCGCCTGCGTAGCGAAGGCTATGTGGCGAAACTGCATCTGGCCCTTTCAGGTTTGCCGCATTTTACGGGCATGGAGACGCTTGATGGACGTATGATCATTGCTCCAAACATGGATCATATTGAATTTGCTTGGGACGATGCTAAATACGGAAACAGTTCACAAAATCCTGTTATGGAAATTGTCATCCCAAGCCTGCACGATAAAACCATGGCCCCAGAAGGACAGCATGTGTTATCGGCCCATATTATGTATGTTCCTCATCAGCTTGAAAATGGTTGGACTGACGCGGCGCGCGACCAATTGTGCGAACGTGTGATTGAGACTATAGAGCAATATGCGCCTAATATTCGAAAGCAGATCATTCATCAGGAACTATTAACGCCGGCTGATTTGGCAGAAAAATTCAACGTCACAGGGGGCCATTGGCATCACGGTGAATTTGCCCTTGATCAATTAATGATGATGCGTCCGACCTATCAAGCGGCGCAATATAAAACGCCTATCTCTGGCCTTTACCTTGCCAGTGCAGGGTCCCATCCGGGCGGCGGTCTTATGGGTGGGCCGGGACATAATGCGGCACAAGAGATTTTAAAATGAAGAAATATGACGCAATAATTATGGGCGCAGGCCACAATGGTTTAACAAACGCCGCCTATCTTGCCAAAGCAGGGCTTGATGTGTTGGTGGTTGAAAAAAATGATTATATTGGTGGTGCTGCCGTCTCACGGGAAATTCATAATGGTTTTACTTATTCAAACTGTTCTTACGTTTGCAGCTTGATGCGTCAAGCAATTCATCGCGATCTTGAGCTTACTCGTCATGGCCTTATTCTCGTGCCTTATCTGGGAACTGCGGTTTTTGACGATGATGGCCGTGCGTTGATAAGTTATACTGATGGTGGTGTGGATTATAATCATTTACGCAAACTTTCCCCCCATGATGCGGATGCTATGCGTCGCTTGCAAACCGACCTTTCAAGATACGCACAACTGATCCGCAAAACATTACTGCGTACCCCGCCCGACCCAACATCATTTAAGCCACGTGATATTATGGAAATGTTATTTTTGGGCAAAGAGTTCTGGTCTTTGGGGGAACAAGAAATTTATGAATATATCCGCTTCTTCACCATGAGTGCGGCGGAATTTCTAGATGATTATTTTGAAAATGATCTTGTCAAAGCGGCTATGGCAGGCGCTGGTATTATTGGTACGGCGCTTGGGGTTTATTCGCCGGGATCCTCTTATATTCTGCTTCATCATGTGATGGGGGATGTGGATGGGAATATCGGTGCTTGGGGTCTTGCCCGTGGGGGTATGGGGGCAATATCAAAAGCGATCGCAGGGGCAGCAACGCAATACGGCGCTGAAATTCGGACTAATGCTGGTGTTAAACATATGCTGGTTAAAAACGGAAAAGCCATAGGTGTGGTACTTGAAAATGGTGAGGAATTATATTCGAATATTGTTGTCTCCAACCTTGATGCCAAACGCACCTTTACAAAAATTGTTAATAAAGAAGATTTGCCGGAAGGAATTTATGAAAAGGCCAAAAATTTTAAAATTCGCGGCTCATCAGGAAAAGTAAATATCGCACTCTCGGCTCTACCAAAATTTACGGGATTACCTGATAATAAATATATCAATCGCGGGGGACAGGCATTCTCAGGATCGCTTAAAACTATGGAAAAGGCCTATGATTGTTGGAAACGGGGAAAATGGTCGGATGATCCTTTCATTGAAAGCATCATTCCATCGGCTTGGGACCCAACGGTTGCGCCACCTGGACAGCATTGGATGTCGAATTTTATTCAATATTGCCCCGCTGAATTGGCGGACGGCCCATGGACCCCTGAAAAGCGCGATCAATTCGGCCAAACGGTCATTGATAAGATCGAACGATATGCACCGGGCTTTAAAAAGTTAATCCTTCATATGGAAGTACGAACGCCATTAGAAATCGAAAATGAAGTAGGTCTTACGGAAGGTAACATTTTTCAAGGAGAGCTAACCATTGACCAGCTTTTGTTTAACAGGCCATTCCCGGGATATTCCCAGTATCGAATGCCAGTGAAAAATATGTATATGTGTGGCTCATCGACCCATCCGGGTGGTGGGGTTTCGTCTGCTTGTGGTGCTAACGCAGCCCGTGAAATTCTTAGAGATCTTAAACGGGCAAACACGGTGCCCGAGGATGATTGCTATGATGAATAACAAAGACCAATTTGCCGATGAACGGTTGAAATTATCCCCTTTCCATGATCGTCAGGCGGCGCTTAATCTTCGTAATGCTTGGTCTAGTTGGAATGGCTATCAATTTGCCGATTGTTATTATGAGGCGGAATATGAATATTTCTGTATTCGTAACAGTTGCGCGACATATGATATCACTCCCATGCAGAAATATTATATAACAGGAACAGACGCCTGCGCCATGCTCGACCGTATGGTGACGCGTGATGTTACGACATTAAAAGAAAACCGCGTCATTTATGTTTGTTGGTGTACCGATCAAGGTCGGATAATTGACGACGGTACTATTTTCAAACTTGGGCCACAAAAATTCATGCTGACCTGCGGTAGTCCCAATCTCGCATGGCTTCGAAAAAGCTCTTTTGGTTATAAGGACGTAAATATCGAGGATATGTCCGATAAAATCGCCGCCCTTTCTTTTCAGGGGCCGACCAGTTGCGAAGTCTTAAAAAAGATGGGGCTTGATGGCATCGAAACACTGAAACCTTTTGGCATTATGCATTTCCCCTTTGACAGCGGGGAGCTTCAGGTCTCACGCACAGGATTTACCGGTGATCTTGGCTATGAGCTTTGGATTGAACCGGATTTGGCTCTTAAAATGTGGGATGCGCTTTATGAGGCGGGGGAACATTATGGCATTCAGCCTTACGGTGAGGCGGCGACAAATATGGCGCGTCTTGAAGCTGGGTTTATTATGCCGGATATGGAATTTAATGAAGCCCTCAAAACCATTCATTTTCAATATGATCAGACACCGTTCGAACTTGCTCTTGGCTGGTTGGTTGATTTTAAAAAGCCGCGTTTTAATGGCCGTGAGGCTCTTTTAAAAGAACGTGATGAAGGATCTCAATATACTCTTTGCAAGCTCGATATCGAGGGCAATAAGGTGGCAGAAGAGGCTTATATATACAGCGATAAAGCATGCCATAATCAAATTGGTTATGTCACTTCGGCCATGTGGTCACCCGTGGTTAAAGCAAGCATTGCCCTTGCTATGATAAAAACCAAGAATTTGAATGGAAATCTTTGGGCGGAAATCTATTATGAAAAAGAGCTGCGTCAGAAAAGTAAGATTGCTAAATGCATAATAAAGAAAAAACCTTTCTGGGCACCATCTAGGGCGAGAAAAACACCGCCTGAATCCTATTGATTGTATCTGTGAGCAAAATATGTAATGAATGATATCAGGGAATGATTTTAAGGGGAAACATAAATGAAAAAGCGAATTTTACCTCATATCAATAGACGGGACTTTCTGGGCGGTGTTGCGTTGGTATCAGCGTCAGGGGCGCTGATCTCTCCCATGGAATTATTTGCCCAACAATCTTCTATATCTTCTGACTATTATCCACCCTCTTTAATGGGTCTTCGCGGCAGTCACGTTGGTTCTTTTGAAGTGGCTCATTCCGTTTCATGGGAAGGAAAAGATTGGGGCGTTCCTAAGGATCAAACCGATGATATTTATGACATGGTGGTGGTTGGTGGTGGTATATCTGGCCTTTCTGCGGCTTTTCTTTACCAACAAAAAATGGGCGGCGGCAAGCGTATTCTGATCATTGATAATCATGATGATTTTGGCGGCCATGCTAAACGCAATGAATTTGATGTGGACGGCAAGAAAATCATTGGTTACGGTGGCAGTCAGACCATTCAGGATCCTGGACATTATTCACCAGAAGCCTCTAAACTGCTCAAGGATATTTCCATTGAAACCGATCGCTTTTACGATTACTTCAAAATGGGTTACTTTAATGAATGGAGTATGTCTGGGGCTATTTATTTTCCAAAATCTAAGTATGGCACTGACAGACTTATCAAGAACCCATTCAGCGGTGGTTTTGATTTATTTGGTGATAGTAAGGATGGCTTTGGTAAAGCGGAACGAATGGATAAAATTCGTGAATTCCCCATCAGTGTCCATGGGCAGGATACATTAATAAAACTTTTGTTTGATCCTGTAGATCCATTTTTTGACCTGCCAACTGAGGAAAAAATCAATCAGTTGCGCGGCATTACTTATATGGATTACCTCCAAAAATATTATGATATGCCCAAAGAAGCGTCCGATATACTTCGTGATAATTCCAAGGGACTATGGGGCGTCGGTTGGGACGCGTTGTCGGCCTTGCAAGCGGTTATAATGAATGAGACCGGAATGGGCGTCTTTAAAGAGCTTATAGAAATAGTGGAAGGGCCAGATCATTCAGAACCGTATATTGCTCATTTTCCTGATGGAAACGCAGGTGTTGCTCGCTCATTGGTGAGAAAGCTCATTCCAAAAGCGGTGCCTGGAAGCACTATGGAAGATTTAGTTTTGGCTAAGGTAAAGTATGATTTGCTTGACCAAAGCGGTTCGAATGTTCGTATTCGGCTCAATAGCACAGCGGTTAATGTTCGCCATACAGTGGATCAGTCTCAGGTTGATGTGACTTATATTCGTGGTGGGAAACCTTACCGGGTTCGGGCCAAACATGTTATTTTGGCCTGCTACAATAATATTATTCCCTATATTTGCCCTGAAGTGCCGCAAAAGCAGGTCGAGGCGATAAATTATGCGACAAAAATGCCGCTGGTTTATACAAATATAGCCCTACGAAATTGGCGGCCTTTTGCGCAACTTGGTTATAATCGCATCAAGATACCGACTGAGGAATTTCATCATTCTTACGTTCTCGATTTTCCAGTGAGTATGGGCGATTATATCTTTTCTGAAAACCCCGATCAACCGATACTGGTCCACGCAACTTGTGTGCCGACGATGCCAGATCAGGGCTATAACGCCATTGAACAGGCAAAACTAGGTAGACTTAAACTGTATCAGTGGACCTTTGAACAATTTGAACAATCAATTGTGAACCACTTTACAGGCATGTTTAAAGGGACTGATTTTGATGCCGAGCGGGATATTGCCGCCATAACCGTCAACCGTTGGCCCCATGGCTACGCCTATGAATATAATGATTATTCGGATGATAAAGATTTTGGTCCAGAAAAAGGTCCACATATTGCAGGGCGAGCGCAAATTGGTCGAATATCAATTGCTAATTCAGATGCTTCTGCATACGCTTATGTTAATGGTGCTATTGATGCCGCATATCGGGCAGTGACGGAGCAAATAAAAATATAGTTATTTATTAGGATTTTTAATGGAATACTCTGCTTTACAAATATATTTACCAACAATTTTAGTATTGAGTTTAGCCCTCTGGAGCCACCGAGCGATAGAATCTATATTGGCTGGGGTTGTTCTTGGGGCCTTTATCATAAACCCTGATGATCCTCTTTCGGTTGTCAGTGTTGGGACATTGAAAGTGATGATGGATGACACGGTCGCGTGGATTATTTTGGTTTGTATATGTATGGGAAGTTTGATAGCCCTATTAATAAAAACGGGCACGACCGATGCGTTTACAACAGTAGCGGTGCGTTATATTAAAAATAAAGCAGGGGCCTTATATGTCACTTGGATATTGGGAATTTTCCTGTTTGTTGATGATTATTTAAATTCATTGGCCGCGGGTTCTGCTATGCGACAAATCACAGATACTTATAAAACCTCTCGTGAAATGCTTGCGTATGTGGTTGATTCAACGGCCGCTCCCGTTAGTGTTTTAATTCCCATATCCACATGGGGCGTGTTTTTTGGTAAACTATTAGAAAATAATGGTGTCGCTGCAGAAGGACAGGGTATCTGGGTCTATATTCAGTCTATTCCTTATATGTTTTATGCGTGGGCTGCTTTTTTATTAGTGCCCTTGGTTATTGCGCAAAAAATACCGTTACTCGGCGCTATGAAAAAAGCGGAGGCAAGAGCAGAGGCAGGACAGTGCGTGCCAGACGGCGTTATAAGTCTGGAAGGTGGGAATACGGACTTGAGAATGAATGGAGGGACGAGCCCCAAAGCATGGATGTTTATTTTGCCGATGGTTATGCTCGCGGCTTCAACTATTTATTTTGATTTGGATTTCCTCAAAGGGGTGTTTTTTACTTTGGCATTGACCATAGGCCTGATGGTGATAAAGAAAACGTTGAGCTTACCCGAGGCGGTTGATATTAGTATTGATGGTTTTAAAATGATGGTAGAACCGCTGACCGTATTGGTTTGTGCCTTCTTATTGAAAGAAATTAATGATCAATTGGGGTTAGCACAGCAGGTTATAATATCTTTAGAGCCTTATATGACTGCACAATTGTTACCAGTCTTTATCTTTACCGTTATGGCGTCAGTATCATTTGCCACGGGGTCAAGTTGGGGAGTATTTGTGATTGTTCTGCCGATTGTTGTTTCCTTGGCTAATGGCTTAGATGCTAATATGACCGTTGTGATTGGAGCAACTTTATCGGCGTCGACATTTGGAAGTCATGCCTGTTTTTATTCTGATGCAACGGTATTAACGGCGCAGGCCAGTGGATGCACGCCATTTCAACATGCTTTCACCCAGATCCCGTATGCCTTTATTGCTGCGCTGGTCTCTATTATTGGTTATCTAATCGTCGGTTTTCTATATTAAAAATGATCCATATAGCTTAGGGTTTTGTGATCACAAAAACACTTAATGAGCACTGTTAATGTCAAGTCTCACAATTATTTATTTGGTAGGGATATGGCCTAGAAGTTCCTGACCTATGCGGACCATGCCATCATAAATATCTAACCTTATGGCTTCTCTAAGGGCCTGTTCATCATTATTTTTTAAAGCCGTGACAGCGCTGACATGTTGGTCAACGATTAATGATGTGTCAAGCTGTCCAACGATGATTCTCATAAAGGGGCCAAATTGTAACCAGATACTTTCAATTAATCGCAGCATTATTGGGCAATCAGCCGCTTTATATAGGGTAAAATGGAATTCTCGGTTTTTTAAACTATAAGTATCGGGGGAGCCTTTGGTGATTGCGATTGCAATTTCATTATCTATTTTTTCAAGCTTTTTAATAAGGGATTGATTGCAATTTTCTAAGGCGCGCGCGGCAATTTCTGGCTCGAGTAGGGTGCGTGTGGCGACAATTTCGCGATAACGTTGCTCTGTCATTTTAGCAACGCCAACCCTACGTGTGCTACGCATTTCTAATGCGCCAAGGGCGACAAGACGCCTAATGGCCTCACGTACGGGCATGGGGCTGACATTTAATTCCTTGGCTAATCCACGAATAGTGAGTGTTTTTCCCGGCTCGAAGTGGCCAGATATTATTGACGCGTATAAGCTTTTATACACAGTTTCATGAGCAATTTTACGATCAGCAGTTCTAGCTTTTTGATCGGGATCAGCTTGTGTCAATTAATCTCCCATTGTATTGATTGTGAATATTGATTTTGAATTTTTTCTAAGTGAATATATATAAGTGAATATATATAAGTGAATATATAACAGAGAATATATGTCAATGGCTTTAAAAATATTATTCTGTCAAGGTGTTTTTGTAAGGTTAGGGGTAGTGATATAAATTAAACTGATATAAAACAATGAGTTATCTGAAATAATCAATAGGTCGATGAATTCTCTTGAATATTTGATTATATAATGACATTATTTGTGATCACAAAAAACGTGATAATCCAATACTGAGTTAAAATTTATGCTGAAGTTATTAATTGTTGAGGGTAATACCCGTGAAGCGAGAGAGCTAGCCGTGGCCTCGGGAAATCTTACACAAAGCGATTTATATGAAAAAACCTTACTTTTTTTGAGAGCCGATGCCGAGTGTACGATTGCTTTCCCCGCTGATGAGAGTGAGGTTTTACCCACTATTGAGACGTTAGAGAATTATGACGGTATTATTTGGACTGGCTCGGCGCTTAATATTTATAAAAATGATCTTGCTATCACACGCCAGATTGATTTTATGAAAAAAAGCTTCAAGGCTAAAGTTAAAATTTTTGGAAGTTGTTGGGGTTTACAAGTGGCTGTCGTTGCTGCGGGTGGTAAGGTCGTTAAGAATGTTAAGGGACGCGAAATCGGTATTGCTCGTCATATCCAAACGACGGAACAAGGTAAAATTCACCCCTTATATAAAGGTAAGACGGGCCCTTTCGATGCTGTTGCTATCCATCTTGATCATGTTGAACTATTACCTGAGGGCGCCATCGTTTTATCATCTAATGAGATGTCTTCTGTGCAGGCACTTGAAATTAAGCGCGGTAATTCGGTGTTTTGGGGTGTGCAGTATCACCCTGAGTTTGATTTGGACTATATAGCGTCACTGATGCAGAAATATAAGAAGATGTTAGTAGAAGAAGAAATTTGTGATGATGAGGCGTCTGTTGATCGCCTGTCTGCTGATTATCGCACTTTAGAACAGGATCATGGTCGAGAAGATCTTAAGAATGTTTACCAAATTGGTGTGGATGTATTGGATCCGTGCTGCAGATTGCAGGAAATAGATAATTGGCTTGAGTATGTTGAACAAAAATCAGAATGATAGCTTGGTTGCTATGACAGTGGCTTTTATGTTTACATAGGGTTGATTGTGAAAGATATAAATCAATGAAGCGAAAAAAATAGGTGTTTTATGCTAGAAGATAAGAAAATTGTGCAGTTCGAAAAATGGTTAGATCATAATAATATTGAAGATGTAGAAATAATGGTAAGTGATTTCGCTGGCATCAGTCGGGGGAAAATGGTTCCAAAAGATAAATTTATTGAAGGATTACGCAAAGACGGATTACGAATGCCGGAAAATTTATTTTCTCTAACGATTGACTGTGATTTCATAGGGAATGATTTCATTACAGACGTGGAAGAAGATTTATATTTAATTCCTGATATAAATACTCTTACTATGGTTCCTTGGAATATAACGCCAACGGCTTGTGTTGTTTGCGATTTGGTTAAAGATGATGGGTCACCGACTAATATTTCACCTCGTCAGGTCTTAATTAATGTCTTAAAATTATATAAAGACAAAGGTTGGAAAGCCAAAGTAGCTCCTGAATTTGAATTCTTCCTTCTGGCAAATCAAGCTGATAATGAATTAGCACCGTGCCCACCAACGGGACGTTCAGGAAAACAACTATGGGATAAAGGGTTATATTCAATGGATGGGACGGACGACTTCAGTGAATTGTTTGAAGACGTCTATCAATATTGTGAGATAATGAATATACCTATAGATACGCTCACACAAGAAGCCGGCCCGGCCCAGTTTGAAATTAATATGCACCATAATGACCCGCTTAAAGTAGCAGATCAGGCATTTTACTTTAAACGGCTTATTAAACAAGCGGCTATTCGTCGCGGCGTATTCGTTAGTTTTATGGCCAAACCTTATCCTGATGAATTTGGTAGTGCTATGCACATTCATCAAAGTGTTTTAGCAGCAAGCGATGGTAAAAGTATTTTTGCCGATAAAAATTCTAAAGATACCGCTTTGTTCTTGTCCCATATTGCGGGACTGCAAAAATATATACCGGCGTTGATGCCTATATTCGCTCCCTACGCCAATAGTTACTTACGCTTTGGCAGTAGTTTAAGCTCTCCAGCTAATCTTCATTGGGGCTTGGAAAACCGTTCTGTGGGATTGCGGGTACCGGCGGGGGACAACAGGAGTGCGCGGCGGGTAGAAAACCGTATCGCAGGCTCCGATGTAAACCCTTATTTGGTGATCGCAGCATCATTATTGGCAGGATATCTTGGTATGATCGAAAATCTCAAGCCGAGCAAACCGCTAACGGATTCAGCTTACGATCTTGAGTCATTTAAATTGCCAGAGCATTTTCTAACAAGTTTGAATAATTTTACCAAATCAAAGCTTATCAAAAAGATGCTCAGTGAAGAGTTTGTCACGACCTTTGCCGATGTAAAGAAAAAAGAATATTTAGCAAACTTTGGTGTGCTTTCACCTTGGGAAATCCGCTATCTGCTGATGAATGTATAATTTAGGAGAGTTAAAGTGATTAATTATAACAGAACAACCGAACAATGGCAGGAATTTGACCGAGATCATCATATCCACCCTTTCTCTGATCCTGATGCGTTAGCTAAAAAAGGAACCCGCGTTATCACCAAGGCTGAGGGCAGTTATATTTGGGATTCTGAAGGTAATAAAATCCTTGATGGCATGGCTGGACTTTGGTGTGTGAATGTGGGATATGGCCGTTCAGAGCTGATTGAAGCCTCAGACAGACAGATGAGAGAACTTCCATATTATAACAGTTTTTTTCAGACAGCTAATCCTCCTCAAATAGAACTTTCGCGACTTTTATCAGAGGTTACTCCCGAAGGCTTTAATCATTTCTTTTTTGCAGGATCTGGTTCTGAGGCCAATGATACCAATGTCAGATTTGCCCGTCATTATTGGGATATTAAAGGCCAGTCAGACAAAAAAACATTCATCAGTCGGAAAAATGCCTATCACGGTAGCACCTTGGCCGCGACCAGTCTTGGTGGTATGGGTTATATGCATAATATGGGCGGAGAGGGTGGTTCTTTATTGCCTGGGTTTGAACATATTGGACAGCCTTTTTGGTATATTGAAGGTGGTGATATGGCTGAGGACGAATTCGGTCTTGCTCGCGCTCGGGAATTAGAAGATAAGATTATAGAACTTGGCGCCGATAATGTTGCGGCTTTCATTGGTGAACCTATTCAAGGTGCGGGCGGTGTTATCGTTCCGCCAAGCACATATTGGCCCGAAATTCAGCGAATTTGTAAAAAATATGATATTTTGCTGATTGTTGATGAAGTGATCTGCGGTTTTGGCCGTACTGGCAATTGGTTTGGATCACAAACTATGGATATTAAGCCCGACATCATCACCATGGCAAAAGGAATATCTTCTGGATACCTGCCAATATCTGCGGTTGGATTTCAAGACGATATTTTTACAGTTTTAAATGAAGGCGGAGATATTAATCACGGCTATACCTATAGCGGACATCCCGTAGCCTCTGCTGTTGCTATTGCCAATATCAATTATATTAAAGATCATAATTTAGTGGAAAAAGTGCGAGATGAAACAGGCCCTTATCTCTTTGCAGGACTGCAAAATTTAGTAAATAATCATCCATTAGTAGGGCAATCCCGAGGCTGTGGCCTGATGGCCGCTATTCAACTGGTCAAGGATAAATCTACCCATGAGGTATTCAGCGGCGATCAGGATGCGGCGATGACGTGCCGTAATCATTGTTTTGAGAATAATTTGATTATGCGTGGTACGGACCAAGCTATGATTATGAGCCCGCCACTGACCATTTCTAAATCTGAAATTGATGAACTTTTGGATAAAACAAAGCTTTGTCTTGATTTAACAGCAAAAGACTTAGGAATACTCTAACATGGCGGAAAAACATTGCCCCTCATATTATGCCGCAACGGTTAATGATCATACTATTTATCCTTCATTGGCGGGAGAGATTATAACCGATATCTGTGTGGTGGGGGGCGGTTTTACGGGTATTTCAACGGCGCTAACCTTGGCGGAGCGTGGCTTTGATGTCGTGGTTTTGGAAGAAAATAAAGTGGGTTGGGGTGCTTCTGGTCGCAATGGCGGACAGTTGATCAATGCGATTTCTGGGGAAGAAAATTTAAGAAATAGCCACGGACAAAAAGCAGAAAAATTAATCCATGATATCAAATGGCGCGGTCATGAAATTATCAAGGAACGGATTAAAAAATACAATATCCAATGTGATCTAAAATATGGATTTTTGACTACGGCTTTTAAACAGCGTCACATGGACGATTTAAAAAGAGAATATGATTATTGTAGCGCACAAGGGCTTGAAGAACATTTTAAGCTGGTTGAAGAGCATGATATAAAAAACTATGTGGGAACGGATATATATACAGGGGGGCTCTATAGTGATCTAGATGGCCATTTACATCCTCTTAATTTGTGTTTGGGCGAGGCGCGCGCTGCTGCGGGCTTGGGAGTGCGAATTTTCGAAGCCAGCGGTGTCACTGAAATTAAGCATGGCACTGCGCCAATTGTTAAAACACAAGGCGGACAGGTTAAGGCTCAAAAGGTTGTTTTAGCAGGGAATGCTTATCATCATTTAGAGAAGAAAAAACTATCTGGAGTATTGTTTCCCGCAGGGACTTATATTCTTGCAACAGAACCTCTGAGTGATGAGATTATAGCAGAAATTATGCCACAAGACATTGCTGTATGTGACGCAAATGAGATTGTAGATTATTATCGCTTGTCAGCAGATAAAAGAATGTTATTTGGCGGAAAATGCACCTATTCAGGACGTGACCCAATAAGTATTAAAGACACTATGATGCCCAAAATGCTACATACTTTCCCCAAATTAAAAGATGTCAAAATAGATTATGAATGGGGAGGTATGATCGGCATTACCATTAAACGCACCCCCCATGTTGGGCGTATTAATGGTAATGTTTATTATGCAGAAGGTTATAGTGGACACGGTGTTAATAGCACCCATATTATAAGTGAAATTCTAAGTGATGCCATTACAGGACAGATGGAAAATTATGACCTTTTTGTAAAGGCTAGAAAATTTCGACTACCAGTGCCTCGGTGGGTTGGAAATCAAATGCTGGCCTTGGGGATGCTTTATTACCGTATTAAAGACAGATTCTAATCAAATAAAAAGATAGAAATGTGAAGAAAAATGACTGTAAATAATGTGGATAAGAAAATCTGGGAAAAATTATTTACCCCCTTTAAATATACGATTTACATTTTTCTAATTTATAATGGTTATTTATTTTTCATAGATGACTGGGCCGCCTCCTCACAGACCTTTAGTCATGGCGTTAATTTTGCAAATGCTATAGAAGCCTTCACCGCATCGATTGATACTTTTAACTGGATCATTTTATTGCTGATGTTTGAGCTAGAGACTTGGGTTCTATCGGATGAAGTTCTTGAAAAGAAACCATTGAAATGGAGTTTGATGGCAATCCGGATAATATGTTACAGCCTGATAATATATGCCTTTTATGGCTATATCGCTAAACTCCTACTATTTTATGGTGTAATATCTTTTAACGCAGAAAATATTTGTAATTTAGTTGATGGAAAATTAGCCATGGTTGTGACCATGGACGAATATGTTATTTTAACAGCCGAAAATTGTATGCGCCTTCATGGTTTGGAGCTTTTCAAAATAAATGGGCAAAATTTAATTGCTGATAGTGCTTCATTATTGACATCCCAGAGGCGGGCTTGGATTGATGTGGTAAATTCTGGTGCTTGGCTTGGTGTTGTGGTTATTTTAGAAGTGGATGTGTGGTTCCAAATTAAAGGATTGCTTAAAGGGACTTTGTTACGGGTTAGTACGATTATTAAAGTAATTTTGTATAGTGCCTTGATTATTTGCGCTTTTTATTGGGGAATATTAGGTGTCATATTAGACACTTGGGATGCTTTATTGTGGATTTTAGCATTTGTGTTTATTGAACTTAATCTGTTCAAATGGCAACAAGAAATACTTGAGGCGGCATCAAGCGGTCAACCAACATCTTAATCATATATGTTTGAGGCTTTTAACATAACCCGGCTTTGGAAGGGGGAGGTTATCGCCGTAATTGGTTAGTAAATCGCTTTCAGTGAGAAAACCTATACTTTCCCTTATGTCAGCTTCAATGGCACTTTTTAAGCCGAAAGGGTTGTGGTGTTTTAACGAATGTATGATGTCACAGTGACGATCATGGGTGTAATGTTCAGGCAGTTTGGCAACGGAAAGACGGTGTAATGGGCCAATTTGTAACCATAGCTGTTCGATCATTGGCATCGTGACGCTGTGGGGGTGGGCCGTATAAAGAGTGCGGTGAAAATTTTGATTGCCAAGGATAATCCCGTGAAAATCTCGTTTCTCAAAGGCGTCATTTTGTTGATCATTGATTGTTTCCAGCTGATTAATCCGAACCTCGTCCAAATAGGGCATGGCCCGTATTGCTGCGAATGATTCAAGCTCGACCCTAAGTTCTATCAATTCCGCGAGCCGCGCGGGAACTAATGTGGGAACGATGATCCGTCGATTGGCTTTTATGGTTAAGGCACCCTCCGCCGTCAAACGTTTAAGGGCTTCTCGTACAGGCATGGCACTGACTTTTAAAATGCCGGCGATTTGACGGATCGTCAGGGCTTGACTTGGCTGAAGCTGTCCAGACATAATGGCAAATCGTAAGGCTCTATAAACCCACTCTTGTGCAGTTTCTTCCTGATCAAACTTTAAGTCATTTAAATTGAAATCTGGTTCTTTGTTCATAAAATTTCCGCATTTATCACCGATCGTTCCAATTGAATGACAGATATAGAGTTAAAGGTGATCACAAAATAACAGGCTAGTCAAGATTAGAGTTTGTTTCTTCCTTACAAAATGGCTGAATTATGAACCGAAATAATAGAAATCGTCTTGACATTTAATTTTAATGTGATCACAATTAAAGAAAAAGAACTGTTAAAAATTCTCGCCTGTTGACGAGTATAATTTTCAAGGTTGGCTATGCAAATAAACGATCATATGCTCTATTAAAATACAAGATACTTTGGGATGGTAATTTTGACTATAAATCTTAAGCATTCAGAAATTATAAAACCTCCTCCTGCTTTTACAAAAAAGCATGCCGCTAAATATCTCAGTCGCGGTTTTGAAGCATTGATGGCGAGTGATTTCAACGAGGCAGGTGCCTGTGAGTTTGATACTGAAATATATACCAAAGCTCGCAGAAGGGCATTTCTTGGTAGGACTTATTGCTCTTGATACTGAGATTTGGTGGTGGCTAGAAAGGCGTTTGCTACTGTCGTTGACCTCAAAGATGATCATGCCGCAGCTTGGGCGCAATGAGCTCGTGTTCATGTAAAGTTGGGTGATTATAATCTGGCTGAACATGCGCTCGAAAGGGCCGTCAAATTGATGGCCCTTTTTTGTAAGAAAGAAACCCATTATGGATACTTATACTGTTACCATCGGGCTCAGCATTATTATTTTTGTCATCATTGGTAATTATGCGGGGCGTAGTGTTAAAAAACTTGATGATTATTATGTAGCAGGTCGGCGTGCGCCAACATTATTGATTGTTGGCACCTTGGTCGCGAGTGTCTTTAGTACCTCTATTTTTCTTGGTGAAGCTGGCTTTACCTATGCGGGGCAAATGGGGCCTTATATATTATTTCCGGGCATTGCGGTTATTGGGTATGTTTACGGCGCCTTGCTCTTTGGTACCTATATCCGCCGTAGCCGCGCCACCACGGTCGCCGATTTTTTTGGTCGAAGATTTAATAGCCACCGTGTTCAACAAGCAGCAGGCATTACCATTATTGTTGCCCTTGGTTGTTATTTATTGGTTGTAACGCAAGGGGCGGCCATACTGCTTTCTGACCTCACACAGTTAACTTATTTTCAAAGCCTGATCGTGGCCTGGCTTAGTTATACTATCTTCACTATGTATTCCGGATCACAAGGGATAATTCTAACCGATACATTAATGTTTCTTTTGTTTACTTTTGCTACCATTTTCTTTGTTGCCTTCATTGTAAATGATTTTGGCGGCGTTGCTGTCGCCATTGAGAATTTAGCGCGGATTGAAACTAAAGCTGATATTGCCTCATGGCATGGCATCATTGGCCCTGATACGGAGTGGCCGACGGCCATGGATTATTTAATATGGGCTGTCATTATCGATATGTCATGGGGGATTGTTTACGCCGTGGGGCCGTGGCAATCAAGCCGCCATCTTATGGCTAGAGACGAACATGTAGTCGTTCGTGCCGCGATTTATACCTGTCTAATAGTGCTTATAATGCAGATATTCATATATGGTATTGGGGGAATGATTAATCTTGAAAATACTCAGATTGTGCCTGTGGAAACCGTTATGATTTGGGCGGCAAAAAAATTGGTGCCAGAATATTTAGGGGCTTTATTATTGGCGGGTATTATGGCGGCAGCCCTGTCTTCTGCATCGACATTTTTATCATTGGTAGGGTTTAGCGTTAGTAACGATATTGTTAAACGTAAAACAGAATTAACTTTGCGTTCTACACGCTTTTTAATGATGATCACGGGTATTTTTGTCTTGGTGGCCAGTTTTTATTTTCCACCTAATATTTTCTGGTTGATGCTTTTTATCGGTACGATTTTTACGTCATCGTGGGGGATCGTTGGTTTTATGAGTGTCTGGAGCAAACGCATTACCGCAGACGGGGCGTTTTGGGGAATTGTGACGGGTTTTGTTTTCAATATCATACCTGCCGCTTTTGAATATGCGGGTTTGATTAAATTGCCGAGCTATCTTAATCCTGTTGTTATTGGTGTGGTGATCAGTTTGATTACCACCATCACAATATCAAATTTGGGTAAAGTGACGAGAACGGAAAAACTTTACCGCATGAGATTGCACCGAACGCCTGATCAAGATCGTGACTTAAAGAAAACAAAAACCACACTTATTGCTCCTCTTTTGGTGATCGCTTTTGGCTGTATTATGCCTATTATTATGATAAAATATTATGTCATTCCTTATCAAACGGGGGCGGGTAAATTATTGGTAGGGGGCACCATAGACTGGATGAGTGGTGAGGCTATATTAGCACTTAGTTGGGCTGGCATTTATATTCCTTTAGGATTAATATCAGCTTCTATTATCTGGCATAGATATAACCCTAGCGTAAAAGTGAAAAATTAGATATTTGAGCAGAATCCTCAACAAACAAGGAAAACCGAACGTGGATGAAAAACAATTTGATGCGATTGTCATAGGGGCGGGTCATAATGGCCTGACGGCGGCAAATTATCTTGCTATGGGCGGTTTAAAAGTTTGCGTGCTTGAGCAACGCCATATTGTAGGGGGCGCGGCCGTTACCGAAGAATTTTACCCGGGATATCGCAATTCTACGGCCTCTTATGTGGTCAGTTTGCTACGTCCAGAAGTGGTTGATGAGCTTGAGCTTAAAAAATATGGCTACCAGCCTGTGCGTTTGAAAAACACCTTTTATCCAGATAAAAATGGTGATTATTTGCTATTAACGGACGATGAAAATCATAATAAAAAGCAATATGAAAAATTTTCTAAAACCGATTACCAAGCCCTCAAATCATATCATGATGCCGTTGATAAGGTTGGTGATATTATATCTAGTCAATGGCTTAAGGAACCGCCCAAACTTTACGGTGGTGGTTTAGCTGATCTGATTAGCAGTGCTAAGCTCGGGATAGATTTATATAAACTTGATGATGATACTCGCTTTCGGCTCGTACAATTTTTCATTGGCGCCCCAGACACAATCATTGAGCGTTGGTTTGAAAGTGATAAAGTTAAAGCCATGATTGCCAGCCACTGTATGCCGGCAAATTACGCCTCCCTTTATCATCCGGGGGCGAGCCTTGCGATGTTGCATCATGCGGTTGGCGAGGTTGATGGTCATAAAGGTGCATGGGGGATTGTCAAGGGCGGTATGGGCGCAATTACCCAAGCCATGGCCGCTTCTGCGATCGCCAAGGGGGTGGTCATCAGAACTAGTGTTTGTGTTGAAAAAATCTTAGTTGAAGATGGCTCAGCCATTGGCGTACGCCTAGAGGGTGGTGAGGTCATATCTGCAAGGATTATAGCGGCCAATACGGATCCGAAACGAACTTTTATCACGCTTTTGGGGGAAGATCATCTCTCTAAAGATTTTGCGGCAGACATAAAGGCTTTTCGCCAAGAATCAGCGTCGCTTCGTATGAACCTTGCTTTGAGCGGATTGCCGGAGTTTGCCGCTATTGCCGGCAAAGAAATTGGTGAGCATCATCGAAGCAGTATTTCTATCATTGAAAGTAAAGATCACCTAGAGCAAGCCTACCGTTCTTCTAGGGCTGGAATACCCGCCGATCCACCGATAATTGAAGCCATCATCCCTAGCGTCTCAGACGATAGCTTGACTGATAAACCCGGAACCCATGTTATGAGCTTATTGTGCAAATATATGCCTTATGATCTGGCGGATGGTAAAAATTGGGACAATGAAAAAGAAAAAGTGGTGCAGAATATATTGGAGTATTTGACAAAATACATTCCTAATCTTCCTGATATTCTTGTGGCCCATCAATGTCTTACTCCCCTTGATTTAGAACGGATGTTTGGCATGACGCGCGGTGATATTTGCCACGGTCGCTTAGAACCCGACCAATTATTCAGCATGCGTCCACACCCAGACGCCGCTCAATATGCAACGCCAGTAAAAGGGCTTTATCTTTGTGGTTCAGGTTCCCACCCGGGTGGCGGTGTTACAGGGGCGCCTGGGCGGAATTCAGCCAAGAGAATTTTGAAAGATATCTGATTTCAATTAATGATATTAAAAACCAGCGTCCCCCGTGGGCCATGCAGGGCTGTTGCCAACGGATTGACCTTCTCGTTCAATAAGTGCAATGGATTTTTCCATAATCTCAAGTCCTTCACGAAAGGTTTTTTCAGCCATATTTAAAGCCGGATACATTCTAATATTTTCTTCACGGTTGCAAATTGCCCAAACGCCATTTTTTAACATCTCACTGCGAACGGCCCGTGAGTACCACCAATTTTCATCATCTTTTTTACTTTCAGGACATTGAAAACTAACGCCGAGTAAAAGCCCGCTCATGCGCACTTGTCGGACAATTTCATATTTGCTTCGCCATGGGGTCATAATTTCTTTGGCTATTTGTGAAAGTTTGGTCGCATGGGCCAAAACATCATCACGTTCATATATTTCAAGCATTTTTAATCCTGCCGCGCAACCAGCAGGCGTGCCAGCAAAAGTCGAGCTAGCTGAATAATCAGGATTATTACCAAGAATTTCGTCGCGCGCCGCAACACCAGCGCAGGCCTCGATGCCGCCAGATAGATTTTTTCCCACAACTAAAATATCAGGCACCACATCATAATGCTCTACGGCCCACATTTTACCAGTGCGGCCAAGTCCCGTCAGAACCTCATCGGCGATCATTAACCAGTCATTTTTGTCGCAAATAGCCCGAATACCTTGCAGGAATGATTTGTCAGGAATCCAGTTCCCGCCCTCGGCTAATCCCGGCTCCACAATAATGGCGGCGATATTATCCCGCGATGCGATACAGTTTGGAATATGGTTATCCAGATACCATAGGCAATATTCTGTATATTGTTGTTGGTTCATGTCAGCAGGGATGTGATCACTATATGGATAGGGTGCGCATATAGTTCCGCCGGCCCATCCTTCAAGATATTTTTTAAAGTGCGGATTACTTCCGCTCGCTACTTTTGTGGCAATACTATTACCATGATAGGAGGAACCAAAAGTGATAATATGGCGACGTCGTTTATAACACATCGCCATATAGATGGCCGCTTCGGCCGCTTCAGTTCCTGATATTTCGTAACTAAATCTTGGCAGTGCTTTGTTGGGCATTATCTGCGCTAATTTTTCTGCTAATTCGTACCTGAGGGGATGGTCATAATGAAAACCGTATTTCAAGTGTGCTTGATGAACGGCTTCAATTATTTCTGGATGGGCATTGCCGATGGGGTTGGTCGCCCAACCATTTTGAAAATCAATAAATTTATTATCATCAACATCCCAAATATAATCACCTTTTGCTCGGCCAACCATCACTTGCCCCGCCGCGCGAAAACCTCGGCGAGAGGCTTCTTCTATCTCTTGGCTATACCGCAATCCATTATGAAACAATGGGATCCCTCTCTCAAGTATAGCGCGGGCTTTTGGTCCAGGAATTTCTATTGTCATTTTAGGTCTCACTTTATTTTTTAAATATTGAATAATATATTCGACAAAGGCTTGTGTTTTATTTTTCTATTTCCTATATTTGTGATCACAAATATAAAGATTGCTCATATGAAGTCAATTAATTTGAAGCTTCAAAGGATAGCAGCCAAATAATAGGGAACTAAAAATAATGCCTGAAATTAGCATTCAAAAACAATGTACATCTTTGCAAGACTTAATCGAGACAGAATCTTTTGGTGAGCCTATCGGTGCTTTAGCAAAGCAAACGAATAGCGGTTTTTTTGAAGAGGATAACCTGTGCGCGGGAACATGGGAATGTGAACCGGGTAAGATGAAAATTGACCTTGACCTTATGGAATTTTGCCACTTGCTCAAAGGGCATTGGATACTAACCTCTCAATCAGGCCAAGTGACCGAGCTTAAGGCGGGTGATAGTTGGATTTTCCCTCGTGGATGGAAGGGGGAATCGGAAGTAGTGGAGACGGTTCGTAAAGTATATTTTATTATTAGTTGAATTTTAAAGAGGATTGGTGAGTTTGAAAAATTATGATGCAATTGTCATAGGCGCAGGTCATAACGGCCTTACCAACGCCGCTTTTCTTGCTAAAGCGGGGCTAGATGTTCTGGTCTTGGAAAAGAACGATTATATTGGGGGGGCGACCGTCAGTCGCGAACTTCACCAAGGCTGGAAATATTCAAACTGTTCTTATGTTTGTAGTTTATTTCGCCCTGAAATATATCAGGCTCTTGATCTTGGTCGTCACGGCTTGGAGGTCGTGCCGATTCAGGGTGGCGCAACTTTCATGGAAAATGGTGATTATTATGGTAATTACCATCAGCCTGCGGTGCGCCGACGAGAGATCGCCCGTCATTCAAAGCGCGACGCCGATGCTGCAATACGCTTTGATGCGGATCTTATGAAATGGTGCCGATTAATACGTGGTTTTTTGCTTCGTACTCCGCCTGACCCTACGTCTTTTAAATGGCGTGACGCTATGGAATTTGCCTCATTACTCAAAGCCTTTTATGAACTTAGCGAAAGTCAAATATACGAATTTATCCGCTTTTTCACCATGTCAATTGCTGAATATCTGCAAGAATATTTCGAAAGCGATGTTATCCTCGCCCATTTTTCAGGGGGGAGTATTATAGGAACTGGACTTGGGGTTTATTCTCCGGGTACGGCGTATGTATTATTACATCATGCGATGGGGGATGTTGATGGTAATGTCGGTTCTTGGGGATTTGCCCGAGGCGGCATGGGTTCTGTCTCTAAAGCGATTGCCTCTTCTTTTAAGGCATTGGGCGGTGAGATCCGCGCTGGCGCAGAGGTAAAAGAAATCAAAGTAAGCGGGCGAAAAGCAACAGGCGTTATATTAGCCTCAGGGGAAGAAATTAATGCCAAGATAATTGTCTCTAACCTTGATGCCAAGCGTACTTTTCTAAATATTATGAATAAAAAAGATCTGCCAGCAGAAGTGGTGCGGCGGGCGGAAAATTTCAAAATTCGTGGCTCATCAGGGAAACTCAATATTGCCCTTGATGGTATGCCTGATTTTACAGCCTTAGAAAAAGGATCACCACTGACATTAGGGCATATGCATTTTTCGGATAGCTTAGAACGATTAGAGCGCGCTTATGATGATTGGAAAGATAATAAATGGTCGCAGGACCCTTACGTAGATTTAATTATTCCGACCCAGTTTGATCCGACGATGTCGCCAGCGGGTAAGCATATGATGAGCGTTTTCGTTCAATATTGCCCTTATGATGTTGAAGGGGGATGGACCGATCAAAAACGCAATGCCTTTGGTGATACGGTGATTAATCAAATTGCTAATCATAGCCCCAATTTCAAGGATTTAATCCGGCATATAGAGGTGCGCACACCGCGTGAAATAGAGGCGGAAGTTGGCCTTACGGAGGGTAATATTTTCCAAGGGGAGTTAACCTTGGATCAGTTAATGTTTAACCGTCCATTCCCGGGTTATGCTCAGTATCGTGGGCCCGTAAAAAATATGTATATGTGTAGCTCATCGACCCATCCTGGCGGTGGTGTTATGGGCGCTCCGGGGGCAAATTCCGCACGGGAAATTCTACGTGATCTTGGCAAAGAAAATACAACGCCGGAGGATTTTGGTGATGACTGAATCAAAAACAATGATTGTCATCGGTGCCGGGCACAATGGCCTCGTCTGTGCCACTTATCTTGCTAAGGCAGGCCATAAAGTAAAAATATTTGAAGCACGTTCAACGGCCGGCGGCGGTGTTTCGCGCCACCAATTTGCAACAGACTATTATGTTGCGGGGCTAGCCCATGTACTTCATCCTCTCAATCCTAAAATTGTTAAAGAGCTTGACCTTGTTGGCGCGGGATTGAAAAAGGGTGAGGCAATCAACACCATATCGCTCGGTCACGATGGCCGTCATATGACACTTGGCATGGATCATGTTGAAGCTACGGGACTTTCAGTGGAAGATGCGGCGGCTTATAAAGCATTCAAAAAGGAATTTCGGTCTTATGCCAAAGCGTTAGAACCTATGACGATGAATAAACCACCGCGCCTTAAAGACATGGACGGTAAAGATAAATTGACCCTAGCTCAATTAGGTTTGAAACTGCGGTTTGGCCTTGGGGCCGCATCAATGCGTGAATTTTTGCGGGTCGGCGGTATCAATATCTATGATGTGTTAAACGAAATTATTGATGATCCGCAATTAAAAGGAGCCATTGCCGCCGATGCGGTTCTGGGACATCATATGGGACCTCGTACGCCGACGACGGTGCTGACCTATCTCAATCGATTAAGGGGCGAAATTTACGGACCACAGAGCTTACCCACGGCAGGAGAGGGTAATCTTACAATGGCGCTTATTAATGCGGCAACCAAAGCAGGCGTTGAGATTATGACCGATGCCAAAGTTGAAAAAATTATTATAAAGGACGCCAAAGCAACGGGGGTTCAGCTAAATTCTGGTCAAGAATATTTGGCAGATATGGTGATATCCAATGCGGATGCGAAAAAAACCTTTCTCGGGTTTGTCGGCAGCCAAGAGCTTGATGCTATGTTCGCTAAACGAATAGACACAACCCGAACCAATGGGACAGTGGCAAAACTTCATTTTGCCTTAAAAAAATTACCAAATTTCAAGGGATTGACTGAAATTGAGTTGAAACAACGGCTCCTTATTGCGCCCGATATGCGTTATCTGGAGCATGCATTTAATCATGCTAAATACGGTGAATATTCTGAAAATCCGCTTCTGGAGATTACGGTGCCGAGTCTAGCCGATCCTTCTCTTGCACCAAAAGGTCATCATGTAATGTCCGTATCGGCTGGTTTTGCGCCTTATAATCTTAAAGCAGGATGGGATAAAAGCAGTAGTGTCTTTTGCCATAAAATATTATCCTTGATCGAAAATTACGCGCCCGGCATTTCGGCTCAGGTCGTCGCGAGTGAAATATTGACACCTCAGGATATTGAACAGCAATTTAATGTAACAGGGGGCCATTGGCACCATGGGGAGCTTACCATAGATCAAAGCTTTATGATGCGACCAATTCACGGCGCGGCCCAGTATGATACGCCGATTGATGGTTTGTTTCTTTGCGGTGCCGCGGCCCATCCCGGGGGCGGGATTACTGGTATTCCAGGCCATAATGCGGCCAAACGAATACTCGCTATGAAAGGGGGGAATTAATCATGGAGAAACACGATTTCAATCAGGTTTTACAATTATCCCCTTTTCATGAACGCATAGATACCCTTGGTTTGATGAAGAATTGGACATCTTGGAACGGATATCAGACCGCGAGAATATTTGACACACTGGCTGCCGAATATTTTACTATTCGCAGTTCTTGTAGTGTTATGGATATGACACCAATGGAAAAATACCGTATCACAGGTCCCGATGCGGTCACATTTTTAAACCGTCTTGTGACCCGGGATATTTCAAAACTGAAACCGGGCCGTGTTACTTATGTGGTCTGGTGCAATGATGATGGCAGAGTGCTTGATGATGGCACGATTTTTCATCTTGGCGAAGATGGCTATAGACTTTGTTCCCAACATCATCAGCTTGATTGGTTGATGATATCGAGCCTCGGTATGGATGTCAGTATAGAGCACGAAACCCACGATATAGCTGCCCTTTCTGTACAGGGTCCAACCGCCTATTCGGTGCTGGCGGCGGCGGGGTTTACCAAACTTGACACGCTAAAGCCTTTTGGTATTTTAAATACCCAATTGAATGGTTTTGATGTGATGATATCAAGAACCGGATTTACAGGCGACCTTGGTTATGAGGTTTGGGTTGATCCTCGTCATGCTCTTGATCTTTGGGACGCTATTTTTGAGGTTAAGCAACGTGGCCTATATGATGTGCGACCAATTGGTCTTGATGCGCTTGAAATGGTACGCATAGAGGCAGGCTTTATCATGCCAGGCGATGATTTTAACACCGCAGAAACCACCATTCGTGCCGGTCGTGATCGTTCGCCATTTGAGCTGGGTCTTGATTGGGTTGTTAGTTTCGATAAGCCTTATTTCACTGGACGGCGTGCGCTACTAAAAGAAAAGACTGAACCGATTAAAAGACGCCTCGTCAAGCTTTTGGTCGAAGGCAATAAATCCCCGACCGATAGTTTTCTTTATGATGGAAAAAATGGACAGCGCATTGGTGCAATCAAAAGCAACGTCTGGTCGCCGATCCTTAAATCCAACTTAACCATGGCGGACATTGAATTTATAAAGGGCGAACTACCCAAAGAAATTTGGGCCGAAATATATTATCAAAAAGAGCTAGAATGGAAATCTACATGGGCAAAATGTAGTGTTTCTGATTTACCATTCTGGAGCCATCCTCGGCGCTCGCAAACGCCGCCAGATCAGTTTTGAGTATGGAAAAATCTCAGCCGCAAGCTAAACTTGAGCATCACCACACCATTTTTGATGGGTGGAGATCAATAGCCATTGCCCTTTATATGGCGCTTCTTGGGTACGGTGTTAGTGTCGGTATTCCTGTTATTAGCTCTGCTTGGGTCGAATTGCTTGGCTTTAGTGAAGTTGAGGTGGGGCGGGTTGCTGGTGCTGACCTTGGTGGTTTGGCCTTGGGCTCGATCATGGCTTCACTGCTTATCCAACGTATTAACCGCCGGATCATAGCTTTGGGCGGCATCTTTTTAGTCATTATAGCCAATGGCTTATGCATGATTTTTGTGGATTATGATCATGTATTATGGTTACGGGCGATGGCAGGAACAGGCGGCGGTATTTATACAGCGATTGCCCTTGCCACCTTGGGCGCGACATCACGCCCGACCAGAGCATTTAATATGTTGTTGTTCGCCTTTGCTTTTACCCAAGCCTTAGAAATACAAATATTGCCGCAATTATCTATGAATGGCATATATGGCCTTTTCATTAGCCTGTATCTGATCAGTGTATTTTTTCTACGCTGGATACCAACACATGCCGTTAAAGATATTGCTGATGTTGATTTGGATGTTACGGATCAACGAGGGAAACATCATCATATACATAAAAAAATTCCCAAATATGTTCCTTGGTTTTGTTTAATGGCAATTCTTGGAATATATACAAGTATTGGGGCTTATTGGACCTATATTGAACTGGCTAGCGTCAGCGCTGGCATAGATAAAGAATGGATTAATAATGTATTGGTATGGGCCTCTTTCATGAGCATCCTTGGCTGTTTATTTTCCACATTCATCAGTGACAGAATTGGTATAGCAAGGCCGCTTCTTGTTGCTCTATTGGCGATGGCTTTTGTTGTTAGCTTGATGATAGGGGATATTAGAAATATGGATTTATTAATCAGCGCCATGCTTTTCAATTTCTTATGGTTGTTTATTGATGTCTATCAAATGGGCGCCATGTCTATTTTTGATCCTTCGGGTAGATTTGTTTCATTGATCGTGGGAGCGCAGGGCCTTGGGCAAATTATTGGACCGAACTTGGCCGCTACATTGTTGAGTTATCAACTGGGGTATGATGCTGTCTTTATTATGTGTGCTTGCGCCGCCCTAATGTCGATGATCATATACGGAACAATGTATGTGCGCCTTCGTAGCGTAATCCCCGCCCTTGCCGATGCGTCATAAGTTTGGATATGGAACCGGGTTTTAAGTTCCTTTGACAATATTTGTTAAATATGGTTCTACTTATGGCACAATTATAAATTATAAATAAAATAGGGGGCAAAAACTTAATCAGTTTTAAGTTTTTAAAGAATTTATCATATGTTTAAAAATACCAGAAATAAAATATTATTGGCCTTAAGTGCTGTGGGCCCGGGCTTGTTTTTGATCGGATACAATATCGGTACGGGCAGTGTGACAACCATGGCTAAGGCCGGCGCTGAATATGGCATGATGTTGTTTTGGTTGGTGATCTTATCTTGTATATTTACTTATATTTTGATGGTTGCTTACGGACAGGTAACTCTGGTTTCTGGAAAAACAGCTCTTTTTAATATTAAAACTCATCTCAAGGCGGGAAAACTGCTGGCGTTATATATTATGACAGCCCTTATTATAGGCGAATTACTGGCCTTGGTAGGCATTATGGGTATCGTGGCTGATTTGGTACAAGAAGGAATTCGCCTGTTAAACATGGGTTGGGTTGTTAATACGGAATGGATCATTTTGCTGCTGGTCATTTGTTTGTTTTTTATGTTCTGGTTTGGTCGCTATAAGGTCTTTGAAAAAATTCTAACATTATTTGTTATCCTGATGGCACTGTGTTTTATCGCGGTATTTTTTATGGTTAGCCCAAACCTTCCTTCTATTATTGCAGGGGCGGTTCCTCATATGCCCGATAACGCAGGGGCCTTTGGGATAGCGGCGGCAATGGCAGGGACCACTTGTTCGGCGGCTGTTTTTATAATCCGTAGTACGGTCGTTGCTGAAAAGGGCTGGACCATCAATAATTTAAAAGACGAAAAAAGGGACGCTTTTGTTTCTTCTTTGATGATGCTTTTACTCAGTGGATTAATTATGGCTGTTTCAGCAGGAACGCTTCATCTAATGGGCTTGAAACTGGATAATACCCTTGATCTGATACATTTATTTGAACCAATAGGGGGGAAAGTCGCCGCTTTTTTATTGATATTAGGAATTGTCGGTGCAGGGCTTTCTACAATATTTCCTATAGTCTTGATTGCACCGTGGTTGATCTCTGATTATAGAGGAACGCCGCGCGACATCCGATCTCCACTATATAGGGTGTTCATCGTCGGCGGCTTACTTGTTGCTTTTTGTTCAATCTTTATGGAGAAAAGTCCAATATATTTAATGGTATTTTCAATGGCTTTTCAGGCAGCAATCCTTCCAGCCGTTGCGATACCTATTTTTCTTTTATTAAACAAGGCGAGCCTTATGAATGAAAATAAGGCCTCTTTAACTATGAATATTGGTCTTATCACTGTTATAGTATTTTCCTTTGTCACTACCTATTTTGCGATCAAAGGATTCTTTTAAGTCTCTTATGAAATATTATAAATTAATTTTTTAAAAATGAGAAAGCATATGAAAAATAAAGGTGAAAATCGTAGAGAATTTATTCAAAAACTTGGGGTCGCTTCAATAGCATTAGGAAGTGGAATGCTTTCGACCAATAGTTTTGCACAGGCCAATGCGGTTAACAGTAAAAAAGGCCCTAAAATAAAAATATATAACGGCCGTATTATAACACCTTACCGTGTTCTTCCTCACGGCACGATCGTGATTGAGGGAGGGAAAATTATTGATGTCAGTGAAGGCAATATCGAAATTGCGGGTGCCATAGAGATTGATGCTAAGGGTTTAAATGTTTCGCCCGGTTTCATTGATTTACATTGTCATGGCGGTGGCGGACACTCGTTTTTAGATGGCAGCGTAAATGCTTATTTAAAAGCGGCAGAAATGCACGCACGCCACGGCACGACCTCTATGTATCCCACTGCCACATCAGGTGAAAAAGAAGAGCTCTTTAAGAATTTTGAAATTTATGAACAGGCCAATAAACAAAATACACGGGGCGCACAATTTCTTGGAATGTTTTTAGAGGGGCCCTATTATTCTATGGAACAAAGAGGTGCCCAAGACCCACGCTATATACGTAATCCTAACCCAGAAGAATATAAAGAAATTCTCGCACGTACATCCATTATTAAGCGCTGGGATTCTGCCCCCGAAAAAGAAGGCGCACTTGAATTTGCCCGCTACTTACGCTCAAAAGGGGTGATGGCTTCTATGGGCCATACCAACGCCGTATATGAAGATGTGCTGGTTGCTTTTGAAAATGGATATACACTTGCCACTCACCTTTATTCCGGTATGGCGGGTGTGACGCGGCGCAATTCGTTCCGTTTTGCAGGTGGTGTGGAAAGTGCTTTTCTTATTGATGAGATGAATGTGGAAGTGATTGCAGACGGTAAACATCTCCCCGCACCACTCCTAAAATTAATATATAAACAAAAGGGAGCCGATCATATTGCACTGGTCACAGATTCCATGCGCGCCGCGGGAATGCCAGACGGGGATAGTATATTAGGGAGTTTAGAGAATGGCATAAAAGTAATCGTCGAAGACGGTGTTGCTAAATTGCCGGACCGAACCTCATTTGCAGGAAGTGTCGCGACCACGGATCGTTTGGTTAGAACAATGGTAACACTTGCTGATGTGCCCTTAAAAGATGCGGTAAGAATGGCGACCATAACGCCTGCAAATATAATGGGGGTTGCTGATCGTAAAGGATCGCTTGTCCCGGGGAAAGATGCGGATATTTTAATTTTCGACGACAATATTCAAATTGAAAAAACCATTATAAAAGGCAATGTGGTCTACAGCAAAATTTAATATCGACAGAAATTCAAGAGGAAGAATAATGGAAATTAGGGAAATATCAAAAGATAAGTTGAAAGTGAAAGTTTATAAAACTCGCCCTGAAATGGGGACTGATGCGGCGGATGAGGTGGCGGGGCGGATAAATTCAATGTTAGAGACAAGAGACTATATAAATATCGTTTTTGCCTCGGCGCCATCGCAAAATGAATTTCTAATATCACTTCGGGAACAAGATGTGGATTGGGGTCGTATCAATGCCTTTCATATGGATGAATATGTGGGGTTGGATGGGGCCGCACCGCAATTATTTGGAAATTTCCTAAAAGAAATAATGTTTAATCACGTTACCTGCAAAGAAGTATATTATCTTAATGGTGATAAGAATAATCTGGAACAAGAATGCAAAAGATATTCTGATTTAATGCGGGATTATCCGACAGATATAGTCATTCTTGGCATTGGCGAAAATACACATCTTGCCTTTAATGATCCCCATGTTGCATTTTTTGATGATCCCGAGCTTGTAAAAATTGTCGATTTGGATGAGAAAAATAGACAGCAGCAGGTCGATCCCGATGATCATATTTGCTTTAAAACCATTGAAGAAGTTCCTACCCACGCCATTACTCTTACTATCCCTGTATTATTTAAGGCCACATATGCCTATGCTATTGCGCCCGGTAAAAATAAAGCGGACGCCATTTATCATACGCTAACGGACGATATACAGGAAAAATATCCTTCTACCATTCTTCGCAATCATCCCAATGCCATTCTCTATATTGATGAGGATAGTGCCTCCCAATTAGGCTAAGAGATTAAATTCATTGCGCCGGATTGGAAAAGGAAATTAAATCTGTGGTCTGGCTGCCATCTTCTAATTCTATGGTAGCCAAGGCATAAAAAACGCCATCTAAGCCAAGGGTTAGTGAATTGACATGTATGGGCTCACTTCCTCCCTCAAAGGCAATTTCACCAAGATCGGCATATTTGTGATTTTTCAGATCATACGAGATCAGATGATGATTTTTTAATCTCAGCTCATCAACAGCTTTTGGACCAAATTCTTCAAACTCCGCTGCGCTGGGATAGGCATGGGAAATATGGTATAAAGTATGATTATCATGACCAAAAACCAGTCCTAAACTTACCCCATATCCGTTTACACCAGCCCGTTTGGTTGTTTCGGATGCTAATCTATCGATAATCTCCGCTTTTCTGGTTTCAGGATTGATGCGAAATAAATATTCGGTTTCAAGATGAACCCCGTATATCATTTTGTCATAATCAGACCAGATTGATTGGCGCCATTGATATCCCATTGAGCGTGAGGTAAGGGTACCGAAATAATCTTTTTTCAGATTTTCATGTGTGACCTTCTCAACTTCGTCTTTCTCTAGGATATATTCAAATATTTGTCCGGTTGAATTGGCGAAAAATACACTACCGTTAACTTCATTGACCGATAAAGAACGGCTTAAAACCTGAAACCGATCGCCGTTACCTTCTTCACCGTCGGCAAAGAATTTTCCTAGTGCTTTTCCTTCTTTTGCCTTAACATCATAACGAAAAACATCGCCCGAAGGCCATGTAATGCCGTAAAGCCGACCACGGGTCCGATCCATGGTTAAGGCAAGAACGCCGCCTTTTGACGGGGAGGCAACACCTAAATCTTCAATTTCACCGCTTGTCATATCGTAAGATAAAAGATGCCCGCCCTGATAAGGCAGATAACCCTCGGGCGGGATACCCATAATCTCTTTGCCGTCAACATGGGTGTAAAAATCAACATGGGTGGCAAAATAAAGCTTCCCTTCATATTCGTAAAACTTTACATGGCTTTTGCCCTGTGGAATTGCTTTGATCTGCTTTTCACCTACAGCCTCCGTCAGGTCAGCCAAATGCTTGATCTGATCATTCTCGGGATTATAGGAATACATCTGCGCACCGATATCAAGATCACCGGAACAAAGCACATAATAAATCAGACCGTCACTTGCGGATGATATGCCGTTATAATTGCCCTTGGATTGTGGAAAATTGGTATAATAACGTGTGGCTGTAATTTTATCGTCATTGGCTAGCGCATAAAAGGGCGCTGTAAGTAGGGCCAAAACAAACAATTTTTGAACTATGGCTTTTATTATTTTAACGGACATAACTTCCCCTATATTTTGATGATGGACAGGATGGACTTTATTCTTATTTTAGGTCTATTATAAAATAACAGTAAATCAAAAAATCCATTATTGTATATGAAAATAATATAGAGCTATCAATTATGAAAAAAACCTTAGTCTTTCTTGTTCTATATATAAGTTTTTTCACACAAACATTTGCTCAAAATTCACTTGAAGAACTTGACTATAGCGAGGATTTTGAAGATCGGGAGCTTGGAGCCTGGGCTTCTTACCCATTATGGCAGGACACGGCCTATGATCCAAATTTTAGAGTAGATGAAATTATCCCCCGTGATGATAATATATCCATTGTTCAAAAGGTAACTCCTTATACTAATGTTGATAATTATGCCGGCGCCCAAAAGCTTATGGATGTGTATTTAGTGCCGGGATCTAAAATCAGCCTTAGATATTATCTTAAAACTAATCAAAATGCAGAATATTTTAAAATAAGATTAGCTGCGGGAGAATACGGAAAACTTGATGTAACGATCGCAAACCCAGATATAAATAAATGGGTTCCTCTGACGGTGACTTATAAGGATTTAATGCGTGAAAATCCTAAGCTAAAAAACAATAAAATGATTAAAATTTACGCATTAGCCGTGCTCACTAAAATACCAAGTGCTGATCCGGATATGCCATTTTATCTTGGGCTTGACGATATTAAAGTAAAAGCAAAACATGCAGTTTCTTTTCAATTTGTCGAACCTGCTATGTTTAAACTTCCCGAATATCCCCCCTATATTCCTAAGCAACATTATCAAAGGGGCGATGATTTTAGTTTGAGCGGCAAATGGTCTTTAGATGCAGAAAAAATAGTCGTTGAAATCGTCTCATTTACCGATGAAAATAAGTCTATTCATAAGGGAGAATTAACAAAAAAAGGCGACGTTTGGTCACTGGACGCTTTAAAACTTTCTTATCCTAATGGTCTTTATAAAGGAAAACTTACAGCCTATAAAAATTCACAAGCCCTCTCCCAGACAGAATTTACAATTCATATCGTCCCAAATGTAAAAGACATGGCCGGTAAACACCCGCGCCTTCTTTATGATGACAATAAGAAAAAATGGTTAGATCAACGCTTTAAAGAAGATCGGTTTCAAGAAGTCTATGATCAAATTGTCAAGAATGCTAAAATTCAACGAGATAAAATTCCATTAGAAACCATCATCTATGACCTTGATCAATTTCCTGACGAGAATTTGATTGATACATGGTCCGCGTGGCTCTCTCATATTTTTCACACGGCACAAGCGTTACGAATGAATGCGATGGCTTATACATTTCATAATGATTTAGAAGCCGGTCTCTATGCAAAAAACATGTTGGTGCAATTGTCTGAATGGCCGGATTGGTCCCATCCTTGGCAAACCAAAAGAGGACGATATAGCGAACATAGCAAAGGAAGTTGGTCACACCGTATCGCGGAAGCTTATGATCTTACCTATGATCTGATGAGCCCTAAGGAGCGTACAAAAGTCCGTAATGCCATTATGAAAAATATTATTAAGGCGGCTCATCAAACATTTGTTTATAACGATAATATTACATCGAAAACATCAAACTGGATCGCTATGATTATGGGCGGCTCATTGATGAATATGGCCGCTATTTACGCAGATGGACCAGAAACAGAAAACCTTGAACCTTATTTTACAGGGGCAATGCTTAAATATTATACATTTCTAAATCGCGTGACCGACAGTGAAGACGGTTCTTGGGGCGAAGGGTTTGGATATAATAATTATAGCTTTTCCAATCTCGCTTACAGCGTGACTTCGCTTGATAACGTTTTTAATATTGATGTGAGCGCCCCCCTTGTTGGGACATACAATGAATATATATGGGCAGGATTTATCAAGGATAAAAAATGGTTCGAATTTGGTGATTCAACAGGAGACATTAATCCTGCGAGCAGTTGGGCGTTTTTGCTCAATAAACAACATGAACCCCGTCTTGGTTGGTATTATAATTATCTTAAAGGCGGCAAGGAAACATTTCAGGACGTCCTTTATGATACAGAAAATGTAATTGAAGATACGCCCTTTGATGAAAGCCCCGTTAAAGTTTTTGACAAAGTGGGGACTAGTGTATTTAAAAGCGGATGGCAGAAGGACGATTTTGTTTTCGTGATGCGAACGGGTCCTTTCTTTAACCATCAGCATTTAGATCAGGGAAGTTTTTGGCTGGCCGACCGGGGGCATGTCTTTATTGAAGACCGCCATTTGAAAAAATCTGATTATTATGCGGACCCTTTATATCAACCATGGCTGACCCAGCCTGTGGCCCATTCAACAATTCTTATTGATGGCAATCATCAAAGTCAACGTGTTGGCGATCCTCTTGAATTTGCGCCGGGCTTTGATGATCATGCCTTCATTGCTCAGTTTCTTGATGGTAAAGACGCGGCATTTTCAGCAGGTGATATCGGTAAACTTTATGGGGATAAAATAAAATCCTTGAGGCGCAATGTTCTTTATCTTAAGCCAAGAACAATTCTTATGATCGATGTGGTAACGCCCACTGAGGAAGATGTTGATGTTAGTCTGCTCTATCAAACAATGGAACTTGCGGATATAGAAATTGGCCAGAAAGTTTCTAAGATTACGAAAGGGGATACAAGTCTTAATATAGTTCAACTATCCCCAACTTCTATGGTCGCTAAAGCCGTTGAAACACCTCATTATCTAAAAACATTACTGACGGAAAAGCCCTTAAAAAAAGAAGGGATGATCACACTAACGTCTCATACGGTTAACGCCAAACCGCTTGTGAGCGCGAATATTATCACAACAAATGATATTGGTGATCTGACCAGTGAAAGGCATGAGGGTTATGTTTCGGGCATGGCTTCGGGTAAGAAATTTGCCTTTAGCACTAACTTTGAAAATATTTATGATGTCGAACAAATGCAAACAGATGCGGTTGCTATGACTTGGAATGATGAACGCATCTTTGCGGGCTCTGCAACCACATTCAGTCGTGATGGAATTTTCATTATACGCTCGCAAATTGCCATAAGTTTTGAGCTTTCTGACCTAGGGATTAAATACTATCATAATGAAGGCGGAAAACTTACGATCGGCGCTCAGACAAAACCTTCAGGGGTTTTTCTCAACGGAAATTTAATCAGAAATTTTAACTATAATGAACAGAAAAAAATATTCGAAATAGAGGTTCCAAAAGGCGAGGGAACCATCGTTATTAATTGAATAGAATTTAAACAGGGAACTAATGTAGTTTTAGATAAGATGACAAATTTTTCTTTAAAAGATAAAGTTATAGTGGTGACGGGGGCAACAGGTGTTTTAGGTAAATCCTTCATTGCTGCCATCGTAGAGGCGCAAGGTTCAGTTGGTATTCTTGGGCGCAACGAAGAGATTGCCCATGAGCGCGCCGACCAGATTAATCAAAATGGTGGCAGGGCTATTGCACTGGTTGCGGATGTCATGAATGTTGAACAACTTAGTCTTGCTAAGGATAAAGTTTTAGACCAATTTGGTAAAATTGATGGACTGGTTAATGGGGCTGGCGGAATATTACCTCAAAGCGTTCTTATGCCAGATCAAGATTTGTTTAAAATGGATTTAGAGGGCATGAGGGATGCTATGGACCTTAATCTTTGGGGAACAATAAATCCTAGTCAGGTTTTTGGTGAAGCCATCGCAAAGACCGCTAAAAAAGGAAGCATCGTCAATATATCATCTATGAATAGTAAACGGGCGATCACACGGGTTTTAGGGTATAATATGGGTAAAGCCTCCGTCGATTGCTATACGCAATGGTTTGCGGTGGAAATGGCCAATAGATATGGTGATAAGCTGAGAATGAATGCACTCGCCCCCGGGTTTTTCTTGACGGATCAAAATAAAAACCTCCTTACCACGCCAGACGGCGGCTTTACAGAGCGCGGTCAAAGCGTGATCGATCAAACGCCTTTTAAACGCTTTGGAGACCCTGATGAATTACAAGGGGCTTTGATTTGGTTGCTCAGTGATGCTTCACAATTTGTGACAGGTTCAATGATTTGTGTAGATGGCGGCTTCTCTATTTATGGTGGCGTCTGAAGGAAAATTTATGTCTTTAGCAATTATCGGCGAATGCATGATGGAACTGTCTCAAAATAAAGAGGGTTCTACAAAAAATTATAATCTTGGCTATGGGGGGGATACCTTAAATGTCGCACTTTATTTCGCACGTTGGAAAGGCCGCGTGGAATATGTGACTGCTCTAGGGGATGATCCTTTCAGTGAGGCTATGTATGATGACTGGAAAATTGAAAATATTGGCGTAAAGTTAGTCCAAAGAATACCAAATCGACAATCAGGCCTCTATATGGTTAAAACCAATGACAGCGGTGAGAGAAGTTTTTATTATTGGCGAGATAATTCGCCGGCCCGAGATTTATTTGAACTTGAAAATTGCGCTACAATTTTGAATGATCTTATGTCTTTTAAGTATATTTATTTTAGCGGTATCACGCTTTCTCTCTATTCACAAAAATCGCTTGATATTTTCTATGATTTCTTGAAAAAATATAAACTAAATGGTGGTCAAATCATCTTTGATTTAAATTATAGACCAGCAGGTTGGAAAAATAACCAAGAGGCACTGGATGTTTTCAATCGCTTTATCCCGCTCGTTAATATTGCCTTGCCCAGTGAAGATGATGAGCAGCTTTTAACGGGGCAAGGTTCGCCTGAAAAAATAATTGAACGCTATTTGAATTTTGGTGTGAGCGAGATTGTTGTGAAATGTGGTGAAAGGGGCTGTGTTTTACATCATCAAAATATCACAAAAAAAATATTGACAGAAGTAATTGATAACCCCGTTGATACTACGGCGGAAGGCGATGGTTTTAATGGTGGTTATTTAGCGGCCAGAATAGCGGGTATAAATTGTGAGCAAGCCGTTCTTTATGGTCAAAAGTGCGCCTCACGGATTGTTCAATATCCTGGTGCTATTATTCCAAGATCAGAATGGCCTAAGGATTATATAATTGAAATATTATAACGATAA
>FLOH01000715.1_pt1 | contig 62566 bp, 56 predicted proteins | sample 756751 | NCBI WGS metagenome assembly FLOH01 (sample SAMEA4026879, study PRJEB14308) | marine metagenome | biome: coastal water; material: water | depth 74 m
CGTTGCGAGTGCAGCCAGGCCGACAATCACTGCTGCGGCTAGTACACCACCAATCAGCAACGCGAGCAGGCGACCACGCGGTAGTCCCGTTTGAGAATCGCTCGACGACGCCATGACCGCAGGCTACCAGCGGCATCGAACCCGATCCTACGGTGCGGGAATACCGCCTACTGTTTGAACGTTTTCCGAATACTATTTGCCGTTTGGCATAAGAAACCGCTATACCTTGAACTGCGCCGGTCCCCCGGCCCGCGCGAAAGAGACATCAGATGCCCACGTACCGAGAACTCCTCGCCCAAGTCAAGCAAGAGATCGTCGAAGTCGCCGCGAACGCGTTGTCCGAGGAGTTGGCGTCCGCCACCCCACCGGTCCTGATCGACGTGCGCGAGCCGGACGAGTACGAACAGGGTGCAATTGCAGAGGCAATCCACATCCCGCGTGGCTTCCTCGAGTCGCGGATTGAGGCAACCGCGCCCGACCACGATCAGCGCATCGTGCTGTCGTGCGCCTCGGGAGCGCGTTCTGCTTTTGGCGCCAAGGCACTTGCAGACCTGGGTTACACCAACGTCGCCTCGCTCGCCGGTGGCTTCTCTGGTTGGAAGCAGGCTGGCAACCCTTGGTCCGAACCGAAAGTGCTCGACGCAGAACGCCGTCGCCGCTACAGCCGCCACCTCGTGATTCCTGAGGTCGGCGAGGCTGGCCAATTGCAGCTGCTCTCCTCCAAGGTCTTGATGATCGGCGCTGGCGGACTCGGCTCGCCCTCTGCGCTCTACCTCGCCGCTGCTGGCGTGGGCACCATCGGGATCATCGATGACGACGTCGTCGACGCTTCGAACCTGCAACGGCAGGTGATCCACAACATGGATCGCATCGGCATGCCGAAGGCCGAGTCCGCACGATTGACGCTGACGGCGCTCAACCCGGATGTCGAAGTGATCGAGTACCGCGAGCGCCTTTCGAGCAGCAACATCGATCGCATCCTTGCTGGCTACGACGTGATCGTCGACGGCACCGACAACTTCCCGACGCGCTACCTCCTTAACGACGCGAGCCTGATTCACAAGATCCCTGTGGTGCACGCCTCAATCTTCCGCTTTGAGGGACAGTTGACAGTCTTCAAGCCGTTCGAGGGGCCCTGCTACCGCTGCCTCTTCCCGGAGCCGCCGCCAGCCGAGCTCGCACCAAGTTGCGCCGAGGGTGGCGTCCTAGGCGTACTGCCAGGCATCATGGGCACACTGCAGGCAACTGAGGCGCTCAAGCAATTACTCGGCATTGGCGATCCGCTGGTCGGACGTCTGCTGTTGGCCGACGCACTCGAAATGTCTTTCCAAGAAGTCCAGCTGCGCCGCGATCCGAATTGCGCCGTCTGTGGTGAACACTCTGGACCAATCGAATACATCGATTACGATGAGTTCTGCGCGGGCGGGGCCCACGCGGCCGCCCACTAGGAGCCGATCACGATGCCCATCTCTCTTCGAATGCCGCCGGTTCTTCGCCCCCAAGTTGGTGGGGCGCGTCAGGTTGAGGTTGCTGGTGCGACACTGCGTGAGGCACTCGACGACCTGTTCGCCCAATTCCCGGCCGTGCGCGACCAGATTGTCGATGCCGAGGGTCAAATCAATCGCTTCGTCAACGTCTACGTCTCGAACGAGGACGTCCGCCTTGGCCAGGGCCTTGATACGCCCGTGCCCGATGGCAGCACAGTGATCATCCTGCCCGCCATGGCCGGCGGTTCGGTCTTCCCGCCGAACGCCTGCTGTCGCAGCGGCGGCGATGTACTCAGCGCGATTGGCGGCACGCCACTGGTCGAGCTGCCAAACCTGCGACCCCACGGTGGTGCTCGCATCTGGTCGAAGTTGGAGATGCTCAACCCGTCGGGATCGATCAAGGATCGCGTTGCGCTCTCGCTGATCGAATCCGCCGAGGCACAGGGCCTGCTCTCTCCCGGCCAGACGATCATCGAGCCGACCAGCGGTAACACCGGTATCGCACTCGCGATGATCTGCGCCGTCAAGGGCTATAAATTTCGCGCTGTGATGCCAGAGTCTGCGACGCCCGAGCGGGTACAGCAAATCTCGATGTACGGCGCCGAGATCGTCTTCTCGCCGGGCGAGCTCGGCTCGAATGGTGGCGTTGCTCTCGCCCGCGAGTTGGCGGCTGCCGATCCGTCGCTGTACATGCCGTTTCAGTACGCCAACCCCGAGAACCCCAATGCGCACTACCGCACGACCGGTCCCGAAATCATCGAGGCACTCGATGGTCAGGTCGATGCGTTCGTTGCCGGACTCGGTACCGGTGGCACGCTGATGGGTACCGGCCGCGCGCTGCGGGAGGCAAACCCGGATGTGCAGATCATCGCCGCCGAGCCGCTCCAAGGCGAATCCGTAATGGGGCTCCGCTCGCTCGAGGACGGCTACACGCCCGAGATCCTCGACATCACCCAACTCGATCGTAAACTCCTTGTCACCAACACGGAATCAGTGCAGGCGATGCGCGACCTCCTGCGCCACGAAGGCATTTGGGTTGGTGTCTCCTGTGGAGCCGCCTTCTCGGTAGCGCGGCGCGTTGCGGCCGACCTTGAGCCCGACCAGAACGTCGTGACGGTCTTCGCCGACGGCGGCGCGCGCTATGCCTCCGCCAACCTCTTCAATGAGACTGAGGGCGAGGATCTCGAAGAGCTGATGGAGGATCGACTCTGGTGGTAGCCGACGACCCGCTCGTGCTGCCGCGCTCGCTGCAGAACGAGATCGTCGCGCACGCCAAGGCGGGTCTCCCAAACGAGGCCTGTGGCATTCTCGGCGGACGCGATGGCACAGCCACCCGCTTCTTTCCCGCCATCAACGGCCAACCAAGTCCGTACTTCTACGACATCGATGCGCAAGATCTCTTGCGCATCGTGCTGGAGATTGAGGACGCCGACGAAGACATCGTCTGCATTTACCATAGCCACGTCGAGAGCCCCTCCTTCCCATCGCGCACTGACGTCGAACTTGCAGCGTGGCCGGATGCGGCATACCTGATCGTCAGCCTCGGCTCGGAACCACCTGAGGTCAAGGCCTTCGCAATTCGCGATGGCAAGATCAGCCGGCGCGAGATCACCCTGACAGACTAGTCAGCCTACTTTTTTTTGACGGTCTGCGGTGGCTCTTCGTCGTCTTCTGGCACGACCGGCATTGGCAGCAGCGTTGTCTCGAACGCCGTCGAGAGCCCAATCACCGAATGTGTACGGTTGACCGAGTCGATGCAGCGAATCTCGTGCAGCACCATTTCGAGATCGGGTGTGCTCTCAGCACGGACCTTCAGGAGGTAACCCCATTCCCCGGCCACGGCATGGCACTCAAGGACGTTCGGAATCGACTGCAGGCGTTCGGTGAAGTCCGGGATGTCGAAGGCCGCGTTATCGACAAAGACGAAGGCGACCACGCCGTAACCCAGCGCATCGGCATCAACGACGGCACGGTAGCCCTTGATCACGCCACGCGCCTCGAGCTTCTTGACCCGCTCATGCGCAGCTGCCTGGGAGAGTCCGACCCGCTTGGCGAGTTCGCCATACGTGGTCTTACCATCCTCCTGCAAGATCTGAATGATTTGCCAATCGATCGGGTGCATAGGCTCCGTTACCGAATCTTTACGAGTTATTACTTGCCAAAACCGAATATCCTCTGGTATCGTAGAGGAACGACGTCGGGAATACCACCCCCGTCAATGAGCATCCGCTCCAGGAATCACTCCATGCAACCTTTCGCAGCCCTCGCTCTTCTCTATAGTCGCCCGAATGCCGAGCAGCTCGTTAACCCCGAGCGCCCCGCTAATCAGGTGCGCACCCGCCGCTTCGCTCTTCGCTCGAAGCGCGTCTAACACACTTTTCTCTCCACCCTCCTCTCCTCTCCTCTCGTTTCGGCCCCGTCTTTGACGGGGCCGAACGTATTTCTGGGGTCATTTTTTTGCTGCCACGAGGCAGCTAGCCCAGCGAGCAGAGTTCGTGAGCCGCGCCGAGCCGCGCCATTAACAACAACAACAACAATGTCCAGAAGGGGTCAGGCACGATCTGGACATTTGATAGACGAGCTAGCTCGTCATCCAATGTCCAGATCGTGCCTGACCCCTTCTGGACATTGGCGCGTGATGGATAGCCAGCGTGGGTCCGCTGAAAATAACCCCAAAGCGCCTGCTATCTAGAGAATTCCTCCATCTTTACCGAATATTTACTGGTTATTACTTGCGTAAACCGAATATCCTCTGCTAAAGTGCGGATATGCGAATGGAACAGAACCACACATACTCCCCGCCCACCGCCCCCGTGCCTGCGTTCAACTTCTTGTTCGCGCGCTCGTCTGACGCCAAGCCCCGCGCCAAGGGCAAGCTGCCTGCGTGGCTGACACGCTCCGCGCTGCGCTCGCGCCGCGTCTAACTCATTTTTCTCTCCACCCTCCTCTCCTCTCCTCCTGTCGCAGCCCCGCCATCGGCGGGGCTGCGATGCTTTTGGGACCATGCCTCCCACTCGCACCCCTCGCCTCAAAGCCCGCGTCGCCATCGAGCACGACGGACAGATCCTCTGCGTCCTCCACGCCAAGCCCGACCAGGAGCCCTTTTGGTGCCTGCCGGGTGGCAATGTCGACAACGCTGAGTCACTCAGCGACGCCGCTTGCCGCGAGCTACTCGAGGAAGTTGGCGTCACAGTCCAGCTCGATGGTGCGCTACTGATCCTCGATGGCCCATCCGTTGACGCCGTCGAGGTGATCTTCCGCGGCACCATCACTGCCGGCTCCGCAGCTATGAGTGCTGCATCTGGTGATGCCTATCTGGCCGAGGCCCGCTGGTTCGACCGATTGGCCCTACCCGCCAACTTCCGGCCAGCTTCGCTGCGACAACTACTCTCGGGCCCTACCCCACTCGCAGCCCTGCAAACCGTCGCCGTCGGCGACTGGCTCGCTCGCTGAACGCTAGCTGATCAGATTCGATTCGAGCCAGGCGAGATCGGTGGGAATCCCAAGACCGGGACCCTCCGGCGGGCGAATCGTTCCATCTTCGGCCGTAAATAGTGGCTCAGGGAGCAGCCAATCACGGCGGTCTGGCCCCCAGCCTGTCGGATCGAATGGCACCTCAATAAAGGGACACGTCGAGTAGGCCATCGCGACGTGGAGGTTGATCAAGAAACCGATGCCGTTGGTCCAGGTGTGCGGCGACCACATCCGACCCGAAAGGGCTGCGAAGTCGGCAACTCGTCGCGCGCCCGTCACTCCACCCGACAAGACGACGTCGGTCTGGATCACGTCGACACCACCACGGGCGATCAAATCGCGCGCCTCATGCGACTGGCGCACCATCTCGCCGGCCGCAATCCGCAGCGCCGTCTTCGACCGCAACTCGGCATAGCCGACGACGTCGCCTGTCGGAAGTGGTTCTTCGAGCCAGTAGACACCCATCGATTCGAGGGCGCGGGCACACTGAACAGCATCGGCCACATCCCACGCGGCGCGCGTATCGCCCGCCATCCGCCAGCCGTGATTCGCGTCGACCATGATCTCCATGTCGCCACCAATCGCCGTCCGCACCTGCTCGACCACGGCTGCTGTCTTACGCCAATCGCCTGGGGGGAGACGGAGCTTGACGGCCTTAAAGCCAGCCAGTCGCAGGTGCATGGTGCGCTCGGTGCGCTCTTCGGGTGCCACTGCTTCTGCTGTCGAGGCATAGGCGAGCAGCGAGTCGTTGCGGCCACCCAAGAAGCGCCAGAGCGGCTCGCCCGCGGCACGCGCGGCCAAATCGGCGCAGGCAACCTCAACAATCCACGGCCGGCCACCATGAAAATCCACGGTCTCGCAGATGCGATGGATCACGTCGGTACGCCGAGGGTCAAGGCCTCGCAGATGGCGCTCGAGGAGAGCCGCGTCGGGCAGGTTGTCACCGCTGGCAATGCCGACGGTGCCATCGTCGGCCGTCACGATCACGACCTCGGCATCCTGGTACGACCGCGGCGACGGGTCCCACGCCATCGTCACGGGCGAGCCCCACAGGTTCCGGTACCGCCGAACTTCAATCGTTGCGATCTTCACGGCTAGATTCTACTGGCGCAGGTCTAACAGCACGCGACGGGACGCATGATCCTTCATCAGTGCGAAGGCATCATTAACGTCGTCGAGCTTGAGGCGATGGCTAATCAGCTTCTCGAGCGGCAGTCGACCTTGACGATGCAGATCAAGAATCATCGGAAAGTCGTAGAGCGGAACGCACGAGCCATACTCCGAGCCCAGCACGCGGCGCTCCATGCGCGGGAAGGACAGCGCGGGGAAGGTCACCTGAGCATCCGGGTTCGGGATGCTGATGAGCACTGCTGCTCCGCGAGCACGCGTGCTGAGAAAACAGGCGGTCGCAACCTCTGGGCGACCCGTCGCCTCGATCGCGTAGTCAACACCGGTACCGGTCAGAGCCAGCACAGCCGCGCCCGTCTCCTCGGCAGAGCCCTGCCACTGCACTGTGCCCGTCGCCCCACAGTCGATCGCGTCGGCCAGTTTTTGTTCGGAAAGGTCGACTGCAATCACGTGCGAAGCACCCGCCGCCCGCGCACCCATGATCGCCGACAACCCGACACCACCACAGCCAAAGACAGCGACCCGCTCGCCCGGACGAACGTTGGCGGTGTTCCAGACAGCGCCAATGCCTGTCGTGACGGCACAGCCGACGATCGATGCCACGTCGAGTGGCGCGTCATCAGGGATCACGACACAGGAGGCGTCGGGCACGACGCAGGCCTCGGCAAACGTCGAGAGAAACGAGTTGTGGAAGACGGTCTCGCCGTCATGTGAGAGGCGCGATGTTCCGTCCATGAGCCCGCCTTTACCCATCGCCGGCCAGGCTGTCCCGCAGAGATGACGGAGACCACGCGAGCACTCTTCGCAGACGCCGCAGTTCGGAGCCCACGACAGCGCGACGTGCTGACCAACCACCATCCGCGAGCCTGACCCAACCGCCTCGATCACGCCAGCACCTTCGTGCCCAAGAACGCTCGGACACGGCGTCGGCGTCGTACCGTCAATCGCGTTCTGATCGGAGTGACAGACGCCACTCCAGGCGAGTCGGACAAGTGCCTCTTGCGGCCCTGGTGGGGCAAGGTCGAGCTCTTGGATTTCGAGTGGCTGTCCGGTTGCAGACAGCACGGCGGCGCGGATCTTCACATCCCTCTCCTTCGCGCTCGACGCTGGTCGCAGATCAGTCGATGTGCTGCAGCGTGCGCAGTTCGTCAATCGGAATATGACAACGCATCATGTGGCCGTCTGCAACTTCAACCAAGGGCGGCTCCGAGGCTTCGCAGGTGCCCTTGATTGCGCGCGGGCAGCGGGTATGAAAGACGCAACCACTGGGCAGATTGATGGCCGAAGGCAGCTCACCCGTCAGGCGAATACGATCGGGCGGATCCCCATCGACGCTCGGCACGGCAGAGAGCAACGCTTCGGTGTATGGATGATGCGGACCAGCAAACACCTCTGCTGCTGGCCCAAGCTCCATCAGGCGGCCCAAGTACAACACGGCGATGCGATCCGAGAGGTAACGCACCACGCCGAGATCATGCGAGATCACGATGTAGCTGGCCTGCTCCTCGCGCTGCAGATCGCCAAGCAGGTTGAGGATCGCCGCCTGCACCGACACGTCCAACGCGCTCGTTGGCTCGTCGCAAACGACGATGCGTGGACCACCAGCGAAGGCCCCTGCGATCGCGACGCGCTGCTTGAGCCCGCCCGACAGCGCGCGCGGGCGCATGTCGAGGTGCCGCGGCGATAGCCGGACCTCCTCCGTCAGCGACGCCAACCGCGTGTCTGCCTCTTGCCCACGAATGCCAGCCAATTTCTGGAGCGCGCGCTCCAGTATTACCCGCACCGTCTTCGAGCGGTTGAGTGCCGAATCGGGATTTTGGAAGATGATCTGGATCGCTCGTCGCGCGTCTCGCGTGCGGCCCGTCGTCAGACCAGCAAGCGTCTGCCCATCAAGTTCGATCACGGAGCCAGGATCGGCAGCGTGGATGCCTAGGATCGCCTTGGCCAGCGTCGTCTTGCCGGAGCCGGACTCGCCAACCAGTCCGAGCGTCTCGCCCGCGCGCAAGTCAAGATCGACGTCGACAAGCGCGCGCACCTCATGATTGCCCTGCTTGAAGGTCTTCGAGACGTTCTCGAGGTGCAGCACGACCTCGCCCACACCCTCACCAGCGACGGGTGGCTGGAGCGGCGCGGCAGTCAGCGTCGAGACCTTGTCGACGTGGTGACAGTAGACCGTTCGCCCACCCTCGGTTTGCGTGGCTGGCGGCGCAACGGTTCGACACTCTTCGGTCGCCAGCGCACAGCGATCTTGGAAGACGCAAGCCGGCAGCTCCGTCCCGATCAGTGGCAGCGAGCCCGGAATCGTGTCGAGACGGCGCTCGGCCTTGTTCGCGCCACGACGTGGCAAGCAGCGCAGCAGACCGACGGTGTAGGGGTGCTGGGGGTTGTCGAAGACTTCTGCAGCAGCGCCTTCCTCAATAATCTTGCCCGCGTACATCACGCCGACGCGATCGCAGATGCGCCGCACGACACCAAGGTTGTGGGCGATTAGCAAGACGGCCGCGCCGGTCTCCTGACGCAAGGTCGACACGAGGTCGAGCACCTCGGCCTCAACCGTCGCGTCGAGGCCCGTCGTCGGCTCGTCGAGGATCAACAGCTGTGGATCGCACGCCAGCGCCATCGCAATCACCACGCGCTGCTGCATGCCTCCAGAGAGCTGATACGGATAGCGATCGAGCACCTGCTGGGCATCGGCGATGCGCACGCGGTGGAGTGCCTCTTCGGACTTGACCTTTGCCTCCGCCTGCGAGAAGCCCAGTACGGTAAAGGCCTCGACGACCTGCGCACCAACCTTGATTGTCGGATTGAGCGACTGACTCGGATCCTGATAGACCATCGAGATGCGGCTCGAGCGTAGAGCACGCAGCTCGGGTGTCGACAGCTCGAGCATGTTCTCGCCCGCAATCGTGATTGAGCCGTCGGTGACATGTCCGTTCTCGGGAAGGTAACGCACGGCAGCGTAGGCCGTGGTCGACTTGCCGCAGCCAGACTCGCCGACGAGACCATAGGCCTCGCCCGGCTGGATCTCGAAGGACACACCACGCAAGACAGGGCGTGGGATTCCCCGTACGTCATAGGCGACATGGAGATCGTCGAGTTTGAGTGCAAGCGCAGCCGTAGTGGTCTCCGTGGTGCTCAAAGCTCCATCACCTCCTGAAGGCGGTCAGCGATCAAGTTGACGGCGATCACGAGGCTGGCAATCGCCAACGCGGGGAAGACCGTCACCCACCAGTAGCCACCAATCACGAGGCGATACTCCTGCGCGATCATCAGGCCCCAGTCGGGCGTCGGCTCTTGAATTCCGACGCCAAGGAAGGAGAGAGTCGCAATCGCGAAGATCGCGTAGCCGATGCGGACGGTGAACTCCACAACGATCGGGCTCATCACGTTCGGAAGGATCTCGCGGGTCATGATGTACAGCCCGTTCTCGCCACGGAGCTTGGCGGCCTGAACGTAGTCGTTCTCGCGCTCGGCCAGCACGGCGGCACGCACGGTGCGCGCCACGATCGGCGTGAAGAGTAGACCGACAACCAGGATCACAGTCTGCGTGCTCGATTCGATGCCCGGAATGATCGACCAATCGTCAGGCGCAGCAGAGAGTGCCAGCAGGCCCACGAGCGTCAAGGGCAGCACCAGGAAGGCCTCGATCAGGCGCCCGAGGATGTCGTCGAGGATTCCCCGGTAGTAGCCCATCAAAAGACCCAGCATGGCTCCCGAGACAACGCCAATGGTGGCGGCAAGCGGTGCAGCAATCAGAACATCTCGGGCGCCAAGCATGATGCGCGCCAGCACGTCGCGTCCGAGTTGGTCCGTGCCGAAGTAGTAGCCGTTGGTGAAGGGCGCCTCGTGACTGAGCCCATCCGTGGCGAAGGGATCGTGTGGCGTGATGTTCGCACCAAGCACGGCACAGATGAACCAGAACAAAATGATCCCCAGGCCGATCAGCGCCGACGGACTCTTGATGAACAGAATCGCTTTCTCGCGGCGCGCAGCACGCTTGTCTGCGACCACGTCGACCTGCGTGCCGGGCACGGGCGGCGTTGCGGGAATCTCGTCTTCGATGACGCCCATTACTGGTCTCCCAGCCGAACGCGCGGATTGAGAATCGAGATCAGAATGTCGCCAAGCAATGTGGCGATCATGTAGACGACGCCGATCAGCAGCACGCCCGCCGACAGCACGGGCAGATCCTTACTCAGCGCTGCCCGCACGAGCTCGCGACCGAGGCCGTTGTAATTAAAGATCAGTTCCACTGCCAAGAGGCCACCGAACAGATACCCCGTCTGCGTGGCAACAACCGAGATCGTTGGCAGCAGAGCGTTACGTAGGACGTGACGACGAATCACCACGCCGCGGGGCAGGCCTTTGAGGAAGGCTGTGCGCGTGTACTCGGCCTCCATGGCGGTGATCACGCCCGCCCGCGCCATGCGCGCGATATAGCCGAAGTAGACGAGCACGAGAGCGAGAATTGGCAGCACGAGGCGGTAGAGCTGTTCTGCTGGACTCATCGCGTCGCCCGTGCTCGCGATGACCGGGAACCAGTCAAGCTGCAAACCGAAGATGACGACGAGGAACGATGCCGTCACAAACTCGGGCAACGAGGAGCCGGCCAAACTAAAAACGACGATGCTGCGGTCGATCAGAGAACCGCGTTTGAGTGCGGCGATGACTCCACCGAGGATGCCCAACGGCACGGTGATCAGAAGTGCGAGAAAGGCGAGCTTGGCGGAGTTGAGGAAGGTCGACCCGATCACATGCGAAACCGGCTCGCGCGACTTGTACGACTCGCCAAGGTCGAGCTGCGCGTAGCCCTCCATGCGCTTGAGGTACTGCTTGTAGAGCGGCTGATCCGTGCCGAGCCGCTTGTTGAGTTCGTCAACCGATGCCTGTGGAGCGAACGGTCCCATGATCTGGCGTCCAACGTTGCCAGGCAAGACATTCGACAACGCAAAGACGATGATCGTCAGCAAGAACAGCGTGACGATCGCGAGTCCGATGCGGCGAATGAGAAAGATCAGCATGGTATCAGGGAGCCTTCGAAGGCGGAAAGGCCGGGGTCACCATCACATATTCGATGGTGCCCCCGGCCCGGTTTTCCGTTATGCCTTAGGCCTGTGAAGCAGCCTCAAGGAAGGCAAAGCCCATGGCCGTCGTCACGATGCCCTGGAACTTCTTGTTGAAGGCTCCAAGCGTGTTGATGGTGTAGGGGATGCCAACTGGAACGTCGTTCCAGAGGGTCTTCTCGAGCTCGGAAGCAGTCGACTTCTGTGCGTCAACGTCGACGGCAGCAGACCACGCAGCGTGCTGCGTGTCGAACGTCGAGCTGGCGTACTGCGACGAGTTCCAAACGCCGTTCGTCGCGAGCGCCGCGTTGAGGTACACGTCGGGCGTGCCACGATGGCCGTAGTCGACGATACCGGCGTCGGAGGCACCCGAGCACGGCGGCTTGGCCGGCTCGGCTGGGCACCAGAACTTGCCGTAGAACGTGCTGTAATCGCTGCCGACGAGCTTGACATCGATACCAGCCTGCTTCATGCCGTCCGCGGCGAGGATCGCAAGGCTCGTCATGTCGCTTGCCTTGATGTACGGCAACTCGAGGCTCATACCCTCAGCACCGGCCTCCGTGAGGAGTGCCTTCGCCTTGTCGATGTCCTGGACACGCTGCTCGACGGCTGCGCTGTCGAAGTACGGGTACAGCTCGAACATGACGTGGTCGTTAGCGACAGTGCCGTGTCCACCGAGTGCCTTATCGATCATCTTCTGGCGATCGAACGTCCAGGCAATGGCCTGCCGCACCTTCGGATCCACCACGGCACCCGAATCGCATTGCATCCACAACTGACGATGCGTAGCGGACTTCAGCTCGACGATGTTCATGTTCGGATCGTTGAGCAGAACCTCGCCCTGGTCGGCCGAGAATTGGGTGTTGCCGTCGGCTTCGCCGCTCGAGACTGCTGCAATCTGTGCGGCGGTGTCCTCGATGAAGATGAACTCGACGGTGTCGAGCGGCGTCTTGCCACCCCACCAGGCGTCGTTGCGGGAGTACTTGGCGTTCGTCTTGACGTCGAGCGAGTCGAGCTTCCAGGGACCCGTGCCACCGACACCCGGCGCAAGGTTGTCCTTGACCGTCCACGCGACCGGCGTGATCAACGACTGCGTGTTGTCGGACGAGACGAGGTACGGGAAGTGACCATTGGCGGCGTCAAGGGCAAAGACGACCGTCAGATCGTCGGGTGCAGTCGTGCCACCAGCGCTGAGCGTACCCGTCAATGCCGAGTTGCCGGCTTCGATCAGCTTGTCCATCGTGGCGACGACGTCGGCGGACGTGAACGGCGTGCCGTCCTGCCACATGACGCCTTCGCGCAACTTGAAGGTCCAGGTCTTGGCGTCCGAGCTGCCCGACCACTCAGTGGCGAGCTGCGGGACGATCGAGAGGTCCGATGCCGAGCGCACGAGATACTCGAACACCTGGGCGCAGACGTTGTACGTGACGAGGTCGATCATCGTAATTGGGTTGACACCCTCGGAGCTCGGGGGCGACATGGCCAGCTTGATCGAACCGCCGGTCTTGACCGCAACGGTGTCGGAGACTTCGCCACCACCGACACCGGTGTCTGTGGCGCCGCCACCATCACCGCTGCTGCTGGAACCTCCGCAGGCTGCAACGATCGCGCTGATCGATGCGAGCGACAGGCCGAGAACCGTACCGCGCTGAATGAAGTGGCGGCGGTTGATCTTACCCTGCGCAAACGACTCAACGAGGTCGAGCTGGAGCGGGTCCGCTTTCTTGCGGAACGGGTCTAACTGATTGAAATCGGTCATACGAGGTCCCTCCTCAGGTCTCGAGGTGCTCCCGCTGAGCGGGCAGCACATTTGTCCCACATCAGTATGACGTACGTCAACACCGACATGGGGTGTTGTACCACAATATGGTTTTCGCTCGCTAGAGGTTTTCGGCTTCCTCGGCGCCTGTCTGCGGGTGCGCCTTGAGTTCCACATCGACCACGCGAATGCGCGGCCCGTCCACCTCGCGCACCGTGAAGCGGAAGTTCTGATGCGAAATGACGTCCCCCGGCCTCGCCGGTCGCCCCAACTCGCCAAACAAAAAGCCACCGACGGAAGTGTAGTCCTCGTCGGGAAGGTCGCCGGCAAAGCGTTCGTTGAAGTCTTCGATGGGAAACGATGCCTCGATCCGAATGCGGTCGGGCGCGAGACGAATCAGCTCGCGGTCCGGCAGGTCGAACTCGTCGTTGATCTCGCCTACGATCTCTTCGAGCACGTCCTCGAGTGTCGCGATCCCGACGGTCGAGCCGTATTCGTCGACAACGATCGCCATGTGCGTATTCGTGCGCCGGAAGTCGGCCAGCAGCTCGTCGAGCTTCTTCGTCTCTGGCACGATCGGGACTGGGCGTACGAAGGCTTCGAGCGTGGTGGCGTCCGACTGTTGCAGGCGGGCACCGAACAGGTGTCGGATATGGACGACGCCGACGAGGTCGTCCAGGTTCTCGCGATAAACCGGATAGCGCGTGTAGGGCGCGCTGAGTGTTTGCGCGATCGCCTCGTCTGGTGTCAGGTCGACGGGCAGTGCGACGACGTCCGGTCGCGGCACCATCACTTGACGTGCCTCGGTCTCGGCAAAATCAAAGACCTTGTAGAGCAGCTGGCGTTCTTCAGCCTCGAGCACGCCCTCTTCGTGCGAGGCTGAGATCAGCAACTTGAGTTCTTCCTCAGAATGGACGAGGCGCATCTCGGAGGGCGACTCGAGACCCATCAGGCGGATCAGCGACGCGCTGAGCCCGCGCAGCACCCAGATAAACGGCCAGAAAACCCACATAAAGACAGTCACGGGCAGCACAACGGTTAGTGCCACGGACTCGGCACGAGAGAGCGTCAGCGTCTTGGGCACGATCTCGCCAAGCACGACGTGGAGCGACGAGATGATTGCGAACGCGAGAATCACGCTGATCACGGCAACGGCTCCATCACCAAGCATGCCGAAGTTGCCAAAGAACTCTTCGAACACGCGCGAGACCGCAGGTTCGCCGACTGCGCCGAGCGCCAGCGAGGAGAGCGTGATCGCGACTTGGAAGGCTGAGATAAAACGAGCCGGGTCGTCCAGCAATCGTCGAACGCGCTTGGCAGGGGCCGATCCCTCCTCGACGAGTTCGTCGATGCGCGTGCGACGGACGGCGACGAAGGCGTACTCAGCCGACACGAAGAAGGCGTTCCAAGCGATGATCACAACGATCAACGCGATCTCGATCAACGTCACCGACGTCATGCGGTCACCTCACGCTTTGATGGAGGCATTGAGTCCGGTCTGTTGGCTGTCTGGTCGGTGGCGTTGCCCACGAATGCGCGAAGCGTACCAGTAGCGGCGTGGCGCTCACCCGCTGCCGGCCGCGAGGATTCTCCCCGCGGCCGGTGCGGCAGGGTCCAACTCGACTGCTCTGAGGGCCGCAGACGTGGCCTCGTCTGCTCGCCCGAGCCGGGCCAAAGCGACGGCTCGAAACTCGTGACCGAGCGCGGAGGTCGGCTCGGCTTCAACGTGACGCTCGGCTGCGATTAGTGCCTCGGCGGAACGCTGGGCCGCGAGCAAGGCCTCGATCAGGACCAATCTCGTGCTCTCGTCACCATCGTGCACGGCGAGAGCGAGCGCTGCTGCTGTGGCAGCAAGGTCGGGCTGACCATCGCTGAGCAACGACCGCGCGGCAGTTGCAAGATGCTGATGATCATCGTCGTGCTGGGCAAGATCGCGGCGCACAAGGTCGGCCAGCGCCTCGCGGTCGACCTCGATCGGACCATCAGGCCCACTGACTATCGTGATCGCGCCGAGCGCGCGCAGGCGATCGACCACAGCGGGGTCACCAGGCGTCAACTCGAGGGCCTCACGGTAGGCCGCGATTGCTGCCGTCGGATTACCCAAGTCTTCGAGTACACGCGCACGGTTGCGATGAAACAACGGAACGACGGCGAAGATGGCGGCGATCGTGTCGAGTTCGGCAAGCGCGGCCTTAGGCTCGCCCGACTCGCGCAGAGCGGCAGCGCGATTCAGATGCGCCGGCGCATCTTGCGGGTCGATCGCGAGCACCTCCTCAACTGCCGACAGAGCATCGGCCCAGCGACGCTCGGCCAGCGCCTTCTGCACCTCTGCAACGGGCCGTTGTTTGGCGGCGAGGCGACGAAGGTCGGACGCGAGCGGACCATCGGGTTCGGCGTCCGCATACTCCACGCCGTAGCGGGCGAGATCGACAGGAGTCACGGCGGCAGGGTCCACGTCGACAGGGACCGCAACCTGGGCTGGGAGTCCCGCGCGGGCCGCTGCGAAGGGATCGAGGTCGATGATCTTCCACGTACTCATTGCATGCGGCAGCGTACGCGACCGGCGCTCTTCCCTTCGACGTATCCGTCCGCTACACTCAGTACATCACTCACGGCAACGGTGTTGCCCTATAGGCAACACGGAGGAGGCGACCAGGCGCATGTCTGTTCCCAGTTCCAGCAAGTACCTGATCATTGGTGCCGGTATCCACGGTCTCTCGACCGGGTACCACCTCGCCAAGCAACTGAAGGCAACCGGCGCAGGCTCGGGCGCTGACATCACGATCATCGACAAGTCCGGCGTCGCCGCCGGCGCGTCGGGCATCGCCTGTGGCGTCGTGCGTAACAACTACTTCCAGCCCGCGATGGCCGAACTGATGGCAGCAAACGTCGAGGTTTGGGAGTCCGATCCAGCCGCGTACCACTACCACGAGGTCGGCTACATCGCGCTCGGCCCAGAGGGCCAGGTCGGCGATCTCACCGAGGTTGCCGGTCGCCACGAGCAGATTGGCTACCCCTCCACGCTCGTCACGGGCGAGGACGCAGTCCGCGAGCACATGCTCAAGCTCTTCCCCGACTGGCGCGCACCGGGCCTCAAGGTTGCGCTGCACGAGCACAAGGGCGGCTTCGCTCTCAACATGGAATCGATGCAGGGTCTCGCCGCTAAAGCCAAGGGCGAGGGCGTCACGATCATCGAGGGCGCCAGGGTCAATGGCTTCGAACTCGACAACTCGGGTGCCGTGACGAAGGTCAACACCTCCGAAGGCGACATCGAGTGCGAACAGGTGATCATCGGTGTTGGACCGTGGATCCCGCGCGTCTGGGAAATGCTCGGCCTGCCCGACACGCTCGACGTTCACACGCCGACGGGTGACGTCCACAAGGATCAGGACATGTGGACGTTCTGGTACCTCCAAGAGGGCGAGATCGCTGTCGACCCGCTGATGCACGCGACGGCCGATGGCAAGATGCCGCCGGTTCTCCACGTCGACTCCGATGCGCCGCTCTACACGGATGACGGCAAGCTCGTCACCGACGAGCTGTGGGGCAACTACTTCAAGCGCGACCGTCACGGCATCCAGGGCGGCGCTGCGCCGATCGCCCTCGATACGGACTTCGAGCTCGACCCTTACCCGACCTCCAGCGTCGACCCGGCCTTCCCAGACATGTGGTGCGCAAGCCTCTCGCACTGCATGAGTCGCTTCGAAGGGTGTCGCGCCAACTACAAGACGGCCCGCTCCGGTGGCGTCGGCTCGTTTACGGTCGATAACTTCCCCGTCTTCGATTACATGCGCCCGAACGTGTATGTGATCGCCGACTCGAACCACGGCTACAAGATGATCGGCGTCGGCAAGGAAGTTGCCAACGTCGTGCTCGGCGGCAACTCGTCGCTGCTGCATCCGTTCCGCTACGAGCGCTTCGCCACGGGTGACCTCCACCCGGTGTCGAACAGCCCGTACCCCTGGTCGTAGCGTGACCGTCGCGAGCGTCCTGTGCTGACGGGCACAGGACGCTCGCGACCGCGTTACCCCCGGCCTAGTGCTTTGCGAGGACCGGCCAAAACGGCTGCAGTGCCGTGCGCGCCGCCTCGATAGAGGCCTCACCGCGGGCCGAGTCATCAGGATAGAAGGCGAGTGGATCGGCGCTTTTGGGGACCACCCCGAGCACGCCCTCCAACGTTGCCTGGAGACAAAACGCCGCATAGGTACGGGCATAACCGCCCTCCTGCACCAGCACGATTCGGCCATCGCAACACGCCTTCGCCAGAGCCATAACCGCCGCGCCCAAACCGTAGAATCCTGCCATCGACACGCACTGGCGGCCGTTAGGATCAAACGCGCTGGCATCCTGCCCACAGGCGACCACGATCAGACCCGGATCGAACGCGCGCACGATTGGATCGATGACTTCGCTAAATGCGCGCAAATACCCGCTGTCACCCATCCCAAATTCAAGTGGCACGTTGATGTTGAAGCCCTGCCCGACGCCCATGCCGAGCTCATCAACGCCGCCCGTCTGCGGGTGCGACAAACCCCACGCTCCGTGAGGCATGTGCAGGGAGACGGTGAGCACGTCGGACCGCTCCCAAAAGCAGGCCTGCGTACCGTTGCCGTGATGGACGTCCCAGTCGATCACGGCAATACGCTCGATTCCTCGCAGGCGAGCCGTCTCCGCGATCAACGCGCAATGTGAGAAAAAGCAATACCCGTCAGCTTGAGCTGGCTGGGCATGATGGCCCGGTGGACGGACGAGCGCATACGCGACGCGCTCGCTTCCATCCAATACCGCCTCGGCAGCCGCCAGCGATGTGCCAGCAGCAGCAAGCAGCGCTTCCCAAGAGTCAGGGCCAAGAACGGTCGTAGCCGTCATCCGACCACCCCCAGAGGCGCACAAACTGCGTACCTCTTCGATGTATCCCGGAGTGTGCACTCGCTCGAGTTCAGCGATCGTGGCGTGCCGCCCCTGAAACCACGACAGGTGCTCGGACAACGAACCACGCATAAGCACGGAGCGCATATTGCGCACGCGCACCGCGTTCTCTGGATGTCGCTCAGAAACCTCCAACCGATCGCTGTCTGGAGCTTCAAAGAGCCCGTGCCCTGTGTCATGTCGCAGCACGTCTTCGTGCCAGAAGACTGCGAGCCGGGGATCGCTCACTCAGGCGTCGGCGTCATCGAGTAAGTGAAAAATGCGGGCTCGTCCCCGACGTTCTCCAACTCGTACGTCCACCCGGGAGGAAGGTAGAACGCGTCATTCGGATGGAGATCCGCGGCTCCGTCATCCCACGTGATGCGCAGGTGCCCCCGGATCATGAAGTAGGTCTCATCGACAGGCCCGTACCAATGATCATCTGCACCCATATCGTTCTCGTCTCGTGATGACCACGTATTGGTCTTCTCACCGGGATCCATCCAGCACACGCCCAGCAGGAGGTTCGAACCACAGCGCGACTTCGTGATCAACCGCGCTATGCGGACTCGGGTGACCGCCTGATCGGCGGGGATGACGGGGATGGAGTCCATCGAGACAACCATGGGGCGGGGTTTATTCATGCCGGCAAGAATGATCCTCCGAACTGAGGTTGTCAACATCCCATGATTGATGAAGCCAATTGTTCGTAGCACCATTCGCGACCCTTCGGGGCCGCGGACGGACATTTTGGTTCCTTGCGGCCGGATGTCATAAAGGGGTCAGACCCTTATGTGACATCAGACGACCTCCGGTCGTACCTGATGTCACATAAGGGTCTGACCCCTTTATGACATTTGGCCAACGCTCTGCGTCACGGCTCGCCCTTAGGGCTCGAGCAGGCGCCGTATGCCGTCGCGCCAAAGTCCCAACATCATGTCCCGCGGCAGCGCTTTGGTCTCATAGACCGCCGAGAACGAGAGTCCTTCGGCATAACTCCAGAATGCCATCACGAGTTCTTCCACCGTCCGGTCTGTACGCACCTGCCGACGCCGCTGGCCCTCCGCAAAGATCGCGGCCATGTGGGCGTTCGATGCGTCACTAAAACTGAGGAGCTCCTTTTCGAGTAGTGGATGACTCAAGCTGTACAGCACGATCTCGAGGTAGATGCGTTCGCCACGCGCGCGCTCATCCGACAGTGGCAGCCAGGCCTCACCCATGCTCGTCACCTCGTCGATGCAATTCCAATAGTCGGGGCGGTCAATCTCGGTGATGACTGTGCGCGCACCGAGGCCGTTGTTATCCCACGTTGTCAGAGCAACGGCACGCAGGAGCGCATCGCGCGTTCCAAACGCGTGGGTGAAGGGACGCGTCGAAGTCCCTGCGGCCTTCGCCAGGGTCCGAAAGGTGCAGGCGGAAACTCCTTCCTCCGCAATCACGCCGCGAGCGATCGTCACGAGTCGTGTCCGACGATTCTCCGCTGTCTCAGCCGTCCGCGCCATCACGCAAACCTCTCTTGGGTACCGCTCTCAATGCACTACCGAAAAAGACGGGCACACCGATGCGATTCACCAAGACTACCGCGAAATGCGCCTAATGGTCAAACTATGACGCTTCGGGCATAGTTTGACGCCTAAGACGGTTTGCAGGTGTGAGTGGGTCAGGCAGAACGCGTCTGCCTGACTCACCCTCCACGCACTATCCCTTGACGTCGACGAGTGCGGCCTTAAGTGCATCAGCCAACTCATCGATATGCGAACGCTCCGAGATGAGGGGCATGGCCGTCACGATCATCGGCTTGACACGCACGTCGGGTCGAACGATCACGCCACGCTTGCGAGCGGCACCTGCCACGGGGGCCGTCAATGCGTTGTCCGTCAGCTCAAGCGAGTGGTAGTAGCCCTTGCCGCGCGACTCTACGACGAACTCGCTGCTGGCTGCAACGTCGGCCATCGCGGCTGCGTAGTAGTCCTCGTTAGCGAGCACGTTCTCGATCACACCAAGGCGCTCCATGATGTCGAGGTTCGTCAACGCCACGGCACACGTCAGCGGATGACCACCGAATGTGAAGCCGTGCGCGTACATCGCCTCGGCGTTGATCAGCGGAGCACCAACGGCCTCAGTAAAGATCACGCCACCACCCGGCGCGTAGCCGGAGGTGATGCCCTTGGCAAACGTGCAAATGTCAGCATTGAAGCCCAGACGATCCGAGGCGAACCAGCCACCAACGCGGCCGAAGCCGGTGATTACTTCGTCGCACCAGAGCAGCACGCCGTAGCGGTCGCAAATCTCGCGGACCTTGGCGCCGTAGCCGTCGGCTGGTGCCAGACCACCACCATTCTGGATCGGCTCGACGACGACTGCCGCGACCGTATCGGGACCCTCTGCAAGGATCGCCTGCTCAATGGCGTCGGCGCAGGTCAGCGTGCAGCCACCCTTGTCCTGGCAGTAGAGACAGGAGCGCTCGTGGGTGTTTGGCACGTGGCGGACGTTCGGATCGAGCGGCTCGAACGGCACGCGCGAGAGCGGAATGCCCGTCAATGACAGTGCGCCCATCGTGCAGCCATGGTAAGCGCCGCGGCGAGCGATGATCTTGCGCTTAAGGCCCTGACCCTGGGCAAGAAAGTGCTGACGCACCAGCTTGAGCGCCGATTCGACCGACTCGGAACCACCGGACGTCAACAGCACGCGAGCCATGCGATCGGGCGCGAGGCCGAGGATCCGATCTGTCAGCGCCAGTGCCGACGGATGCGTCGCAGCCCAGTTCGGGTAGAAGCTGAGCGTCTCGAGCTGCGCAGCTGCAGCCTTGCCGATCTCGGCGCCATGCGAGTAGCCAATCTGAGTCGTAAACAGTCCTGAGACGCCATCGAGCAGGCGATTACCGTTGCTCTCGATCGCATAGACGCCCTCGCCCGTCACGATCACCGGCGGCGACTGATTCTCGAAGTCGGCCATCTTGGACCAGTTCAACCACTCGCCCTTATGGGCGTCTGCGGGCAGTGCGGCAAAGTCAGTAAGCGGATTCATCATGATCTCTCCTCTTCAAGCGTGCAGTTAGTATGGCGCACCTGTAGCCGGACGGATAGCCTGCCGGTCAATGACCGCAGAAATCACCCACGGCGAGCTCGACGGCTCTCCATCCGTCATGCTCACGGTTGGCGATCTCAACGCGACGATCGTGCCCACCGTCGGCATGGTCGTTGCGTCCCTCAAACACGCTGGCGTTGAGGTGCTGGGCCAGCGTGGTGGGCTTTCCGCGTATCGCGACCATGGCTCGAGTTTCGGTGTACCACTGCTCTATCCCTGGGCAAATCGACTCAGTGGCGTGACGTACAAGGTCGGCAGCGTGGCCGTCGACCTCCACCCCACCGCGATGCCGCTTCGCCTCGACGAGCACGGCCTCCCGATCCACGGCCTCCTGATCGCGAGCCCACGCTGGCAGGTGACGGGCACGACCTGCACCAAGTACTTCGCTGCGATCACAGCCGCCATCGAATTTGGCGCCTACCCCGATCTGATGGCGGGTTTCCCGTTTCCGCACCGTCTCGAGTTGACCCACGAGCTCGATGCCCATGGTCTCCGCACGACACTGGTCGTGATCGCCGAGGACAACCTGCCCGTCCCGCTCTCCTTTGGCTTTCACCCCTACCTCGCCCCGGGCGGCGATCGCTCGACCTGGCGGATCGACCTGCCCGTACGCACGCATGCAGTACTCAACGAGCGGGGACTTCCGAGTGGCAAGCTCGAGCGCGCGGAAGAGGGCTGGCGCGAACTTGGCACGAATACCTATGACGACCTCTACCTCTCGCTCGCGGCACCCGCGATCTTTCGTGTCGAGACGGCGGAGCGCCTGATCGAGGTGGCGTTCGGCGACGCCTACCGTTGTGCGCAGGTCTATGCGCCCGCCGGCGCGGACTTCATCTGCTTCGAACCGATGACCGCACCGACCAATGCGCTGATCACCGGCGACGACCTCCGCGAAGTAACGCCAGGCTCGACCTTCGCCGCCTCGTTCGAGATCCGCCTTAGCTCGCGCTAGGCGTTATTGCTCGGGCGCGGAGGCATCGCCGAAGAACGCTTGCACGCGCTTCGTCGCCTTCGGATCGCGCGGCACAACAACCGGGCGAGCGGGAGGCTGCTGAACGCCACCGCGCTCGATCACGCCATGCACGTTGGCGGCTGCGTCGATCGCTGTCAGCGCCGCTGTCTCCATTGACACAAAATCGCTGACCCAGTCGCCCGCCAGGAAGACACGCCCACCAAGGCCGCGCTCCAGCGTCTCCTGCGCGCGCCACCGGCCCGGCGCGGCGAACGCTCCTGCGTGTGCCCATGGCATCACCCAGGTCTCGACGATGTTTGACCGCACCTGCGGATAGAGACGATCGAGGTCACGCAAAAAGATCTCCTCGATCTCTGCATGGCTCTTGCCGAGCAGCGCATAGCCGCGCTGCGCACCGCCGTAGACCATCAACACGCTGCCCTGCTTCGGCGTCCCGGCCGCGTAGAGCGAGTTGGTGTGGTTGAAGACCATGTTGAACGCGTAGTCCGGCGTCAAAATCGAATAGAGGTCGTCCCATGGCATTGGCTCGCGCTCGCCCGTGCGAATACTCAGCACGACATGCGGTCCGAAGCTGACACGATCGATCGCCGATCGGAAACCCGGTGTCATCGCATCGGCCATAAACGGAATCAGGTCTGGAGTTGGCACGGCAACGATTGCCGCACGTGCCCGCACGCTGCCTGTTCCATCGGGCCCCTCGTAGCCCACCGTCACGCCGGCGCCATCAAAGGCAAGGCTCGTCGCCCGGGTCTGTAGTCGGATCTGGTCGGCAAGCTCGCGACCCATCGCCTCGGGGAGCAGCCCGGAGCCGCCACGCATGTTGCGGCCAAGATCGCCCGTATCCCAGACATGCCCAAACAGCGCGGCCATCGCCGATACGGAGATCTCGCCCGGCTCGGCGATCGTGCGATTGCAGAGCGCGCGAAAGATCCGCTCGGCCTCGGGGTGCAATGGGCCAAGAAAGTCGGCGAACGATTCGTCGCCGCCGTACTGCAAGAGACGCAGCCGTACGTCGGCTGCAGTCTCGCCTGGTTGCTGGACAGCGAGTCGCATGTACTCGTCACCGATGCGCTTGACCTTCAACCCCGCGCGGGCAAACGACACGCGACCGCGCAGCGAGAGCGGCAGCCTGAAGGGCATCAACTCGGGACGGGCGTCCTGGATCACGCGGTCCTGCAGCGCGAGATTGAGCATCGACCCCGTGATCTTGAGGACGTCGAGGCCGTACTCCGTGACGAGGCCACCAATTACCGAATCCGGCGGCGGAAACATGTGCGCACCAACCGACATTGCCAACGCGCCACACTGCTTGGACCAGATGCGCCCGCCGACGCGGTTCGAGGCTTCGAGTACGAGCGGGTCGTGGGCGCGCAATTCGCGGGCAGCGGTCAGGCCGGCGATGCCAGCGCCAATGATGACCACGTCGCGTTCTTCGATTACAGCCACGCGCTGAGTCTAGTGGTGAATGCTAGTCGTGAATATGCCTGTTGATTTCGCGTCGCGAGAGAAGCACCGCACCGATCGCGGTACCGTGCGCTCCATGCATCGCGACTCTCGAGCAAAAGCACCCCACCGCTGATGCTGCTGCGCGGCTTCTACGAACGCAAGACGCTGTTCGCCTGCATCCTGGCGACCGGCGCGATCTTCATCGATATCTCGATCGTCAATGTCGTCTTACCCGACATTCGCAACGACCTGCAGACGAGCCTCGCGCAGGAGCAGTGGATCGTCAATGCCTATCTGATCACGATGACTGCATTCGTGCTGCCTGCTGGCGTGATGGGCGATGTCTGGGGCCACAAGCGGATGTTGCAGGTTGGCCTGGGCGCCTTCATCGTCGCCACGCTGCTGGTCGGACTCGCACCGTCGGCCGATTTTCTGATCGGTGCCCGCGCCATCCAGGGTGTCGCTGCCGCTCTGATGACCCCAGCATCAATCGCGATCCTGCGCACCTCGGTTGCGCCGGAGCGCCAAGCCCGGGCAATTGGTATCTGGGTGACTGGCACCAGCCTATCCGCCTCGATCGCGCCCGCTTTTGGTGGAGTGATCGGCGGCTTGTTCGGCTGGCGTTGGGCCTTTCTGGTCGTAATTCCGGCACTGATGGTGGCGGTGTGGTTTGCCCGCGGCATTATCGACTCGCCTCACTCAAAGCGCCGAATCGATCTGATTGGCGGCAGCATTATCGCAACTGCAATTGCCCTCTTGACGGCCGGTCTCATCGCGTGGCCCTCACGCGGCTTGCTCGATCCGATTGTACTCGGGCTGCTCGCCTCCGGCGGTTTCGTTCTGCTCGTGTTCGTCTGGCACGAGCGGCGCTTCCCCGAACCGATGATCCCGCCACGCGCCGTTCGCGACCGGCTGATGAACCGTGTGCACGTCTATACGATCCTCGCCTGGTCGACTCCGCTGACGATGGGTCTGTTGATTTCGATTCGCCTACAGTCGGCGCTCGGCTACGGGCCGATCGTGACCGGTTTTCTGCTGTTGCCGATGAGCCTGATGATCATGCTCACGTCGAGCCGCCTGACCGCCTTCGCGGCAGGCAACCACATGCACTTGATGCTACGAATCGGACCATTGCTGACGGCGCTGAGCGTAGTTCCCGCCTTGTTCCTCGCCGATGGCCGCGTCTGGGTTGTGATCCCAGCCGAGATCCTGCTCGGCTTGGGGATGGCCTGCATGGCTGGCCCGGTCACGCACGCGGTGTTACAGCTCGCCCCTGCCGGCGACGAGGGTATGCAGTCGGCGATCAACCTGGCGGCGGCGCGCTTCGGGACGCTGATGTCGATCGCACTGCTCGGTATCGCCGCGACGCTCGGCTGGTCGCTTGCCGGTGGCCCTGCCAATCCGGGCAATGCGCTCGAGGGAGCAAGCCAGTTTGCCGACGGTGCCTACCTGGCGGGTCTCGTGTTGTCGGCGCTGCTCGCGCTGGCGGCTATTCCTTTTGCGACAGCAGCGCGTCGGGCGCGGGCTGCAAACGACTAAACGAGCGCGCGAGGAAGGCTGCGGCGAGGATCACGACGATCCCGAAGACCCAGTCGTTGAGGCGCACGCCAAGAAACACGTGTGCCGGGTCGATGCGGAGAGCCTCAACCCAGACACGACCAAGGCCATACAGGAAAAGGTAGGCAGCGAAGACGGTGCCGTAGCGAGCGCGATTCCAGTAGCGCGGAATCACCAGCAAGATCAGGACAGCAAAGACACCGAGGTTCCAGAGCGATTCGTAGAGGAACGTCGGCTGAAACGTCGCGACATCGAGGTACTGCGCGGGCCGAAACTGCGGGTCGATCTCGACGGCCCATGGCAGGTTGCTGGGTCCGCCAGGGAGTTCTTGATTGAACCAGTTTCCCCAGCGGCCTAGCGCCTGCGCCAAGACGAGGCCAGGTGCGATGCAGTCGAAGACACCAAGCGCTGGCAATCCCAGTCGACGCGCGGCAATCGTTGCTCCGATGGCGCCACCAATAATCACCCCGGGCAGCCCGAGCCCGCCCTGCTGAATCTGAATAATCCGTGCCGGATCGTCGGCGAAGAGGTGCCAGTCGGTTGCTACGTGATAGAGGCGCGCGCCGATGATGCCGGCGGGCACGGCCCACATCGCCAGCGTGTAGACGCCTTCCGGATCCCAGCCGCGGCGACGAAACTCGCGCCGCGCAATCCAGATCGCGACGCCAATGCCGATCGCGATCAGCAAGCCGTACCAGCGCAACCCAAACGAGCCGGCTTGGAAGACGTAGGGCGACGACGGACTTGGGATCGAGGCGAGCAGCACTCCGTACAGCGTAGATCAACTTCCTAATGGGGTCAGACCCTTTTAGGAAGTCGGATCAACTAACCAAGCAACCCAGCCGCCTCTAACTTCCTAAAAGGGTCTGACCCCAATAGGAAGCTGATCAACCAACTGAGCAAGGTAGCCGCCTCTAACTTCCTAAAAGGGTCTGACCCCATTAGGAAGCTGATCTCGGGCCTACCCCTTGACCCGAAACCCTTTAGCGGCTACTGCTGCAATCAGGGTTAGTCGGGGGCGTCCTCGAGCCATGGCAAGTCGGACCCCTGACATGCAAACCGGAGCTAGTCTCCGATGACCCCCAAGAGCTCAGACCCAGACAAGGGGACCGATGATGGCGGGGCAAAGTACCCGGCCGCCCGACGGCTTCTCTGGAGAAGTTCCCGGCCCCGGCTCACTGTGTCGTCGTTGTAGAGCCGGAGGGATTCCCCGAGATCGGATTCCCGCTGCAAAGCAGTGCCAAGGTTGACCGCATCCACCATGGCCGTGTAAGCACCGGCGCCCGTTCGTGGGCTCGCCAGATGTGCTGCGTCTCCGAGAAGCACGACACGACTCTTCACGACCGCATCAGCCGCGAACTCCCACACCGGATGCGAATTCACCTTCCCTTGGGTTGCGCACGACTCCCAGAATTTGGCATTGCGCGAACCGAACAAGGCACTCACTACCGGGAGGAACCAATCCGGAATGTCGTTGGCATCGGACGTCGCCACCTGACGATTCCTCGACGGCGTGGCGACTTCCGACTCGGGAGTCATCATGTAAATACCGCAGTTCCAGACCTCCTCACCCCGTCCGTTCACAAATGGGAAGCCAAGAGTCTCATACCGGACTCCTTGGACGGTCCGGGAGCCCGACGGGGGTCCAGGGATACCTCGCGTCGGCACGAGGCCACGCCACACCGTGTAGCCGGCGTATACGGGAACCATGTCCGTGACGTAGGCGCGGACGGATGACTTCCCACCGTCCGCGCCGATGACGAGGTCGAAGACGCGATCCTCACCATCGATGCTCACATGCGGTGCATCGCTAAGCGGATCGAGAATCTCATCCACATCGACGCCAAAACAAACTAAGCCGTCCGGAATACCCTCGAAGAGGTACAGCCAGAGGTCGCCATAGAAGTGCCCGTGGCTGCGAAAAGCACGCATCGGCGCCTCGTGACGTTCGCCGCGAATCCTCGCAAGCAAACCCACGTCGACTGCCCCGAGGGCACCGCCGCGCTCGGCAAAACCACGCGGAAAAGACTCGAAAACCTCCACCTGTGCGCCCAGCCGATGCAGGACATTGGCGGCACTGAGGCCGCCCAGCGATGCACCGACGACGGCGACCCGCAGCGCTTGGCCGGGAGTGTATTCATCCGCCACGTAGCCCTCCTCAATCACATCGACAGTTCGTGTGGCGCGATCTTGGCTAGCTGAGAACCCCACATCTTGCTCGCGGTATTGCGGCGCATAAACCGGCGCATAATGACCTCTTGGATTTTATTGGAAGCACCAGGAATAATGATCGGCTCGTTCTTCTCGAGACCTTTGAGACTGATCCCGACCAGGGCATCGACGGGCATGAAGGAACTTGTCAACTTGGTTAAATCAATGTCGGTGCGTTCCATGGCTCCGGGCGTGGCAGTGGGTCCAGGTGTGATCACGGACACGTGAACGCCGGAGTCTTTCAACTCGAAGTGCAACGCCTGCCCAAGCGCATGAACAAACGCTTTGGATGAAGAATAATTCGCGAGGAAAGGGACTCCCTGCATGCCAACAGTTGAGCCCACAAAAATGATCCCTCCCGAGCCCCGGGCAACCAGCCGTTCCCCAAAGTGATGCGCGAGAGCCAGATGAGTCGTGGTGTTCAGATGGTGATATTTGTCATGCATCTCAAGGGGCACTCGAAGTAATGCGCCCATCGCCGTCGCCCCTGCGTTGGAGACTAGGAGACCAACATCAAGCCCATCCGTCACCGGCGTGATTGCGTCAAGGAAGCCATGCTCGGAGAGGTCTGCGACAACCACACGTGTGTCGATGCCGTGCGTCGTGGAAAGTGAATCCGAGATTTCCTCCATCCTCTTCTCGTTGCGGGCGACCAGGACGAGATTGACTCCTCGAGCCGCAAGCTGCGTGGCGTATTCCGTACCGATGCCCGAGCTGGCTCCTGTGACGACGGCCCAGGGGCCGAAGGCTGACGAGAATTTGTAATTTGCTGCGGTGTTCATAGGGTTCCCTCTTCCACGAATAGATAATCAGAGACCAACGGTCTCGTATTCTAAAACGGCACTAACGTTCCCGCTATTCCCCTACCCTGTGCGTTATGGTTAAACGAGGCCCAAAACGCGACCACGACGCTGAGCAACGCATCCTCGACGCCACTCGTGATCTGATCTGTGCGCGAGGTGCCTCCGGCATAACAATCAACGAGATCATCGCCAAAGCCGGAGTGGGCAGACAGACCATCTATCGATGGTGGCCCTCAAAAGCTGCCGTCGTATACGCAACCCTCGAACGCGAGATCAGCACTGCCAGTCCGCCACCAAACACCGGAACAACCTTCGGCGACATCCAAACCCAGATGCAGCGGGTCGCCAAGCTGATGAGCTCTCAAATGGGAGCGATCGTGAAGGAACTCCTCGCCGAGTCATTCAGCAACCATGAAATCGCCGAACAGTTCCGGACACAGTTCTTCGCAGGACGACGCGAGCCGGCGGCCCGAACGATTCGAGAAGGCATCGCCCGCGGCGACCTCCGACCCGACCTTGAGATAGAGGTCGCACTCGATCTCCTGTACTCCCCACTGTGGCTCCGCATGATTATCGGACACCAGCCAATCACCCCATCCGCAGTCGACGAGCTTCTCAACCAGGTCTGGCCTGCTCTCGCAGCAGAAACGTGATGTTCGGCGCGACCAAAGCTTGCACAAAATCGCGCGCAACGCCGTAGGAGATATGGCACCAAGGATCAGCCTCCAAATCGATCGTGACAACGAGGGGAACCCCTGCAATTTCGCCGCTATGTGTTCCGACTACGAGCCCGCGAGACGCAGTTCATCATCGACTGGGCGTGGATGCCCTAAAGGGGTTAGACACATTCTGGGACCCAAACATTGAAACATTTTATGCTTTGGGGTCTGTCCTAAAACAACGCTAACGTGTGCAGGGCACCCCGCGGGCGCTGGACGTACCTTTCGGGTCAGCCCCCTTGGCCCGGAACCCCAGCCGCTAGCGTTCGATCGATGGCCAAGGACCGCTATAGCGCTGCTGATATTCGTGTACTCGAGGGCCTCGAGCCTGTGCGCGTGCGCCCGGGCATGTACATCGGCGGCACCAACAGCCGCGCGCTGCACCACCTGCTTTGGGAGGTCATCGACAACTCGGTCGATGAGGCACTGGCTGGACGCTGCTCGACGATTCGTACCGTGATGGACGACAACGAGGTCATCACGATTTCCGACGATGGCCGCGGTATCCCCGTTGACATCCACCCCGAGCAGGGCGTCTCTGCGCTCGAATTGGTCTTTACGAAGTTGCACGCTGGCGGCAAGTTTGGCGACGGTGGCTACAAGGTCTCCGGTGGTCTGCATGGCGTCGGCGCGAGCGTCACCAACGCCCTCTCGGAATGGCTCGAGGTCGAGGTTCGACGCGACAAACGCCTCTGGTCGCAGCGATATCAGCGCGGTATCCCTGATGGACCTGTCAAGGATGTTCGAGCGCTCGAGAAGGGCGAGGGCACGGGTACCACTGTGCGCTTTACCCCCGACCGGACGATCTTTGATAAGAACGCGCACCTCTCACCAACGACCGTCCAGCAGCGCCTGCGCGAGAAGTCGTTCCTCGTCCGCAACCTCACGTTCCAGCTGCGCACGCCCGATGGCACGGAGCACGAGTACCGCAGCAAAGAGGGCCTTGCCGACTATGTGCGCGAGCTCAATGAGAGCCGCGACGTCGCGCATCCGGGCATCGTCTCGTTGTCGGGTACGTCCGGCGATATTCCGATCGAAATTGCGCTGCAGTGGACGATGTCGGCCGACGATCGTGTCTTCAGTTTTTGCAACGTCGTCAACACAGTCGATGGCGGCGCGCACGTCTCGGGCATGCGCCGCTCGCTGACGCGCGTCCTCAACCAGGCCGCCTTCGAGGCTGGTCGTCTGAAGAAGGACAAGGGCGAGACGCTCGACGCCAAGGATGTCGCCGATGGCCTGACGGGCGCCGTTTCGGTGATGCTCGAGAATCCCCAGTTCGAGGGCCAGACCAAGGGGCGCCTCAACAACCAAGAGGCACAGACCGCCGTCACAGCCTTCACGACGCAAGCTCTGACCGACTGGCTGGCGGACAAGAAGAACGCCGACGACACCAAGAAGATCCTCGATCGCGTCGTGCTCGCCCGCGACGTGCGCCTCGCCAAAGCAAAGATCTCGAAGAAGCTGCGCAATGCGGCAACGTCGATCATGAGCGACTCGAACCTACCGGGCAAGCTGGCCGACACGATCGACAATCCTGCGATCCCCAACTCGGAACGCGAGATCTTTATCGTCGAGGGCGACTCGGCCGGTGGCAGCGCCAAGCAAGCTCGCGACAACGCGACCCAGGCGATCCTGCCAATCCGCGGCAAGATCCTCAACGTGCTCGGCGCGAAGAATGGCAAGGCCTTCGACAACACCGAGGTCGATTCGATTCTGGTCGCACTCGGCGGCCGCAAGGATGTGATTGGCGCGACGCTCGTCGCGACGCTCGAGGAAGAGCAGCTGCGCTACGGCAAGGTCGTGATCACCGCCGACGCCGATGCCGACGGCGCACATATCGCCAACCTGCTGATCACGCTCTTCCATGAGCTCTTCCCCGACCTGCTCGCAGGCGGTCGTATCTTCTTGGCCCGCCCACCGCTGTTCCGGATCGCATTGAAGGACGGTGCGCTCTACGTGCATACGGAGGAGGAACTCAAAGAGGCACTCAAGACCACGAAACGCACGGGTGAGCACGTCACACGCTTTAAGGGCCTCGGCGAGATGAATCCCGACCAGCTGCGCGAGACCGTCTTCGATCCGGCCACCCGCCGCCTCTTGCAGATCTCGATCGAAGATGCGGCCGAGGCCGCCAAGACCGTCGACCTCGTGATGGGCTCAAACCCGGCCCCACGCCGCGCCTGGCTCGAAGAAACAGCGGGCGACTCCGAGGTGCTCGTATGAGCAAGGAGCCGCAGGAGGAGCAGCTGGACCTGTCGGTCGAGATCGACGATGAAATAACCGCCGAGCACGACAAGGCGGGCGATGCCAGCGAGCCAACGGCCGACTCGACACCGCTCGATACAGACGGCGATGACGAGGCCGAGGAGTCCGACGACGAAGCTGCCAACGAGGATGCCGACGAGGAGTCGGCCGGTGGCGACGATGACGACGGTGGCAGTCGCATCGCCCGGCTCGACTGGGATGGCGACTCTGTCGACGCCTCGGATGCGCTGCTCGACCGTGCCTATGCGTACGGCATGTACGTCAATCTCGGCCGTGCACTGCCCGATGTGCGCGATGGCCTAAAGCCCGTCCAGCGCCGCATCGTCCACGCGATGGACGAGCTTGGTGGCCGCGCGGGTCGGCCCTATCAGAAGTCCGCACTGACGGTTGGTCATGTAATCGGCAACTACCACCCGCATGGCGACTCGGCGGTCTACGACGCGATGGTTCGGATGGCGCAGGGCTTCGTACTCAACGTGCCACTCGTCGATGGTCAGGGCAACTGGGGCAGTGTTGGACCGAAGGAGTATTCGGACCCTCCGGCCGCGTACCGCTACACCGAGGCGCGTCTCTCCCCCGCCGCGACAGCCTGGCTCGCCGATCTGCGCCCCGAGATCGTGCCCGAGTACAAGCCGAACTTCACGGAGAAGAAGCAAGAGCCGTGGGTTCTACCCGTCACCTTCCCAAACCTGCTCGTCAATGGTTCGCGTGGCATCGGCTGGTCGATGGCGTGCGAAATTCCACCGCACAACCTCGCCGAGGCCTGCGCCGCAGCGATCATGCTGGCCGAGAACCCCGACACAACGCTCGAGGACATCCTGACGGTCATGCCCGGCCCGGACTTTCCGACTGGTGGCATTCTCGTCGACCCGTCCGCACTGCCCGAGGCCTACGCCAAGGGTCAGGGCACGACCCGTCTACAGGCGCGCTTCCACACCGAGCCGTTGCCGGGTGGTGTGCAGGCGATCGTCGTCACCGAGTTGCCGTATGGCGTCTCGCCCGACCAGATCGTTGCCGAGGTCGTCAAGGCTGCCCGCGCCGACAAGATTCGCGACGTCACCGAGATGCCGCGCAACCTGACAGACCGCCACGGCACGCGCGTCCAGATCCGTTGCAAGCGCGGCGGTAGCCTCGATCGACTGATCTCCGACCTCTTCCGCACGACCTCGCTGCGCGTCACGGTCGGGATCAACATGACAGTCCTCGTCGAGGGCACGCCACGCCAGATCGGCTTGCGCGAGGCACTCGACCGCTTCGTCGACTTCCGCTTCACGATCGTGACGCGCCGCCTTGAGTTCGAGCGCGACGAGCTGCTGCGCGAGCTACATCGCCTAATTGCGATCCTCTCTGCCCTCGACGCGATCGATGCCGTGATCAAGATCGTGCGTGCCTCGGAGGATGACGACGACGCCAAGCTGCAGTTGATTGCAAAGCTCAAGGTCACGCCGCACGGCTCGGACAAGGCCGTGCCGATCGACGACGATCAGGCGCAGTGGATAATCGATATGCCAATCAAGCGCCTGGCTCGCCTCAACCGCCTCAAGCTCGAGGAGGACCGCACGCAGAAGGGCGATCGCGTCGACGAGATTGGTCGCATCCTCGACTCGCACGCGGCGTTGAAGAAGATCGTGGTCAGCGAGCTCAAGCAGGCAGCCGCGCTGTCGGGCCCACGCCGAACGGTGCTGGGTGGTGAGGCCTCGGGCGTCACGATCGAGTCTGGCTCGGGCAAGACCGCTTCGACGGTCGATGTCGTGGCGCGACCAAAGACCGAGGCCTGGTTGGGTGCCACCCGTAGTGGTCTCTTTGCGGCGCTCTCCCGCGCCTCGATGCCGACGGCCTTCCCGATCGACATCCAACCTGGCGATCGGCCTCTGCCTGTCTTCGAGACCGATTCCGAGAGCGAGATTCTCTGCTTTACGGCCGATGGTCAGATTGCACGCCTGCGCATCAACGAGCTGCCACTCTCGTCGCGCACCGTGCGGGGCGCCAAGGCGCTCCAGTTCGCGCGTAACCAGGAGCTCGTGGCTCTTGCGCCTGCTACCGCCGAATTTGTCTTGCTGGTCACCGAAGGTGGCGAGATCAAGCGCTGCGCGCCCGACTCCCTCTCGGGCTCTCATGGCACCCCGACCCCTGCCTTCGGGCTCCCCGACGGCGATCGCCTCATCGCAGCCGTCGCGCACGCGGAGGGCGCGGAGATCCTGATCGCCACCGCAGCCGGCAAGGTGCTGCGCACCGCGATGAAACCGATCCGCCCGGTCAAGAGCGCATCGGCGGGTGGCGTCCTCGGCATCAAGCTCGCGCCAGGCGATCGTGTGATCGGCGCCTGTGCCGTCACTCCCGGCGACCTCTACGTCGCGCACGAGAGCGGCTTTGGCAAACGCGTCGCGATCGACGACATCCCCACCAAGGGCCGTGGCGGCGGCGGCGTGGCCCTCGCCTCGCCGGACAAGCCGTCGAAAGAGCCAGCCGGTCTCGTCAGCGCGATAACCTGTTCCGAAGCCGCCCCGGTTGCGACACTCCTTTCGGGCCAGATCATCGCGGTGCCCGAGACCGAGGCCGCAAACCGTGCCGCCGTCTCGCGCCCACTCGTCGACACAATGGTCGGCGACGAAGTGATCGCCCTCTCCTAACCGAGCCTCACTTCGGCAGATACTGAACGAGCGCCTTGCGGGACGCGGGCAACCCGGTCGACTAGACCGGCAACCAGAGCGCGTCGTTGCCGAGCGCCACGCGTCGTGCCTTACCCGCCGCGACGAGATCGACCAATGCCTGTTCTGCCGCCGCAAGATTGGGATCGTCGTTGCGCGCGCACATCAGAAGGGCGACCTCGCATGTCACCAGACCACGCGGGAACGCCGGCAGAGTCTCGTCCGGGCCAGCAGGACCGCGTTGGGTCAGCGTGGGATCGAGGTTGGCAATGCAGACGTCGTACGCAGCGAGCGACTGCCAGCCCCCGGCAACGAGCGTGCGACCGTCGTGCTCAAAGACGAGACTCGGTGCTGTGTAACGCTCTGGACCATCGGTCTGTGCAGTCTTGCCCTGAGCGCTCGGGGGCGGTGCGACCGAGCGAGCCTCAGCACGGTCGGCCTGGTAGAGCGCCTCGACCTCGGGGTCGTTGAGCCCAGCCAACACGGCGTCGGCGTCGAGGCCACTGACCGAACGCACCACCGGCTCCAAGACCTCAAGGCTGTCGTGTCGACGTGGGTTCGTAAACCACGAGAAGCGCAGCGCACGCAACAGCGCTTCCCCCGCCTCGTAGCCCTGCAGTCGCGCACTCACCACGAGGCGGCAGGCCATGCCAGTACCGGCCGGTCCTTCGCGCAGATCCGTGCTATACGGCATGTGGAAGCGATCGCGAAACTCGATGTTCCACTTAGTCATCTGGTCACCGGTATAACCACGCACCACGTATTGCTCCGCGCTTTCCGTCAAGCCGATCAGCACCGTCCGCCACTCGAGCCCATCGCCGTAGCGCCACTCGAGTGCACGCAAGTGTGGTTCGGCGGAGTACGCCCAGGGACAACCCGGGTCGGTGTGATGGACGACGGTGATGCTCATGGCGTCAGCGTAGCCGGATGCGACGAAGGGGTCAGACCCTTTCGTCGCATCGCGGCACTCACACCGGCCAAAAATAGTCGCCGTTTAGCCGCATCGCCAGGACGCAAGACTGGATACCGCGGATGTCACTAAGGGGTCAGACCCCTTAGTGACATCGCCAAAAGCAAACGCATGAAACCGAGCGTCACGCAATGTCACAAAAGGGTCTGACCCCTTAGTGACATCCGCAGACGCGGATGGTCATCGGCGACATACTGTCGCGATGACCGCTCGCGTCTCCGACCGCCGGATCTTCGCGCTCGCGATTCCTGCTCTCGGCGCGCTCGCGGCCGAGCCGCTCTACCTACTCGTCGACATCGCCGTCGTGGGCCACCTCGGCAAGGAATCACTGGCTGGCCTTGCCGTCGGTGCGGCCCTGCTTGGCAACGTAATCTGGCTGATGAGCTTTCTCGCCTACGGCACCACAGGGCGTGCCGCGAGGCTCTTCGGCGCCAACCGTCGCTCCGAAGCGGTCGACGCGGGCGTCCAGGCAACATGGCTCGGACTCGGCATCGGCATCGTGCTGCTGATCCTCCTCCAGGCTCTGGCTGAGCCACTGGTACACCTGATCGCCGGCGATCACACCGAGACGCAGCGGCTCGCATTGAGCTGGCTGCGAATCGCAGCCTTTGGCGCTCCCTTCGTGACAATTGCCATGGCGGGTCAGGGCTGGATGCGTGGCGTGCAAGACCTGCGCAAACCACTGGTCTTCCTGATCTCGTCGAATGTCGTCAGCGCAGTCCTCGCGCCACTCTTCGTCTACAGCCTCGACATGGGCCTCGAGGGTTCGGCCTACGCCAACGTGATCGGACAGGCGATTGCGGCCTCGCTCTTCCTGCAGGCTCTGCTCCGCGAGCGCGTCTCGCTGCGACCTCATCGCGAGGGCATCGTCAGTCAACTGGCGAGCGCGCGTGATCTTGGCCTGCGCACGATTGCCCTCGAGGGCGTGTTTCTAAGCGCGACAGCCGTCGCCTCCCGCCTCGGGCCCGAGCAGGTTGCCGCTCACCTGATCGCAATCCAACTGTGGTTCTTCCTCGCCCTGACAATGGATGCCTTTGCGATCGCTGCCCAAGCACTGATCGGCGAGCTACTCGGCGCTGGCGAGGTCGCAATGGCTCGTGCCACGGCACGGAGGCTGTGCGAACTGGGCGCAATGCTCGGTGGCATCTTTGGCGTGATTATCCTCGCGGGCTGGCGCATTATCCCGCGCGTCTTTACCTCCGACGACGACGTTGTCCAGGCCACGGGTTCCGCTTGGGGCTGGTTTGGTGCAATGCAACCGCTCGGCGGGATTGCCTTCGCTATCGATGGGGTCTTGATGGGCGCCAGCGACACAATCTTCCTCCGAAACTTCACCATCGTGGCCGTCGTAGTCGGGTACGTTCCACTGATGCTCGGCACCGTCTACCTCGGCTTCGGCCTGACCGGCCTGTGGGCTGGCATCACGCTCTTCGTCGTCTTACGCGTCGTGCTCGGTTCGCTGCGTCTGCGCCGCGGCGTCTGGGCCGTCGGCGGCGCCACGACATGACCTTGTCCTTCGGCGCGGCTGTCCGCGTCTGGCTGCGACTTGGCTGCATCTCGTTCGGCGGCCCGATCGCACAGATCGACCTGATGCACCGCGAGATCGTCGAGCGTCGCGGCTGGATCGACGAGCGCTCTTTCTTGCATGCACTCCGGCTCTGTACCGCGTTGCCCGGCCCCGAGGCTCAACAGCTCGCGTGCTATCTCGGCTACCGCCTGCACGGCGTGCGCGGTGCGATCGCCAGCGGTGGTCTCTTTATCCTGCCCAGCCTGCTGCTGATCATCGCCCTGTCCTGGATCTACATGACGTTCGGCGACACGGACGTCGTGACGGGCATCGTCCGTGCACTGGGCGGCGCCGTCGTCGCACTGGTCGTCGCGGCGGGCATCCGGATGGGTCGCAAGGTCGTCAAGACTCGCTGGATGCTGGGGATTGCGATTATCGCTAGCGTGGCGATGCTACTCGGCGGGCTCTTTCCAATCCTCGTCGCAATCGGTGCGGTGGCAGGTGTCTTGATCGGCCGCTTCCGCCCGACCGCCCTCGTGCCGCTTGAAGACCAAGCCGACCCGGGCGAGCCGCCACACCCCGTCGATCGCCCCGCGCTGATCCGTCGTGCTGTAATCGGTGCGGCCCTCTGGCTCGGTGCGATCGGTGCCCTCTTTCTCGTTGGTGGCGTCGTGGCCGAATTGACGGGCTTCTTCACGATCGTGGCGCTCGTCACGTTCGGTGGTGCGTACGCGGTGCTGCCCTTCGTCGCGGCCGCTGCCGTCGGGCGTTTTGGCTGGCTGACTCCCGAGCAGATGATTGCCGGACTCGCGCTCGGCGAGACCACGCCGGGCCCGCTGATCATGGTCAACTCCTTCGTCGGCTTCGTGGCGGGCTGGACCACGCTCGGTGGCGCTGCGGGCGGCATCGTGGGTGCACTGGTCGCGACCTTCGCAACTTTCGCGCCGTCGTTTTTGATGATCTCCGTCGGTGCGCCGCTGATCGAACACGTACCCAGGCGCGGCCCGGTCGCCGACGCACTGGCCGCATTGCAAGGCGTCATGGCTGGAGCAATCGCTGTGCTGGTGATCTATCTCGTTGACCACGCGATCTTCCAAGCTGGCGGCATCGACCTGTTGGCAGCAGCGATTGCACTCGTCGTGTTCGCAGTGTGCCGTCGAGGTTTGCCCGTGCCAGCACTGATTATTGGAACGGCAGTGATCGGTGCGATGTGTGGACTGATCGGACCTTCCGTCGGTCTGCTCACCTGACCTTCACCCCATGGCATGATGCCGGGATGACGCCTGCAGCAGACCCACTCCACGCGCGTCGTCCGCTCCCCGGCGTTGACGGCGTTGACTATTTCGCGATCGCCGCCTGTGATGAGGCCGGCATTGACACGAGCGCACTACCCTTCACCGTCCGAGTGCTGCTGGAGATGCAGCTGCGCCACTCGATCGGACCGCATGTCGCCGAGGCCGATATTCGAGCGCTCGCAGCGTGGCCCGCGCCGGCGCCCGAGGGTACGTCGGTGCCATTTATCCCATCCCGCGTGATCTTGCAGGACTTCACTGGCATTCCGACAATCGCCGGCCTCGCGGCAATGCGCGATGCTCACGCGCTGATGGGCGGCGACCCAGGAGAGATCGACCCACTGGTGCCCGTCGATCTCGTCATCGACCACTCAGTCCAGGTCGACACCTTCGGCACGAAGTATGCGTTCGAGAAGAACGTCGAGCGCGAGTACGAACGCAACGGCGAGCGCTACCGTTTTTTCCGTTGGGGCCAGGGAGCCTTTGGTCGACTGCGCGTCGTTCCTCCAGGTATGGGCATCGTCCACCAGGTCAACGTCGAACACCTTGCGTCTGTGGTCGACGTACGCGAGGTCGCTGGCGGCCAGGTCGCGCTACCTGACACGCTCGTCGGAACCGATTCGCACACGACGATGATCAATGCTCTGGGCGTCCTCGGCTGGGGCGTTGGTGGTATCGAAGCTGAGGCTGCGATGCTTGGCCAGCCACTAGCGATGAGTGAGCCATCCGTGATTGGCGTCGAATTTCGCGGCACGCTCAACCCAGGTGTCACTGCGACCGATCTTGTTTTGACCGTCACCGAGCGCCTCCGCAAGTACGGCGTTGTCGGTCGCTACGTCGAGTTCTGTGGCGATGGCCTGAGCGCCCTCTCGATCCCCGACCGCTCCACGCTCTCGAACATGGCACCCGAGTTTGGTGCCACCGCCGCGACATTCCCCGTCGACGCCGAGACGATCCGTTTCCTCCGCTCGACCGGTCGCGATGCGAATGCCGATGTCGCCGAAGCGTACTGCCGGGCACAGGGTATGTTCCGCGAAGACGGCCAGCCGCTCGCAACGTATTCGGACGTCCTGGTACTCGATCTTGCTGAGGTCGAGCCGAGCCTCGCCGGCCCGAGCCGCCCGCAGGATCGTGTCTCACTTGGCGGTGTCCGCGAGAGCTTCAAACAAGCCTTCCCGCGTGAGTCTTCGCCGGTGCGCATCCCCGTCGCGGCGCTCATCCCAACCGGGGCTGCCGGAGCAACGACGACGGCCGAGGACTGCACCGTCGACCACGGCAGCGTGGTGATCGCGGCGATTACCTCGTGCACGAACACGTCGAATCCGTCCGTGATGGTCGCCGCTGGACTGTTGGCCCGCAACGCGCGCGCTCGTGGGCTCGAAACAAAGCCGTGGGTCAAGACCAGTCTCGCACCGGGCTCGAGGGTCGTCACCGATTACCTCGATAGGGCAGGGCTGACAGAGCCACTCAACGAGCTGCGCTTCAACCTCGTCGGTTACGGCTGCACGACCTGTATTGGCAACTCGGGCCCACTGCCTGAGGCACTCGACGCCGCGATCTCCGAGCACGAGCTCACCGTTGGTGCTGTCCTGTCGGGCAATCGTAACTTTGAGGGACGAATCCACCCAAAGGTGCGCGCTGCCTACCTCGCCTCGCCTCCACTCGTCGTCGCCTACGCATTGACCGGCACGCTCAATATTGATCTGACGACCGAGCCGATCGGGATTGGCTCCGACGGCGAGCCCGTCATGCTGGCCGAGATTTGGCCCTCGCTGGAGGAGATCAAGGAGGTCATCGCAGCGTCGTTGACTGAGGATCTCTTCGCCAAGGAGTACGGCGCGATCTGGGATGGCGACGAGCATTGGCGCGCCCTGTCGGCTTCCACAGGCCAAACGATGGACTGGGATCCCGATTCGACCTACGTGCGCCAGCCACCGTTCTTTACCGACATGGCCGCCGAGCCGCGCGATCTGACCGATATCGCTGGCATGCGCACGCTCGCCGTGCTGGGCGACTCGATTACGACCGACCACATCTCGCCCGCTGGCGTGATCCAGCCCGACGGCCCGGCTGGTCGCTGGCTCTTGGAACATGGTGTCGAGCAGCGCGAGTTCAACTCGTACGGCGCACGCCGCGGCAACCATGAGGTGATGGTGCGCGGCACGTTCGCAAACGTTCGCCTGCGCAACGAGCTAGTCCCCGGTACGGAGGGCGGCATTACCACTCATCAGCCATCGGGCGACGTGATGTCGATCTATGACGCCTCGGAGCGCTATCAGGCCGACGGCGTGCCGCTGATGATCGTGGCGGGCCGCGAGTACGGCTCGGGCTCGTCACGCGATTGGGCCGCCAAGGGCACGTTGCTGCTCGGCGTTAAGGTCGTAATCGCCGAGTCGTACGAGCGCATCCATCGCTCGAACCTCGTCGGGATGGGCGTCCTACCGCTGCAGTTCCCCGACGGCATCTCGCGCGCCACGCTCAAGTTCGACGGCACCGAAACGATTGCTGTCTCAGGCCTGCCGTCGCTCGAGGCGCGGGGTTCGATCCAGGTCACGATTACGCGCGCCGACGGCTCAGAGGAATCGTTCTCTGCGCTCGCTCGCGTTGATACGCCGGTCGAGATCCAGTACCTGCGGCACGGTGGGATTCTCCAGATGGTGTTGCGTCAGATGGCGTGATCAACTTTGCTTTGGGGCCTGGCCCCAAAGCAAAGTTGATCACCCTCGGGCGTTAGGTCCCAAGGAGACGCTCGAGTACAACGGCCACGCCATCATCAGCGTTGGACAGCGTGACTTCGTCAGCAATGGCCAACACGTCCGCGTGCGCATTGGCGACCGCGACGCTGTGGCCGGCAATCCGCAGCATCGGTAGATCGTTCGGCATGTCGCCGAAGGCAATCGTGTCGGCCAGGTCGATGCCGTGCCGTTCGCAGGCTACGCGCAGACCGCGCCCCTTGTCGACTCCCTTAGCCGAAATCTCGACGATTCCATAACCTGAGTGCGTCACCTCAGCTCGGTCGCCGACGATTGCCGCGACGATCCGCACCAATTCGTCGTGTCCGATCGCGTCGTCGCGGACAATCAGCTTCGTAGTCTCGGCTGCCGCGACCATCTCGCAGACATCGCCAATCAGCGTTTCCGGTGTGTTGTAGCGCGTGGGGTAGGCCGTATCGCGACCGAACCTAAACGTCATTTCGCAGGCGAACACGCAGTCGGGGGCGTCCTGGCGGAGGTGCTCGACGAGCTCGACGGCAAGCGGCGAAACGAGTGGCGCGTGATCGATCACGACGTGTTCGTCAACGTCGTAGAGCAACGCACCGTTGGCACAGACAACGATCGAATGAGCGCCCGTTGCGGCGGGTAGGTCGCGCACCCAGCGGGGCGGGCGCCCCGTCACCAGCACGATGTCGATGCCAACCGCCGTCGCACGGTCAAGCGCCCGACGGGTGCGGACACTGACCTCGCCATCAGGATCCAGCAGCGTGCCATCCAGATCAGAGGCGATCAGACGAGGCTGCGTCATCCGCCACACCAAGTGACACAATTATGATGCCGAATAATCCGTCTCGCTCCACTCGTGCGAAGAGTCTTGTGCACAACCGTAATGGTGATCTCCACCGCGGATCGTTCGCGGACACCAGCTCCTCCTCCAGCACGAAGCCGAGGCCCGCTCAGGCGGGTCTCGCGCTTTTCTGGACTCATGCGAGCAGAAAGCCTAAGAGGATGGTGTTGGCAACGAGCAGGATCGCGATGATGACGGTAAAGCGCGTGAGGTTGCGTTCCATTACCTGTGTCGCCCCAAACTGCGATTGGCCAATGCCGAAGGCGCCTGACAGGCCCGTGTCCTTGCCCGAGTGCGCAAGTACGAGCACGATCGCGAGGATCCCGAAGATCACCTGCAGCGCGACAAAGATACCTTCAACCATGCGCGGAGTCTAGCCGGATCGTCTCGATCGAACGCCGATTCTTCTGCCAAGCCTTTACCTTTGAGTGGTAACGTCGTCCCGCGTGGATAAGAATTGCCCTCAGCAGATGACTAGAACGAACCGATGAGCCTACGCATTGGCGTCGATCTTGGTGCGACAAAGATCCAGACGCTACTCGTCGCCGACGACGACTCCATCGTAGCCCGCAAACGTGGCACCACTCCTGTGACGGGTGGACCGAACGCCGTACTTGCGGCTGTCAAGGAAACGATCGAGCAACTCCTCGTGCGAGCCGACCAGCCAGCGTCCGCCATCGCCACGATCGGTATTGGTGCGCCCGGCCAGATCGATGTAGTCGCCGGCGTTGTACTACAGGCCGTTAACGTCGCAGGCTGGGACCAGCCCGTGCCGGTCGCTGAGATCGTCGGCGACATGTTTGGCGTACCCGTCGCACTCGCAAACGACGTTCAGGCCAGCATCGTGACCGAGCATCGGCTTGGGGCTGGTCGCGGTAGAGCCAACCTGCTTGGCATCTTTTGTGGCACGGGTGTTGGCGGTGGACTGATTCTCAACAACGACCTCTGGTTGGGGGCTGGTGCCGCAGGCGAGATCGGCCACACAGTGATCGTCCAAGACGGGCACGTTTGTGGCTGTGGACGCAACGGTTGCCTTGAGGCCTACGCCGGGCGTGGCGCACTCGAGCAGACCGCTCGCCAACAGCATCAAGCAGGCCGCTCCACGATTCTCTTTGAATTGATGGAACAGCAGGGCCGGACCCGCCTCACGAGCCGCGTCTGGCTCGATGCTTGCCTGCAACGCGACGAACTCGCGCTAGAACTCATTAGCCAGGCCGCTCGTGCGATCGGAACGGCGGCTGGTAGTGCCGCAAACCTGCTCGATGTCGACTGCGTCGTGATCGGTGGCGGCTTGGCAACACGACTTGGTGACCACTTTCTCAACGACGTCCGCGCCGCCGCGCAGCCGGTCTTGTTGCGGCCCGAAATCGCGCGCCAGATTGTCCTCTCCGAACTCGGAGACGACTGTGGTGCGCTCGGTGCCGCGCTACTCGCCGGCGAGCGTCTCGAGCAGCACTAGCTGACGCAAGCACCGGCGCGAAAGACGTCAACGACCTCGAGCGCCGATGTCAGCACGACGAGGTCGGCACGCAGGCCTGGCGCAATCTGTCCACGGTCTTTCAGGCCGAGCACCTGGGCAGGTGTGGCAGAAAGCATTGTGGAGGCTGACGACAAATCAACCCCAACGACATCGACAAGGTGGCGCAGTGCCACATCCTGCGTGAGAGTACTCCCGGCCAACGCTCCTCCTTCACGCAGTCGGGCAACGCCACCGGAGACGACCACATCCATTTCGCCGAGCCGATGGTCGCCATCGCCGTCGTCTGCCGCAGCGATTGCATCGGTGACCAACGAGACGCGGTCTGGACCGGCGACTCGGACGGCTAGCTCGATCATCGCTGGCGCGACATGCTCAAGATCCGCGATCAACTCGATCGTCACGCGTTGATCGAGCAGTAGCGTTGCCACGGGACCTGGCTGCCGGTGATGCAACGATGGCATCGCATTGAAGAGGTGGGTCGCAACACGCGCGCCGGCATCGATGGCCTGCTTGATGACCGCCGCATCTGCACCGGTATGCCCGATCGCCACAACTAGTCCCGCAGCGACGATCTTTGGGATAGCAGCGAGCGCACCATCAACCTCGGGCGCCAACGTCACCATCGCGATCTGGCCGCTGGCAAGTAAATCAGTCAACTCCTCGTCGATGACCCCACGCAAAACGGTGGGATCGTGCGCGCCGCAATAGTCCGGCGCCAACCACGGTCCCTCGAGGTGGATACCCGCCAGCGTGCCATCGTCGACGAGCGGTAGCAGCGCCTCAATTTGTCGAAGCAGATCGCTGTGAGAGGCCGAGGCCAAACTGCCAAGGCTCGTCGTCGTGCCATGTCGGCGATGGGTCAGCGCCGCTTGGCGCGCCTCCTCCGTCGAGCCCGAAAGATACGATCCTCCCCCACCACCGTGGCAGTGCAGGTCGATAAAGCCCGGCAGAACAATTGCCCCGTCCAGGGACTCGACCGTCGCATCCGCCGGCTGCGGCGGAGCCCCGTACCCACACGCGCTGATGCGATCCTGTTCGATCAGAATCCAGCCGCCCGCGAGCACGCCGTCGGGATTGAGCCACTGCAGATCAGTCAACAGCTTCACCGCAACTGTCCCTGCTTCGACACGCGTGCCTCCCGACGTAAGACAATCCACTCTACAAAAGCTGACGCCTCGCGCAGCACGACGAACCCGCGCTACGCTCCAAGTATGAAACAGCGTGCGCTCGGATCCAGTGGTGTCAACGTCTCTGAGGTCGGTTTTGGAGTCTGGACCGTCGCCACGGGTTGGTGGGGCGAGTACTCCGACGATGACGCCGTCGCTCTGCTCCGCCATGCCCGCGATCGTGGCATCAACTTCTTCGACACGGCTGATACCTACGGTGAGGGTCGCGGAGAAACGCTGCTGGAGAAGGCGTTCGGCGCCGACTCCGAGGTCGTCATTGGAACGAAGTTTGGTTATGACATCTACTCGCCCTGGGAACGCAAGGGCCACGTCGAGCGCCCGCACGACTGGACGCCCGCGTTCGTCAAGTACGCACTTGAGCAGAGCCTGCGTCGCCTAGGCCGCGACCACATCGATTTCTATCAGCTCCACAATCCGCGCCTTGACGCCCTGCAGGACGATGGGCTGTTTGAAATGCTTGACGGTCTCGTCCAGGCAGGCACAATCGGCTCGATCGGCGTCGCCCTCGGCCCCGCCATCGGCTGGCGCACGGAGGGTCTGTGGGCGATCGAGAATCGACCGATCCATGCGATCCAGGTGATCCATAACCTGCTCGAGCAGCAGCCGGGCCGCGACTTTATCGCCAGTGCCAAGAACAACGACACCGCGATCGTCGTACGTGTTCCTCACTCGTCCGGCATGCTCGAAGGCAAGTACACGCTCGAGACCGTCTTCGACGAGAATGATCACCGCAGGCACCGCCCGAAGTCGTGGCTCGTCGAGGGTGTGCAGAAGGTCGAGCAGGTGCGGTTCCTCGAACGCGAAGACCGCACGATGGGCCAGGCCGCCATCCAGTGGCTGCTGCACGAAAACGTTGTCGCCTCCGTGCTGCCAAATATCTACAACGTCGAGCAGATCGACGAGTTTGCCGCGACATCGGACACGGCACCATTGACCGACGAGGAGTTTCGCACCGTCGAAAACCTCTGGGAAGACGATTTTGGTGTCGCACCGTACGTCGAAGAGACGTCGACCGTTACCGCCGACTAGGCGCGATTACGAAGTTCTCGTACGTGCGATCCGTTCGAGCAGATCTGCCAGGCGCCGCGCTTGGACAACGTCTGCATGCGCGTCTGCGGTCGCCTGACCGGCAGGATCATCGCGTGCCAACTCGAGCGCGGCACGTAGCCCAGCGAGAATCGCGTCTTCGTTGAACGGGTCGACCCGCACGGCAGCGGAAGCCGGCAAGTCGCGTGCCACCGGCGCTGTCTGCGAGACGACGAGAGGTACGCCACAGGCGACAGCTTCGAGTGCTCCGAGTCCGTAGCCTTCGCTGAGAGCCACGAGCGTCGCGACATCTGCACCACGTAGCAATGCGGGTACGCGATCGGGACGCACTGCCCCCAACAGGCGAACGTGCGGCAATCCCTCCAGTTGCTCTGCCAGTGGCCCCGTGCCCGCGATCCACAGCTCGCCACCACCGCGCTCGGCAAACAGTCGCGCCGCCGCCGCGGCGAGACGCACGGGGTTCTTGCGCTCGATCAAGTTACCGATCTGCACGATCAGCGGACGGCTCGGGGCACCTCCAAACAGCGAAAGGTCCGCAGCCCCCGGATGAAAAAGTGCTCGATCAACACCGGTGTTGATGACCTCGACGACGAGCCCGGGATAGACCGCCGTGAGGCGTGCAGCCAATTCGCTGGAAACTGCGACTACAGCCGCCGCCCCAAACACGGCTCGCCGGACTGCAGTGCGCAGTGGCCTCGAACGTTCGACATGACCAACGTCGCCACCGTGCGCGACTAGGACGTACGGCGCACCAACCGAGCGCGCCACACGCCGAGCGATCAGTGCTGTTGGCACGAGATAGTGCCCGAGCACGATGTCTGCCTGCATGCGATCTGCCGCGTGCGCACCTTGGCTCCGGAGCCTCGCGTACTTGCGCAGCGTGCCCGGCAGTCCGGTCGTTCGCTGCTCAATGCCGACCACTTCCACGGTGCAACCAGCCTGCTCGAGCGCTGCCGTTTGGCGCATCACGAAGACGCCATATTGCGGCACCTCAGTCGATGGGACCATGTTGGAGACCACGAGGATGCGAAGCGAGTCGTACATGGAACCTACGATGCCGCATCGATCGGTCGCTACGCTGCACAGGTTGCCGACGTAGCTCAGCTGGTAGAGCTCTCGCCTTGTAAGCGAGTGGTCCGCGGTTCGAGTCCGCGCGTCGGCTTGATAATCGTCTTTTCCCCTACTTCGGGGATATTTCGATTCGGTGAATTTCTTCCGTATTCCCTTGGCTGAGCGCTACGCTAAGGGTATGGGTACGCACCTGCACATCGCACATCGCGGCTACCGCACCGGGCTTGGTGACAACACTCTGGCGCAGATTGCTGAGGCGATCCGACTCGACTGCGACGTGGTCGAAGTCGACGTTCGCCGCCGAGGCTCGGACGGCGAACTGGTGCTCGCACACGAGAAGGGCGCGAACGTGGGAGCCCCGCTCCTGCGCGACGCGCTGGCCTTGGCGCGCCACGCCAATATCCCTCTCAATCTCGACCTCAAACAGAATGGCCTGTCCGAGCAACTCGTACGGATCTTGCGCGAGGGTGAGATGACTGATCGTGTCGTCTTGACCGGTGGCGGCTGGGAGCAGGCACTCTGGGTCCGCCACCTCGAGCCTCGCATTCGCATTGGTTTCACGATCCCGCGCCGACACCACGACTGGGTGCGCGCGCTCGGTTGGGCCGTCAATCGCCTCTGGCGATTCGCCTGGACCGGCCGCGTCGATCTGCTGATGAAGGCGTATCGCATCGACCTGGTAACGGTCCAGCATCGCCTCGTGACCCCTAAATTGGTGACACAGGTCCATCGTGGTGGAGGTGAGATCTGGGTCTGGACACCCGACGACCCAGCCACAATCGCGCGCCTCTGCGCAATGGGCGTCGACGGCATCTGTACAAACGTGCCGGATCCCGCCCGCGTTGCGGCGACGCAGCGAACCGTAATCGCTGCGTAATGTCTCAGCCGAACGTGCGGACGCTGTAAACCACTGCGACGAGGACGCCGACGCCAATCACGACGCGCTGCAACACGACAGCGGGCAGGCGCGTTGCGAGGTGACCACCAAGGTAGCCGCCGCCCAGAGCACAGACCAGCATGACCACGGCTGTCACCCACAAGACGTGCCCCGAGAACACGAAGACGAGTGCGGCGGCAGCATTGATGACTAGGCTGGAACACTGCTTGAGGGCATTGACACGCGCCATCGTGTCGACGAGCACGACGCCAAGCACCGCTAGCACGATGATGCCGAGGCCACCGCCGAAGTAGCCGCCATAGATAGCCGCCGCAAAGATGCTGATCGCCGGTCCAAGCAACCGCTCGTGTCCCCCGTGAAGGCGGGAAATCCGCTCTGCTACACGCTTTTTGACGGTGTTGCCGAGCGCCAATAGCACGACCGCGCCGATGATCAAGAATGGGATCAGGACTTCAAAGGCGCTCTCCGGAGTGATCAAGAGCAGTCCTCCGCCGATGAGACCACCGAGCGCCGCGAGCGGCAGCAAAACCCGCATCCGGCGACCCTGTCCGACGAGATCGCCCCTCTGAGCCAGCGTGCCACCAAGATAGCCAGGAACCAACGCCACGGTATTCGTCACATTGGCCGTGATCGGTGGCACTCCAAGAGCCAACAGCACAGGAAATGAGATCAGCGTGCCTCCACCGGCAAGAGCATTGATGGCCCCTGCAGCGAGTGCAGCCAAACCGGCGAATACGAGGTCACCGGCAGACATACCGAAAATCTAGGCGATCTCGCCAACCTCGCGGCTGGAACGGTGCTGCTCGATCTTGCGCTTGACGCGCTGCAGAGCGTTATCGACGGCCTTCGGATCACAACCGGCTCGCTCAGCGATCGACTCGTACGATTCGCCGGCCATAAATGAGGCGAGTACCTCCGATTCGAGCGGCGAGAGCGCCTTGCCGAGCATTGAGACCAGCGAATCGAGTTCATCGCTGGAGACAACACGCGAGGCCGGATCGAGCGTTGGCGAACCAGCGATCGCGTCGCCAAGCGTGCACTCTCCACCCTCTGGATCGGCTCCAGCAGGCGTGTGGCTAAAAGAGATGTAGCCATTGAGTGGCTGGTGCTTGTTGCGGGTTGCGCCCTTGATCGCCGTGATGATCTGGCGCGTGATGCACAGCTCGGCAAACGAGCGGAACGAGGTCTCACGATCGACGCGGTAGTCGCGGATCGCCTTGTAGAGGCCAATCAGGCCCTCCTGCTGCAGATCGTCGGAATCGCCACCGGCCAGGAAATAACTCGAGGCCTTGAGGCGCACAAACGGCTGGTAGCGCCGAATCAACTGGTCAAGCGCGGCGTCGTTGCCGTTGCGAGCGCGCAAGACGAGGGAGAGATCACCCTGATCGCGTTTCTGCCGCGCTGCGGGATCCAGAGTGCGGGTAGTAGTTGCTCGTGCTGCTTGCATAACGGGGTAACCCTCCATGACGCTCCATCAACCTCATTGTGTACTTGAGGTTTATGCCGGACATCCGCACTATGCCCGACAGCCTAGGCAATTACAAGGGCAATCTCATAATTGATAGGGCAAACCCTAATTTGCCTGTAAACCGTTACATTATTAGCCACCTACGCCGAGGCTTAGAATCGGCTCTACCAGCAGGATTGCGCGTTTTTGATAGGTACAAACCTATCCGGAAGGTCTCTGGTGCCCTCAGACCCTACGGGCGTTGCCGTACGGCCTCAAACAGAAGAATCCCGGCGGTGACCGAAACATTCAGTGACGAGATCTTGCCCGCCAATGGCAACGAGACGATCGCATCGCAGGCCGTTTGTACACGCGGCCGCACGCCTGAGCCCTCGGCACCAAGCACGAAGATGCAGCCATCGCGATAATCGCCGTCGGTGTACGCCATCTGGGCGTCAGCAGCCGCTGCGTAGGTCCAAAGCCCAGGCCGCTTGGCGCGATGCAGCCAATCGGCCAGATTTGGCACGATCGCAATCGGCAAGTGCTCAACCGCGCCGGCACTGGCTTTGGCCACTGCGGCGGTGACCGGCGCGCTGCCATGCCGCGGCACGACGAGACCATCGGCCCCGGCACACTCGGCGCTGCGCACGATCGCTCCCAGGTTGCGCGGGTCGCTGACTCCATCGAGCGCAATGATCAGCGGGCGTTCGATGGCAAGCAGCTCGTCGCCATCGATGTAGGGAAACGGATCGACATGGGCGGCAATGCCCTGGTGATCGGAGTTGCCGATCAGCGCGCCGACCTCGTCCGCCCCCGTCACGCGGACGGGCACGTCGAGACCACGAAGCCACGGCAGCGAGGCCTTGGCCTTCTCTGTGACGAGAATCTCCTGCACGTTGCGTCGCCCACGCGTCGCCTCGTGCACCGGCTGTCGCCCGTAGATAAGATCGGCGCTCACGCGGGCGCCAACTCTGGACCGTCAGGCAGGTCTTGGACGACCCAGCCGAGCGCATGAAGCTCGTCGCGTAGCGCATCAGCACGCTCGAAATTTCGCTCTAATCGGGCGTTTTCGCGATCTTGGAGCAGCGTCAGAGCCTCGACCGGCGGCCCCTGACTCGTGGCTGCAAGCCCATCGAGACCGAGCACGTGGAGGCAATCAACCAGCACGCTGCGAGCCTGCGCTACATCGGCTGGATCGGCATCGCCGAGGTCGATTACAGCATTCAATTGGCGCACCAAATCGAACAATGCGGCGAGCGCCTCAGGCGTCGCGAAGTCGTCGTCAAGCGCAGCGCGGAAACGACCATCGACCTCTGCTGCAGCCTCAGCGAGTGGACCTCCGCTGGTGGCCACGGCAGCACCGCTCGTGCGAGCGGCTCGGCGCAGTGCCTCGCGCAGACGATCGTTCGAACGGCGTGCGTCCTCGAGCGAGTCGGGACTGTAGTCAACGGACGAGCGATACTGAGCGCGCGCAAAGAGCGACAGCAGCGTCTCGGGGCCTTGGCGATCGAGCGCATCGGCTAGCCGATCGATGTTGCCGAGCGACTTGGACATCTTGGCGCCACCAAAACGCAGCATGCCGTTGTGCAGCCAGATGCGCGAGAAGGGACGTCCGGTCAGTGCCTCCGACTGGGCGCGCTCGTTTTCGTGGTGCGGAAACTTGAGGTCGATGCCGCCACCGTGAATGTCGATCTCCTCGCCCAGCGCCGTCATTGCCATCGCCGAGCACTCGATGTGCCAGCCAGGACGCCCCAGCCCCCAGGGCGATTCCCAGGCAGCATCCTCGCCAGGCTTGGTCGCCTTCCAGAGCGCGAAATCGAGCGGCGCAGACTTCTTGGAGGTGATCTCCTCGGGTTGCATTTCGTCTATTTTTTGTCCCGAAAGAGCTCCATAGCTGGGAAAATCGGCGACGCTGAAGTAGACGTCGCCATCGGCGGCGTAGGCATGTCCACCCGCAACCAACTGCTCGATCATGGCGATGATCTCTGGCAGCGAGTCCGTCACCTTCGGCTCCACGTCGGGTCGCCCGAGGCCAAGTCGCGTGGTGTCGGCGATGTAGCGCGCCGACTCGCGCGCGGCAAGTGCCTCGCTCTCAATGCCCTCGGCAACGGCCGCTGTATAGATCTTGTCGTTGATATCAGTCAGGTTCGAGACCACCTTGACCTGCCAACCCGTGCGGCGCAGATGGCGCGCCAGCGTCATGGCCACTACAAATGGACGCGCGTTGCCGACATGAATCGGGCCGTAAACCGTCGGGCCGCAGACATAGAGGCCGAGTTGGCCAGGCGTCAGGGGCTCGACCGGGACGACCGAGCGTCGAAGGGAGTCGTAGAGATTCAGCGTCATGGCACATCCACCACGGCTTGCGCGCGAGCGAGTACCTCGTCCCGCGTCAGTGCCGCGAGCACGAACGGTAGCGGGATCCCGTGGTCGGCCGCCGTCAAGACCCGCCGCACCGAGCGCTTGCCCACGCCCAACTCGCCAAGTAACATCTCCGCTACCTCGCTGTCGATCAGGTCGGGCAGCGGTGCTCGCATCGCAACGAGAGCCGCGGCTGCCGCTCGCTCACCCTCCCCCACATCCTGAAGGTTCGGTGTGGCCGTAATGCCCCTGATCAGATCGGCTGCAGCTTGCACGTTGGCGGCCTCGCCGAGCCCAGGCTCGAGCGTCTCGATGACGCGTTCCAGATTGGCGTTCCCTTGCGCCACTAGCCGCTCACTGACAAGCGCAATACGCTCGGATGCTCTCAACAGAGCCAAATGATCGCGCCCGAGCGTAGCCAGTAGCGCCGGGTCGAGCCGGGTCGTTCCATGCCCGAGGTGCGCTACGTCAAAACTCTCTGCCAGTACATCAGCGGGGGCAGCAGGCAGTGCAGTGATCGGCGGGCAGGCCGAGCGGGCGAGCCAATCGACGACGGCTGCGGGCAACCAGCTCTGCTCACGCAGAACCTCGACGCCAAGCGCACCGCTGCGTCCGGAGAGCTTGGCGCCATCGCTCCCCACCACGATCGGCAGGTGCGCATAGGCCGGTGGCTCGACACCCATCGCCGCGAAGAGGAGCAGCTGACGCGCCGAGTTGACGATGTGATCCTCGCCGCGTACGACGTGGGTGATCGCCATCGCATGATCGTCGGCCGCCGTTGCGAGGTGATACGTCGGCCGACCATCAGACCGTACGAGCACGGTCCGGTCGAGCTCGTCGGCAGGAATCCGAATCGGGCCACGGCTGCAGTCGTCGATCGTGACATCCTGCGTAGCGCCAGGCAACACGATCGCGCCATCAGGCAGGCGCTCAGCCATCCCCGTCGCAACGAGCTGCTCGGCGACAGCGAGATGTAGGTCGAGGCGCTGCGACTGTCGATAGGGCGCGTGTGGACCCTCATCTGGGCCCTCATCAACCACGATCCCGAGCCAGGCAAGATCGCGACAAATCCGCTCAACTGCGCCCTCGGCGAGGCGCTCGTCGTCCGTATCATCGACCCGTAAGACGAAGGCTCCGCCGTACCGACGCCGCAAGAGATCGTTGGCCACGGCCACCATCGCGCCACCCTCGTGCAGATCGCCCGTGGGCGCAGGTGCGTAGCGGATGCGAACAGTCATGGTCGGAGAATGGCAGTCATCGGGGGTCAGAGGCGGTAGATGGCGATTGGATACTGGGCAAGACGCTGATCACTCGTCATCAGCGTGAGCTGCCTCCGCTGAGCCTGGGCGGCGATTGCACGATCGAGAGGATCGCTGTGAATGCGTGGAAGGTCCTCAACCGCGATCGCGTCTTGCGTGTCGAAAGCCAACAGCCGAAACCCCGACGCCTCCAAGTCGGCGACAAAGGTTGCCGCGGGCGGCATCTGCCGGCGTCCGGATTGCTCGGCAACCTCGAGTACCGAGACAGAACTGACAAATACCCCTTCGCCGTTGACGGCACCGGCGATCGCGGCCTTCGCTTCGCGCGGGAGCGCTGTGGCATCTGCCAACCACCACAGAGCCGCGTGGGTATCAAGCAGGAGTCCCATGAGACTACTCGGGCTTTGGTCCGCGACCACGGACCCAGTCTTCCCAATCGGGATGATTAGGAAAAACCGGGTTGCTAAACATCTCCCCCAGTTCCGCCTCGCTCCATTCAAACGCATCGTCGGGGATGTCGTACTTGCCCTTCCACGCGCCTGGCCCCGCCCATTCGCGCTTGACCGTGATCGGCACGATCTTCGCAATCGGTGCACCACCACGAGCGAGGATGATCTCTTCACCCGCCTCGACGCGTGCCAGCAACTTTGAAAGATGCGTCTTTGCTTCATGCACATTTACGATGTCAGTCACGATAGCCCGTATCTTAGTCCACTTAGTCCACAATTGCACGCGGATCGTGTCCCCTCGTGCTCGCACTACGCTGCCCGAGTGTCGCTGACGCCCGAGCAACTCGCCGATCGTGTCCTTGCGTGGTACGAAACCCACGGACGCGATTTGCCGTGGCGACACACGCGCGACCCCTACGCGATCCTCGTCAGCGAGGTGATGCTCCAGCAGACACAGGTCGATCGCGTGGTCGAACGCTGGACTGCGTGGCTCGAGCGTTGGCCAACCGCAGGCGAGCTCGCTGCAGCCTCGCGTGCGGACGTGATTAGCGCCTGGCAGGGCCTTGGCTACAACCGTCGTGCGGTCTCGCTCCACGAGGCAGCCCGTCAACTCGCCGAGCACGGCATTCCGCAGGACCAGGCCGGCTGGCGCGCTTTGCCGGGCGTCGGGCCCTATACGGCGGCCGCCGTCTGTGCGCTCGCCCTCGACCACGACGTGATTCCCCTCGACGTCAACATCCTGCGCATCCTCGAACGATCACTTGGTGCAACAGAGCTCGAACCACCACCCGGCCGAGCGCACGATCTGACGCAGGGCCTCTTCGACCTAGGCGCAACCGTCTGTCTCGCGCGCATTCCCCGCTGCGACGCCTGCCCGCTCGCCGATCTTTGTCCCAGCCGCGGGCAGCGCTATGAGCCACTTCGGAAGCAGAGCACGTTCGAGGGCTCACGCCGACAGGCACGCAGCCGCCTGCTCGACCAGTTGCGGGAAGCGCCGCTCGTCACAGGCAACTTCGATCCAGCACTCGCCGCACTCCTGATCAAAGATGGCTTGGCAGAGCAGGTCGACGGACTCCTTCGTCTACCCCGTTAGAACCATCGTCAGCGTATGTCACAAAGGGGTCAGACCCTTATGTGACATCCCCTTGATCTCCGGAAGACGGCAACACCCATGTCACATAAGGGTCTGACCCCTTTGTGACATACGCTGACGCCGAACAACCCGCTCCCTCGCCGCTAAGATGTGGCGAAGCGCAGACCACCGCGCGCCATTATCACCATCCGAATCCACAAGGGCTCCCTGACCGAATGAACATCCTGCTGATCCTGATCGCCGTGATCGTCGTCGTGATCCTGCTCTGGCTTGTGATCGCTTACAACGGTCTCGTGCGCCTCCGCAACGAAGCGGACCAAGGCGAATCTTCGATTGATATTCAACTCAAGCGCCGCGCCGACCTGATCCCCAACCTCGTCGAGGCCGTCAAGGGCTACGCCACACACGAGAGTGAGGCATTCGAGAACGTCAGCAACGCCCGCGCCCAGGCACTCGGCGCCAAGTCGCTGTCCGAAAAGGCGGACGCAGACGGCGCTATGCAGTCCGCAGTTGGCAAGTTGTTCGCCATTGCTGAGGCCTATCCCGAGCTACGCGCAGTCGAGTCATTCGTCCACCTCCAGACAGAACTGGCTGACACCGAAGACAAGGTTGCCGCCTCGCGCCGCTATTACAACTCGGTCGTGCAGTCGTTCAACACCAAGCAGCAGACCGTGCCAACCTCGTTTATCGCGGGCGCGTTCGGATTCTCGCCCCGCGAGTTCTATCGACTCGAAGACGATGCGGATCGCCAGCCCATCAAGGTTGATCTCAACTAATGACGCTCCAACAACAGATTCGATCCGCACGGATGCGGACAGTGCTGGTGATCTTCCTGTTCATCGTGTTAATGGCCGTGATCGTGGCGGCAATCAATGTTGCCTTCGGGTCGGGCTACGGCCTGATCATGGCGATGGTCGCGGTCGGCTACGGCATCTTCGGCTACATCGCCGCTGGCTCGATCGTGGCATCGGCAAGTGGTGCCCGCAAGATCGCGAAGGAAGATGCCCCCGAGTTGTTTCGCACCGTCGAAAACGCGGCGATCGCCGCTGGGCTCGCGAAGACGCCCGATATCTACATCATCGAAGACCCCGCACCGAACGCCTTTGCAGCCGGCCGTACGCCCGACAAGGCCTACGTTGCCGCCACCACAGGCATCCTGCAACTGCTCGATAAGCGCGAACTCGAAGGCGTAATGGCCCACGAGATGGCGCACATCCGCAATCGAGACGTACGACTGATGACGCTCGCCGCAGTGATGGTTGGCGTGATCTCGATGATTGCCGACATGCTGCTCTGGTCGATGGTGTTCAGCGGCAACCGTAATAGCAACAGCAACAATCCGCTCGGCGCAATCCTCGCGATCGTTGCCATCATCCTCGCCCCGCTCGGAGCCGCTCTTCTCCAAATGACGCTCTCGCGACGCCGCGAGTACCTCGCCGACGCCACGGCAGCCGAGCTGACCGGGGACCCGGAGGGCCTAGCCCTCGCGCTGTACAAGCTCGCCGCCGATCAGCGCCCACTCGCGAAGGTCAATCGCGCGACGGCCCACCTGTGGATCGAATCGCCGCTACGCGACAACAAGGGCATGCGTTCCTCGATGGCAGGCCTGTTCGACACACACCCACCCCTACAAGAGCGCATCGATCGCCTCCAGGAGATGGGTGGCTTTACATTGCCGCCGATCCCGAAGGGTGCAGCCGACGCCTGAGTCAACAACAGAGACGACGCGTCTTAGCGCTCGACGAGCACGACGGCCTGAGCGGCAATGCCCTCACCGCGGCCGGTAAAACCAAGACCGTCCGTACCCGTGGCTCGCACGGAGACACGATCGGCCGTCGACCCCATCGCCGCAGCGCAGGCTGCGCGCATCGCGTCGACATAGGGCACGAGGCGCGGCTTCATCGCTACGACCATGCAATCGGCATTAACGAGGCTCCACCCCTCCGCCGCGATGCGCTCGGAGGCGAGGCGCAACAGGTCGATCGATGCCGCTCCCTCCCACTCGTCGTTGGAGGGAAACATGCGACCAATATCACCAAGGCCCGTCGCCCCAAGTAGTGCATCCGTCAAGACGTGGCAGACGACGTCCGCATCGGAATGCCCTTCGAGCCCCTGCGTGTGCTCGATCGTGACGCCACCCAAGACCAAGGCGCGCCCCGCGACGAGTCGATGCGCATCGACCGCTGTGCCAACTCGGAAGTCAGCCAATCGGTACTGCCCGACGATCGCGTCCCTTGATCTGCATAACCTCAGAGTAGCCCGCAGCCAGCGCCGCCTCTACAGCAAGGTTGAAATCGCGACCAATATCCGCGGGTACGTGCGCATCGGACGAGAGCACGATCGGTACGCCGCGTTCGCAGTAGCGCTCAAGCATTGCCTGCGATGGATACAGTTCCTGAGCGGCTTTGCGCAGGCCCGCGGTCGAGATCTCAACACAGACACCCGCCTCGGCAAGCGCATCCGCAATCGTGTCGTAGGCCCAGTTGAGGGTCGTCGAGGAAGGCAGCGGGCCGAAAGACTTCGGCAGGTCCGAATGCGTCATGACGTCGAACTGGCCGCTCAACGCTGCGCGGGTATAGCGATCGACATAGCCGCGCCAGAGCGCATCCGAATCGATGTGGTCGAAGGCCGAGTAGAGGTCGTAGTCGACTGCGCCCTCATCGACCCAGTGGACGCTGCCGAGAATCAGATCCCATGGGCGGCCACGGAGCGCCTCGACGAGCACGTCTTGCCCCGTTGGTAGCCAGTCGCACTCGATGCCAACCAGCAGCGGAAAGCCGATCGCCTTGGCTTCGCTGAGGGCCTCCCAGTAGGCGTCGATATCCCACTCGGTCTGGGTCTGCCAGTACTCGTGTGCCCAGGCCGGCTTCGCCGCCCGAAAACGGTACACATGCTCGGTAATCGCGACTGCCTCGAGTCCCTGATCCATCGCTGCTGCCACGTGCGGCACGATCGTCTCGATCGACAATGCCTCTTCGTCAAGTGGATCGTCGTCGGGCCGCAGGTGCGTGTGGTGATCAGTCAGCATCGCGAAGCTCCTCGGCGCGCCGTAGGTCGTCGCGCGTCGTGATCTTGATCGCCCGCGGGTCGCCCTCTACCGTCACGACCTTGCCACCAATGCGCTCGACGAGGCTGGCGCAATCCGTACCGGTCGCGCGATCGGGGGCAGCCAAGGCGCGCCTCAGCACGTCCGCGAGAAAGCCCTGCGGCGTCTGGACCGTGCGTAGATCAGCCCGCTCGACGGTCTCGACAACGCACCCCGCACCATCGACACGCTTGACGGTATCCACGATCGGCAGCGCGGGAATGACGCCGTCCGCACCATCAGAAAACCCTGCCAACACGCGGTCGATCAGTTCGGCCGAAACCAGTGGACGGGCTGCATCGTGCACGAGAATGAGTACCGCGTCGGTGGGCACTTCGGCGACGCCAAGAGCGACAGAGTCGGAACGCGAAGCACCACCTGCGATCGCGATCGACACCTTACCGGCGCCAATGTCGTCGACCATAAACGTCGCGCGCTCCTCCCATCCCTCGGGCACCACGAGCACGATGCCGTCGATGCCGGGATGGTCATCCAGCGCCGAGACCGAGGCCGCAACCAGCGGATTCTCGCCGAACGCGACGAAGGCTTTCGGATGCTCTGCGCCCAGACGCTCACCCGAGCCAGCCGCGACCACGACCGCCCAGACGGCCACCGTCTCAGCCATCAGCGCTTAGACGGAGCGCGCGGCGCGCGCCTCGGCGCGGGCCGTCGCAAGATCGGCGAGGAGCTTGTCGAGATGCTCATTCGTGGCTTCCTCATCCTTATCAAGCACCCAGCGGAGCTCGGACGAGAGGATGCGCATGGCCTGCGACAAAAGCTGGCGCTCACCCGACGAGAGCGGACGCGCGGAATCTCGGAGCGAAAGATCGCGAATCACTTCAGCAATCTCTTTGACATCGCCGGAGCGGATCTTGTCCTTGTTCATCCGAAAGCGACGACTCCAAGAGCCTGTGTCGGCCGGGATTTCCTCGGCCAGCACGGCCAGGACTGCGTTTGCGCCCTTCATGTCCATCACGCGGCGGAGCCCCAGCTCGTCGACACGGTTGACGGGAATCCGCACCACGAGGTCGTCGGCGATGATTCGGATCGTGAGGTACTCGACATCCTCACCCAACACCGTGCGCTGCTCGATGCCATCGATGATGCCAGCGCCGTGCTGGGGATAGACGATCCGATCTCCGACTTTGAACACGCGGTGCTCCCTCCGATCTAGAATCAGAAGAATAACGGTTTTCGCCCGCGAATGGGGAAGGTTATTTCGCGTTCCGAAGCAACCGGTCGTGCAGCCGACGAAGGCCTTGCTGCACGTCGGCGGCCTTCGACTGCGAAACCCCTTCGACGGCTGCCAGTTCGCGCAAGGTGGCACGCATGAGGGCGTCAAAGGTCGGGAACGCGGCCACGATTTGGGTGGCTTCGCGATCCGTCAAATTGGGAATGTGCGCGAGCGCGCGATAACCCCGCGGCCGTAATGGCCCATTCGCAACCGAGCTGTCTTGATGCCCGAGCGCCACCCCAAGTGCATGGACACCGACCAAATCCGTATAGGCGAGGCTCGCAACGTTCTCGAGCACCTCATCGTCACTGCTCGTCGCGTCCTCGTTACGATAGTCGCGAATCGTCGCCATGCGTTCGTCGAGCACGCCGTCGGAGAGCTCGCCGAGCTGCATCGACACGAGGCGACCATCCAAACCGAGCTCATCGATATTGCGTTGAATCTCGCCGACCATCCGCCCGGCCATCTCGGCGCGCTGCAGGACCGTCAGGACGTCGTCGATCGTGACATCGCCTCGCAGCTCGTGCATCGTCAGATCATCGGCGCCACGATCGAGCTGGGCACGGTGATTACGCAAAGTCGCGAGTCCTTGCGTGGCCTTCGCGAGCACATCCGTAATCGAATCGAGCTGGTGGCGGGAGCCGCCAGTGTAGATGTTGACGGTATCGCGCTCCTGCGAGATCGCCACGACGATCGCATCGGTCTGGCGCGCGACGCGCTCTGCCGTGCGGTGCCGCGTACCCGTCTCGGACGTCGCCAGGCTCGCATCCGGCATCAGGTGCACATTCGCACTCATGATGTGCTTGAGTTCGGCATCGAGCACGATCGCGCCGTCCATTTTCGCGAGTTCGTACAACATCTGTGACGAGAACGGCATGTCGAGTTCGATGCCACCCGAGATCAACGGCGAGATCTGATCGTGCGTAGCAATCACAATCAGCGCACCGAGGTGTCCCATGATGATGTCGTTGATGCCGAGACGTAGATCGGTGCCCGGCGCAAGCAATCGCAGCGCACTGGCGAGGCGAGGGTTTTGGCGTGGATCGATCAGCATTGGACAAGTATCGTAGCCGGGTGACGAATTCTAAGCCGATCTTGATCGTCGATGGCGATGCTCTAGCCCATCGCGCCTACCACGCGCTGGGCAAGATTACGGGGAGCAACGGGCGTCCTGTTGGCCTACTGCAAGGGACGATCTCGATGCTTGTTTCGGCCTGGGATCTATTCGATCCACGCGCGATGGCGGTTGCCATCGACAGTCGACTGCCGTCCTACCGCAACGAACTGTGGCCTGCCTATCAGGCTCAACGCGACCCGTTTGCAGACGACCTCGTCCAACAACTCGACGCACTGCCCGCACTCGTAGCCGCCTTCGGGATCCCCGCGATCAGAATTGACCCCTGGGAAGCCGACGATGTCTGTGCCACGCTCGTTGCGCTGGAGGAGGCGGCTGGCGGACACGCCCTTGTCTTGACGCACGACCGTGACGCGTTCCAACTGGCCTCCCCACAGACGACGATCGTGCGCCCCCTGTCCGGTATGTCCGAAACCGAACTAGTCGACCCAGCGGGCGTTGTTGAGCGGTATGGCGTGGCACCCCACCAGGTACCCGATCTGATCGCGCTTCGCGGCGACCCCTCCGACAACATCCCTGGTGCGCGCGGCATCGGTCAGAAGACCGCCGCCGAAGTGCTCCAACTGTACGGCGATCTCGAGGGCGTGATCACTCATGCCGCCGACCTCACGCCCGCTCGAGCACGGGCTGTGGCCGAGTCGGCAGCCGACCTCCGTCGCTTTCGTCAACTGGCGATCATGCACGCCGATTTGCCAATTGAGCGCCCCGACGACCGCGTGCCGGACTGGCAGGCGGGAGCGTTGGCTTGTGCAGACGCCGGCATGGGTCGGCTGGCTAGCCGGCTCGAGCAACGCGTCTAGGGCGGCGATCTCGGAGTTCCACCGATCAGCCTGCGAGCTGCAGGTTCCTGGCGGTTCGGATGTCACAAAGGGGTCAGACCCTTATGTGACATTTGGTGGCCTCCAGCCGTACCCCAATGTCACATAAGGGTCTGACCCCTTTGTGACATCCGAACCGCTAGGTAGTACCGAGCGCGAGGGCGAGGGCCTCGCTGATCGAACCGGCCGTACGCACCACAATGCCAGGGACGGAAGGTGCGCCCGGCGGCACGATCGCCTGCTCGATCCCGAGGCGCTGTGCTTCCTTGAGTCGCCGTTCGACCTGTGCGACTGGCCGCAGTCGGCCAGTCAGACCGATCTCGCCGATCGCCACAAGTGGCCCCGTCGGCACGCCACGCGCTGCACTGGTGACGGCTAGAGCGACGGCAAGGTCGACCGCTGGGTCGTCGACCCGCACCCCACCAACCACGTTGGCGAAGACGTCGGCCGAGCCCAGCCCTAGGCTGGCATGGCGCGTCAGTACCGCGAGCAGCATCGCGAGCCGGTTGCGATCGATGCCGTTGGCGAGTCGACGCGGTTGGGGTAGCTCGCTCGGCGAGACGAGCGCCTGCACTTCAAGCAGCAACGGCCGCGAACCCTCCATCGTGCAGGCCACGACGCTGCCGACAGCTCCGAGTTCGTCGCGACCAAGCAACGCCGAGGGGTCTTCGACGGCTTCCAGCCCACGGCCCGTCATGGCAAACACGCCGAGCTCGGAGGTCGCACCAAAGCGATTCTTAGCGGCACGAAGCACGCGCAGCTCGCCCCCACGCTCGCCCTCAAACAGCAGCACCGCATCGACGAGGTGCTCAAGCACCTTAGGGCCTGCCACCGCACCATCCTTGGTGACATGCCCAACCAGCACGATCGCCACGCCATGCTCCTTGGCGACGCGCAGCAATTCGCCGGCCGCCTCGCGCACCTGCGAGACCGAACCCGGCGCCGACGAGAGGTCGGCGGTCCAGAGCGTCTGGACCGAGTCGACGACACAGACGGCTGGTCGCTCGGCAGCGATTGTGGCTTTGACGATGTTGAGGTCGGTCTCGGCTACGACGCGGATCTTGCCAGCGCCACCGATCCGCTCGGCGCGCAGGCGCACCTGCGCAGCCGACTCCTCGCCCGTTACCAGCAGTGCGGTCTCGCGCTGGGCAATCGAGGCCAACGCCATCGTCAGGAGCGTCGACTTGCCGACACCTGGCTCGCCACCAAGCAGGACGAGCGAGCCCGGCACGATGCCGCCGCCGAGCACGCGATCGAGCTCGCCGATACCCGTGGGTATCCGGATCGCCTCATCGGCCGAGACGTCGGCGAGGGCAATCGACTCGCGCGCCGCCACCGGCCCCGAGCGACCGCTGCGTTGCACCGACGAGCGCTGCTCTTCGACTGTCCCCCAGGCTTCACACGCGGGGCAGCGTCCCTCCCACTTCGGCAGCACCTCACCACAGGCCGAGCACACAAAGTGGGTGGTGGTGCGGGCCATGATTGGAGACTAGTGCCGAGCGCGGATGCGCTGGGGTGCCGGTTCGTCACACGGCCCGCGCAGAGGCTTACGCGTTGCGCATGTGCTGCGGCCGGCGGCAGGCACGGTGGCGGCGCTCCTAGACGTGGCGCGCCGCACTCGCAGAGCGAGGCCGCGCGCCGATCGCAAGGGCAGCTACCCGCGAGGCCAAAAAGAGCGCCGCGATGATTGAGGCGATCGCGGGTCCCGCCGCCCAGCCGAAGTGGAACGACACGAGCAGGCCCAGGCATCCGGCCAGCAGGCCGAGTGGAATCGTCAAGAGCAGCAGCGGGCCCACCCGGGCCACCCACGGACGCGCGATCGCCGCAGGTCCGATCAGCATGGCTAGGGCGAGCAGCCCGCCGAGACCCCGAAGCGCCACCCCGAGCGCCAGCGCGGTGGCAAGCAGGAGTGCGGCGTCTATCAGGCCGACGCGGATGCCGAGCGTGCGTGCCCAGCCACGGTCGAAGGACGCCAGGGAAATCGTGCGATTGCCGAACAGGACCACGCCAGAGACGATCGCCATGGCGATCGTCCCGACGATCAGGTCGCCGCGGTCAACGGTGAGGATGTCCCCGAATAGCACGGCAAGCGAGCGCTGCGCCGGGACGGTCAGGGACAAGAGCGCGATGCCGGCCGCCAGCGCCACGGAGAAGACAAGCGCGACCACCACATCCTCGCGGACGTCGTCGCGGCGCAACAGGAATGCAGTGACCACGGCGGCGAGCAGCGCGCCGAGCACCGCACCCCACTCACCGCTGAGTCCGAAAGCGATGAAGACGGCTGCGCCGGGCACGAGCGCATGGCTCAGCGATTCACCGGCGTAGGCCAGTCGCCGAAGCGACAGCAGCGCACCGACCGGGCCGCACGCAACCGCGATCAGCACGACCTCAAGCAGGGCACGCTGCATGAACCCGTACTGCAACGGGTCGAGCACCCAGCTCAGCACGCGCCGTGCCCATGATCGTGATCGTGACAGTGGTCGTCGGCAACGGCGAGCCCCTGATCATCGAGCACGAGCATGCGCCCGCCGTACGCGGACCGGAGCTGATCCACACCAAGCGCCTCACCGGGCGGCCCGAAGGCATGTACGCGCCCGGCGAGCAGAAGCACACGATCGGCTCGTGAGCGCGCGAGCGCCAGATCATGCGTGGCGAGGAGGACACCAACGCCGCGGGCCTGCTCGGCGGCGATCGCGGCCATGATCGCCTGCTCCGACGGCGCATCGACGGCGGACAGGGGCTCGTCGAGCAGCAGGATCTGAGCCCGTTGGGCGAGGGCACGTGCCAGCAACACCCGCTGGCGCTGTCCGCCTGACAGCGAACCGTAGGGACGGTCGCCGCTGTCGACTAGGCCGACCTCGCCGAGCGCACTGCGTGCCGCGCTGCGCGCCGCTGCATTGATGCGCCGAAACGGCCGTGGTGGCGCTGCTCCCTGCAACACGACGTCGAGGGCGGTGACGGGGAAGTCGGCGTCGGCTGGGCCGTGCTGGGGTACAAAGGCCAGGCTCCCCGCGACGTCGACCGTTCCCGACGAGGGCAGCAGTCCGAGCAGCGCAAGCAGCAGCGTCGACTTCCCTGCCCCGTTCGGCCCCACGATCGCGATCAGCTCGCCGGCGGCGAGGTCGAACGAGATATGCAAGCGTA